>JAABUQ010008745.1_pt1 | contig 14042 bp, 13 predicted proteins | sample 5560001 | NCBI WGS metagenome assembly JAABUQ01 (sample SAMN10711888, study PRJNA513371) | rock metagenome | isolation source: Antarctica rocks | place: Antarctica: Victoria Land, Finger Mt nord | collected 2015-12-18
GTGTAAACCAGGAGGAAGGCGGTCAGCTGACGCGCCGTCAGATCCCGCCCGTCGCGCCGCACCAGCGCCAGCAGGATGTCGCGCAAGGTATCGACCTTGGCATCGTCAACCCGGCCTGGAAGGCCGGCTTCCGCGTCCATCAACCCACGCCGAGACCTTGCCCGGGGGTCGTGCTGCATTGGGGTCGAGCGAGACCCATGCTGTGTTATAGTCTGTACTGCGTTGCTTTGTGCCATGACACCCTTTGCCTTTCCGTCTCGTCTGGTCAATGTGACCGCTTAACCATGCCAAGAGCAACGGATTTTTTTGACATTAATTGACAAACCTTTGGATAATTTTCCTGCCATCACCCGGGAAACACTGCCAAAAGACACAATCGAGCTAGCATTGTTCCTTTTAGGACACATAATCGTGCGTGTGCTGCCGGAAGGTTCCGCATCCGGACGGATCGTTGAAACCGAGGCCTATCCGCTGGGCGATCCTGCCGCTCATGCGTATCGCCGGATGACTGTACGTAACCGTTCACTGTTTCTCGACAAAGGATTTGCCTACGTTTACCGGGCCTACGGCATTTCGCTGATGTTGAACGTCGCCAGCGAGGAGGCCGGTCAGGGCGCCGGCGTGCTGATCCGGGCAATCGAGCCTGAGTCTGGCATCGACGGAATGTGGCGGCGGCGTGGCGTTGTCGCGGAGCGCGACCTGGCGCGCGGCCCCGGGCGGCTGGCGCAGGCTTTGGCAATCGGCCAGCAGCTCGACGGCCATGACCTTTGCACACCGGGGCCGCTTTATCTGTCGCCTGGGGAGCGGCGCTTCGGCGTGATCGGCGTATCCCCGCGCATCGGCATCACCCGCGCGGTGGACGCGCCGTGGCGGTTCTTCCTGCGCGGCAGCCGGTTTGTCAGCGGCCCGGAACGCCTCAACCGTTAACTACCGGCGTTAACCTGCGATGCTGGTCATCAACGTGAACGCACCGGCGTTAATCAACGGTCGATATCCACCACCGCCGCCGATAAGCGGAATCGGCCCGCCTGCAGCGCCGGTTTTCCCTGCCATCATGCGGCGTCCTGGATTATGTTACGGGTGTGATGCAAGACCCGTACGACCTGTTGGGCGTCCAACGCACCGACACCGAAGACACCATTCGCAAAGCCTATCGCAAACTTGCGAAAAAGCATCATCCCGACCTCAATCCGGGCAAGCCGGAAGCGGCCGAGCGGTTCAAGGAAATCAGTGTCGCCTACGCGCTGCTGACCGACACCGACAAGCGCGCCCGCTTCGACCGCGGCGAGATCGACATGGAGGGCCACGAGAAGGCTGCCACCGCGCCGTCGTATGGACGCCGCCGGCGGGCCGACCCGGCCCACCCATACGGAACCCGCGCCGATTACGCGACGAACTTCAACTTCGACGACTTGGAAGGGCTGTTTGGCGGCTCTTTTTCCGAGCCGGGCTTCTCGCCCAACCGTCCCCGTCAAGGTGCATCCGTGCAATACAGCCTGACCATCCCGTTCCTGGACGCAGTGCGGGGAACAGTGCGACGGCTGACGTTGTCCGAAGGGCGCACCCTGGATGTCACCATCCCGGCGGGCCTGCAGGATGGGCATGTGCTGCGCCTGCGCGCGCAGGGCGCTCCAGGAACCGGCGGTGGCGCGGCGGGCGACGCGCTGGTCGAGATCAGCGTCGCGGCGCACCCGTTCTTCACCCGCGAAGGCGACGACATCGTGGTGCGGCTGCCGATCACGCTGCAGGAGGCGGTGCTCGGCGCCGTGGTCGACGTGCCGACGGTGGCCGGGCAGGTCAGGCTGACGGTGCCCGCCAACGCCGTCGGCGGCACCCGGCTGCGGCTCAAGGGGCGCGGCATCGGCGAAGGGCATCAGTATGTCGAGCTTGCGGTGGTGTTGCCGACGCGGGCCGAGCCGGCGTTGGCGGCGTTCCTGAAGGATTGGCAGCCGGAGCACCCGCAGCAGCCGCGCGAAGATATGGTGCTGACATGAGGTGGCACCTGACGGCGGTTCTCGCCGAGGTGGAGGGCATCCGCGCCGACGAGCTGGTGGACTGGATCGAGCGCGGCTGGTTGCAGCCGGCGGGCGATAAGCCGGATTGGGTGTTCGTGGAATACGACATCGCGCGGATTCGCCTGGTCCGCGACCTGCGCCACCAGGCCGGCATCGACGACGAGCATCTGGCCCTGGTGCTGTCGCTGCTGCAGCAACTGCACCAGGCGAGGGCGTCGGTGCAGGCCCTGCTGGCGGTTATCCAGAATCAGCCCGAGGACGTGAGGAGGGCCATCTTCGCCGAACTCGGTCCCGGCTGACGGGCGGCCAAGTCGCCGAGATCCTCCGCAACCAGCGAGATCACGCTCTGCCAATCGCCCGGCCTCGGCTGCCGATACAGCCTCAGCGTCGGATACCAGGCGGTGTCGGGGCGTTCCGCCAGCCACCGCCAGTCCGGCGCATACGGCAGCATGACCCAGGCCGGCTTGCCCAGCGCCCCGGCCGCATGGACGACTGCGGTGTCCACCGCGACGACCAGATCGAGGCAGTCGATCAAGGCGACGGTGTCCTCGAAGTTATGCAGCAGGCTGCCGGCATCATGGATCTCGGCTTGTTCCATGCCCGCGAGCTGCGCCGACGCGACACCCTTCTGCAGCGAAACGAACGACGTTCCCGGCAAGTCGAACAAAGGCGTCAGTTGCTCCAGCCGGACGGAGCGGCTGCGGTCGTTGCTGTGGGTCGGCCGCCCGGCCCAGGCGACGCCGACGCGCAATCCCCCGCCCGGCGTCTTGGCCCGCAGCCATTCCAGCATCCGCTGCCGCCGCGCCGGCTCCGCGGCCAGGTATGGCGCGGCCTCCGGCATCGCCTGCGCCGTCGTCCCGGCGAGGCGGGGCAGGCCGGACAGCGGGCAACGGCAGGTGTGGTCGCCGAGGTCGTCCCACCTGGTATGGTAGCGCGGACCGGGGAACACCCGCGCCAGCAAAGCGATCACCTCCTCGCTGCCGGCGACGGTGATGTCGCCGCAGCGGGCCATCGCCCATGGCAGGTAGCGGGCGAACATCAACACGTCGCCGAAACCCTGGTCGGCGATCAGCAGCAGCCGCTGCCCCGATCCGAGAAGTTTGCCGTCCCATTGCGGACGGTCGAACGCCGCCTTGAACACTGGCGGCATAAGCGGCTGCGCGCCGGCGATGCCGTAACGCCACTCGTACTCCTCCCACCCTTCCCGGTAAGCGCCGGTCAGCAGCAGCGCCTGACCGAGCCGCATGTGCGCTTCCGCCATGTCGTGCCGCAGGCTGATGGCACGACGGGCCGCGCCGATGCAGAGGTCGAGCTCCTGCCGGTCGTAGTGCAGCATCGCCTCGTTGAAGTGGCAGACGGCGTCGGTCGGCGCCAGGGCGGCGGCACGGCGGATCAGCCGCAAACCCTCGTCGGTCCGCCCCAGGACGCGGTACGCTTCGGCCAGGTTACAGAGCTGGCGCGGCGTTCCGGCTCCGGCGGCAAGCGCCCGCTCCATGAAGGTTGCGGCCTGTTGCATGAAGCCCTGCCTGAAGGCGATGAAGCCGCGCAGGTGCAGCGCCTCGGCATGGTCGGGGAGCGTGGCCAGAACATGCGCCAACAACCGCTCGGCCGCCACGAACCGGCCCGCCTCGACGTATTCGTGAACGACCGTCAGCAACTCTGCGGCTGGCACCGGGATGGCGACGGCTCGCGGACCGGCGAACAAAGAGTGACTGACGGCAGCGCTCATCATCCGCTCGTTAGCATAACGCAACCGGATCGTCCACGCATCTAACGCCGAAGGGCTCAGTACATGACCCGGCCGGGAGTGCTCGCCCATTGCTCGAACACGTCGTGCGCCTCGGCCCGCATCATCTGCTTGATCGGGGTTGCCCGCTCGGTCAGCGGGCGGGTGATTTCGCGGTAAAGGATCTCGTCGTCGAAGCCGATGGCCGCCGCATCGTGGCGGTCGTTGGCGAACCAGATGCGGTCGATCCTGGCCCAGTGGATCGCGCCCAGGCACATCGGGCACGGCTCGCAGCTGGTGTAGACCTCGCAGCCCGAGAGGTTGAAGGTGCCGAGTGCGGCGCAGGCGCGGCGGACCGCCACCACCTCGGCGTGCGCCGTCGGGTCGTTGCTGGAGACGACCTGGTTCCAGCCCTCGGCGACCACCGCGCCGCCACGGGCGATCACCGCGCCGAATGGCCCGCCGGTGCCGGCCTGCGAAGTCTCTCGCGACAAGGCGATGGCGCGGCGCATGAGATCCTGCGGGCTCACGTTGCGGCGCACCCGGCACAGGCCAAGTCGCCGCAACCGGCCGCCTCGCGTGCGGCCAATTCTTCCGGAGCCATGCGACCCGCCTTGATTGTCGGTGTGTCGCGGATCATCAGCATCTGCGCCGCGACCGCAACCGCGATCTCCGCCGGCAGCTTGCCGCCCGCTCCGGCGACGCCGATCGGGCAGGTCAGCCGCGCCAGGCTCGCGGGCAGTATCCCGTCGCGCGCCAGGCGCCCGGCGAAGCGCGCCCGCTTGGTCGCCGAGCCGATAAGGCCCACGAAGGCAAGGTCGTCGCGAGCCAGGCACTTGCGCACGATCTCGTAGTCGAGCTGATGGTCGTGCGTCATCACCAGGACCATGGCGGCTGCCGGGACGACGAAATCCCGCGCCGCCTGCGATACGCACACGACGTTGCCCGGCACGACGGCTGCGGCGAACACGCCGGGCCGGTCGTCGATCCAGGCCATGCGGCACGGCAAGGCGCTCAGCACCGCGACTAGAGCGCGTCCGACATGGCCGGCGCCGAAGATCACCACCTGCCAGCCCGGCGGCAGCATCGGCTCGAACAGCACCGTGACGTGGCCGCCGCAACATTGCCCCAATGCCGGGCCAAGCGGAAAATCGCGCATCAGCGGCTGCGGCGAGCCGTGGCGCAGCAGGTCGCGGGCGATGCGGCCGCACTCGTGCTCCAGCGCGCCGCCGCCGATGGTGCCGTCCTGCTCCAATGCCGACACCACCATCTTGGCGCCGGCCTCGCGTGGCGCAGAACCACGGATGCGCGCTATCGTCAGCAGCACCGAGGGCGTTCCGGCCTCGGCATGTCGCGTCAGCGCGTCGAGCCAACCTTGGCTCATTTGCGGACCGAGAGCGAGGCGGGACCGCGCAGGGCCTCGATCGCCAGCAGCACCCGCTCGGGCGTGGCCGGCGCGTCCAGTTGCGGCGAGGTGTCGCCACACGCGGCCACCGCGTCCTTCAGCGCATGGAACACCGAGATGCCGTGCATCAGCGGCGGCTCGCCCACCGCCTTGGAACGGAACACGGTGTCCTCGCGGTTGTCCCCGGCGGCCCAGATTTGCACCCGCAAATCCGCCGGCACGTCGCCCGCGACCGGGATTTTGTAGGTGCTCGGCGCGTGGGTGCGCAGCCGCCCGGCCCGGTCCCACCACAGCTCCTCGGTGGTCAGCCAGCCCATGCCCTGCACGAAGCCGCCCTCGATCTGGCCGATGTCGATGGCCGGGTTCATCGAGCGGCCGGCGTCGTGCAGGATGTTGGCGCGGATCACCCGGTATTCGCCGGTCAGCGTGTCCACCTCGACCTCCGACACCGACGCGCCATAGGCGAAATAGAAGAACGGGCGGCCGGTGTGGGTCGCCCGGTCGTAGTGGATCTTCGGCGTCGCGTAGTAGCCGGCGGCCGAGAGCTGGATACGCCGTTCGTAGGCCGCGCGCGCCACGGCGGCGAACGGCAGCGACGCCGCGCCGCCGGTCACCTGCCCGTCCACGAACCTGATCGTCTCGGCCGGCACGCCGAGCAACTCGGCTGCCACCGGGAGCAGCCGGTCGCGGATCGTCATGGCGGCGTTGGCGGCGGCCTTGCCGTTGAGGTCGGAGCCGGAGGAGGCCGCGGTCGGCGAGGTGTTGGGCACCTTGCCGGTGGTGGTGGCGGTGATCTTGATGCGCTCCAGCGGCAGGCCGAAGATTTCCGCCACCACCTGCGCCACCTTCACGAACAAGCCCTGCCCCATCTCGGTGCCGCCGTGGTTCAGCTGCACGCTGCCTTCGGTGTAGACGTGGATCAGCGCACCGGCCTGGTTCAGGTGCTTCAGCGTAAACGAGATGCCGAACTTCACCGGCGTCAGCGCCAGGCCGCGCTTGATCCAGGCGTTGTCGCGGTTGAAGCGCGTCGTGTCCTCGCGGCGCTGGCGGTACTGCGAACTGGCGATCAGGTCGTCGACCAGCTCGGCGATGACGTTGTCCTCGATGCGCATGTGATACGGCGTGACGTTGCGCTCGTGCCGGCCGTAGAAATTGGCCCGGCGCACGTCGAGCGGGTCGCGGCGCAGCGCGCGGGCGATCTCGTCCACCACATACTCGATGGCGAACATGCCCTGCGGCCCGCCGAAGCCGCGGAAGGCGGTGTTGGAGACCGTGTTGGTCTTGCAACGGTGCGAGACGATGGTGACGTGGGGGAGGAAGTAGCAGTTGTCGGCGTGCAGCATCGCCCGGTCGTTGATGGCGGCGGACAAATCGGGCGACATGCCGCAGTTGCCGCACAGCTCCAGTTCGAGCGCGGTGATCCTGCCGTCGTCGTAGAAGCCCACGTCGTAGTCGATGCGGAAGTCGTGGCGCTTGCCGGTCATTACCATGTCGTCGTCGCGGTCGAGCCGCAGCTTCACCGGGCGGCCGGTCCGCTGCGCCAGCAACGCGGCGACACAGGCGACGAGCGAGGCCTGGCTTTCCTTGCCGCCGAAACCGCCTCCCATGCGGCGGGTCTCGCAAACCACGGCGTGATCGGCGAGGCCGAGCGAGCGCGCCACCAGGTGCTGCACCTCGGTCGGATGCTGGGTCGAGGAATGGACGTGCATGTCGCCGTCCTCGCCGGGGGTCGCCATGGCAACCTGCCCTTCCAGGTAGAAATGCTCCTGGCCGCCCAGCCGCACCCGTCCGTGCAGGCGTCGCGCGGCGGCGGCGAGCGCGGGCCCAGATTCGCCGCGCCGCATCGTCTGCGACGGCAGCACGAACAGGCGGCGCTGCATGGCGTCGTCGATGGTGAGGACCGGCTGCAGCACCTCGTATTCGACACGGGCGAGCGAGGCTGCCGTACGGGCCGCGGCGATGCTGCTGGCGGCGACGGCGAACACCGACTGGCCGTGATACTCGACCAGATCCGCCGCGAAGATCGGGTCGCCGGGGAACGCCGGCCCGACATCGTTGACGCCGGGGATGTCTGCCGCCGCCATGACCGCGACGACGCCCGGCGCTGCCCGAACGGCGGCGAGGTCGAGGCTGAGGATGCGGGCGTGGGCGTGTTGGCTCAGGCAGACGGCGGCGTGCAGCAGGGCGCGCGGTTCCGGGATGTCGTCGATATACAGCGCCTCGCCCGCCACATGCTTCTCGGCGCTGTCGTGGACGGCGTCGCGCCCGACGACCCGCTGCGCGTCGGCGATGGAGAGCAACTGGTTCATGCGGCGCGGGGGGCCAGGCGGGTGCGCCGGTCGCCGGCGGTCGTCTCAAGGTAGAGCTTCAGCAGCAGGTTGCGGGCGAGCGTGCCGCGGTAGGCGCTGGAGGCCCGCATGTCGGACAACGGATGAAGCTCCGCGCCAAGCGCGTTCATCCCGGCGTCGACGGTGGCCTCGTTCCAGGGCTGGCCGGTCAGCAGCGCCTCAAGGTCACGGCTGCGCAGCGGGGTCGCCGCCATGCCGCCCCACCCCGCGCGGAACTCCCGCACCACGCCGTCATGCAGCCGCAGGTGGAAGGCCGCGCAGACGGCGGAGATGTCCTCCTCGAACCGCTTGGTGACCTTGTAGATTTTCAGAATGGCGCCAGTAGCCGGCCGGGCGATCTCGATGGCGGCGATCAGCTCGCCCGGCGCCAGGATTGTGCGCCGGTAGCCGGTGAAGAAGCCCGATACCGGCACCACGCGCGACACCGGCCCGCAGCGCAGGTGCAGTCGCGCGTCGAGCGCCAGCAGGGCCGGAGCCATGTCGCCGATCGGCGAGGCGGTGCCGAGATTGCCGCCGATGCTGCCGAGGTTGCGGATCTGGCGCGACCCGAGCCGCCGCAGCATCGCCCCCAGCTCCGGCCACTCGGCTTCCAGAACGGGCAGGCAGCGGTCGTAGGTCGTGGCCGCGCCGATCACGATGGCCGTGTCTGTCACGGTGATCCCGGCAAGCTCCGCGACCTGGCCGAGGGCGACGATGAACGGCAGTGGACGCCGCTCCTTGGTGATCCAAAGGCCAACGTCAGTGCCGCCGGCGAGCAGGGTGGCGTGCGGATGCGCGTGGTAGATTTCGGCGAGTTCGTCTAGCGAGCGCGGCGACACGTAGCGGGCCTCCGCAGCGCCGAACGCCAGCGGCGCGGGGTCGCGGGCTTGCAGCCACGCTTCGGTGGCGGCCGCGTTGCGCGACACGGCATCGTCGGCAACCCCGGCGCAGCTTTGCCGGGCGGCGTCGATGATCGGGCGGTAGCCGGTGCAGCGGCACAGGTTACCGGCCAGCGCCTCGACGGCCTCCCCTGCGCCCCTGCCCTGCTGGTACGAGCGCGAACAGCGACATCACGAAGCCCGGCGTGCAGAAGCCGCATTGCGAGGCGTGGTTGTCGACCATCGCGCGCTGCACCGGATGCAGCGTGCCGTCGAGCGCGGCCACCACCATGATGCAGGCGTTGACCGGGCGATATTGGACCGCGCCGTGCTCAAGCTGCCCGACGACCACGGTGCAGGTGCCGCAATCGCCCTCGGCGCAGCCCTCCTTGGTGCCGCAGGCGTGCGCCTCGGCGCGCAGCCAATCGAGCACGGTCATCGTGGACGCCGGCTCGACCAGCCGACGCTCCTCGTCGCCGAACAGGAATGTCACCGCGTCGCGCACGTTCTGCTCCACCGATCCGCCCGCAGCTTATCGCCGTGGACGGGCGGCGCAACAGCAGTGGCGGCGGCTAGTGGCCGAGCGCCTTGACGATCTGCTCGGTCATCTTCTTGGCGTCGCCGAACAGCATCATCGTGTTGGGGCGGAAAAACAGCTCGTTGTCCACGCCGGCGTAGCCCGACGCCATCGAGCGCTTGACGAACAGCACCGTGGCGGCCTTGTCGACCTCGAGGATCGGCATCCCGTAGATGGCCGAGGTCGGGTCGGTCTTGGCGGCCGGGTTGGTCACGTCGTTGGCGCCGATCACATAGACCACATCGGCGGTGCTGAACTCGCCGTTGATCTCCTCCAGCTCGAACACCTCGTCGTACGGCACGTTGGCCTCGGCCAGCAGCACGTTCATGTGGCCGGGCATCCGGCCGGCGACCGGGTGGATGGCGTACTTTACCTCGACGCCCTCCTTCTTGAGCGTGTCGGCGAGTTCGCGGACGGCGTGCTGCGCCTGCGCCACCGCCATGCCGTAGCCGGGCACGATGACGATCTTGCGCGAGTTCTTCATGATGAAGGCGGCGTCCTCGGCGGCGCCCGCCTTCACCGAACGGTCGCCGGCGGCCCCGCCCATCACCGCCGCCGCCGCGCCGCCGGTGCCGAAGCCGCCCAGCAGCACGTTGAAGATGCTGCGGTTCATGCCCTTGCACATGATATACGACAGGATCGCGCCGGACGCGCCGACCAGCGCGCCGGTGATGATGAGCGCCAGGTTCTGGATGGTGAAGCCGATGCCGCACGCCGCCCAGCCGGAGTAGCTGTTCAGCATCGACACCACGACCGGCATGTCGGCGCCGCCGATCGGGATGATGAGCAGGAAGCCCAGCGCAATCGCCAGCAGCGCGATCAGCCAGAACACCACCTGGCTGCCGCCGACCACGAACAGCACGATCAGCACCAGCAGCAGAATGCCGAGGCCGAGGTTGAGCGGATGCTGCGAGCGGAAGGTGATCGGCGCGCCGGGCATCAACGCCTGCAGCTTGGCGAAGGCGATCAGCGAGCCGGAGAAGGTGATCGCGCCGATCGCCAAGCCGAGCGACATCTCGACCAGGCTTTCGGTGTGGATGTGGCCGGGCAGGCCGATCCCGAACGCCGCCGGCGCGTTCAGCGCGGAAGCGGCGACGAACACGGCCGCGAGGCCGACAAGGGAGTGGAAGGCGGCGACCAGCTGCGGCAGCGCGGTCATCTTGATCCGCATCGCCACGAACACGCCGACGCTGCCGCCGATGATGATGGCCAGCAGGATCAGCAGGTAGCCGGTGCCCGACATCCCGCCGTGCGCCAGGGTGGCGACGATGGCGAGCGCCATGCCAGCCATGCCCATCTGGTTGCCGCGTTGCGAGGTTTGCGGATGCGACAGGCCGCGCAAGGCAAGGATGAACAGTACGGCGGCGACCAGATAGGCGACCGCGGTCAGGCTGGCGGACATCGGCGACCCTTATTGCTTACGCTTGAACATCTGCAGCATCCGCTGGGTCACGACGAATCCGCCGAAGATGTTGACGCTCGCCAGCATCACCGCGATGAAGCCGAACGCCATCGACCAACGAGACGACACCGCCAGCCCGGTCGCCAGCATCGCGCCGACGATGATGACCGAGGAGATCGCGTTGGTGACGCCCATCAGCGGCGAGTGCAGCGCCGGCGTCACGTTCCAGACGACGTAGTAGCCGACGAAGCAGGCCATCAGGAACACCGCCAGCAGGAACACGAACGGCTCCACCGCCTCGGCCACCGGCCCCACGCCCGCCGCCATGCTGCGGGCGGAGAAGGCGAGTTCGTTGGCGCGGCTGGCCAGGAAGTCGGCCTGGTCGGCAAGCTGGCTCGGGGTCATCGCTGTGTCCTGTCAGGCTGCAGCAGTGGGCTGGAACTGCGGATGCACCACGACGCCGCCGCGGGTGAGCAGCGTGCCGCGGATGATGTCGTCGGCTTCCGGCAAGCGGGGCGCCTGGGCGTCCTTGTCCCAGAAAGTCGTTAAGAAGGTGAGCAGGTTGCGCGCGTACAGGCTGCTCGCGGCGACGGCGATGCGGGCCGGCCAGTTGCGCCAGCCCAGCACGCGAACGCCGTTCTCGGTCATGTAGCTGGAGCCGGCCCGCGTCGCGGCGCAATTGCCGCCGGTGTCGGCGGCGATGTCGACGATGACGCTGCCCGGCTTCATGGCGGCGACCATCGCTTCGGTGACGATGACCGGCGCCTTGCGCCCCATCACCAGCGCCGTGCAGATCACGAGGTCGCTCTTGGCAACGGTGGTCGCCAGCAGCTCGGCCTGCTTCTGCCGAAAGGCGTCGCTCATCTCGCGCGCGTAGCCGCCGGCGGTCTGCGCGCCCTGCATCTCGGTGTCCTCGACGCCGACGTAGGTGGCGCCCAGCGACTTGATCTCCTCCTTGGCGGCGGCGCGCACGTCGGTGGCCGAAACGATGGCGCCCAGCCGGCGCGCGGTGGCGATGGCCTGCAACCCGGCGACGCCGGCGCCGATGACCAGCACGCGCGCCGGCGGCACGGTGCCGGCCGCCGTCATCATCATCGGGAAGCCACGCTCGAACGCGCCCGCCCCCTCGATCACCGCGCGGTAGCCGGCGAGGTTGGCCTGGCTCGACAGGATGTCCATCGCCTGCGCGCGGGTGATGCGCGGCAGCAGCTCCATCGCCACCACGTCGAGGCCGCCCGCCGCGAACGCCGCCACGGCGTCCGGCTCGGCGAAGGCGTTGGAGGTGCATACCACCAGCGCGCCGCGTGGAAGTTGGGCGCGCAACCCGGCTTCCGGCGCCTGCACGGCGAACACGATGTTCGCGCCCGCCAACGCCGCCGCCGCGTCCGGCGCGATCTCGGCGCCGGCGACGACGTAATCGATGTCCATGAACGACGAGGCGGAGCCGGCGCCGGCCTCGACCGCGACGGTCAGGCCCATGCCGATCAGCTTCTTGGCCGTCTCCGGGGTGGCGGCGACGCGCGTCTCGTCGGCGCGGCGTTCCTTGAGCACCGCAAGGCGCATCGCTCATCTCTCCGTATGCTGAACGCGGCGCAAGATGCCCACGCCCGATGGCGCGCGCAAGGGCGCTCGTTACGCGATGTTGGCGGTCACCGACGGCGGCACCTTGGCGGCAACCAGCGCCTCGCGCTGCCGCGGGGCCAGCTCCTCAACGTTCAGCCCGTCGGTCAGCGCGCGGAACATCTTCGACCAGTTCAGTTCGGCGCCCAGCCGCAGGAACACGCTGCCGAGGCCGATGGCGCTGCGGTCCATCAGCACGAACTCGCGCGGCGGCCGCACCCCGCCGACGCGCTTCAGCCCGGCATGGACCCGCTCGGCGACCGCGCGGCCATATTGCGGGTCGTTGGTTTCCTGGATCTTGCGCACCCGGTCCTGCATCAACGGCTCGTAGATGAACTTCGCCCACTCGTTGAGCACCGCCATCTTCTCGCGCGTGATGTCGCCGAAGCCCCAGCTCTTGTAGGCGTTGAAGGCGCGCTCGTCGTCGCTGTCGCGGATCGCCTCGTACAGGTCGATGACGCCACGCACGAAGCTCGGCGGAAACACCCTGATGGTGCCAAAGTCCAGCAGGTTGACGGTGCCGTCGGCGCGCGCCTGGTAGTTGCCCAGGTGCGGGTCGCCGTGGATCACGCCGTAACGGTAGAACGGCACGTACCAGGCCCGGAACAGCGCCTCGGCCAAATGGTTGCGCTCTTCGAGCGGCGGGTTCTCTTCCAGCCGGCTCGTCACCGAGCGGCCTTCAAGCCAGGTCATGGTGAGCAGCCGGCGGGTCGAGAACGCCTCGAACGGCACCGGCACATGCACCATCGGCTCGTCCTTCAGCATCAAGCCGTAAAGCCGCATCTGCGCGGCCTCGCGCTCGTAGTCCAGCTCCTCGCGCAGCCGTTCGGCCAGCTCGCTGTAGATGTCCTCAAGCTGGATGGTGCTGTCCATGCGGCGGTACAGCGACATGCCCAGGCGCAGTTGCCGCAGATCGGCCTCGACGATGCTGGCCATGTCGGGATACTGCAGCTTGCAGGCGACCTCGGTGCCGTCCAGCAGGGTGGCGCGATGCACCTGGCCGAGGCTGGCCGCCGCCGACGCCTCGTGGTCGAACGACTTGAACTTCTTTTCCCAGTCCGGCCCCAGCTCGCTGGCCATGCGGCGGCGCACGAACGACCAGCCCATCGCCGGCGCGTTGGCCTGCAACTGCGCCAGTTCCTCGGCGTACTCCGCCGGCAGCGCGTCGGGCACGGTGGACAGGAACTGCGCCACCTTCATCAGCGGACCCTTGAGCCCGCCCAGGATAGCCTTCAAATCCTCGGCGTGGCCGCTGGTGTTGCCCTTGATGCCGAACGCGCGCTGGCCCACCACCCGCGCGGCGATGCCGCCCACCGCGCCCGAGGTGCGCGCGAAGCGGCGGATCTCGCCAAACAGGTTGGCCCGGTCCTCTGACATCACACAGCCCCCGCAAGTTCGTCGATGAAGCCAGAGATGACGTCGAGGCCGCGACGCCAGAAGCCGGGATCGCTGGCGTCCAGGCCGAACGGCGCCAGCAGCTCCTGGTGCCGCATCGTGCCGCCGGCCCGCAGCATGTCGAGGTACTTGGCCTCGAAGCCGGGATGGCCCGACTGGTAGACGCCGTACAGGGCGTTCACCAGGCAGTCGCCGAACGCGTAGGCGTAGACGTAGAACGGCGAATGCACGAAATGCGGCACGTACGACCAGAACACGCTGTAGTCGGGCGTGAACTCGAACGCCGGGCCGAGGCTGTCGCGCTGCACCTGCATCCACAGCGCGCCGATGCGGTCCGCCGTCAGCTCGCCGAGGCGGCGCTCGGTGTGGAGCAGCGTCTCGAACTGGTAGAACGCCGTCTGCCGGACCACGGTGTTCAGCATGTCCTCGACCTTGCCGGCCAGCATGATGCGCCGGCGCGCCGGGTCCCGCTCGGCGTCCAGCATCGCCCGGAAGGTCAGCATTTCGCCGAACACGCTGGCGGTCTCGGCCAAGGTCAGCGGCGTGCCGGACATCATGTAGCCCTGCCGCTGGCCCGCCAGCACCTGATGCACGCCATGGCCGAGTTCGTGCGCCAGCGTCATCACGTCGCGCAAGCGGCCATGGTAGTTCAGCAACAGGTACGGATGCACCGCCGGGATGGTCGGATGCGCGAACG
>JAABUQ010008747.1_pt1 | contig 14040 bp, 10 predicted proteins | sample 5560001 | NCBI WGS metagenome assembly JAABUQ01 (sample SAMN10711888, study PRJNA513371) | rock metagenome | isolation source: Antarctica rocks | place: Antarctica: Victoria Land, Finger Mt nord | collected 2015-12-18
GCCTGGGTCAGGTTACTGGAGTATGCTTTACTCATTGCTCGCTTGGTGCTGTGTTGTAAGTAACTACAGCTTATACCGTGTGAGCTTTTCTACTGAATTTCCGACTTTTCATACAGCCTCTTAGACCCCCCGGTGCAGGCTCAAGGCTGGATAGTCAACTCCCAAGGAGAAGTAGAACTTGTGGCTTACGCTCCACTCACCACATCCCAAAGTTCCCGACCAACTCCAGCGACTTGCTATGCCCCCTAAATTGATTCGAATTGCCTGCCGAGGTGTTTGGGGCTAACTATAATTTCGCTGAGCAACAGCTTCACAACTGGACTGATACAAGCTCAAACCAACATAGTCCCACCTCCTCAACCTAAAAACCCAACATTTCCAGCGCCTCAAACTCCAACCCCACAGCCACTACCCAACCTCCTGCAGCCAACAACTCCAGCTGTCAAATGACAATTAAAATGGCCGAAACGACAATTACAACAATTGAGAATCATTCGCGATCGCGGTCCCAAAGTTGCAACAGGTCATATCCTCTCAAAGCTTCTCAAAATCAGGCTTTATGGTGTTTAGCATAATTGACGCGAAGAAAAATTCTCTTTCGGTTTTTAAGGGTGTTGTAATTGTCGCAATCGGCCAAAATAATTGTCGCTAGATATCCACCTCCCCCCGGTTCCGAGACGCCTGGTACGATTCCTGGCCCTGTCGTGGTGGAACAGTTTAAATTTATTGGTAATACTGCGTTCAGCTCTAAAACGTTAGCTCACTTGCTTGCTCCTTTCACCAATCGGAGTCTCACCTTTGACGAACTACTTCAAGCTCGTAATGCTGTTAGCAGCTTCTATATTAATCACGGATACATAACCTCTGGGGCATTGCTCCCACCGCAAATATTCAGAAAAGGTGTTATCACTATTCGAGTAGTTGAAGGCAGTTTAGAAAAAATTCAGGTAACTGGCACTCAGCGGCTTTCAACCAACTACGTGCATTCGCGCCTGGCTATTGCTACGTCAGGGCCGCTCAATCGAAACCGCTTGCTAAAAGCCTTGCAGCTACTGCAACTTAATCCCTTAATTAAAAATATCTCTGCCAATCTGTCTGCCGGAGCACGTCCCGATAAAAGTGTGCTAGAGGTTCAGATCGCGGAAGCAAAAACTTTCACTGCTGAACTTTTAATCGACAATAACCGACCCTCAAGCATTGGCAGTTTTGAGCGTGAGTAAAATATCGTCCAATTTAAAACTAGTTTTGAGTAGAAAAAACCTGGGCTTGGTAGGAGTATTTCTCAGTACAATCCTTGTAGTTCTGTGCTGGGGTGTCTGGATTTCATCAGCTACCGCTCATACTCCTGGGGGAAGGGCAGCACAACTGTTTGAGCGAGGTGAGGAACTTTATGAAGCCGGACAATTTGCGGAGGCAGCTGCCGTCTGGGGCCAGGCTGCTGATGCTTATGCCCAAAAAGGCAATCGAGAAGGCACAGCCCAAAGTGAAATCAACCAGGCTGAAGCACTGCAAGAATTGGGACATTACCCGCAGGCGTGCAACACACTACTGCAAGCATTTAGAGTTACAACTGTTAACTGTTGGAAACTAATCGAGTCGGGAAACCAACAAGACTCCTGGCTCAAAACTATTGAACAGCAACCCAATTCCCTAACTAAAGCCATTGGCCTACGGAGCTTGGGTAACGTCCTCCAGAAGCTGGATAAATTAGAGCTATCCGGTGAAGTCTTGCAGTTAAGTTTGAGCGAGGCCCAGAAATTATCGTCGAAGTCAGACGAGAGTGCTGCACTAATGAGTTTGGGAAACACCTACCAGGCTAGAGGTGACAGAGAACTTGCGGTGCAAGACTTCCCACCAGTAGATGAGGCAACTCCCTGGCGTTGCGTGTATAGACCAGCTTTGGGTGCGCCGAAAAAATTCTATCAGCAGGCGGCGGCTTTTTATCAGCAGGCGGCAAGCGCATCGGTTTTATCGGCTACGTGGATTGAGGCACAAACCAATCATCTGAGTACGCTGCTGGAAACTGATGCTTTATCAGATGCTCTTGAGTTGTGGCCGCAAATCCAATCCCGGCTCAAAGACGTACCTTCAAGTCGTTCAATACTCAAAACCCCGATTAACCTGGCCATGACTCTAACCTGTCTGAGACAATCTGTCACTACTGATGCCCCGAACTGGAGAGAGATTGCTCAAATCTTAGCTACAACTGTGCAGCAAGCCCGTAGCCTGGGCGACCAGCGAACGGAATCCTATGCCATTGGCTACCTTGGAGGGCTTTATGCTCAGGCACAATCACAGCCTCCTCCCAAAGACCTAGCCTATGCTCAAGAGTTAACTCGGCAAGCTCTTATCCTCGCCCAGGCAATTGAAGCGCCGGATATTGCCTATTTATGGCAATGGCAACTAGGATACCTGCTAAAAGTCAGGGGAGATTTTGCCGCAGCGATCGCTGCTTACAACCGAGCGGTAGATACACTCCAATCCATCGGTAGTAATTTATCTGCTGCCAGTCCCAATATCCAGTTTTCCTGGCGAGCGAGTGTGGAGCCAGTTTACCGGCAGCTGGTGGCTTTGTTATTACAGCCTAAACAGGTTAGTCAAAAGAACTTAAAGAAAGCCCGTGATGTCATTGAAGCGCTGCAAGTGGCAGAACTGGAGAATTTGCTGGGATGCAATTTGCTGGTGGCACCACCAGTGCCAATTGACCAAACAGGTGAGCCTAAAGCAGCAGTGATTTATCCGATTATCTTGGCCGACCGATTAGAGGTCATCCTCTCGCTGCCGAATCAATCCCTGCATCACTACTCAAACCCCCTTCCCAAAGGGCAAAATCTTGATGATCTGCTAGGAACGCTACGTCAGAATCTCCAAACCCCGCACAGCGTCGAACCAGGCTTGTTAAAATTGTCTCGACAGGTGTACGGCTGGTTAGTGCAGCCAGCTGAAGGAGAACTGGAAAAGAATAGAGTGAAAACGTTGGTCTTTGTTCTGGACGGGGCCTTGCGGAACATCCCAATGGCGGCTCTGTACGATGGTCAACAGTATTTAATTGAAAAATATGCTGTGGCAGTGAGCCCTAGTCTACAGCTACTGCAACCCCAACCCTTGTCAGCTCAAAAGCTCGAAGTCTTAGCTGCCGGAATTTCTCAACAGATCCCAAACTTTCCAGCTCCCCCCCTACCTGAGGTGAAAGACGAATTAACGATAATATCTGAGACGACCAAAAGTGTAGTCCTCCGCAATCAAGATTTTACCCGGAGCGCTTTGGAAAACAAAATCAACGAGCGTCCTTTCTCTGTGGTCCACCTGGCGACTCACGGTCGGTTTAGTTCCCAGCCCAATCAAACGTATATTCGAGCTTGGGATGGCCCGATTAATCCGAACCAGTTGAAGCTCTTGCTGCAAAGCCGAGAACAAAGCCAACCCAACCCAATTGAATTACTGGTCCTGAGTGCCTGCGATACCGCCGAGGGAGATAAGCAATCGGCTTTGGGACTTGCGGGTGTAGCAGTCCGGGCCGGGGCACGCAGTACTCTCGCTTCTTTATGGCAGGTCAAGGATGATTCCACTACGGAATTTATCGCTCAGTTTTACAAAACTTTAGCGAATCCAAATAGTTCAACAGTGACTCTAGCCAAAGCCCTCCAGAGCGCCCAACTGGAGCTGTTGTATAAATCCAAGACCCCGTTTCAATGGGCTGCTTATGTCCTGGTAGGCAACTGGCTTTAGCCCTGGGGAGTTGGCTGAACCTCTCCCAAAGCTTGATATTCCTGCTGTGCGTGCTTCGACCAGTATTTGGCTTGATCTGACTTGCCAAGCAAGTTGTAGACTTGACTCAACCTAGCCGCGGAGGTGGCTTGGCCTTCTATGTCGTTAGCAGCTTTGGCTAATTTTGATGCCTTGAAGTAGTTCCCCTCAGCTTGACGGAACAATTCAGCGTTGGCATAAAGCTCGCCAAGAGTATAGTAAACAGATGCTGTTCGACTTCCCCTAGCAACTGCTGCTTCTAGCAGATCAGTTGCCTCAGCAATTAATCCCTGTCCGATGTCAATTTCAGCCAGAGCTAAGGTTTTCGCATCAGCAGGTAAGTTTTGCTGACTAATGCGTACAGCAGCTTTCCGCACAAGAGCTGCCTGTGGCTCACCAAGTAAACTGAAGGTTGCTTTTGCTACTTCATCATTGTTGGCTTCCACTTCCAGCAAATACCCCTCTTCAACTGGTTTAAGGGGTGGACCGGAATAGACAATCTGGGTGGCTTTGACTTCACACATCCAGTTGACCCATGGGCCGCTGATCCGGACAACATAAGTGATTGCACCTGGAACAGCAATCCAGCGTAATGTTGGCTTGTTGCTGAGTAGCAATGTGTTGTTAGGGCTAATAATCTCAGGTACACCACTGGCTAACGGTTCACGAGTGGGAGTAATTGGGTGTGTGAGAGTGTAGGCTGGTTTGGTCGGTGGAGGACAGCCCGACGCTGCACTTAAGATTTCTCTACCAGGTACAGTCCAGAGGTTTTGGCTAGGGTCGGCACATTGGACTATAGCTCTTGCGCCAAAAGCTAGTTGCAAGCGATCGCCAAGACAAAGTGGCGCACCAGATGCGGTTAGGTGGTATTCGGGCCATCCCTGGCGCTTAAGCCACACTACTCCCTGAACACTAATAATCCGACCAACATGGACACAAACATTAGTTGATGGCTCTAGTGCCGGGGTAGCAACAGATTTCTTGTAACTGATGGCGCTCCCATCTGCTAATGACAGCAGTAAGCTGAGAAATATCGAAATTGATCCAAGGCGTTTCATCTTTTCAGTTCCTTTGCATTCAAACGTTGGCTTGCCATCTCAAGCCATTTGTCTTCCTCTGGGAGCTGAGGTTTGTAAGAAAAATCTAAACATTTTCCCCACAGCACCAACGCACCTTTTCGCTCGCCCTCATGCTCCAGGACTTGTGCCATCAGGCAATAGGCAGGGGCGCGATCACTTTGTAGTTTGGTGGCCTCTTCGAGTTCAATCTTGGCTGACTCAAGGCGACCTTGCTCTAGCCGCGCCCATCCCAGATTCTTGAGAAAAGAGTATCGAATTCGGATATCTTCGTGTTTGGCTAGCGGCAGACCGATTTGTAACAGGGAAACAGCCGCCTCATATTTTCCCGCTAAAATGTCTAGGCGGGCTTGGTTATTGTACGCCGGAACGAAACCGTCTTCAATCGCCGTCTGGTATTCGGCGTGGGCGCGTTGGTAATCTTGTTCGTCTTCATAGGCTGACCCCAGATTATAGCGGGCTGCCGCCGACAACGGATTGAGCTTGAGTGCTACCTTGTATCCCATCTGGGCATTTGGCAGGTTCCCCGCCAAGTGATTTTTGACCCCGTACCAACCAGCTAACCAAGACAAGCCAAACAGACAGCTGCAGACTCCGAAGGCAAGTAACAATGGCAACCATGGCAACAACGATACCCTGGGATACCAAAAATTCACAAAACCGGCCAAGCTAAAGGTGCTGTTGTTAGTTTGGTTTGCATTGTCATCGCCAGACGTGCCATTAGCTTGCCAAAACTCATCTGAAGGCGCGGTTGAGTCATCTAAGACTTTTTTGCTTGGCTCAGGGTAGGGTGATGAGGGTGCGCACACCTGTCTGTTGAGCAGCAATTGAATGCTCAACTCCTGGCAAGAGTTCAGATGGTGGGGATTTGTGTGACTATTTAGCTCGGTTTGTCCATTAGCAGTACGTTGGCTCTGGGTTAAGGCTCCCGATTGCTTTTGCTGCAACTGGATTGTTTGTAAAATTTCTGGAAGATTTCTTTTATAGACTTTTCGCCCTAGTACTGTTGACAGATGCTTCCATAACTTTGGAATGCAACGTCGCTGGATGTAGCTTTTTTTAAGTTCTTTATTCTTCAGGCTAGAGATCTCGATATCATCATTTTTTTTCCCTGTCAAGAGTTGGTGCAGTATTTCTTTTTCAACAGGCTTTAGGGGCTGTCCTGTCTGTTCGTAAACTAAACTATCGGTTAACTCCACAAGCTTTGAGATGTCATGAGATTCCATTTGTTCTGCTCCTTCACGAGCTTGTCTGTAAGTGCGATCTTGAAATGTGATCTTAGTTGAAAATGTGATCTTGACTGAAAATGCGATCTTGGAATGTGATCTTTAGGTGAGATTCAGACAAACTATTTTAGGAATGTGATCTTTAGTAATCTTTGTGTGATCTTTAAGATTTAAAAAGTCACAGATTGACATAACATTAACTTGCTTCTAATCTGATTCCAATCTAGTCAATCAGGGAATAAAAGCTTGGTGACAAATAGGCTCCAGCCGAACCGTCTAGGGTTTGGCTCTGTTACGAATTCATATAACCTCTTGGACTGACGTCTGATTTCAAGTACCAGAGTTCGTTTATTGCCCTCGATTGCAAGTTGTATCTCAAAAGAGATGGATTCCTATGATTTCATTTCAACCAACTCAAATTTTTTTAAGAGCGGACACCAGCGTCCAAACTTTTGCAGCGCTACCAACAGTTAATGTAAGTCAAGCCCCAATCTCTGCATCAATCAGCAATAGGCAGGACTTTACCTCTCGCTCCCTTCATGTTGTTGTGAGGCTTCTAAGTAATCAGCCAGCTCGTCAATGCTCACCTCCAGCGCTCGGCACAACACTCTGACTTGAGATATGGATAGTTCTGGCGGTTGCTCTCCTTCTTCCCAAGCCTGGATATCCCTATCTGAAATGGTTTTTCCTTTTGTGCTAAGTTGTCCAGCTAGCTCGAGCTGAGTTAAGCCAGCTTGTTCTCGCAGTCTCTTTAATGGGGATTCCTGTTCTACCTCATCTACCGGACCAAATTTGTCGGGAAGTTGGTCAATTGTAATATTTAGCGCTTTGAGCAGGCGCTTAATTTGAGGAACCGTGAAAGTTGGGACGCTTTTACCCGTCTCCCAGTTACTCACAGTTTTTCGCTCAATTCCTAGTAGGTCCGCTAGTTGCTGTTGCGTGAGTTTTCGCAAAGTCCTAAATCTCATGAGTGGTGATTGAAATCTCTCACTCATTTTATGGGAATCCTGTTGACCGCGATGAGAAATTGAAATACCATAGGTTCAAGACAACAAAACAACGGACAACAGAGCGCGTCCGCCACAGAACTTTAGTCTCTCATAGGAGTACCTAGTTCTAAGAGTGTCTTAAAAGATAAAGCTCAGAAGCCAGCTCGAATCACCAGCATTGTTTCTTTCAAATACCTATGGCTTTGACTTCGATTGAATCACCTTCTTCTACTGCCTTAACAGAAACAAGCAAAGTTAGTGGCGTAATTTCTGACACCGACCTAAGTGGGCATGGAGCAAAGATTACAGCCCCTCAGAACTCTCATTTGCCAAACCAAATCGACTTAGTGCGTACATATCTTCGGGAAATCGGTCGTGTACCACTACTGACGTGTGAGCAAGAGATTGTTTATGGCAAGCAGGTGCGACAGATGAGGTCCCTGCTTGAAGCCAAAGAAGCTTTGGCTAAGAAACTCCGCTACGAACTCACGTTGGGGGAGTGGGCCATGCACGTTCATGTGAGCGAGACCGAGCTGAACGACACTGTGCGGCGTGGGCAGCGAGCGAAGCAAAAGATGATCGAGGCAAATCTGCGCCTGGTGGTGGCGATCACTAAGCGCTACCAGAAACGCGGACTGGAACTCCTGGAGTTGATCCAGGAAGGGACGCTCGGCTTGCAGCGGGGCGTGGAAAAGTTTGACCCGACCAAGGGCTACAAGTTCTCGACTTACGCTTATTGGTGGATTCGCCAAGCTATTACCCGCGCAATAGGCGAACAAGGTCGCACGATCCGTCTACCTATTCATATTGTGGAGAAGCTGAACCGAATTAAGAAAACACAACGCCTTCTGTCACAACGAATGGGGCGTACCCCGACCCTAACCGAAGTTGCAGATGAACTGGGACTGACTCCTCTGCAAATGCGAGAGTACCTGGAGCGATCGCGGCTGCCGATGTCACTAGATGTGCGTGTAGGGAATCACCAGGATACTGGTCTAGGTGAGTTGATCGAAGATTCCACGAACACCTGTCCAGAAGAGCTGCTCATGCAGTCCGAGCTAGCTGCTGAACTGGAGCCGTTGCTAGCCGAGTTGAAGCCGCAACAGAGGCAGATCTTGAGCCTGCGATTCGGTCTGGGAGACTTTGAGCCGCTGACTTTGACTGAAACGGGTCGCCAGCTGAAGCTCAGCCGGGAACAGATTCGCCAAATCGAGAAGATGGCACTTAAGCAGCTGAGCGGGCGATATTCCCAGTTAGGTCAAAGCGGAGACCGAACTAGCCCTGTTGCTCATTCAGCTCAAGGCGACGAAGTGAGCGCAGAGGCGGAGTTGTCTACTGAGTCTGGGAAACCCGAACAGTTGAAGCTTTTTGATTGGAGTAACGGGCAAGCAATTGTCGATCCAGAGTCTTCTTTCTCATCTGCGGTTAAATAGAGAACACCTCCCTTCTATGTTCGGAAATCAACTGCTTTGTCAGAAGTAGCGCACTATCTTAAAAGGAGCAAACTCCCTGTGATGACATCTGCCAACCTATCAGCACATCCATCAACTCAGCCAACCCAAATCTTTAACTATGCCGCACTGGACAGTGAAACCCGAATTGTCGTGCAACAGCGTACTGGTGAGATTAAAGAGAAAATACACAGCGCTGCCCAAGTTACCTGGGAGATTGGACAAAAACTCGCTGATGTTAGGGCTCGTCTTAAATCTCGACAGTTTACTTCTTGGATCCAAGCTGAATTTCAATTGAGTCGCAGAACAGCCTATAACTACATAAACGTTTTTGAGTCGTTCGCTAACTGTGCAAATTTTGCACAGATCAATATTGCCACCTCAGCCCTTTACTTGCTTGCGGCTCCTTCCACTCCTGAAGAGGCCCGCGAGGAAGCACTCAAGCGCGCTAATCAAGGCGAGAGCATTACCCATGCCGAAGCCAAGGTTATTCGCTCTCATTACGGTGATGTAGGCAAACTCAGGTCTGGCAAACGAGTTACTGTTGATATCCCGGCTTTAACTTTGGAGCGCGAGTCATCTACTCTAAATGAAACAGGGTTATCAGAGAATGAGGATGAATTGGCAGAGATAGAACCAACGTGCTACGCCATCCCTCCCCAAGTCGTAGAAAGAGTACTAGGGGGCACCCAACTCAGGGTAGATCCAGACAATCAAGAGCTGCCTGGGAAAGAAGGAGAGTCTGTACATCTGACTGTGTCAACTTTGGAATCGCTAGTCAAGTCTGATCAGGAAGACCAATTTGAGGACTCTTTTCTTGAAGAAGCAGAAGGGGAGATACCCGAAGTCTTAGCGCAGCCTGTAGAAGTTATTGAAGACCTATCCAAGAAGGAACTGCTAACACAAATCTCGGATGAGTCTATTGAAGTGACCGAGGCAGCCGGTAGCTTTAGTAGTAATGGTTACCTGAGTCCAGTCGCCAATGGCATGCAAGCACCTTTAAATATAGAGCGCTACCATTACAAACAAGCAGAAGTTGGCGCTTGCCACTTACCACTAGATATCAACATGGACGACATCTTTCAGATTTTTTGCCAAAGTGTGAATTCTCTTGCTATTGAGAAAGTTGAGGCAGTGTGGCAAGCAATCGCACCTCGCATCCCCGTTTGTCGGATTGCAGAATTTCTCCCCGAGGATCAGCTCGAACCACTATTGCAGGCGATTACAGACCGCATACAAACAACCTCTCTACAACAAAGCGAATTAGATAACTGAACTTATATAAGACTATAACGCCGCTCTAATAGCGACGATGATCGTTGACTGAAGAGGTAAAAAAATGCATAGGTTATTGGTTGTCTACAGTAGGTGTTTTGTCCCACAACTGTCTAGCCATATATCGGATCAGCTCGGAGACAGTCATATCGCGCTTTTGAGCGACTTCTTTGAGCTTTTCCATCTCCAACTTACTCATGCGGACACGAAGGTCAGCTTCTTTCGCATGTGTTGCCATTTGTAGGACAATCCTCTATATTGGTCTCCATGTAGTAATTGTAGCGTCATTTGTAGGAGGATTCAAATCCATAAATAGTGTTCAGCAGCACTCACATGCCCTGGGTCTGATTGTGCCAGCAAAATGGCGAGACACCTGTTGGCGCAGGTGCCTCTAGTTCGAACCATTCACTTCTTAGCCCTTATATGAGGGTGGATTCATCATGAGTATAACAAAATTGCTGACCAGAGGCAAGACTCTGGCAAAACCAGTTGCCATGTCACTCCTGACTGTGATGGAGGGGCGGCAATGAAAATGGGTCATGGCATTTTCCGATCCACAAATGCTAACTATCCCTCAGTTAGTGACGATTTAAAGGTGATCGTCTCTAGAGCATCGGTTACTCCAGGTCACAATGGAGCTAAATCGCAGATGGTCGATCTGGATGCTTCAGAGTTTCCTTTGACGGCGGAGCGAGAGCTTTCAATCTCTGAACTAGCTGCTGCTATCAACCGGGAACATCAACTGTGCCAGGGAGCGTACAAAGCCTCTCTCCTTCATGCTCGAAGGACAGGGGAATTGCTGCTAGAGGCCAAATTCAAGATACCTTATGGAAGTTGGCTCTCTTGGCTGAAGGAAAATTGCCCTAAAATACCTGAACGAACTGCACAAGCCTATATGCAAGTAGTTCGTGAATGGGAGCGGATAGAAAGATCCGCAACGGTTGCGGATCTGGGATTAAAAGATGCGATCGAGTTAATTTCGGAGAGTAGGAAATCAAAAAAATCTACTGCCTGCGGCACTGAATCAAAATCTTCGGGCGCTGAAGATGTACAAATACCACCGTTACAGGAAACGCCAATTGCGGACGCTGCTATTGTGGCATTGGACGAGGGCGAAAGGGAACGGATTTTGATTCGACAATTGCAACCGGAGGAACTCAGACCTCAAGATATGGTAAGCGAACCAAAATCAAGAGATAGGCAGTTATTGCCGAGTATTCAGCCAAATTCAGATATATCATCAAATGAGCCTTCTTCCACTAGTGCCAGTTTGGTTAATACGACGGCGATCACCCACGGAAAACCTGACATAGTGGCTGTTGAAATAGCAATTGGTATCGGGCACCTATCACCAGAGCAGCTGGCTTGGGTCATTTCCGCAGCTGCCAACAACGGAATCTCCGACACTCATCTCAAAGCTGTCGTCAAAGCCGCAAAAAAAGCCCTCAATCAACGCAACCACCCAGAATATTTCAAGATTCCGCCAGTATAAGTTCAAACTGATGTGGCACTGAGTCTTAGCACCACTGGGACTCTAGCACTTTTCCGTTTCCAGTCCGGTTGAAGCAGTAAACCCACAAAAAAAAGAGCCGGGACTCAAGTGTGTCAAACTGGTCCCGACATCCAGTAGCATTCGAAAAACTTTTCTCTAGGATAACCTGATTTCAGCGCTTTAGGCAAAACAAGTTGTCCTCTCTAGCTACTGGGCGTTTCGGACGGGTCGCTATTGTCAAAGCGATCGCTCATATATGCTTGAGTCTCGGCTCCACACAAGGAGTTGAGCAATGTCATCAGAAAATCAAGAAAACCAACAAAATTCGTGCCATAGTAGCGCTCACACGCTTCGGAACGGCTACAAAGGAACTTCCCAGCTAGAAGCAGGCCCCCGACACCCTAACCTGTCTGTTTCCTCACAAGCCGTCGAGTTGGAAGAAGCAGTGCTAGGAGCGGTCTTGCTCGATCCAGAAGCGCTCCCTGATCTAGAGCAGTTACCTATCCCGGCCTTCTCAATATCTGCCCACCGCCAGATTTTCCGAGTGATGTTAGGGCTAGGGAAACAGGGCTTGAAGCCTGACCTACCCACTGTCGCTTACAAATTAGCCGAACTAGGAACTCTCCAGGAAGTGGGAGGGCAGGCGAAACTGGCATCCCTTTTAGGTTGCACGGTACATTCAGCAAACATCAAACAGTATGCTCGGTTGCTGCAAGAACAGTACTACCGGCATTTCCTAACCAACAGCTTCAGCCAGATTGCTAGGCTCCCAGAAACAGAAGGAGATTTCACTTCAGTCCTTCGGCAAGCACAGAGCCAGCTTGATCATATTCGAGTTGTCACTCATGACAGTCTAATCGACAGTGACGCCCAAAGCCTTGACCTAGCAAGCTTTTCAATAACTGTCACCAGTGTCAACAAAATTCTAGAGCAAGGTTTGTCTGACTGGAAGGAGCAGGCACACCTAGATGCGTTGCAAGCCGAGTCAGGACTATCTAAACCTTCGTTCGCTCACCTGGTAGCAGCACAGCGGTGTCACTTTGACGAAGTGACCCGGGAAGACCAAGGCCGCTTCAACCAACTGGTGGATTGGCACAACGCCCAACTCAATTTCAAACTGGCTCTACCTCATCTTGCAGACGACCTCCTGCACGATGCGGCAGTTCTCAATGTCGATCCGATTAGCCTCTGGCAATATTTCTTGCCAGCAACGCTGTCCCTGGTCGGTAAAAAGTGCGATTTGGACGTGCAGTCACATAAAGTTCCGGCGATCGCTTGGACTTGTACTGTCGGCGAGAGTGGCACGGGAAAGAGTCGAGCAGAAGGTTTGCTTCTAGCTCCACTCAAGGAGTGGCAGCAGCAGGAATTCCAACGTTTCAGTCAGGAATTAAAGGAATATAAAAAAGCTCTGAACAATAAGGAGGAATCAGAGCCAGGGACTGAATCGCCGATTCCAGAACGCAAATATTTATTTGAGGTAGCGACAATTCAGGCAGTAATGCGTCGCCTATACGAGCAAGCAGAGAATGGCAGTCTGTGGGCAAGGGACGAAATTGCTGGTTTATTCAAATCCTTGAACCAGTTCACGCCCAACGGTGACGGCGAAGGGCTGGAATGTTTGTTGAAAATGTGGGATGGTTCGCCGACCCAGGTTGATCGGGTGTTGTACGAAGATAGTTACAACATGCTTTCTACACGCCTCAGTTTGGCTGGAGGACTCCAACCAGGAATTTTTCATAAAATCTTTAAGGATGCTGACGACGCAAATGGGATGCAGGCTCGTTTTTTGTTCGCCCTACCCAAAATTCGACCAGCCAAGCGAGTCAAGGGGGCCTGTCGATTATCCGACCGGTTACCTCATTTTTACCGCTGGGTTGACCAGGAATTTCCGGCTGGTACAGTTCGGTTATCTCGGGCAGCGGATTCGCGTTACGACGCCATCTACGAACAAATTGGTATTCAGGCTGAACAGGGGCGAACCCCTGCCATTCGAGTGTGGATGAGGAAACTATCTGGTCAGCTACTACGCATTGCACTCGCACTTCATATTGTTGAGTGCTATCACGAGCCAGGACGCCCAAAGCATGAGATCCAACTGGATACTCTGAATCGGGCGGTTGAGGTGGCTCGGTATTATCGCTCAGTTTTTCAGGCGATTCAAGAGATCGTGGGTGACAGTGATGAAACCTCCAGCATTTTGCTCAAAATTTGGGATATGGCGGCCACCTCCCCTACAGGTGTTGCTGTGCGGGATACTTACCGAAGAATTAAGGCAATCCAGCGTCGCGCTAAGGAGCTGGGGCGTGATGTGGCAGCTTACACTATTGACCTTTATCAGCAACTCGAAAAGATGGGTCGGGGAGTGGTGCAAAAAGACAAGCGATTAGTCCGATTCATGGTCAGGACAAACCCTATTAATCCTCCATTACAACCGTCGCTAACCGAGTCGGTGACAGTAGTGACAGATGTTGTATCTGAGACGAATCAATCTGTGGAAACGTCACATTTGATCGGAGTGTCTCCAGTGACAGTTCAAGATTCATTGAAAACCACTATTACGAATGAGACCACCAATACGGCTTCAGTTGACCAAACAGTCGATTTGATTCAAGACACTACTTCAATGGAGGAAGAGGCACTATTCGACAACTCATTACAAGCAGGGCTATTTCATTCTAAATAATGTCTTGAGTATGTCTAAGCTAAAAGCACATTTTCTAGAAGCTTGAGCCATATTCTTAAATCCATAAGCCCGATAGGAATTTAAAGCAAAGTTGCGAGCCA
>JAABUQ010008748.1_pt1 | contig 14040 bp, 14 predicted proteins | sample 5560001 | NCBI WGS metagenome assembly JAABUQ01 (sample SAMN10711888, study PRJNA513371) | rock metagenome | isolation source: Antarctica rocks | place: Antarctica: Victoria Land, Finger Mt nord | collected 2015-12-18
GCTGGTGATTCATGGGCCGTCGGGGTCGGGGAAGTCTCGGTTGCTGGCGGGCTTGGTGGCGGAGCGGCTGGCCCGGCGGCCGGGTTCGAGCCTGGCCCACCTGGGGGCGGAGGGGTTCGCGGCGGCCTGCGCCGAGGCGTTGGGCCGGCCGGGGGGGTGGCGGGAGGTCCGCGAGCGGTTCCGGGGGGTCGACCTGTTCGTCCTGGACGATGTCCACTCGCTGGAGCGGACCCCCTGGGCGATGGAGGAGCTGGCTCATACCCTGGATGCGCTGGATCAAGGGGGGGGGTCGGTGGCGATCTCGGCCCGGGTCGGGCCCGGGCAGTGGTCGGGGTGGCCGGCCCGGCTGGTCAACCGGCTGGTCGGCGGCTTGGCGGTCCGGGTGGATCCGCCTTCGCTGGAGTCGAGGCGGCGGTACCTGCTCGAGCGGGCCCGATCGCGGGGGCTGGCCCTGCCGGCGGAGGTGTCGGAGCCGTTGGCGGAGGCGGCCGACGGATACCGGACGCTCGATGGGTGGCTGGCGAAGCTGGCCCTGACGGCGAAGGTCGAGCGGCGGCCGATCGGCGCGGGGTTGGTCGAGGCGATCCTGGAGGGGGATCCGGCGCCCGGCGGGCCGTCGGTCGACGCGATCGCGCGGGCGGTGGCGGCGGCGTCGGGCCTGGGGATCCGCGAGCTCCGGTCGGAGACCCGCCGGGCGGTCGTGGCCGAGGCCAGGCACCTGGCGATGCACCTGGCCCGGGTCCACACCGGGTCGAGCTTCCGGGCGATCGGCGCCTATTTCGGCCGCCGCGACCCGGCCACCGTCCGCCACGCCTGCAAGGCCGCCGCCGCCCGACTGGCCGCCGACCCCGCCCTGGCCGCCTCGTACTCGACCCTGGCCCGAGGCTGGGGCGAGGGCCGCCCGGGGCCCGGTTCGAAATGACCGACGCCCCCCGGACGCGCGGGGCGTCCGGAGGGGGCGGGGTGGGGGGGCTGATTCGAGGGGGTCGGCGGGTCAGGCGGCGATGCCGGCCCGGCGGCGGCGTCGGAGCCGGGCGGCCCCCAGGCCGATCGCCCCGCCCAAGGTCGCCAGGGCCAGCGAGGACGGCTCGGGCACGGCGAAGGTGAGCCCGTTGTTGATGAGCGTGCCGGACACGCCGGTCGCCGACTTCAGGACGCTGAAGTTGTCCGCCTCGACCCCGGTGCTCAGGTTCGCGTTGTTGAAGACGACCTGGTCGAAGGTGGTCCCGCCGGTGGCGGTGAAGTTGAGGTAGGCGAACGGCTCGCTGGCGTCGGCCCCCGAGTTGGGGTTGCCCAGGTAGGACGAATTGAGCGCGGCGAGGGCGACGTTGGTATTCAAAGTGGCCAGCAGGTTCCCCTTGGAATAGAGCTGGACGCCGTTGAGCGGGTCGGCGGCCGACCACCAGAACCCGAAGTAGGACTGCGGCCCGTTGAGGGCCAGCGAGGCGGTCGTCTGGCCCGACTCGGCGCCGATCGCGAAGTAATTGTTGCTGCCCCCGGTGAGGGTGGCGGTGGCGGCGCCGCCGTACTGGTTCGCGGCGTCGATGGCCAGGCCGGGCGAGGTCAGGGTGCCGACCCTGGTGTTCAGCGAGGTGTAATTCCCGGTGTTGTTGAAGTTGAACGTCTCGGTCGTCACGCCGGAGACGGTGGACGCCTGGACGCCGGGGGCCTCGACGCTCAGGACCAGGCCCGCCTCCGCCGGGCCGGCCACCGCCGCCAGGCCCAGGACCGCCGCCATCGCCGACCGCTTCATGAAATGGACCATCCGTCGATTCCTCGCCAAAGGTTGCATCGTCGACCACCCAAAAGACCGGACCGTCACCGCGCGTCCGCCCCTCGGACGCCCCGAGGCCGCCCCTTTGGAGGGGGGCGGCCGGACGGTCGGCTCCGGAGTCGGACTTCGATCGATCGCCCGCCCATGCCGCTTCGACGAGCGGCGGAGGTGGCGGGACCACCTCGGAGGTAGGGCGAGCAAGGCCGGGTCGCCGCGACCCGAGGGGGGCGGCGACGCGATGGCCGGTCGGTCACTGCTCCAACCCTAGGCCACGCCCGGAGGCTGTCCAGCGACCTTCGGCGGACGTTGCCCGGGGGCAACGCGAAAGCCCGCCGGCGCCCCGACGGCGTCGGCGGGACATCGGCGGGCCATCGACCGGCTCGTCGGGATTTCCGAACATCTTCACTTCATCGCGCGGCGATCAGTCCTCCAGGCGGAGTCGGGCGGCCTCGGTGATCCGGTCGAAGAAGGCGGCCTCGGCGACCTGGTGGATCACCTCGGCGACCTGCTTGTCGGCGAAGTGGGGGCGGAGCGCGGCGACGTCGGCGTCGTCGATCAGGGCCGGGTCGGTCGTCAGCTTGCGGGCCAGGGACAGGGCGGCCCGCTCGCCGGCCGGCTGGGCGTCGAGCGGGCCGTCGAGGGCGGCGATCTGGGCTTCGGTCATCCCGAAGCCGAGCAGGCGGCGGCGGGCGTGGCCCAAGGCGTACCAGGCCCGGTCGAGCCGGGCGGCCGTGTAGGCGATCTCGGCCCGGAGCTTGCGGTCGAGCGTCCCCTTGTCCTCGGCCGCCAGGCGCAGGGCGACCCGGGCCCCGCCGGCCTTGGGGAAGTGGGCCAGGAGCCGGACCCATCCGGGGGTCGTCGCCGAGGCCGAAGCGTCGGCCGACAGGAGGGCGCGGCCCTTGACCTCGGAGGCCAGGGGGATCAGGGGGGTCCGGCCTCGGCAGGCGTCCAGGGCCTGGGCGACGGCCTCGGCCGACTCCAGGGGCGGCCGTCGACTCGGCGCGGCGCAGGCCATCGCCGAAGCCGAGCGGTCGGCGGCGAGCGGGGCGACGCGGCTGGCCCCGTCGCGGTACTTCGGCTCGGTCTCGGTCAGGTAATTCCGGTGCTCCTCCTGGGGGATCTTGAGGGCGCCGGTCCAGCGGTTCATGGCGTTGAAAGAGGCGGTCGAGAGGAGGATTTCGAGGACCTGGAGGTCGGTGTCATACCGCCGGAGCCCCTCGATGTCGGCGGCCTCGACGGTGTCGGGCCTCAGCGTCAGCTTGCGGGCCAGGGCCATCGCGGCTCGTTCGGCGTCGGAGAACTCGGACCAGTCGCCGTCGAGGGCGGCGATCCGGCCTTCGGGGAGGCCGGCGGCGGCGAGCTTCGACTCCTGGTGTCCCATGCAATAGGTGCAGTTATTGGCGCGCGAGACGATCCAGAAGAGCATCGTCTGGAACGGGTAGCCCAGCGACATCGCCGGCTCGGGCTCTCGGGTCAGGCCGCCGCCGGCGAGCTCGGGCGGGAGGTAGAACCGCCGCATCCGGCCGTTGTTGACGACCGACCAGTCCCCCCGGGCGGCCTTCTCGCGCTCCTCGGCGGTGAGCGGGGGCAGGGGGAGCCGGGGCTGGTTGTGCTTGGAGTCCTCGAGGGACCGCTTCAACTCCGGCCGGGTCGCCGCCACCGGGGGCGGGCCGTCGGCGGCGAGGGCGGCCCCGGCGGCCAGGCCGAGCCAGGTCAAGGCGGCGAAGATCGGGCGAGGGCGGGTCGTCATGATCGGTCCTCCGGCCAAGGGGTGATGGATTCGAGGATGAAGAGGGATCGATGCGGTTCAGAGGGCGTCGGCGCCGAGGATCTCGCCGCCGTCGCGGGTCCCGAGGCCGCGCCAGGCGGCCAGGCTGGTCGTGTCCTTGCTGAAGCGGACCGAGCCGTCGGTCATCGCCACGTTGACCCCGCCGGGGTGGCGGCTGTTGGCGGTGGTCATGATCCGCGACGGGGGGAACATGCAGGACCGGGCGTTGGGCGGGGCGGAGTGCCAGTAGCTGGCCGTCGAGTGGTAGCCGTAGGTCCAGGGGGCTCCGACGTTGGAATAGCCCTGGAGCGAGAGGTTCGCGGTGTCGACCGCGCGGCACTGGGCGTAGGCGTCGTCGGGGTTGGTCGGGTGGGTTCCGGGGAGGAAGGTGTCGGACTTGTCGGTGGCGATGGCCTGGCTGAAGTCGCCGGTGACGTGCTCGCTGAAGGCGGCGGTGTTGCTCAGGCCGTCGGTCACGTCGGCGACCGGACCTGGAGGCTGGCGAAGAACAGGCCGTTGGGCGGGGGCAGGGCCGTGTTGACGCCGGCGGTGTCGGTCACCCCGTGCCACATGACCACGCTCGTCCCCTCGTTCGAGCGGTAATTCGTGGGCCCGCCGATCCCGGGGGGGACCGGGGCGGAAGCGTCGGAGGGGCAGGCGAAGGTGGCGACCGTCGCGTGGGTGACGGTGAGGTTGGTCGGGTCGCCGTAGCCGAAGTTGTAGTTCAGGGCGTTGCCCAGGTTGGCCTGCTCGATGTATGGCAGGGACCGGGCCAGCGGCGAGAACGAGAGGGTCGAGGGGATCGTCCGGCCCAGCGGGAAGCACCCGACCGTGTCGTGGTAGTTCTGCAAGGCCAGGCCGATCTGCTTGAGATTGTTGGCGCACTGGGTCCGCCGGGCGGCCTCGCGGGCCGATTGGACGGCGGGCAACAGCAGGGCGATCAGGACGGCGATGATCGCGATGACGACCAGCAACTCGATCAACGTGAAGGCGCGACGACGCATGGAATCCCCCTCGGGGTGAAGACGGGTGAATGTATGAGATAATGATGAGATCGCGGGATGGGTGGCCCGGGCCGGCCTTCGGCGAGCGGGCCGGAGGCCCGTCGGCGCGGTCGGAGTCCATCGGGCGGAGGTCGCCCCGTCAGGCGGCGCGGGGGCCGATCCGAGGGTCATCGGAGACCCCGCGATCGGGGCGCGGCCGGGTCGGGGCGTGCCTCGGGGGCGCGGAGGGGTTCAGAGGGGGAGTTGGGGCGGGTGGAAGATCGAGGGGGCGATGCGGATCGGGCGCGAGGGGGCCTCTTCCGGCCAGGGGCCGGCCGGGTCGGGCGAGGGGGCGGGCACGGGCTCGACCGTCAGGGCCCAGAGCTTGAGCCGGGGCGGCACGGTCGGCGGCGAGGCCAGGGGCGGGGCCGACTGGCCCGAGCATCGCGGGCCCGAGCAGGGCTTCGGCGGCGGCATCGGGGCCGGGTCCGAGGCCGGGTCGCCCGAGGTCCAGTCGAAGGAGAGCCGAGATGGGTCGTCGGCGACGGCGGGCCGGTCGGCCGGGTGCGAGCAATCGGCCCGGCTCGGCGAAGGCGCGAGCAGGACGACCGCCAAGAGCGCCAGAAACGCCCCGGCGCCCGACCAGGCGCGAACCTTCGAAACCGCTGCCCGCATGGCTGACCGCCCGCTTGAAAGCTTGTGGTGATCTCGATCAAGGACGATCTCAGATGGGTGGATTGCACGACGAAGATACTACGGTAGATCCGGCCCGTCAAGGCGCCGGATCGGCCGTCGTCGCCGGATGTCCGGGGATGTTGATTCAGATCCCGTCGACCGGCCGGACCGAGAACTTCAGCTCCTGGCCGTCGCGGAGGACGATGGCCTCGCTCGGCCGAGCCGGGGCGGCGCCGTGGGCCGCGGCGTAGGCGTCGGCGGCGGTGGTGGTCCAGCGGCCGTCGAGGGTCGTGAGGAGGTCGCCGGCCTTGAGCCCGGCGGCCTCGGCGGGGCTGCCGGGGCGGACGGTCCGGATCGCTACCCCTCGGCCCGAGCCGTCGGGATCGCCCAGGGTCAGGCCCCACAGCGCCGTCGGCGCCAGGACCCGGGTCCGGGCCACCTTGGGGCCGGCCAGGCGGGCGGGGAGGTCTTCCATCAGGTTCCGGACGGCGAACTTGTTGGGCGTGAAGGTCATGACCTTGGCCTGATAGTCGATCGTGGTCCGGTAGCGGGCGAAGAAGGTGAAGCCGATCAGGCCGTCCAGCGGCCGGCCCAGGAACCCGCCGAGGGCCTTGAGCGTCGGGTGGTCGAGGACGATCACCGGCAGGTCTTCGGCCTTGAGGTCGCCCACCTCCAGCGTCTTGACCTTCCCCTCGCCCCGCATCCCCATCAGGAACGACTTGGGCGCCCCCTTCTCGACGGCGCCCGATTCCTCGGCCGCCTTGTTCCCCAGCAACGTCACCGGCGCCCCCAGGTCGAAGACCAGGCGGAACGGCCCCTTGCCGTTGATCGTGGCCTTCACCACCATGTGGTTCGACGCCACCAGCTCGAACGGGACCGACGCCGGCTTGGCCTCGGCGGCCGGCGGGGCCTCCTGGGCCGGGGCCGAGGCCAGGCCCGCCACGAGCAGGGCCACGGCGAGGGCCGCGATCGGGCGACGGATGATGCCAATTTGATGCTTGAATCCGGTCGTCATCAGAAGCCCTCCCCGGCGGTCAGGGTCAGTTCCTCGATCTGGCCGTCGCTGAGGATCGAGACCTTGACCCGGTCGCCGGGCCGGACGCCGGCGATGGCCTCGTGGGCGCCCTGGATCGTGGCGACCTCGCGGTTGTCGATCCGGACGATCGTGTCGCCCGCCCGCACGCCGCCGGCCGAGGCCGGCGAGTCGGCCAGGACGGCCGAGACCCGGAGCTTCCCGGCGCCCTCGATCAGGGCCAGGCCGAGGAACCCCTGGGAATTGAGCACTTCCTCGGGCTGCTTCCCCACCAAGGCCGCGGCGAGCTTGGCGATCGGCCCCAGCGCGTTCATCGCCCGCATCTCGCCGGACGCCTGGGCCTTGGCGGCGGCCTTGGGGATGGATGGGTCCTTGGGCTCGAAGTCGAGGCGGGTCCAGGTCATCCGGTCGTCGCTCGGGTCGAGCTCGATCTTGAACCGGGCCAACGCCGTGAACCCGAGGATCCCGTCGATCGCCGCCCCCGGCAGGCCCAAAGCATTCATCCCGACCAACTGGAACGGGTCCTCGACCCGCGCCCGCATCCCGGTCAGGCTGGCGCCCCCTTCGAACTCGAGCTTGCCGATGGGAGTGAAGAACACGTCGGGGTCCGCCGCCAGGCCGATCTTCCTGGCCGCCTCGGTCCCGACGAACAGGGCGGGGGCCCCGGTGTCGACCAGGAAGTTGAACGGCCCCTTGCCGTCGATCCGGACCCGGACCAGGAAGTGATTCGTCTCCGTCATCCGATACGGCACCCGATACGACTTGCCCACCTCCGGGTCCGGCCGGCCCGCGTCCATCGCCAGGCCGAAACCCGCCAGCGCCAGCCCCAAGGCCAGGCCCGACCGCCCGAGGATTCGATTCATGGAACCCATCCGCCTCCGTCCATCCGTCCGACCCCAACCGACGCCGCAAGGCCCATCATATGCGGCCCCGAGCCGGCCGGGGAACGGCCCGCCCTCGGAAATCTCCGGCCGCCTCGCCCTGGCCGGCCTAGCGGTACTTGAGGTAGGCGAGGACCGCCCCGGCCTGGGCGAGCAGGACGGCGGCGAAGCGGATCAGGAAGCGGGGCTTGCGGGTCTTGTGGTGGAGGATGATCATCGCCAGCAGCGCGGCGGGGGATCCCCCGATCAGGGCGAGGCCGAGCAAGGCGGATTCGGGAACCCGGCGGTCGCCCAGGCCGGCCCGGCGCTTGTCCCAGGCGTAGGCGGCCCAGGTCACCGCCCAGATCGCGGCGAACCAGGCGACGAACCAGCGGGCGCCCAGCCTCCGGAAGGTCTCCTCCAGCGCCACCAGGGCGGCGCAGAGCAGGCCGATGCCCGCCATCGTGGGCGAGAGCCCGGGCCGGCCGGGGACGACCCGGATCGCCCTCAGGCCCCGGTCGGTCGGCTCGGCGGCGAACTCCACCCGCTGCCCGGCCTTCAAGGGCTTGCCCCCGTCGATCACCGAAAGGTGCACGAACACATCTTCCCTATAAGCCGGCGACCGGACGAATCCGAACCCGCGCCCGAGGTCGAAGGCCACGCAAACGCCTGACGCCATGATGAGGACCCGCCCCTCGAACCCCTCGATCGCCCATCGGACCGGCGGCCCATCCTAGCCGACTCCCGGCCGGATTGGCGAGGCGTCCGGCCGCCTCGACAGCCTCACGGCCCATCCGTTATCATGCGGATCATGACCGTACAAACCTTCCGCGACCTCCTGAAGCAACAGCCCTTCCAGCCTTTCCGCGTGATCATGTCGAGCGGGGAGAGCTACGAGGTCCGCCACCCGGAAATGGCCTGGTTGACCCGGACCGACCTGCTCGTCGGGCTCGACGAGACCCGGCATGGGGTTCCGAGCCGGTTCCGGATCTGCTCGCTGCTCCACATCACCACGATCGAGCCGGTGGACGCCCCGGCGAACAGGTCCGGCACCGGCGACGCCGGCTGATCTCCGGCTTTCCTCCGGGGTCCGGACGCGGGAGGTTTGCGGCGGCCTCGGCGGCGCGGTAGTGTCGAGGCATCGAGGTCCGCACGACCCTCCCGACCCCGCGAGCCACCGCTCATGGCCGATGCCAACGCCCCGCCCGGGTCGCCCCGGGATCGACCCGCCTTGGATCGCGCCCGGTCCAAGGCGTACCTCCGGCTCCTGCCGCTGTTGTTCCTCAGCTACTTGATCGCGTATGTCGATCGGTCGAACGTGTCGATCCTCAAGCTGAGGATGATCGACGACCTGCCGGCGTTCAACAACGACGTCTTCGGCTTCGGGGCGGGCATCTTCTTCCTCGGGTATTGCCTGCTGGAGATCCCGGGGACCTTGATGGTGGAGCGCTGGAGCGCCCGGAAGTGGCTCAGCCGGATCATGGTCACCTGGGGGATCATGGCCGCCCTGACGGCCTGGGTCCGCGAGCCCTGGCACTTCAACCTCGTCCGGTTCCTGCTGGGGATGGCCGAGGCGGGGTTCTACCCGGGGGTGATCGTCTATCTGACCCACTGGTTCCCCAAACGCGACCGGTCCCGGGCCCTGGCCTACTTCTTCATGGCCGGCCCGTTGGCCCAATTGATCAGCCCGAAGCTAACGAACCTGATGCTCCCGATCGGCACCGACGAGACCCTGGCCTCCGGCGTCATCATCCACCACCCGGCGATCTGGGGCCTGGCGGGCTGGCAGTGGGCCTACATCGCCTGGGGGATCCCGGCGGTCGTCCTGGGTGCCCTGGTCCTGGCCTTCCTGACCGACCGCCCGGCGCAGGCGAAGTGGCTCCAGGCCGACGAGCGCGAGGCCCTGGAATCGGAGCTGGCCCGCGAGAAGGCCGAGCACTCCGCCGGCGGCCACATGACGCTCCGCCAGGCGTTCTCGAACCCCAAGGTCCTGACCCTCACCGCCGCGTATTTCTTCGTGGTGACGGGGAATTACGGGGTCGAGTTCTTCATGCCGAGCATCCTCAAGCGGTGGTATCATCTGGAGCTCAACCAGCTCACCTGGCTGGTGATCCTGCCGCCGATCGGCTCCCTGGCCGGCCAGTTCTTCGTCGGCTGGAACTCCGACCGGACCGGCGAGCGGCGCTGGCATGCCGTGGTGCCGATCTACGGGGGTGCCCTGGCCCTGGCGGCGATGGTCCTGGTCCCCTCGCCGCCGCTCTGGCTCGTCGTCGGCCTGTTCGTCGCCGCGATGACCGGCCTGAAGGCGTACCTGCCCGCCTTCTGGTCGCTGCCGACCCTCTTTTTGACCCAGTCCGCCGCCGCCGGGAGCATCGGCCTGATCAACTCCGTCGGCAACCTCGGCGGCTGGATCGGCCCCTGGATGATGGGCAAGGTCGAGACCCTGACCGGCTCCTTCCGCGGCGGCCTGACCTACCTGGCCGTCTCGATGGCCGTCTCCGCCACCATCATCCTCCGCCTCGGCCTGGGCAGGCGCTCCGCCGCGCCCTCGGCCCAGGTCGAGACCCGGGCGACCGAGCCGCCCGCGTCCCTGGCCGCCACCGAGCCGGCCTGAACCGCGACTCCGGGCGTGACGGTCCCCGACCCTCATTCCTTCGCGGGTCGGGCCGTCCGCACGAAGTAGTAAGGTTCTTCGGGATCGGGCTCTTGGGCGAAGGGACGGGTCCAGGTCTCGCGGCCGTCGAGGCTAACGGAGAGCGCGGCGGTCGAGAGGCGGGCGCAGCCGAAGGACCAGGCCGCCGGGCCGGCGCCCCCGGCGGGCTTGCGGGCCTCGACGAAGAGGAGGAGTTCGGGATTCGTGCCGTAGACGAGCAGGAAGATCGCGCCGTCGACGAGGCCGGAGGCGGGGTCGGCGTAGCGGTGGGTCGGGCGCGGCAGGAGCCGAAGTTCGTAGCGGGTGCCGCCGCCGGCGCCACCGGGCACCGCCTGGTAGGCCGAGAATCGCGCGGCCAGGGCCTTCATCTGGCGGAGGCGTTCGGCCTCGGTCGCGGCCGGCGCGGGCGCTCCGGGGAGGGCTTCGAACACGATGCCGGGCTTCTTTGGGGCCCATTTCAGGGGGGTGGCCGGCCCCGGGACCTTCCGCTCCGGGGGGATGAAGAGGTTCCATCCGGCCTCGGCCGCGAGCGGCCCGGGCGCGAGCGAGATCAGCTCGCAGGCCCAGACCGGGCCCGATTTGGGATCCCCGCCGTAGATCTCCATCGTCGCCAGCGCGACGGGGCGGCCGGATTTCCCGAAGGCCCAGAGCCCCCCGTCGCTGAGCTCGCGCGTCGGGTCGGTCCAGCGATGCAACGGCTCGGGCCGGAGGGGCGACGGCCCCCGTTCCGGGTGGGCCGGCTCGGCGACGCGGACGTCGCGGAGCAAGGAGGTCATCTCCTCCAATCGCGCCGCCCGGCCTTCCGCCTTCGCGGCCCCCGGCGCCTGGGCCCACGACGGGGCGACCGCGACCGTCAGCATCGCCAGCGTGACGGCCCACGCCGTGCCCCGACGCCGATCCGCGAGCGGGCCATCCATCGGGGTCTCCTTTACCGGAGTTATCGCCAAAATCTTGGACGTGAAGCACGAACTTAATCGTCGAGGTCCCCCCGATCAAGCGAAAACCGGGGCGCTCGACCGATGCCCTCGCCTCGTCGGCGCGGGACCGGCGGGGCGGCGGCCGTCGCGACCCCCGGCGCGACCCGGAAGAGGGTGAAGGTCCGGTCAAAGCGGATCGAGGGGAATTTCCGGAGAACCTCGACGCGGCCGAGGCGGTCGAGGGCGGGACGGTCGCGGTCGCGGGCCAGGAGGGCGTAAGGGCCGGTCGAGGGCGGGCGGGCGGCGAGGTCGTCCACCCCCTGCCGCCAGAGGGCGGGCCGATCGAGGTAGTAGAGGCGGACGGCCCAGTCGTGGGGGACGGGGCCGAAGGGGGTGTAGTAGGGCTTGCGGTCCCAGTCTTCGTAGAGGAAGGCGAGCGGGGTCGAGGGGTCGAGCATCCGGCCGATCGCCCGGCAGTCGTCCCATTCGAGCCCTCGGCGGTCGAGCTTGGGGGCGACCAGCAGGTAGCCCAGGCCGCAGGCCAAGCCGGACCCGGCGAAGAGGCAGAACCCGGCCCGCCGGACCCGACCCGGCGACCACCCTCGGCCTTCGAGCCGGCCCGCCACCCGGGCCAGGCCGAGCGCGGCCCAGACCGACCAGGGGGGGAGGGCGTGGATCGCGTAATGGGCGTTCTTGACCGTCGCCGCCGAGAGGACCAGGACCGGCACGATCGCCCAGGCCCAGAGCAGGCGGTCGCCGCCGGCTCGACTCCGGATCGCCCGTCGGGCCGAAGGCCAGGCCCCGAGCAGGGCTAGCGGTGTCCAGGGCATCGCCTGCAAGAGCACCGCCGGGCCGTAGTGCCACCAGGGGCCGCCGATGAAGTGCTCCGGGTGGGCGGCGAGGCGATCGCTGACGTGCAAGGTCCAGAGCGACAACGCCTCGGGGTGCCTCCAGGCCGCCAAGCCCGGCCAGGCCAGGGCCAGGGCCGCCGCCAGGGCCCAGCCCTTGACGCTCCGAGCCGCCTGGAAGAGGACCCGGTCCCGATCCCAGATCGCGACGGCCACCGCCGCCGAGCCGATCAGCGTCGCGCCGAAGCCGACCCCTTTGACCAGGGACGTCAGGCCCACCAGGGCGAAGAAGGCCCAACGCCAGGCCGGGGCGGGGGGGGCGTCGCGGGCTTCGGGATCGAGCCGGACGGCGGCGGTCGTTTCCGCCGGGGCCAGGCTGATGGGCGTGGTGCTTTCGGAGGTCGATGGCGAGGCCGGCCCCCCCACCCTAACCCTCCCCCACGGAGTGGGGAGGGGACCAGAAGGGAGGCGACCAGAAGGGAGGCGACCAGAAAGGGAGGCGACCGGAAGGGAAACCGAGCCGAAGGCGAAGTCTGGCCCCCTCCCCCCTCGCGGGGGAGGGTTGGGGTGGGGGGGCGTCGCCTCTCGGGAAAACTTCGGCCGGGCGCGAGGATGACCCGCCGGTTGAAGGTGCGGCCCCAGAGATCCCCCAGGCACCTCCGCTTCGGCCATCCGGAGCCGGTCGAGGGCGACCATCGCCCAGGTGACGAGGCAGGCGAGGAAGATGTCCGCCTCGGCCAGCCGCCCGCGCATGATCGTCCAGGCGGTGGTGACCTGGATCAAGCCGGCCAGGGCCCCGACCCTCGGGCCGAACCGGTGGCTCGCGAACGTCGCGACGCCGAGCGCCAATGCCAGGGCGGCCAGGGCCGACGGGACCCTGGCGGCGAGCTCGGTCACGCCGCCGAAGATCCGGCCGGAACCCGCCACCAACCAGACGGCCAGGGGGGGCTTCTCCAGCCAGGGCAGGCCGTCGAGCGTGGGGATGACCAAGTCCCCGCTCGCGACCATCTCCGCGGCCGTCCGGGCGACGAACGCCTCGTGGTACGTCAAGCGGCCCGACGAGCCCAGGCCCATCCCCAGCGTCAGGACCGCCAGGCCCGCGATCGCCCACGCCCACTTCGGGCCCAGCCGCGTCTCGCCGATCACCATCCGGCCCTCCCCGGCCATCCGGCCGAGGGCGATCCCCCCGGCGCGGCGGGATCTTACCCGAAGGGCCGCGAAGGGGCGAGGCGAACCCTCCGCGGGGCCCGTCGGTCGCCAAGGTCGGTCACTCCTCGGCGGCGGAGCGACGGGAGCGGGCACGATCCCCGACGTAGCGTCCGAGGTGGGCGACGTTCTCGGTCAGGATCCGCCAGTCGTCCGCCTCGAAGCAGAATTCGAGGGCCTGGGCCGCCAGGATCACGTCGGCGTCGAGGGCCTTCTTGCCGGCCGTCGGCTTGCCTCGATGGCGGACCTCGGCCCAGAGCCCGGCCGCCCTCCGGATCGCGGCGGTGGTGATCGGGAGGTAGCGGACGGAGGACTTGTCGAGGGCATCGAGCCGAGCGAGACCCGCCGAGGCGCCGGCCAGGGTGAGCGCCCGGCGGACCTCGTAATCGACGATCTCGGGGATGACGATGAGGGCGCCGGCGTCCAACTCCTGTTTCATCCGTTCTTGGAACAGCCTTGCCTGCTCCTTCGCCTCGGAGTGGCAGGCCAACCCGGCGGGTTCGGAGTCGAGGATCAATCCGGGCCATCGCTCATCGACCCTCGCGGATGTATCGCATCGCCGCTTCCATCACCCCCGGGGGGTCGGGGGGGATCGCCGCGAACGCCCTCATCGCCGGGATTCGCTTCACCAAATTCCGCCATTGCTCGGGCGAACGGGTGCCGCCGTAGAAGTGACCCGTCGGCTCGTAGCCGGCATGCTCGACCTCCTTCCGGCCGTGGAACAGCCGGTATTGCTTCGGGTCGGACTTGCACCGCCCGAGAGGGGGGTAGCACGGCCTCTCGAGCCCGTCCGGGAAATCTTCGAGGCCGGGCGAAACGGAGGCCGTCGCGCCTTCCTCGACCAGGTCCAGCTCGCTCCGGTCGTCGGGGAGCTCGGGCAGCCAATAAAGGGTATCCAATCCTCGGACTTTCACGACTCCATGCATCGGAGATGATCTCCCTTCGCGATCAGGACAGGAGGAATTCGAGGTCGTCGCGGGTGAGGGTGCCGATGACGTTGCGGTTCTCGTCGAGGATGGCGTCGGCGAGGTCGCGCTTCTTCCGCTGGAGCTCGAGGATCTTCTGCTCGACGGTGTCCCGGCAGATCAGGCGGTAGGCGAAGACCTGCTGGGTCTGGCCGATCCGGTGCGACCGGTCGATCGCCTGGGCCTCGACGGCGGGGTTCCACCAGGGGTCGAGCAGGTAGACGTAGCCGGCGGCGGTGAGGTTCAGGCCCAGCCCGCCGGCCTTCAGGCTGATCAGGAACAGGGGGATCGACGGGTCGGTCTGGAACCGCTCGACCCGCTCGGCGCGGTTGCGGGTCCGGCCATCGAGGTATTCATA
>JAABUQ010008749.1_pt1 | contig 14039 bp, 16 predicted proteins | sample 5560001 | NCBI WGS metagenome assembly JAABUQ01 (sample SAMN10711888, study PRJNA513371) | rock metagenome | isolation source: Antarctica rocks | place: Antarctica: Victoria Land, Finger Mt nord | collected 2015-12-18
CGCGGTCGAGGGGTCGATGCGCGGGGCGGCCGACGCCCTCTGCTGGGACGTCGGCCGCGCCATCAGGCTCATCACAGGCCCGATCTTATGACTTTGCTATCGGCGTGCCGCCCGGGCCCCCGTTTCGCCCCGGGGCCCCGGCCGGCCCCCGCCGGATCAGGGCCCGGCCCGGATCACCAGCGCCGAGTTCTTCGAGCCGAACCCCATGCAGTTGCACAGGGCGACCCGGGCCGTCGTCGGGCGGGCGACGTTCGGGACGTAGTCGAGGTCGCACTCGGGGTCGGGCGTCTCGAGGTTGATCGTCGGGGGCGCGAACCCGGCGCCGAGGGCCAGGAGCGTGGCCGCCGCGCCGGCCGCCCCGCAGGCCCCCTGGGGGTGGCCGATCATGCTCTTCGTGCTCGACATCGGGATCGCCCGCGCGTGCTCGCCCAGGGCCCGCTTCATGACGGCCGTCTCGACCCGGTCGTTCAGCTCGGTGCCGGTCCCGTGGAGGTTGACGTACTCGACCTGCTCGGGGACGAGCCCGGCGTCGGCCAGGGCCAGCCCCACGGCGCGGACCGGCTCGTCGAGGTCGACGGCCAGGGCCACGCGATGCCAGGCGTCGCACGTGCTGGCGTAGCCGAGGACCTCGCCCCGGATCGGCGCGCCCCGCGCCAGCGCGTGCTCGCGGTCCTCCAGCACGAGCATCCAGGCCCCCTCGCCGAGCACGAAGCCGTCGCGGTCGCGGTCGAAGGGCCGGCTCGCCCGCTCGGGCGCCTCGTTGAAACGTCGCGAGGTGATCTTCATCAGGTCGAAGCCGGTCATGATCCCCGGAGCGATCGGCGCGTCGGCCCCGCCGGTCAGCACGATCGGCGACTCGCCGTGGCGGACCTGGCGGAAGGCGTAGCCGATCGCGTCGGTGCTCGAGGTGCAGCCGGTCGAGATGACGTGCGACGGCCCGCGCAGGCCGAGCCCGATCGAGATCTCCGACGAGCTGTTGCCGTGCGTCCCCGCGGGCAGCGCGAAGACGTTCGCGCGCTCCGGGTGGCCCGAGTAATAATGGGCGTACATCGCCTCGATGAACTCGGCCCCACCCCCGCCGGTCCCGAGCATCACGCCGATCGACCGCCGGGTCGCGAGGTCGAGCCCCCCGGGGGCCAGCCCGGCGTCCTCCAGCGCCTCGCGGGCCGCGAGGATCGCCAGCGGGACCATCCGGCTGACGCGCTTCAGGTGCCGCTCCTCAATCGCCCGCGACAGGTCGACGCCGCGGACGACGCCCGCGACCCGGCTCTTGAGCCTCGCGGCGTCGAACCCCTCGATCGGCCGGACGCCGCTCGCCCCGCGTCGGAGGGCCGACAGGAAGGACGGGCGATCCGGGCCGTTCGGGCTGACGACGCCCAGGCCGGTCACGACGACGCGACGGAGGTCCATCGAAGGCATGGGGTCGTGGCTTCCTCGATCGAGGCGGCCCGGTCCGTCCGGGGCGATCACGCCGTTATAGGCGCGGGGGGCCGGATTTCCAAGGTGGCCGGCGGGCCGCGGGGGCGTAAGCCCCCTAGGCGGCCGTCTTCGGGGGATGATACGCTGGCCGAGGCCTCGCGTCATGCGACCCGCCGCGAGGGGCGACCCGCCGGCCCGCGACGGCCGGGGCCGCCCCGTCCCCCTTAGATCAGGATCGCGCCACCCATGCTCAGCGAAGAGCTCCTCAAGTTGCTCGTCTGTCCGATGGGCAAGGCCCCCCTGACCCGCGAGGGCGAGAGCCTCGTCTGCTCCCAGTGCGGGACCCGGTTCGCGATCAACGACGACATCCCGAACATGCTCATCGAGGAGGCCGAGCTCCCGCCGGGCTGCGGCTCGATGGCCGAGCTGAACTGCGTCAGGAACGGCCAGGCGAAGCTCGATATCGGCTGAACCGACGGGTCGCGGGGACCCGGTCGGGAGGGCCGTCGCGGCCTCATCCGGGCGGCGGTGGCGACGCCGCCGGCCTCGTCGCCGTGCAGGCCAGGCAATCGCGCAGGGTGACTCGCCCGGGCGCGACGCCCCGGCCGGCGCGGCATTCGGTCAGCTCGGCGCACCCGCATTCGGGCTGGAGCCGGTGGGGGAGGACCGGCCCGCGGCTCGGGCAGGCCGAGACGGCCGCCAGGAACCCCTGGGGCGTCGCGGCGCGGGGCCCGCCCGCGGCGAGGGCCCCGGCCCGCTCGACGAGCAGGAGGCGATAGTCCCCCCTCGTCGCGGCGAGCTCGCAGAGCCTCGCCGCGCGACGGCCGAGGCATTCCCCCTCGACCACCGGGCAGTGCGAGCACGTCACTCGCTGATCGTCACCGTGCACGACGGGATCCCCCCCGAGTTGATCTGGCCGTTGGAGAGCAAGAACGGCGTGCAGGTGTTGCCCGGCACGCCGACGGTCCACGAGTAGATCGCCGACTCGTGGTACGGGCCGCCCGCGTCGGAGGTCAGGAAGACGCGGCTCAGGCGGAAGAAGACCCGGGTGCAGCCGATGGTGTAGCGGAACTCGGTGTGCGTGTAGGGGTCGAGGAACGCCCGGGTGCTGAGGTAGCAGCTCGCGCCGAGGTCGAGCCCCGACAGCTCGGGGGGCGTGGGCCCGTACCGGAGGGCGCACGACAGGAAGGCCCCCCGGCACTCGGCGCTGGCGCTGAGCTGGAGGGCCTGCGGGATCGACGTGCAGGCGCATCCGGGGATCGAGCCGCCCCCCCCGCCCCCGGCGCGCCGGCCCCGCGAGGCGACCCAGCGGCTCTCGACGAACCGGCAGACGAGGTCGTCGCCGAGCTGGGGGGCCTGGGCCCCGAGCACGCAGACCAGGACCGTCGTCGTCGGGTCGGCGACGAGGGCCGCGGCACCCCCCTCGACCTCCGGGCCGAGCACCGCGACGGGGTTGACCGAATAATACAGGCCCGTCGACGTCGGCAGCCTCGGCGCCGCGACGACCCGGCCGACGAACGAGGGCTGCCCGCTCGGGACGAGGCCGGCCGGCCGGCGCGCGACCTCCCGGGCATCGCGGTCCAGGCGAACGCGGAGGGGCAGGTAGGGGTCAAGCATCGTGGCGGAACACCCATCGGTTGCCGACGAAGGCGACGACCAGATCGGTCCCCGGGGGGGGGACGGTGCCGCCCAGATTCAACGCGAAGAAGGTCGAGGCCAGGGGCGAGAGGGCCGCGGCGCCCCCCTCGACCTCCGGGCCGAGCACCGCGACGGGGGAGCAGGCGTAGAACCGCTGCGCCGCGGTCGGGTAGGTGGCGATCGTCGTGGTGCGGGCGACCAGGCAGGGGGTGCCGGGGTCGTTCAGGTCGGGGGCCAGGCTCAGGCCGTCGGCGAGCGCGCCGTCGCGGACCCGGAGCCGCTCGGCCTCGTCGCGGTCGATCGCCCTCATGAGCGGCCCCCTCGCTCGTCGGAGAGGTGGAGGATGGTCTGCTGCCGGCCGTCGAAGTCCCAGGTCAGGCCGACGACGGCGGGGTAGACCTCGCCCTCCTCCGTCGGCGCGCCGGCGTTGGTCCGGAGCGAGAGGCCGCGGCCCCGGATCGCGCGGATCCGGTCGCCGACCCGGTAGGCGTCGGTGAACCGCGGGATCGTGATCGACCCGGTCACCTCGCCCGACTCGCCCGCGAGCCGGCGGGCGTTGGCCTCGGCCTGCGCGTCCTGCGTGTCGTCGCGGTCCGTCACGAACGCGGCGGCCGGGTTGAATTCGCTGTTCGGCGCGATCAGGTGCTTGAAATAGCGGTCGCGGGCGTCGACGCGACGGGCCACGCGGAAGGCCGTCGGGCTCGACGGGCGGCGGTCGGCCGTCGCGGAGAGCACCCGGTCCCCCTCGATCACGCACGTCAGCCGCACCGCGAACCGACGCCCCCCGGGCCGTGCCTGGTCCTCCACCGCCCGGACGACCCCGGACGGGTACGGGGCATTCGCCGCCTTCGACGCGCCGATCGCCCAGCCGTTCGGGTTGGCGACCTTGATCCAGACGCCGAGCCGGTCGCGGAGCAACTCGAATCCCCCGCCGACCGGCTGCCAGGTCCCGGTCCCGTCCCAGAGCGTCGGCTGCGGGCCGGCATAGTCGGTCGAGATCGAGAGCTGGGCGCGGAGCGGCTTCCGGCCGGGGTCGCGCGTGAACAGCTCGCCCAGCGGCACGCGGCGACGCTTGGCGAACGCCGTCGGCGCCTTCGGGTCGCCGCCCAGCAGCGCCGCCAGCGACGGGACGGCCGTGACGAGGGCCGACGTCGGCCAGTCCCAGTGCCCCTCACCCGTCTCGTCGAAGACGTAGAGCCGGTACCTGTCGTGGTTGGTCGCCGCGAAGGCCGGGTCGTTCAGGTCGAACGCCCGGAGGCTCGTCGCGTCCTGGGCGTCGCCCGGCGCGATCGGGAAGCCGGGGGCGAGGATGAACGACGCCTCGTAGCGGACCAGCTCCGACTCGACCTGATAGGTGTTGGCGACGCCGCTCATGTCGCGGGCCAGCCGGGCCCCGTTCATGTTCGTCCGCGCCGGGTCGAGCACCGCGCCGTGGGGCTGGAGGAACACGTCCTTGGCCACCGACGGCGAGCCGTCCTGGCGGCGGAAGAGGTCGAGCGTCGTGAACGGCAGCCCGGAGTCGTCGGTCTCGAGCCGGAGCGCGATGCCGATTCCCTGCGGCCGGAGGAGGTCCTCGACGACGTTCGGCCAGGCCTTGCCGGTGGCCGGGGTGTCGGGCACCTCGATCGGCGCGCCGGCGACGGTCGTCGGATCGCTCTGGAGGAGGCCGGGGCCGCGGGCGGGGCTCCGGCTGTCGAGCAGCGCGTCGATCGCGTCGCCGGCCGGGTTCCTCACGTACGACTGGCCGGGGTTGTGGCGATAGCAGAGGTACCGGACCGCCATCGGCAGGGTCCACTTCCGCCGGACGTCGGGGAGGCGGACCACGAGCGGGTCGAGGAAGGTCGGATAGCGGTTCCCCGACGCGTCGACGGCCTCGGCCCCGGCCGGGGTCGCGTTCGGCCGGCCCTGGGGGTTGAAGTAGGTGAGCAGGTCCGTCTCGACGTCCGACCCGCCGACCGGCCTGTCCGCGTCGCGCAACAGCGCCCCGCCGATCGGCGTGTCCCACTCGCGGACGGCGATCCCGGAGGCCGAGAAGGTCACGACCTCCCGCGACGGGGCGAACGTCAGCTCGGGCACCTGCGCGAAGCCGTCGAAGAGGATCAGCGGCGAGCCGTCCGGGTAGGCCGTCATCACGACCAGCCGCTCGTCGTTCTGCACGACGCCGGGCAGGTCGCCGTCGACGGAGAGCGCCTGCTCGAACGACCGCGGGTCGGTCGGGGCGTCCGCCTGGTCGAAGGCGTAGCGGAACCGGGCCAAGCCGGGGTCGGCCCCCTCGCGCGACCGGATCGAGAGGACCCGGATGTTGGGCAGCGGCTCGTACCGGCCGTCCCGGAGTCGGAAGACGCCGACGGCCACCGAACCCCGGCCGAGGGGCACGGCGCCGGCTTCGATCGAGGCGGAAGCGCTCATGGGGGGTCCCGTCAGCTGGACATCAGGCCGTGGCGTTTGAGGGCGGCGATCAGGGCGTCGACCTTGGCCGCGATCGCGGCGAAGTTGTTGTTCAGGGTCGCCGCCGAGAACGACGAGCCGGCCGCGACGAGGGTGTCGGAGGGTGCCCCGCCGGTGGCGTCGGCCAGCGGGTTCAGCCTCGGGGCCTGGGTCGTCGCCGCGGCGCCGAAGAACCCGATCGCCGCGCCCGCCGGGTCGATCGCCAGGACGGGGGCACCCCCGGTCGGCGGGGACACCTGGAAGGGCCCGCCGACGGTGTCGCCGGCCTTCGAGACGAAGACGCCCGCGCCGACCGACCGGTACGCGACCCGGGCGTCGACGACCTGGAGGATCGAGCCCGGCCCGGCCTGGACCTGCGCCAGCCGGACGTGGGGCGCGGCCGGGAAGGCCGGGCCCGAGGCGGCGACGCCCGCGTCGGTCAGCCAGACGGACGAGGTGGCGCCCGGGGCCACGGCGAGCGACGCGATCCCCGCGCAGGTCCCGGCCGATCCGTCCGACTTCATGTAGGTCCCGGCCGCGACCCGGCACGAGAGCGAGCTGCTGGGGACCTCGAGCGCGGTGACGGCCAGGCCGCCCACGGCGGCGAGGCCGTCGAGGTAGTCGGCGTTGCCGTTCAGCGGGACGTCCCACTGGCGGTCGGCCGTGGAGGGCTTCTGGAGCCGGACGTTGGTCGTGTAGGTCGTCGCCATCGATTCACCCCGGGGGAGGACTGGCCAGCCAGGTCAGGGTCACGAGCCGCGAGGGCGGCCCCGAATACTGCGCGGAGAGACGCCCTCCGGACGCCGGGGCGGCGGGGGGACGGGGGGCGACCGCGATCGTCACCGTCGCGACGCGCCCCGTCCCGCGGGCGTTGCCCGCGCCGTCGTAGGGGACCACGGCGAACTGCCAGGTCCCGGCGGCGAGCGGCCCGCTCTGCCACGCGTAGGACGTCGCGGCCCGACCGAAGCCCCCCGAGCCGAACCCGCCCATGCCGAACCCGTCGCTGACCCAGCCGCCCGGGTACGCCGCGACCGTGTCCGCCAGCGTCGAGTAGTCGACCGGGCCGCCGGGGGCGGCCGAGCCGTAGATCCGGAACCCCCGGACGTCGTCGCGGCCGGTCGGATCGAGATAGCTGCCGCCCGTCCAGGAGAGGCTAGCCCGGGCCGTCATGCCCGGCGGGGCGGGCAGGCCCGAGGAGAAGTCGAGGGTCGCCTCGCGCGAGTCGACCGCGCCGACGTCGACCCAGATATTGCGGCCGGGCGGCCCGGCGGGCCGGGGGACCCGACACCGCTTCGAGCGGCCGGACCAGGCGAGCCGCCGGTCGGTGTACACCTGGAAGCACGTCCCCGACGGCGACGTGGAGGACCAGGAGACGAACAGCTCGGGACCGTCGTCGACGACCCGGACGTCCGAGATCGTGGCTTGCAGGAGCGGCATCGGGGTCACTCGAGGTGGAGGAACCGGGCCCGGTACGACCGGAAGAAGACCCCCTGCGCCGACTGGCGGACGCGGCCGAGGGGCTGGAACGACTCGAGCCGGACGTTGACCCAGGCCGTGCCGAGGCCGTCGACCAGGCTCCGGGTCAGGCCGTCGGCGAAGGACCGGAAGGTCGACTCGGCCGACGCGAGGGCCCCCGGGGTCGGCCCGAACAGGACGCCCCGGGCCTCCGTGACCCGCCCGCGCGAGCCGCCGTCGAGCGTCTCGAGCCCGCTGAGGCCGAAGTAGCTGTTGATCTGCTTCTCGCGGGGATGGTCGGCCGTGCTCATCGACACGGCCGTCCCGAAGATGTTGACGCCGCCGTAGGAGGGCATGCGGGGTGGATCTCCCCAGGGGTTTTCAGCGCTCGGGATAGACCGACCGACCGCTCGCGACGTACGAGGGCTGCTGTCGCCGGAGTTCTTCGAGGATCTGCTCGAGCAGGGCGTTGGTCCGGCTCAGGTCGGCCGGCTGCGCCCCGGCCTCCCCGGGTGTCGCACTCGGGGCCGGGGCCGCGGCCGGGTCGGCGGACGGGTCGCCCCATCCGCCCGAGGCCGCCGACGGGTCGGGCCCCCGTCCCGGGGCCTCGTCATATCCCCGGATCAGGCCGACCGAGGGGACGGTCTCCGGGCCCCATGCGCCGCCCCCGGGCCCGGCCGGGCCCGCCCCGACGTCCGTCGCCGGGGACGAGGGTGCCGCCCATCGCCCGGCGGCCGCGAGGAGATCGCCCGAGGGCACGACCCCGTCCGTCATGCCCGAGGACATGGCCCCCGCGGCATCCTCGCCGCCGGGGGCGGTCCGCCCGACGTCGGCCGCGAGCTCGAACATCATCCCGCCGACCGCGGGCGGTGGGGCCGGGCCGAGCGCGAGGGACTCGGACGGGGCGGTCCGGGGCGACCCCGACCCGGCGGGGTCCGCTCGGAGGATGTCGAGGGGCGGGGCGGTCACCGTGGCCTCGACCCCGTCGCCCCGGCCCGCCGGGCCGGCCGCCGCGGTCTCGGCGGGGGGAGGGGCGTCGAGGACGCCCGGCGGGGCGAGGGAGGCCCGGCCCGGCCCGGCCTGGTCCGGCCGGATGACCTCCTCCCCGGCGGCGTGCGGGCCTCGCGACGATCCGAGCCGTTCATCGGGGAGGGGGGCCCCGACGTCGGCGACGCCCGCCGGCGCGGCCGGGGGAGTGCCCGGCCGGCCCGGCAGGGACCGGATCAGGTCGCGGAGCGTCCTCGACAGGTCGTCCGCCGTGGGGTGGGCGGCGTCGGCGACGCGCGGCGGGACCGTCGGCGACGGGGGCTCGGCCGGGCGCGGCCCCTCTCCGCGGCCGTCCGGCCGACGGGCGAATGGACTTTGCGCGGGGCGGTCGGGCGGAGGGGTGCTCCGCGCGGGGCCCCCGGTGGCTTGGCTTCGAGGACGATCGGGCATCGGGACTCACCTTCCGCCGGAGCGGGACAGATCGGCCGGGCCGCCGAAGGCCGCCGGGATGAGCTCGCGGGCGACCCGGGCGAGGTCGACGCGGGCCGGGTCGAGCAAGGCCGAGGCGCCCGGCTCGTCGAGGTCGTGGGCCAGGCGGAGCAGGCCGGTCGCCAGCCGGAGGAAGGCGTCGCGCTGCTCGGTCGCCGGGCGGCCCCGGCAGGCCGCGAGCACCCCGTCGCGGAGCCGGCCGACCCGGAGCGGGTAGCCGGCCCGCGCGGCCGACTCGACCCGGACCGTCGGGCGGCCGAACGGGTCGACCTCGCGGAGGACGACCGGGTACAGGCGGGGCTCCGGCAGCGCGAAGCCCCAGCGGAGGCCGTCGGCCAGCTCGACCTCGACGGCCGGCACGCCCTCGCGCCTCGTCGCCTCGGCGGTCGTGGGACGTGTCATCAGATCAGGGTCTCCAGGATGGCCTGCTCCTCGGCCGCCCGGCTCGCGTCGATGAACTGCGACGCGGGGATCGTCCGCTTGGTGGCGACGAGGATCGCCAGGACGTTGGCGAGGTCGCCCGGCCGGATCGCCTCGGGCACGATCGCGTTGGCCAGCAGGCTGGCGCGGGCCCAGTCGGTGTAGGATCGGGCGGCCTGCGACGGGCCGAAGAGGGCCTCGAGCACCGTCGCGGCGAACGCCCGGCTCTCCGCGCCCGGAGCGAGCCCGGCCAGCTCGGAGAACTCGTCGTCGCTCAGGCGGTAGTTGGCCTCGAGCAGCGCCCGGGCCGCCGACCAGACGTCGGCCAGCGCGACCTCGCCCCCCAGGGCCGACCGCTCGAAGAGGCGGTCGAGCTCGTCGTCGACGTCGGGGTCCGTCAGCGGCCCCCCGCCGGGGCGGTACCGGGGGATCGCCAGGAGCCAGGAGGAGCCGTCGGCCAGGAGGACGGGCAGGCCCGTCGCGCCGGGCCGCCGGCGCGACGGCTCGGAGAGCTCAGTCGACGTCCCGGAGGTAGCCGTACGAGACCCCATCGCCGCGGCCCTCCCAGCGATATCGAGGCTCGCCCGACCTCGGGCCGGATCGGGGGAAATCGAGCGTATCGTCGGGGTCGGCGGTGATGTAATGCTCGGGCCCCTGGTTGCGGACGAAGACCCGGGCCGCCCCGAGCGGCGCGGCGAACTCGGAGGAGAGCCGCTCGAGCCGGGCGGCGGCCGGGCCCGCCCCGGCGTGGCCGATCGGGGCCCGGACCGCGTCGATCCTGCGTGTCGGGATCACGGCGCGGCGCTCGCCGAGAGGGGGTTGGTCACGCCGTCGCCCGAGAAGGCGACGAGCGTCAGCGTGCCCTGGCCGAACTGGCGGTGCGAGCCCTTGATGGCGTTCGAGGCGACCACCGCGTTCGACAGGGTGTAGGTGACGGCGCCGGTGCCCGGCCCGTTCTTCGCGTCGTTGTGCGTCGCGGAGAACGTGCCGACGGTGCCGACCGGGTTGGCCCGGATCGCGGCCAGGTCGGCCGCCTGGACCGTGACCGTCGGCTCGTTGAAGTCGTTGACGACCGTCGTGTTGTACCGGTCGCCGTCGCCGGAGAATTTCAGCAGGGTCCCGCCGCCGTCGATCGACACCGAGGTCACCCCGGTGATCGCGAGGGGCGAGCCGCCGACCGGGGTGAACGTCACCCCCGTCCAGTTCATGAAGCGCTTGGTTGCCGACACGGTGGGTTATTCCTCGCGGAGGGGCGTGGGAGGATCAGGCGGGCTCGATCATATAAGAAAACTCTCCGTCGAGCCGGACCGCCTGCTCGGGGTGGAGAGAGGACGCGTCGTAGCCGCCGCGGCGGAGCCAGGTCAGGGCGGGCAGGCAGCCTCCGAGGCCCGAGCCCCGGATCGCGGCCCGCGCGGCGGACTCGAGCCGGCCGAGCCGGTCGGCCCGCGCGGACGGGTCGTCGTCGCGGACGAGCAGCCAGAGGCTGAAGCCGACCCGGCGGAGGATCGCGACCGGGTCGAACTCGTCGGACTCCTCCCAGCCGACCGGCACGAGCGAGGCCAGGGGAGTCCCCGCGGAGGCCGGCGCGCGGCCGTCGAGCGGGACGCCGAAGAGGACGGAGTCGAAGGCCATGGTCCCCTCCAGGAGGGCGATCAGGGCCTCGTAGGCGTCGCCGTCGCCGTAGGCCTCCGGGGGGCCGGGCGCCGGGTCGGGGGCGACTCCCCCCGGCGTCCCGGTCGGGCCGAAGAACAGCGGGGCGAAGTACGACGGTGCGAAGTACAGAGAGGTCGCCATGGGTCCCCCTTTAGGCGGGAAGCGACAGCGTCACCGACGACCGGTTGCCGGCGTTGTCGGTGGTGGCCGTGATTCGCGTGGTCGCGACGTTGGCCCCCCGGATCACGATCGCCCCGGTGCTCGCCCCGGAGAGGACGCCCGCCGAGGCGGCCAGGATCGGCGAGATGGCCTGGCGGAGGTTGATGCCCGCCTCGACGACGATCGAGTCGAGCCCGTTGGGGGCGAGCGAGTAGCCCGACTTGTCGGCGACCGTCGCGGCCGAGACGCGCCCGGCGACGTCGGTGGCCAGGAGGTTCGACGGGTTCGTCAGGATCGCGGCGGCGATCTGCTGGACCGTCGGCCCGTTGCCGCCCGCCGCGGTCACGACGCCCCCCGAGCCGATCGCCAGCGCCGCGAAATTGGCGGGGAAGGCCTGCGAGAGGCCGTAGCCGGCCTTGTCGTTGTTCACGCCGACGGTGACCGGGGCCGCGACGCTCGCCACCGCGCCGCCGGCGAAGGTCGACCGCGAGCTGACCCTTGCGTCGAGGTTCTGGCCGAGGATCGCCCCGGCGGTGCCGGGGGCATAGCCCCCCGGGAGGCTGGCCGACCAGGGGTCGGGGCCGGGCGATCCCCCGAGGCCGGGGAAGACCGTCGCGTCGTCGCCCGCGTGCATGGCCGCGCCGAGCTGGCCGACGACGAGCCGCGACGTCAGGTCGTGGACCGTGATCGCGTAGTCGCCGTCGACGAACTGGGACGACGGGGTCGGCGCGAGCGTGGCCCGGTAGCGGCCCGCGAAGAGGCCCGAGTCCTCGGCGAGGGGTGAGGTGATCGTCCCCGGGGCGGCCTTGAACGTCGAGTCGGCGAAGTCGAACAGCGACCCGTCGGCGAGTCGCTCGATCGAGTAGCCGAGCGAGGCCGCGGTGGGAGACTGGAAGCGGATGCGCAATCCCATCGATCGGCCTCACATGTGAGAGAGGAACATGGCACCCGCGGCGATCGAGGGGGCCGGGCCGGCGGCGGCGATCGCCCTGGGGGACGGCAGGTCCGCCATGGCGACGACGTTGCCGCCGGTGACCGCGTCGGCGACGAAGACGCTGACGATGGTCCCCCAGCCGGAGGTCGGGGCCGCGAAGGTGATGGCCGTCGCGTTCGACTTGGTCCCCCCGCTCGCGGCCGGGAAGTGGGCCGGGTCGTTGCGGACGGCGGCCCTCGCATACCCGCCCGCCTCCGGCTCGGCGACCCCGCCCCCCTTGCTTGCGGGCGATCGCGAGAGCCCGAAGTAGAGCGCGGGCGGCGGGGCCAGGCAGGACGCCCCGAAGAGGAGGTCGAGCACTCTGTTATTGGCGTAGTCGGTCAAGTAGCCGGCCATGCTGATGCGTTTCCTCGAGAGGACGGCGGTGGAATAGCCCCGGGCCCGGGGCGAGGGCCGGCGGGGCGGGCCGATCGCCGCCCGGCAGGCCACGCCCGACGACGCAGGCCGATCGGCGGCGGCCCGCCGGCGCCTCGCCTCCCTCGCGGCCGGGCCCGGCCTCCGGCCGCGGGCCTCGCCGGCCGGGCTCCTCGCGGGTCCCCGCTCCGGTCAGCGGACGGTGACGTTGCAAGTGGTCGCGCCGCCGATGGCGGCCGTCGGCGCGACCGAGGGCGCGCCGATCGTGTGCCAGACGTCGCCCTTCCACACCGGGCCGTCGTACTGGACGACGACCGACGGGTTGGCCTTGATCATGTCGGCCGAGAGCATGCACGGGGCCGTCGTCCCGGCCTTCGCGATCAGCTCGAACAGCGGGACTCCCCCGGCGGCGAGCTCCAGGATCGCGTTCGAGACGACGCAGGTCGTCGCGCCGTAGGGGTGCTGCTCGACGCGGAACAGCGACCGGCCGTAGGGGGTCCCTTCGAAGTCGATGTTGATGTCCCGCAGCGCGAACCCGCCGCCGTAGCTCCCGGAGTGGGCGACGAAGAACGACTCCTGACCCGGCGAGTCGAACGCGACGTTTATGATGTTCGCCGTGAGGTTGCACCCGACCATCCTCAGCCCGACCCGGCCGTTGCTGATGATCTGCAGGTCGCTGACGACGACGATGTTCATGTACGCATAGATCGCCGAGTCCGTCCCCTGGAGCTTGCATTCGAGGATGCGAGTCGTGTAGTTGGCCCCGCAGTTGAGCCCGCCGACGCCCCAGGTCCCCCCCTGGACCTTGACCCGGCGGACCGTGGTGTCGAGGAGCGAGAACAGGCAGACCCCCATCCCGTAGCCGTTGCCGGTGCAGCCGAGGTCGAGGTCGCGGACCTCGACGGCCGACGCCGAGCCGGTCCCCGAGGCGTTGATCAGGTTCAGGTGGAGCAGCCAGGCCGAGGTATACGTCGATCCGGTGCCGACCTTCAGGTGCCGGGTGAAGGTCGCCGGGTCCTCGTTGAAGTGGATCGCGCCGAACGAGGCCGGGTCCGAGTCCGGGCTGTACGCGCCGTTCTCGTTCGGGACGTAGCTGTTGAAGTCGGTGATCCTGAGGCCGTCGGTGCGGACCATCGCCGAGCCGACGGCCCCGACCGCATACGGGCAGGAGGCCCGCATGTTGAAGGCGTACACCGCGAGGTCGGGCAGGCCCGTCCGGCCGTACGGCAGGGTCACCTGGTCGCCGGCGCCCAGGAAGAACGGGTAGTACTCATTCGGGTTGAACCCGATCTGCCCGGCGGGGATCGCGTTGGCGGTCGCGAGCACGACGACCCGGTCGACGTACCAGGTGATCGCGCGGGAGTCGAGGTCGACGGCCAATGTCAGCCGGTGGACGCCGGGCGTGGCGATCGCGGGGGGCTGGAGGTTGGTCACGATGGTCGGGCCGTACTTGACGGCCTTGGTGCCGATGTACGCCTGGAGGTTGCCGTTGCCGTCGGTGTAGAGCACGAACGGGGCCGGGTCGATCTTGTCCCGCGACCCGCCGCCGAGGTTGGCCACCGACGCGAGGACGGTGTTGGGCCGGAGGGTCGAGGAGACGCCGTTGGTGAACGCCTCGACGCACATCTCGATCGTCAGCTTGCGGATGGTGGCGAAGTTGTCGGGGACGTTGGCGGCCGGCCCGATCGGGCCGTTGGACAGCCCCGACGCCTGCGCGGTGATCCCCGCGTCGCCGTTGGTCCGGAAGCCCCACCGCCGTCCCACCGTCGGGGCCATCGTCGCGTCGAGCTTGCCGAAGCAGTCGGGCCGATAGGTCGAGTCGGCGCGGAGGAGCTTGCCGCCGACGGTCATCTGCCGTTGCATGCCGACGATGAAATGCGAGTAGCTGTACCCCGGGCTCATCTGAAGCTTGGAGGCCAGCCCCTGCCCCGCGACGTGGATGTAATTGGTCTCCAGGTAGAGGGGCGACTTCATCGAGTAGATGCCGGGCGGGATGTACATCGTCCCGTTGGGCTGGTAGCCGCCCGGCTGGACGAGCCGGGCC
>JAABUQ010008750.1_pt1 | contig 14039 bp, 5 predicted proteins | sample 5560001 | NCBI WGS metagenome assembly JAABUQ01 (sample SAMN10711888, study PRJNA513371) | rock metagenome | isolation source: Antarctica rocks | place: Antarctica: Victoria Land, Finger Mt nord | collected 2015-12-18
CGTGGTCCATCCCATCGGGAAGATCGTCTCTCATCGCACGCATCGATCTCTCCTATCGCACCCGGTTCGCATCTCAGCCCGCGACCCCGACCGCGACCCCGGCCCCGGCCCCGGCCCCGGCCCCGGCCCCGGCGGCAACGTTCTCGTAGGTGTTCCCGGCACGGTCCTCGCCGCGCGCCAGCCACAGCTTGTGGCCAATGGCGGCCTCGGGGTTCATCCGCGTCGTGGCGGGCATATAGCGCATGGTGTAGCCGCAGCGGCGCAACGGGCTGGTGTTCGCCGCGGCGCCATGCACGATGCGCGAGTCGTGCAGCGAGCACTCGTCGCGCTCCAGCTCGAAATACACCGCCTTCGACTCGTCGACGTGGTCGATCTCCAGGCCAAACGTGTTCCGCGTCGCGTCCACCTCACTGTAGTGCGAGAATCCGTCGTGATGCGTGCCGGGGATGACGCGCATGCAGCCGTTCTCCCTGGTACTGCGGTCCAGCGCCAGCCACACGGTGACGATGTTGTCGTAGCTGCTGACGCGCCCCTCCCAAAAGGCTGAGTCCTCGTGCCAGGGGGTGGCGCGGCCCGTGTAGGGGTCCTTGCAGATGAAGTGACTGCTCCAGAGCACGATGTCGGGTCCGGTGATCGGCTGGACCAGGTCAAGCACCTCGTCGCTGAGCAGGAACTCCAGCAGGCGCGGATCGCGGAAGTGCGGAGTGTCCAGCTCGTCGGAGAGCCTGGCCCCTTTCTCCGCCAACTGCTGCTCGAAGATTGTGTTGAGCAGAGCGAACCGCTCCGCCGAGAATAGGGGCTTGTGATACAGCGCAAAACCGTCCTGCCGATAGCCCGCGACCTGCTCCGATGTCAGTTGACCCATGGTTATCTTCCTCCCAACTATGGTCGTGTGTCGAACGCGCCCCATAGATACAGTACGATAATAGGCCATCCTGACGCTACGCGAATGTTCGGTCAGACTATGTAAATCTTCCGGTCACGCCGAGGCGTCGGGGAGGGCAAGCCTACCGAGCGCGCCATGGCAGGGCGCGGTCACCATTCTTGGTCCCCGGCGGAACCGTCGATGGTGGCCGCGCCCCGACATATGTTAACGCGGTAGCCCCTCGGCGCTACGCAGCGTGGCGTGGTCGGGAGCGAAGATCGTCTGCTCGGCCACGAAGCCCTGCCCGTCGGTCGACTCGACGGTCTCGCCGCGCCTGGCTGCGGCGCCGTGGAAGGCGCGACCTACCTCCAGGGTATAGCGCTCGCGCGGCGTCAGCGTCACGCGCAGGCTCGCGGTACGGCCATCGTCGCCGTACACGGTCACGCGCACCGGCACACCGCGCGTCCCCGGATTGAACAGCAGCAAGAACTCGCTCTTGCCCATCGTGTCTCCCCCGGCGAAGGCCCAGCGCGGGCTCGTCCGGTTGGAGCCGAACACATCACTGCCGGGAATACCCGCGGCGTTGGGCGAGCCGAAGTACTCGGGCCGCTCCACCACGACGGGCCGGTCACTGCTCACGACGCTGGCGATACCCTCCTGATTGTCGAGGATGTCGTTGAGCCGCAGCGTGGACCGCCGACCAGCGGCCACGCTCATCGTGCGCCGGCCCAACAGTGTTCCGCCGCGACCGTAGAAGCGCGCCGTCACCCGCGCCGTGGACGCGCTGGGGTTGAGGATCGAGAGATAGGTCTCGAAGCGGTTGACCGTCGTGCCTTCGGCGAAGAGCCACGTCGTGTCCGCTCCCGTCGAGGCGATGCGCGTGGTCAGGCCGTAGCCGCCTCGCCCGAAGGTCAGCGTGCGCTCGACCACCACGGGTTCATCGCTCGTCGCCACGATGCTGACCGCACGGCCCGGCAGCAACCGGTTGATGTCCACCACCGCCTCCCGGTGGGCCGCGACCGGTACTGTCACCGTCCTGATCGTGCCGCCGTTAGGGAGCAGCCGCAACGTGACCCTTGCCGTCATCGGACCGGGATTGAGGATGGCCATCGTCTCGCGGAAGGTCAGGCCAGTGTAGCCCTCGGCGACGTACCATTGCTGGCGCGGCGCCGTAACGCCGGTGAGGACATCATCGTCGCGGCCGGGGCGGGTCAGCGTGAGTCCCGCGGCAATGGCGCGGTCCGCGGCCACGACGAGGCCGAAGGCGCCGCGGCGGCTCGTCAGGCTGGCGACAGGGATGGTGCGCTGCGCGGTCGCGGCCACGACGACGGTGGCCCCGGTCACTGCTCCGGAGGTATCGTAGAACGTGAGGCGGACGCGCGCCGGCCGGCCCTCGGGGTTAACCAGATCGAGGAAGGCGGGCTGGTCGGGCGTATCAATGCCGCCGGCGACATAGAAACGCGGTGAGAGCGCCAGCGGTGGCTGCCGTACCGGCGTGGTCATGCCGGTCGGCTCCGGCGCGACGGTGGGCAACGGCGGCTGAGCCGTGTCGGTCGCCGTACCGGTTGCCGTGGCCGGGATGGCCGTCGCGGTTATAGGATGGGCTGTCGTGCTGGTCGCGGTCAGGACCACGGGCGCGTTGGCAACGGTGTTGACCGGCGTCAGCGGCACAGAGGTGGTGGTCGGCGTCGCCGTCGGCGTGCCCGTGGCGGCCGCCGTCGGCGTGCCCGTGGCGGCCGCTGTCGGCGTGCCCGTGGCGGTCGCCGTGGGAGTGTTCGTACCGGTATCCGTTGGCGTATTCGTGCTGCCGCCTGTCGGCGGAACGGACGTGTTGGTCGAGGACGCTGTCGCCGGGACCGCTGTAGGTGTGGCCGTCGCCGCGATCGCTGTAGGTGTGGCCGTCGGGGGGGAAGTTGTATGTGTCGCCGTGCTGGTGGCCGTGCTGGTGGCCGTGGATAGGACCGCTGTGCTGGTCGCGGTGCTCGCGGACATCGGCGTCGCCGTGTTGGAGGCCGTCGCCGCGACAGGCGTGTTGGTCGCGGTGACGGTAGTGGCCGGCGTGCCGGTGGAGGCGTTAGTAGTCATGGATGGGGTCGCCGTGCTCGTGGCTGTCCGCGAGACAGGTGTGGTCATAGCTGTCGCCGATGGGGAAATGGCGGTGCTCGTCATTGTCGCCGCGGTATGGGTGGCCGTGCCCGTGGGCATAGTGGCGATCGTCGTTGAAGGGACCGGTGTGGTCGCCATGGCCGTGGTAGAAGGCGTGACCGGCGTGGCCGTGGCCGTGGCCGTCGTCGAGGGCGTGACCGGCGTGGTCGTGACCGTGGAGGATGGGGCAGCGAGGGCGCCGGTTATGGTCGCCGATGGCGTCACGGTTGTATCTACTGCCGTGACCCCCGGCGTGCCGGTACTCGTCGCCGATGGCGTCATCGACGTGCTGGTAGCCGTGGTAGAAGGCGTCGCCGGCGTGTTCGTGACCGTGGCGGAGGGGGTCGCGGTAGTGCTGGTAGAGGTCGCGGAGGGGGTCGCGGCGGTGCTGGTGGCCGTGGCTCCATTGGGACTCGGGCAATTCTCGTTGCCGATCGCCGTGTAGGCGCCAACCCGTTCGTTCGTCCTTGGGTCGCCGGTCATGTCGACGTACGTGGTGGTCGACACCAGGCCAGCCGTGTTCTCGGTGGTGGTCCCAGTGATCGCCGAGAGGGCGATGCCGGCAAACGATTGGGTCGGGTTGGTCAGCGCGATCTGTATCGTGCTGGTAATGACCGACCCACTGGGCTGCACGCTCCCCTCGGGATTGAGCGTGCCATCGGACGCCACGGTCCCATAGCTATAGACCGTTTGCGTCCCTGCCCCGTTTTCCTGCGCCTCGACGTAGTATTTACTGAACGTCGTGGCGGAGGTCGGGACCAGGGGAACCGTGGAGGAGAACGTCGTGATGTAGGCCGTGTCGGCGGCGGGGAATGGCGGGGTGTCGGTGGCCAGCTGCATGGTAAAGGAAATGGCGTGCGGCGCCGCCGCGTAGGGCTCGGCGATGTCGAGCTCGGTGATGTCCAGGTTGCTGGCGTTGGGGATCGGCGCTCCTTGATCCGTCGTGGTGCGCTCGTCGCCCACGGTATCGGTGACAACCCTCTGGCCCGTGCCGTAGCACGGGGCCGCGGCGGCCCCCGACAACGGCGTGCTCGTCGGCGGGACGGGTGTGTTGGCGGCGGTCCCCGCCGTCGGCGTGCCGGTCGCAGTGGACGCGGAGGTGGTGGGGACGGCGGTGTCCGAAGCGGTCACGGCGCCGGTGGGCACAAAGGCGCGCCGCCACATGCCCGTGCCCTCGGTGGCGAAGTAGACGTGGGTCCCCGCGTCGGTCGTGATCACGCGCGTGCGGTACGAGTCGGGGAAGGGGAAGTATTGCCCCTCGTTGGAGGTCGCGTTGGGGCTGGAGTCGCCCGTCCAATCCTCCCACCGCACCGTGCCGTCGGGCTGCAGGTAGCCGTGCAGCGCCGCGTAGCCCCTGTTGTAGGGGTGGTCGGACAGCGTGATGAAGAGCTGGTCCTGGTAGCCCACCAGGCCGGACAGGGCGAACGTCTCGCGCGAGGGGTCGGCCCAGGCCACATCGCGCCCGCTCTTCAGGGCCAGCGCCTGGGGCACGCTCAGGATCCGTGTCCAGGTCGCGCCCCCATCCGAGGATAGATACGCGGCCGTCGTGGCGTTGGAGTCACGGATCAGCGACATGGCCAGGTACGTCTTACCGTTATCGTCCCACACCGAGAGGGCGTCGCGCGAGTTGCCCGCGCCCCCCTCGGGGTAGATCACGCTCCAGGTCCATCTGGAGCCGTCGAAGGTTGCCTTGAACACGCGCCCCTGGCCGGTGGGCTGGCCATACTCGGCATTGTCCCAGGGCTGGGCCATGGCGTAGAGCGTGTGGGAGTCGTGCGGGTCGAAGGCGACCTCCTTGAAGCTCCAATCGTCCAGGTTGACCGTGCCGCTGTAGCCGGAGATACTGCCGATGTCGCCCCCAATGTCGTGGAATGCGCCGGTGATGCCGGAGGTGTTCCGCATCAGGGCCTGGATGTCGTTGGTCATGTAGATGCCGTGGTGGGAGCCGACCACGACGCGCCTGGGATCCTGGTGATCGTAGTCCATGGTCTGGATGCGCACGCGCGGCAACCCGCCCATGTTGTCGCTGAGGGGGTCCGTCAGCGGCATTGTCCCCGACATGGGGGTCATATCGCCCCATTTGCCGCCGGCCAGCGGCTGCCACGTGTCGTTGGGGCTGGGCGGGTTGCTCATCCGCATGCCCAGGAGGAAGCCGTTATTGGTCGGTCCGCCGCCATAGCCCGGCGCGAAGCCCACCAGCATCACGGCCGGCGAGACGGGCACCGTCAGCATGGTGTCGCCCTCGTCGATCCAGTATTGATTGCCGCCCTGCACCGAGTACTCGTAGTTTGTCTGGTCTTCCACGCGCTGGGTCCAGCTCTGGCCCCCGTCCCAGCTCTCCAGGAAGCCGTTGTCGGCCTGGCCGGCCACCAGGAAGTTCTTGTAGCCGGCCATGTCGAAGTTGAAGGAGGAAGAGATGCCGTTGGTGCGGTAGCTCTTGGTCTGCACGTTGGTCACGCCCGCGGAGAAAAATGGCGTGTTGTAGGTGTTGACCAGCGTGGTCGACGTGGGCGTCCAACTGGAAGCGGGCTGGTTGGGGTCGCCGACGTAGAGCGTCTGCTGGCTGGACATCCACACCATGCGCGAGGGCCAGCTGGTGGGTGTGTAGGTGTACTCGACCACCGAGGGCAGCAGGTTGTTCCAGCCGATGTCGTAGGTGTGGCCCGGCGCCCCGTACGCCGGCTGCCGGTTCTCAAAGACCTTCTGCCACGACCCGGTGAGGTTGCCCAGGCCATCGGGCGCAAAGGTTCCCTCGAACAGACCGTAGGCATAGTCGTGCATCGGGCCGAGCAACACCTTGTAGCCGTTTGTCAAGGACGAGCGCGGGTCGACCTCGGGGCGCCAGTACTCGGTGTGCTGGTTGCCGTTGCTCGAGTCCGCCAGCCCGGTCCCGACCTCCTGCCAGGAGGGCGCGCCCGCGAGCAGCGAGGACGTGGGCGCGACCCAGACGGAGGTCTGCGTCACGTAGTTGTGCGCGTTGTTGGGGTCTTGCGTGGCGTCCACGGAGATGGCGTAGGTGGCGAAGATGTACTGCCCATCGGGAGAGACGTCGGCGCCGCGGCTGTGGTCGTAGACCAGGGGCGAGGTGTTAGAGGTCTGGACGGCCGCGGGCGTCGGGGCCGCGACGTGCGTCCAGTGCTGCCCGAAGTCGGTGGACACGAACACGCCGGCGTCGGCGCCCAGGTAGATCCTGGGCGACCCGGTGATGGCGCCCGTGCCAACGATGACCGTGGGGTCGATGCTCAGGCTATAGACCTGCCGGTACCCGCTGGTCGTGGTGAACGGTATGGCCGTCCAGCTCTGGCCCCGGTCGCGCGAGACGTAGATCTCGCGCCTGCCGCCGCGCGTGTAGGTCGTGGGCGTGAAGCAGAAGCAGTCGTCCTCCTCCCAGCTCGGCCCGGCGTAGACGTTGTTGACGTTGTGGGGGTCGACGACGAGGGTGTTGAAGGGGACGCCCGCGGGGATCGTGCTGGTCGGCACAGCTGTCCAGTTTACCCCGGCGTCGTCGGAGTACTCGATGCCATAGTTCGTGCCCAGATAGAGGCGCGGCTCCGTGGTTTGGCCCGGCTGCCGGGGCTCGCTCACCAGGTGGCGCGTGTCGCCGGTGAGCAGGGTCTTGCCGAGGTAGCGCCAGGTGGCGCCGTAGTCGTCGCTGCGGTAGAGGCCCTCCTCGTCGGCCAGCGAATAGATGCGGCCGGGATAGTTGGGGTCGGGCCAGATGCCCTGGATCTGGCCACCGCCGCCGGCGTTGACGTTCTCCCAAATCGGAGCGGGCGCCGCCGCCGGGGATACCGCGGATACTGCCCGCGCGCCGCGCGCCGCTCGACTCGCCATGGCGCCGCCCGCCGGCCGTAAGACCGTCGCCCGCCCGGCGGACACCACCGACGCCAGCGCGCCCGGCCCGGTCGTGGCCAGCCCGCAACCGGCGCCTATCATCACACACACGAGCAACGCTCTACGCAGCATAGACAGTACTCTCCTCACCTATATCTTCATCTATATCTTCATCGATCGCGGCGGCAACCCAGCCCATCCTGGCGCCACACGCGGGAACGTTGGTAACGCCTCGTACAATGCTGACGAAGCTCGGACTATCGTAACGTAGCAGTACCATAGCAAAGAAGAAGATACCGCGCTTTGCATATCTTCGGAAAGATGCACTATCTTGTGGCCAAAGATGCGAGTGGCGCGCCGCGAAGCATTCTCAACACCTCACACATGCTAGGTAATAACTGTGCTGTGCTAATGAGCAGCGTGAAGCAAAAGCAGTCGTCGTCCTCCCAACTCGGCCCCACGTAGACGTTAATGGGGTTGCTGGGGTCGACGGTCAGGGTGTCGAAGGGTGTGCCCGCCATGATGGCGGTGGAGGCGACGTTGAGCCCGCGGTCGGACTATATGCGCTATGCGCCGGAACATACGCGCAGCACGATCGGCCAGGACGTCGTATTGTAGATAGTAGGTTTGCCGGCCGTTGGGATAGTTGCCGTGGAGGATATGAGGACAATGGTAGAGAGTTTGCTCGTTTTCTGGCGCGAGGGCGGCGAGGACGGCGCCCTCGGGAACATCTTGCATGGCGTGGTCGGCTATGCCGCGGCCCCGGCCGCGCTGCGCCTGGGCGCGTGGGCTTTTTTCGTCGGCGCCGGCACGGCCCTGTGGCTCGGCGGGCCAGCGCGCCGGCTGGCCGCGTCGCTGCTCGGCGGCCCGCGGACTGGCCTGGCGTGATAGGTTAGCGCGTGGTGGATCATCGTGACGTGGCCGTTGCCGCGCAACACGCCATCATCGTCTCGCACACGCACTGGGACCGCGAGTGGTATCAGCCGTTCGAGGAGTTCCGCCTGGCCCTCGTCCGGGTGGTCGATCAACTGCTCGCCATCATGGACGCCGACCCGGACAACCGTTGCTTCCTGCTCGATGGACAGACCATTGTGCTGGAAGACTACCTGGAGGCGCGGCCCGAGCGGCGCGAGGCGTTGGCTGCCCTCGTGCGCGCCGGCCGCGTGCAAATCGGTCCCTGGTACGTGCAGCCCGACGAGTTCCTGGTCAGCCCGGAAGCGCTCGTCCGCAACCTGCTGATCGGCCGAGCGGTCGGCGAGGCCTTCGGCCCGGTCCTCGTCGAGGGCTACGTCCCCGATTCGTTCGGGCACATCGCCCAACTCCCGCAGATCCTGCGTGGCTTCGGGATCGACTCCGCCTTTTTCTGGCGCGGGCTGGGCGACGAGGGCGAGGCGCTGGGCGCCGACTTCTGGTGGGAGGCGCCCGACGGGACGCGCGTGCTCGCGCACTGGCTCAGCGGCGGATACTTCGACGCGGTGAACCTCGGTTACCCTGCCTGGCCCGGCGACACCGCCGGCCGTCCCTTCGATAGGGACGCGGCGCAGGAGATGCTCGTCGCGGCGGCCGACGCGCAGCGTCCCTATGCGCGGACGGGCGCATTCCTGCTCATGAACGGGATGGACCACGTCCCGGCGCAGGCCGAGATCCCGGCGATCGTTCGCGAGGCCAACCGCCGCCATGAGAATGTGCAGGTGGAGCAGGGTACCCTGGCCGACTACAAGCGCCGCGTATTGTCCTCCGGCATCGTCCTGCCATCGTACCGGGGGGAGTTGCGCGGCGGGCGCTACGCGCCCATCCTGCAGGGGGTGCATGCGACCCGCATCTATCTCAAGGGGGCCAACGCCGCCGCCCAAACCCTGCTCGAGCGCTACGTCGAGCCCCTCGTCGCCCTGAGCCCTCTGCTGGGCGGAACCGACGACCGCGCCCTGCTCACGGCGGCCTGGAAGACCTTGCTCAAGAACCATCCGCACGACGACATCTGCGGCTGCAGCGTCGAGGCGGTACACGACGCGATGACCGCCCGCTTCGCCGACGTGATGCAGCGCGGCGTCGCGCTGGTCCGTGAGCACGGCCGCGCGCTGGCCGCTGCCATTGCCGTTCGGGCGGACGCCGGCGTCCCGCTGGTCGTGTTCAACGCGCTCGGTCACGACCGCGACGAGGTGCTGGTGACGACGCTGGAGCTCGATACGGACGATCCCTGCGCGCGGGAGTTCAGCCTGTATGACGAGCTGGGGCAGGTCGTGCCCTCTCAGATCCTGGCGCAAGAGGATCGCATGGCCGCGGCGGTCGGCCTCACCACCTGGCGTCGCGTGCATGCGGTCACCCTCGCCGTCGCGGCGCGCGGCGTGCCCGGCCTCGGCTACCGCACCTACTACCGGCGCCCGCCGCACCCGGATCGCGACGCGAACCCGCCGCGGGGCGCGTGGCTGACCGACCGCGGGATGGAGAACGAGCGCCTGCGCGTCCTGATCGACGACGATGGGACCATCACCCTCACCGACAAGGCAGCAGGCCGCGCGTACGCGGGCCTGCTCGCCTATGAGGATAGCGAGGACGCGGGCGACACCTACACCTATTCACGCGCCGCCGAGGGCAGGACGATCACAAGCAGGGGCGGTACGGCCCAGGTGACGCCGCTCGCCGCGGGCCCCATGCGGGCGGAGGTGCGGGTCACGCTCACGCTATCGTTACCCATCTCGCTGGCGGAGGACCGACGCCGCCGCCACGACGAGACGCGGCCCGTGACCATCACCTCCATCGTCTCGCTGGGCATGGGCGAGCGCCTGGTGCGCGTGCGGACGACCGTCGACAACACGGTCCGCGACCACCGCCTGCGCGTGCTCTTCCCCGGCGGCGTCGCCACGGACCGCGTCCATGCCGGCGGGCATTTCGACGTGATCGAGCGGCCGGTAGACCCCGTCGAGCGGATCGGCTGGCGGGAGCAGCCGGGCGAGGCCGCGCCGTCCCTGGGCTTCGTCGACGTCGCCGACGCGCACGGGGACCGCGGCCTGGCGGTCCTGGCTCCCGGCTTGCCGGAGTACGCGGCCCTTCGTGGGGATGACGGGGTCACGCTGGCCCTGACGCTGCTGCGCTGCGTCGGCTGGCTGGGGCGCTCCGACGTGCCGGCGCGGCCCGAGAACGCGGCCCTGGACCTTGCCACGCCGGGGGCGCAGTGCCAGGGCCGGCAACAATGCGACTACGCGATCCTGCCCCACGCGGGAGGATGGGAGGACGTCCCGCCGGCCGCGGCCGGCGTGGCAGCGCCGCTACGCCTGCTCGACGGGGCGACGGCCCTGAACGCGGGCGTCCTACCCGAGCGCGCCGCGCTGCTGTCGATCAGGCCGGCGAGCGTTATCCTGAGCGCGCTGAAACCGGGAATGGCCGACGGCGCGCTGATCGCGCGCTGCTACAGCCTGGCCCCGACCGTCGTGCGGGCCAGCCTGCGGACCCTATGGGCGCTGGACGAGGCCTTCAGGACCGACCTGGGCGAGCGCGGCCGTCAGCCCCTGCGTCTGGCCAACGACGGGCATGGCGTCGCGGTCGAGATTCGCCCACGGGAAATCGTGACCATCGCACTCTACCCGCGCACACCATTATCGACGGGATGATAGCCAGCAGCCTTGATTGAATGCGTCATCACCACGTCTGCCCCATGGTGCTGTCCAGGGCGGTGTGGTCCGGGGCAAACGCGGTCCGCTCCACCACGATGCCCTGCCCGTCCAGCGCCCGCACCGTCTCGCCGCGCTGCTCCGGCAGCCCGCGCAGCAGGCGCGGTACCTCCAGCGTGGCACGTGCTGTCGCCGGGACCACCACGTCGCGCGCTTCCGCCCGCCCCTCCGGGCCGTAGACCGTCACGCGCACCCGCACCGCCCGCGCCGCGGGGTTGTACAGCAGCAGGAATTCGCTGCGTCCCGCCGTGCCCCCGCCCGGCAGCAGCCACGCCGCCGCCGGCGTCGTCCGCCCCAGCGCGTCGCTGCCCGCGATCCGGGAGGCGTTGGGTGAGCCGAAGTACTCCGGCTCCTCCACTACCGCCGGCGCGTCACTCGTGACCACGCTGGCGATCCCCGTCGCCCGCGCCAGCGCGGCCACGGCGTACGTGGCCCGGCTGTTCGCTGCCACCACCACCTCCCGCTGCGCCAGCGCCCGCCCGTCCCGCCCGTAGAGCGCCAGCCGCACATGGGCCGGCGTCCCGAGGGGGTTGAGCACGGTCAGGAAGGTCTCGAAGCGGTTGACCGTGGTCCCCTCGGCCAGGTACCAGCGGCGCGCCGCCGTCGGCGCCCCCGCCTGCATGGTCAGCCCGTAGCCCTGCCCCGCGCCGTCGCGGCTGAAAGTCAGCGCCCGCGCCACCAGGACGGGCCGCGTGGACTCGGCCACCACACCAAATGCCTGGCCCGGCAGCAGCCGGTTGGCGTCTACCACGACATCGCTGTGCGCCGGCACCCTCAGCGTCTCGAGGCGCCCGCGCCGGCCGTTCGCGGGCAGCAGGCGCAGCCGGACCGTTGCGGCGCGCGCCGGGTCGGGGTTGAGGAGGCTGACCCACTCGTGGAAGCTGAGGCCGGTGTAGCCCTCGGCCAGGTACCAGCGCGTGGCCAGCGCGGGCGTGCCCGCCACCGTGTCGCCGTCGCGCCCCGGTCGCCCCACCGTCGCCTGCGCGCCGATGGACGCGCCCGCGGCCACGCGCAGCCCGAACGGGCGCCCCGGCGTCCCGCCGTCGAGCGGGATCGTGCGCTGCGAGGCGCCGGCCACCGTCAGGTCGGCCTGTCGCGTGGCGCCGTCGGCAAAGAAGAGGGTCAGGCGCACGTGGGCGTGAGCGGGGCCGGGATTGAGCAGCGCCAGCGCGACGCGCTCACCGGGCGTGGCGCGCAGGCCCGCGAAATAGTAGTGCGCCCGCGGCGTAGCGGGATTGGGGGCGCCGCTCGTCAGGACAGCCCCCGCGGTCATGGCCGGCGTCGGCGCGTCGGTCGGCTCGGCGGCGATGGTCGCAGGCGTGCTTGAAGGCGCCGGAGCCGTCGTGAGAGTGGGCATCGAGGCGGCGCCGGTCGCGGTGGGCGGCACAGGAGTGCTCGTGCCCGTCGCTTGCACCGGCGTGTTTGTCGCCGTGTTGGTTGGCGTGTTTGTCGCCGTGTTGGTTGGCGTGTTTGTCGCCGTTGCCGTACTAGACGGCGGAACGGCCGACGGCGCTCCGGTACCGGTCGCCGTTGGAGCGATGCTTGTGCCGGTGCTTGTCGCAACGCTCAGCGGTGTCGCCGTGTCCGTCGATGGGGCAGCCGTCGGAGTATCCGTGGCAACCGGCGTCCGTGTCGCTGGCGAGGGCACGGACGTGCCCGTACTCGTCGACGGGACCGACGTGCTCGTGCTCGTCGACGTGCTGGCAGCCGTAGAGGGTATGGGTGTACTGGTTGCTGTCGCCGGGATGGACGTCGTGGCGCTAGTTGGCGGGACGGCGCTGCTGGTCGCCGTGGCCGCTACGGACGTGCTCGTACTGGTGTTCGCGACCGTCGTGCCGGTGGATGTCGTGGGCGCCGCGGAGGTACCCGTGGCCGTTGACGCGACAGGTGAACTCGTCGTCGACGACGGCATAGACGTACCTGTCGGCGACGCGGGAGTGCTCGTGGCCGTCGAGGGAACAGTCGTGCCCGTCGCCGCGGTCGTCGGTACCGCCGTGGCGGCCGCCATGGCGGGCATAGCAGTCGTCGCCACGCCCGTCGGAGCAGTTGTGGTCGCCATCGTCGCCACGCCCGTCGGAATCGCGGTCGTCGGCGCGTCCGTTGGAGCTGCGGTCGTCGCCACGTCCGTCGGAACCGCGGTCGCTGCTATGCCCGTCGCAACCGCCGTACCCATCACGCTCGTTGGAACCACGGTCGTCGTCACGCCGGTCGGGATCGCCGTCCCCGTCGCGGGCGTGGGCGTGGGCGTGCCGGTGGCTCCGGTCGGGATCGTGTCGGTCGGGATGGTAAGGGCACTGGCGTCGTGGGTGATGGTCACGTCGTCGGCATATATCTGGATCGGGTTGCCCGTGGGCGAGGCCGCCTGCGTCGAGGTACCGCGTAACTCGAGGTTGTACCCCGAGCGGTGGGTAAACTGATGGGCGATGGCGGCCACGACCATGCCGTTGCGGTAGACCGTGACCCCGGCGCCGGGGTCGACGTCGACCCGCACCCGCGCGGCGGCCGGCGAGACTGCGGGGGACGTGGCGTAGGGGTCGCCCGCGCCGGTGGTGGTCAGCGGCGCGGACGCGGCCATCTGCGCGGTGATGGTGATAGTCCCGCTCTGATCGTAGCCGCCATCGTTGATGTGATAGCCGAGGTTGCCGTCCTGCCCCACGCAGGCGTCGACCTCGTCGTTGGCCGCGTCGCGGATGGCCAGGTGCGAGGCGCTGCCCGGCGTCGCGCCGGGGTCGAGGAAGGCCTGCATGTAGAGCGTGTCGGTGATCTCGTAGCTCTGGCGGCCGTACTGCAGGTAGGCCCGGTTCTGCGCCGGGTTGGCCGCGGGCAGATAGTGGATCAACTCCCCCGGCACGGTGCTGGTGGTGGCGGGGCCGTCGCTGCTGAGCACCGTCGTCGAGTAGGCGGACGACAGGCCCATCGAGCTGGCATTGCCACCCGAGGGTATGACCTGCACCCAGCCCGGCGGGATGCCCTGGCCTTCGCCGTGCTGCGGGTCGACATCGGCGGCGCCGCTGAAGTCGCTGACGTAGGTGTTGTCGTTGCCCTGGGGATACGGTAGCCGCACCGTGCCGTAGGATGGCGTCCGCGGGTTCAGACCCCAATAGCGACGCAGCACGTCCAGGCGGTCGGTGTACACATCGCCGTAGGGCGCACCCAGCGCGCCGTCGGTCGTGGTGTCGGTCGGGTTCCACTCGTTGGAGTTGGCCGGGTCGTGGTAGGTCCAGTCCCAGCCCCAGTGCTCGAAGAGGTGCAGGGTGTCGTCGTAGAACCGCGCTGCGCCCGGCTCCCAGCGCTGCGCGCCGATCTCGCCCACGTAGACGCGCGGCAGCGTGATCGGCTCACTCGAGATGGGGTCGGCGGTGGTGATGGGCCGATTGGCGTCTTGCAGGCACTGCTGTTGCGCCGTGCCGCTGAGGCCGTAGGTGCATTGCCACTCGCGGATCGGCTGGAAGTAGCGGCGCAGCGTGTCGATGTCCCAGTACTGGGGAGAGTCGTCGTTGTTGGCCGTCACGCCGGGGTAGGTGATG
>JAABUQ010008751.1_pt1 | contig 14036 bp, 15 predicted proteins | sample 5560001 | NCBI WGS metagenome assembly JAABUQ01 (sample SAMN10711888, study PRJNA513371) | rock metagenome | isolation source: Antarctica rocks | place: Antarctica: Victoria Land, Finger Mt nord | collected 2015-12-18
TGATCTCACCCATAGATCGGGAAGCGGCCGGTCAGCTCGCCGACCTCGCCACGCACCTGCGCCTCGATCGCTGCGTCGCCATCGGGGCTGGCGGCCAGCGCGTCGACCACGCGGGCGATCAGCTCGCCCACCTGCCGGAACTCCGCCTCGCCGAACCCGCGAGTAGTGCCGGCCGGGGTGCCCAGGCGCACGCCGGAGGTGACGGCGGGCGGCTTGGGATCCGCGGGGATGCCGTTCTTGTTGCAGGTGATGTCGGCCCGGCCGAGCGCTGCCTCTGTCGCCTTGCCGGTAACGCCCTTCGGCCGCAGATCCACGAGCATGAGGTGGCAGTCGGTGCCGCCCGAAACGATGTCGAGCCCCGCGCGCTGCAGAGTCTCGGCCAGCACCCGGGCGTTGGCGACGATCTGGGCGGCGTAGGCCTTGAACTCCGGCCGCAGCGCCTCGCCGAACGCCACAGCCTTGGCGGCGATCACGTGCATCAGCGGCCCGCCCTGCAGGCCGGGAAACACCGCCGAGTTGATCTTCTTGGCCAGCGCCTCGTCGTTGGTCAGCACCATGCCGCCCCGCGGGCCCCGCAGGGTCTTGTGGGTCGTGGTGGTGCAGACATGGGCGTGCGGCAGGGGACTCGGGTACACGCCCGCCGCGATCAGCCCGGCGTAGTGAGCCATGTCGACCATCAGGTAGGCCCCGACCTCGTCGGCGATGGCGCGGAAACGGGCGAAGTGGATCGGCCGCGAGTAGGCCGAACCGCCGGCGATGATGAGCTTAGGCCGCTCGCGTCGGGCGATCTCGGCCACGTCGTCATAGTCGATCAGGTGGTCGTCGGGCCGGACGCCATAGGCGACCGGCTTGAACCACTTGCCCGATTGGTTGGCAGGGCTGCCGTGGGTCAGGTGCCCGCCGGCGGCTAGGTCCATGCCCATGAACACGTCGCCGGGCTGCAGCACGGCCTGGAACACCGCCTGGTTGGCCTGCGCGCCCGAGTGCGGCTGCACGTTGGCGAAGCCGCAGCCGAACAGGAGCGTGGCCCGCTCGATGGCCAGCCGCTCCACCTCGTCGACGAACTCGCAGCCGCCGTAATAGCGCCGCCCGGGATAGCCCTCGGCGTACTTGTTGGTCAGCACGGACCCTTGCGCCTGCAGCACCGCGCGGGAGACGATGTTCTCCGACGCGATCAACTCGATCTGGGTCTGCTGCCTATGCAGCTCCCGCTCCACCGAGCCGAACACCTCCGGGTCCCCCTGGGCGAGGTCCGCGCCGAAGAAGGCGTGGGAGGCGGGTGCGAACGCGGATGCGGGCTGCTGGACGGTCAAGGGCGACGTCTCCGACGAAGGCTGACCCGTATAGTGTAGGCCGCCCCACGCGAGCGCGCCACAGCTTGCGAACGCGTTCAGGCTCGCTTGGCCAGGACGCACGCGAAAGCAAGCGTCCGCCTCTGCGCGCCGTCGGCCCGCTCCAGACCCTCTATGGCGTTTTCCGCTTCGTCGACCAGCAGAGCGACGCCCGCTCGCGTCAACCGAAGCGGTCTCGGGTCGTAGTCTGCGCTCAAGCGCCGCTCTCGAAGCTTGTCCAAGGTCGCGCAGAAGTCTTCCAATCCGCCGTCGACGGGAGCCTTGACGCAGGTCAGCTCCTTGATCGCAGACCGACTGCGACCGTGATCAAGCGCTCGATAAACACGAACCCACTCCGGCAAGACTCGCTTTGAAGGAGAGCTGCCCACGACTTCATCCGCGCACAACGAGGCCAGAGCGTGGAAAGCTGCATAATAGGTCGTGCTGATCGCGCGCCGAAGGTCAGCTTGGCTTGGGCGACGCTTCGCAGCCGCGAGCAATCTGCGTGCTGTTTTCAGGAGTTCCGGACTCAAGCGTCTTCAGCGGCCGTCGTGAAAAGGACGTTCGGGAAGCGCGTCTCACCTCGCGCTTCCAGGCCGTGACGCAGCAACCGCGAGGCATCGATCGATTGTCTCGCGGACGGTAAGCGCTCGTCCGGTGAGGTGACCATGATGTCCAGCCATTCCGAGCCGTCGTCTGAGGGCTCCACGCTGACCGACACGTCACCAATCAGCTCTGAGCCCAAGGCGCCCCTAAGCGCCTGCTCAGTGAATTGCGTGATCTCGACCAAGTTCACGGTCGCCCCTCCCTTTGTCAAGCCGCCACGCCGCCCAGGCGCTTGACGTTGCAGCGGCTCCAGAGCCGGTCCATCGCCCCGACCAGGTCATCGAACATGGCGTCGGTGTGGAAGGGGGTGGGGGTGAAGCGCAGGCGCTCGGTGCCGCGCGGCACGGTCGGGTAGTTGATCGGCTGGACGTAGACGCCGTGATCCTCGAGCAGCAGGTCGGCGACGAGCTTGGTGTGGACCGGATCGCCCACCAGCACCGGCACGATGTGGCTGGCGCTGTCCATCACCGGCAGGCCCGCCTGGCGGAAACGGCGCTTCAGCGTGGCGGCGCGCTCCTGGTGGCGCACCCGCACCTCGTCATGCTGCTTCAGCCAGCGGATCGATGCCGCCGCCCCCGCCGCCAGCGCGGGCGGGAGAGAGGTCGTGAAGATGAAGCCCGAGGCGTAGCTGCGGATCGCGTCTACGACAGTCGCGTCGGCCGCGATGTAGCCGCCCATGACGCCGAACGCCTTGCCGAGCGTGCCCTCGACGATATCGATCTGGTCCATGACCCCGTCGCGCTCAGCGACTCCTGCCCCGCGCGGGCCATACAGGCCGACCGCGTGAACCTCGTCCAGATAGGTCAGGGCGCCATAGCGCTTGGCCAGCGCGATGGTCCCGGCCAGGTCGGCGATGTCGCCGTCCATCGAATAGACGCTCTCGAAGGCGATCAGCTTGGGCGCGCCAACGGGGGCCGCGGCCAGCAACTGCTCCAGGTGAGCGAGGTCGTTGTGGCGGAACACGTGCCGCTCCGCGCCGCCGTGGCGGATGCCGGCTATCATGGAGGCGTGGTTCAGCGCGTCGGAGAACACGATCAGCCGGGGCAGCACACGGGCCAGCGTCGCCAGCGCCGCCTCGTTGGCGACATAGCCGCTGGTGAACAGCAGCGCCGCAGTCTTGCCGTGCAGATCGGCCAACTCCCGCTCCAGCTCGACGTGGTAATGGGTGGTGCCCGAAATGTTGCGGGTGCCGCCGCTGCCCGAGCCGCAGGCGTCGATGGCGGCGTGCATGGCCTCCCGCACCACCGGATTCTGCCCCTGGCCCAAGTAGTCGTTGCTGCACCAGACGACCACGTCGCGCTCGGTCCCGTCCGGCCGGGTGTAGGTCGCGCGCGGGAACCCGCCGCAGTGGCGTTTCAGGTCGGCGAAGACGCGGTAGCGCCCCTCCTCCCGCACCCGCCCGACCGCCTGGCCGAAGGCGGCGGCGTAATCGAAGGCAGACGCGGCGGGGTCGTGCATAGCGACTTTCTACACCTTTGGGGCAAGGCGTCCACGCGCCTCGCCCAGCTCGTCGAGCCGGCCCCGCATCAACTGCAGGGCGGCGGAAAAGTCGCGGTCGCCATAGCCTAGGCCCGCAAACAAGGCGTAGGTCGCCTCCGCCTGAGCGCCCATCGGCGTCGCGGCCCCAGCCGCGGCGGCGGCCTCCTGCGCCAGCTTGAGGTCCTTCAGCATCAGCGCCGTCAGGAAGCCGCCCTCGTAGCCGCGATCGGCGGGGCTCTGCGGGCCGACGCCCGGCCAGGGCGAGTAGGTGTTCAGCGACCAGCACTGGCCCGAAGACTGCGACGCAATCTCGAAAAATCGCTGCGGCTCGAGACCCAGCTTCTCAGCCAGGGCGAAGGCCTCGCACACGCCCAGCATCGAGATGCCCAGCAGCATGTTGTTGCAGATCTTGGCAGCCTGCCCAGCCCCGGCGTCACCGGCGTGGATCACCGCCCGGGCCATCGGCTGCAGCGCCGCCTCCACCGCGGGAAAGTCGGCGTTCTCGCAGCCGACCATGAAGGTCAGCGTGCCCGTCTCCGCCCCCGCCGTCCCGCCCGACACCGGCGCATCGGCGAAGCGGAAACCCGCCCCACCCATGACGGCCGCGACTGCGCGAGCCGACTCGACGTCGATGGTGGAGCAGTCGATCAGCAGGGCGCCGGGCCGAGCGTTAGGCGCGACCTCGTCCTGATACACCGCGCGAACGTGCCGACCGGCGGGCAGCATGGTGAAGACCACCTCCGCCTCGCGCACCGCCTCCGCAACCGAGCCCGCGGCTTGGCAACCCGCCGCGACCGCCCGCTCCAGCGCCGCCGCGGACAGGTCGAAGGCGGCGACCTCATGTCCCGCCCCGGCCTGGCGCGCCGCCATGCCTGCGCCCATGGCGCCCAGCCCGATGAAGGCGATCCTGGTCATGCTTCAGACATCTAGGAGTTTCCGAGCGGAACGCACCCTGCTCATCCGTCGATCAGGTGCGGGACGAAGCGGGCGAGGTTGGTGGTGATCGGGCCGTCGGACTCTCGCACACCCAGGCCGCATGCCTTTCCGCCGACCACCCAGACGCCTAAAACCGCAAATACGCCGTTCGCCTGCGCCAGCTCCGCCCGGCGCTGATAGACGTAGGCGTCGGACTCGCTGCCCCCGCCCTGACGCGCCACGACCTGCGGCGGCCCGACCGGCCGAGAGTGGAACAGGGTCACGTCTGCGCCCTCGCGTCCCTGCACAGGCTTGCGCACATAGTCGCCCCAGCCCTGCGCGACCGCTTCGTCGGTGGTGGCGTCGAGCAGCAGGTCGCTGTCGGGGTTCAGCTCGCGCAGGGTGACCAGCAGGCGCTTGTTGGACGCCAGCATCTTCCACGCCGGTTCGATCAGGCGAACGCGCCCGGCCAGCACTTCTCCGGCGAGGCGATCTCCGAAGTCGTCGCTCAGCATCCACTCCCAAGGCGCAAGCTTGAACAGTCGCTCGATCCGCCGCTCCGCCAGGTCGACGAACCGGCCCCGCCCGCCCTCGGGCCCGTCGCCTTCGCGCCAGCCGATCTGGTCCAGGGTGAGCAGCACGGGATCGAGACCCGCATCGCGCGCGGCGGCGGCCAGGTACTCGACGGTGCCCTGGTCTTCGGCATGGTCGGCGGCGGCCGCCAAGTGCACGCGGGCGCCCCGCGGCAGAACCCGCCAAGCCTCCACCAGCCGGTCGTGAACCGAGTTGAACTGGTCGAGCCTGGGATGCGTATCCTCCAGCCACCACCATTGCGCCACGGCGGCCTCGACGAGCGCGGTCGGCGTGTCGCCGTTCAGCTCCAACAACTTCAGCTCCCGGCCGTCGTAGGCGAGGTCGAACCGGGCGTATAACGACGGCTCGGCGCCCCGCCCGCGCCAGCTCCGCGCGATCAGCTCCGCTGTCTTGCCCGAATAGCCGAACGCCGCCAGCGCGCCCGATCCGATTACATGGTCGACCGCGGCGAGCACCATGACATACAGCTCGTCGGCCGCGGCCTCTATCCGGTCGACCTCGGCGGAAGTGAGTCGCCAATAAGCTGTTTCGTCCCAATATGGCGCGCCGCTGTCGGCGGTGTGCCAGCCCAGGCCCGCGGCTTCGACCCGGGCGCGCCAGTCCGGGCGGGCGACAGCGCGGACCCGGTCCACGACTTCAGCCGCCGCGGCCGCCGCCGAAACCGCGGCCGAAACCGCCGCGGCTGGTCACCCCTCGCTCCTCCCCGATCGCGCCCCTCGCCGTGAAAGGCGCGGAGATGCGGCTCGGCAGCCCGCCGGAACTGGTCGCACCGAGGTCGCGGCTTCCAGAGAACATCCGTCCGCCGGAGCCGACGTAGACGGGATGGCCCACATAGCCGCTTCCCCCGCCCCCGCACGAAGTGTTCCAGCGCCGATTGCACGGTCGGTTCAGCGCTTGGCCCAGCATGAAGCCCGCCATGATCGGCACGAAGCTGACCCCGCCCGAGCGCTGGACCGGCTGGCAGCGGTCGCGCCCGTACTGCGCTTCGCACACAGATTGCTGGGAGAAGCCAGGGCCGTCCGACCACTGCTCACGCTGAGCCAGGCCCTGCGCCCGGCGGCAGACGTCCTGGGGATGCTCGCGGGCGCACTGCTCGACGGACGCGTAGAGAGGCGCGGACCGCACGGTCTCGCGCTGGCCGCACCCTGCCATGCCCGCCGCCGACAGGGCCAGCACGCCGACCGAGATGCTGCGCCGCCGCTCGTTCATCAGCTTAAGCGGGCTTGTGGAACTTGTAGGCGAACTGGTCGGTGTGGCCGCGGATCGACGGATCGAACACGCGCGCGGTGTGCGGGTCGGCCGGATTGCGCAGCACGTCGGTCGAGCCGTCGTAGACGAAGCCCGCAGCGACAACCTCGGATTTCACCGTCGCGGGGTCGATCCGATGCAGGGTCTTGGTGTCGCCAGCGCCCGAGCCCGCCGGCGCGACGTGGTCGATGATTACGTACTCGCCGCCGGGCTTCAGCATGGCGAACACGCCCTTGTTGAACGTCGCCACCGCGCCGGGCTGCGGGATGTTGTGCAGGTCGTGATAGTTCTGCGCGGTCCAGACCACGTCCAGCGGTTCGGGCGGATGCGCGCCGTCGCCGGTCTCGATCACCACCACATTGCCGTAGCCGGGCGAGGCGGCCAGCGCCTGCATGGCGGAGAGTGCGGTGGGGTGCGACTTGACGACGACGGAGGGCACCAAGGCGTAGACCTTGCCTTGCGGCCCGACCGTGGCGGAAAACACGCGGGTGAAATAGCCCGTGCCCGGGATGACGTCGGCGACCTTCATGCCGGGCGCGAGACCGGCGAAGGCGACCATGTCGGCGGGCTTGCGGGCGGCGTCGCGCGTGACGTCCTCCGCCGGCCGGGCCGGGCCGGCGTAGCCGCCGCCCACGGCCACGCCGGGCGTCTGTGCTCCAGCCGCGCCTGCCAGCAAGGCCACACTGAGGGTCAAGGCGGACAGGGCGGAGCGCATGGTGAGTTCCTTCAAGCGGCGGCGGTCCGCTTGCCGAAGCTTAAGCTCGGATCGCTTCGCCGCGCAAACCGGACAGCTCGGGCAAAGGTGTCCACTCTTCCCCGGGCGGAAGCGCGGCGAAAACGGAGTCCAGGACGGCGTCGGTCACGCTTTCCAGCGTCGGCGGGTCCCAGCGCGGGGCGTTGTCCTTGTCGACGATCACCGCGCGCACGCCCTCGCGGAAGTCCGGCCGCTGCACCACGCGGGCGCCGATGCGGAATTCCATGGCCATCTCATCGGCGAACCGCTCAAGCGCGCGGCCGGTGCGCAGCTCGCGGTGAGCCACCTTCAGCGCCTGCGGCGACTTGCTCGCCAGCGTGTCTGCCTGAGTCCGCGCCCAGTCCGAGCCGTCGGCGCCCAGAGCGTCGACGATCACCTCGACGCTCTCGCCCGCGAACAGCCGGTCGGTGTCGTCGCGAATGTCGGCGAGCGTCGGACGGCCCGCGTCGGCCTCGAACAAGGTCAGCGTGCGCTCGGCGCCGGCCGGGTCGGCGACCAGCGCCGCCTTTAACGCCTCGACCCGGTCAGCGGCGACGAAGTCGGTGGCCAAGCCGAGCAGCAGGCAATCCGCCGCCTTGATCCGCGCGCCGGTCAGGGCCAGCCACATGCCGCTCTCGCCCGGCAGACGCGACAGCCACCAGCCCCCGCCCACGTCCGGGAACAGGCCGATGCCGGTCTCGGGCATGGCGAAGGTGGTCCATTCGGTGGCGACACGAAAACACGCGGGCAAGCTGATCCCCACGCCGCCGCCCATGGTCACCCCGTCCATGATAGCCGTGACCGGCTTGGGATAGACGAACAGCAGGTGGTTCAGCCGGTACTCGGTGCGGAAGAAGGCGCACGCCTCGGTCCCGTCCCCCGCCCCGCTCTCCGCCAGCATGCGGATGTCGCCGCCGGCGCAGAAGCCCCGCTCGCCCGCATGGTCGATCAGCACCCCGACCACCGCCGGGTCCTCGCGCCAGGCCAGCAGCGCCGCCGTCATGATCTCGCACATGCGCGTGGTCAGCGCGTGCAGCGCCGCCGGCCGGTTCAGCGTCAGCCGCCCCAACCCGTTCTCCACCCGCGCAAGGACGGGGGAGTTCTCGGGAGCGTCGGTCATTGCCGGAACATCTCGCGCGCGGCGATCACGCGCATGATCTCGTTGGTGCCCTCCAGGATCTGGTGGACGCGCAGATCGCGCACGATCCGCTCCAGCGGATAGTCTTTCAGATAGCCGTAACCGCCGTGCAGCTGCAGCGCGCCGTTTGCGACCTCAAACCCCACGTCAGTGGCGAAGCGCTTGGCCATGGCGCAGAGACGGGTAGCCGAGGGGTCGCGCCGGTCCAGCGCGGCGGCGGCATTGCGCACCATCAGCCGCGCCGCTTCCAGCTCGGTGGCCATGTCGGCGATCTTGAACTGCAAGCCTTGGAACTCTTTCAGCGATCGTCCGAAAGCATTGCGAGTCTCCATGTACGCTTTGGCGGTGTCCAACGCTAAGCTCGCGCCGCCCAGCGAACAGGCGGCGATGTTCAACCGCCCGCCGTCCAACCCCATCATGGCGAAGCGGAAACCGTCGCCCTCGGCTCCGATCCGGTTCTCGGCCGGCACGCGACAGTCGTCGAACATCACCTGAGCGGTCGGCTGACTGTTCCAGCCCATCTTGCGCTCGTTGGCTCCGAAGCTCAGCCCGGGAGAGCCGTTCTCGACCACGAAGGCCGACACGCCCTTCGGCCCGGGTCCGCCGGTGCGCGCCATGACGACATAGATGTCGGACACCCCCGCCCCGCTGATGAACGCCTTGGACCCGTTCAGCACATAGTGGTCGCCGTCCAGCGCAGCGGTCGTGCGCATGGCCGCCGCGTCGGAGCCCGACTCCGGCTCGGTCAGGCAGTATGAGGCGATCAGCTCCATCGCCGTCAGTCGGGGCAGGTAGCGGCGGCGCAGCGGGTCGCCGGCGAAGCGGTCGATCATCCAGCTCGCCATGTTGTGGATCGAGATAAAGGCGGCAGTGGACACGTCGCCCCGCGACAGCTCCTCGAAGATCAGCGCCGCATCCAGTCGCCCGAGCGCCGACCCGCCCACGTCCTCGGCGACGTAAATGCCGGCGAAGCCCAGAGCTGCGGCGCGGCGGATCACGTCGACCGGAAAGTGCTTCTCCTCGTCCCAGCGCGCCGAGTGAGGGGCGAGCTCGGCTTCTGCGAAGGCGCGGGCGGCGTCCTGGATCGCGCGCTGGTCCTCGTTCAGGGCGAAATCCAACCGTCGTCTCCGTCCGTAACTGCGCCGGAACAGCGCGCCGCTCGTCGGGTTGGACGTGTGACGGCGCAGCCGGACTGTCAATCGGCGGAGCGGGCGATGATCGACGGTCCCGGCGAGGAAGTGTCGATCTTGGAGACCGGCTTCGGCCGCGGCGCCGCGGTGCTGGGCTACGCCCTGCTGATCGCGAGCCTGTTCACGATCTGGATCACCGGCGTCGTCGGGCTTGTGCTGGCCTGGATGAACCGACGCGACCCCGACCTCGTGACCCGCAGTCATTTTCGATTTCAGCTGCGCGTGGCCGAGATCGGCGGCCTGCTGTCGGGGCTAGGCATAGCCGGGGTGCTGTGGGGCGGTTGGTCGGCGTTCGCGCCCGTGTTGCAAGGCGGCGACTTCGACGCGGGCCGGCTGTTCGCGGCAGGCGGCTGGGTGTTGCTGGGCCTGCTGCTATGGCTGGGGTCGAGCGTGTGGACGCTCGTCGCCGGGGTGTTCGGGCTGGTGCGGTTGCTGGCCGGCAAGCCGATCGGCCGCATACGGGGAGCGGTCGCGACAGGCGCAGGTCTGACAACGTATTAGGGACGCAACCCGCCGGAGTCGTCGCATGTCTCGCGCCCCCCTCGCCGCCTACCCCGCGCTGCGGCCCCGCCGCCTGCGCCAGGCAGGCTGGATCCGGGCGCTGGCTCGCGAGACCGTTCTGACCCCGGCGGACCTGATCTGGTCGATGGTGGTGCACGACGGTCCCGAGCCCGAGCGCGCCTTCGCCTCGATGCCCGGCGCGCCCCGGCTGTCGATTCCGCGCGCCGCGGCGGCGGCCCGCGAGGCCCGGGCGCTCGGCATCCCCGCCATTGCCGTTTTTCCCTTCATCGACGGCGAAAAGAAAGACGCCCGCGGCAGCCACGCCTACGATCCCGACGGACTGGTCTGCCGGGCCGTCCGGGCCATGAAGGACGCCGCGCCCGAGGTCGGCATCCTGTGCGACGTGGCTCTCGACCCCTTCACCGACCACGGCCACGACGGCCTGGTCGAGGGGGGCCGCGTCCTGAACGACGCCACCGTCGAGCGGCTGGTCGAACAGGGTCTGGTGCAGGCGCGGGCCGGCTGCGATATCCTGGCGCCTTCCGACATGATGGACGGCCGCGTCGGCGCGCTGCGCACCGCGCTGGAGACCGAGGGCCTGCAGGACGTGATGATCATGGCCTATGCGGCCAAGTACGCCTCCGCCTTCTACGGTCCCTACCGCGAAGCTATCGGCTCGGCGAAACTGGGCGGCGCGGGCAATCCGGGCGACAAGCGCACCTATCAGATGGACCCAGGCAACACCGACGAGGCCCTGCGCGAGGTGGCGCTCGACATCGCCGAGGGCGCCGACATGGTCATGGTAAAGCCGGGCATGCCCTATCTCGACATTGTTCGTCGGGTGGTGGAGGCGTTCGCGGTCCCGACCTTCGCCTTCCAGGTATCGGGCGAGTACGCGATGATCGCCGCGGCGGGCGCCCAAGGCTGGATCGACGAGAACCGCGCCGTGTTGGAAAGCCTGCAGGCGTTCAAGCGTGCCGGCTGCGCGGGCGTGCTGACCTATTTCGCTCCACGCGCGGCCAGGATGCTGGGCGCCTAGGCCGCCCGGCTGACGGCGAAGTCGGCCAAGCTCTCAAGCGCGCCCCGCCACTCGCCTGCTCCGCCGCTGCCGGCGCTTAGCGCGAAGCCCGCCAGCGCCGCCTTGGCCTCGTCGGCGTACCCCTGCGCCAGACGCAGGGTGGAGGAGAGCGACCCGGTGCCGATCACCAGCTCCCGCGCCCGACGGAAATCCTGCTCGGTCTGGTCCCGGCGATCAATCGTACGCTCCCAGAACGCCGCCTCGCGTCCGCCCGTGCGCCCGATTGCGAGCAGTAACGGCAGGGTCGCCTTGCCCTCGCGGAAATCGTCGCCGGCGTTCTTGCCGAGCGTCTCCGACATTCCGCCATAGTCCAGCGCGTCGTCGACCAACTGAAACGCCAGACCAAGCTTCAGGCCGTAATCGTACAAAGCCGTCACTCGGGCGGCCGGCGCACCCGCCACCACCGCGCCGGCCTGAGCCGCGGCCGCGAACAACGCGGCCGTTTTGGCCTCGATGATGCGCAGATACAAATCCTGCGTCAGATTCAGGTCGTGAGCGCGGGTCAGTTGCATCACCTCACCCTCCGCGATCACCCGCGACGCCCGCGCCAGGATGTCGAGCGCGCGAAGCGAGCCGGTTTCGACCATCAGCTCGAAAGCGCGGGCGAAAAGAAAATCGCCGACCAGCACGCTGGACGCCCCGCCCCAGATCAAGTGCGCCGCCACCCGCCCGCGCCGCAGCTGGGATCCGTCGACAACGTCGTCGTGCAACAAGGTGGCGGTGTGGATGAACTCCACCGCCGCCGCCAGCTTCACCGCCTCGTCCCCCGAGCCGCCGCATAGGCGAGCTGCGGCCACCGTGAGCAAGGGGCGCAGCCGCTTACCTCCCGCCTCGATCAGGTATTCCGCCAGAGCCGGGATCAGCGGGACGGGGCTGTCCATACGGGCTAAGACCAGGGCGTCCACCGCCGCCATGTCTCGCACCGCGAGAGCGACAAGGCGGTCGACCGATCCCGGTGCAGTGATGACGGGCGCTTCTAATGCGTCCAAACGGTTCGCTCCACACGGCGGGCGCAAGGTGAGCTCGCGCGGAGAGCGGGCGCCGTCGAACGCGCGTGGCCCGCCCGGCCGTCGCGGCGCACAATGGTGACGCGGCTCGTACGGGTCAAGGCGACGCGGCGGGGATGAAGATGGAGAGCACGACACACGAATTGATCGACGAGACCACCATCGACGCTCTGCTCGGCGGACGGGTGCGGCTGCAGCAGCCGCGGGTCGGTTACCGCGCCGGCATGGATGCCGCCCTGCTGGCCGCCGCCGTCCGGCTCGCCGACGGCGAACGAGGCCTTGAAGCAGGCTGCGGCGCCGGCGGCGCCCTGCTGCAGGTCGCCGCTCGCTGTCCCGGCGCGCACCTCACCGGAATCGAGCGCGACCCTGCCGCTCTCGCTCTCGCCCGATGCAATGTTACGTTAAACGGAGCGGACAAGCTGGTCTCGGTGCAGTCGGGCGCAGTCGAAGCCGGCTTTCGCGCGCTGGGGCTGGCGCAGTTCGCGGTCGCCTTCGCCAACCCGCCCTTCTTTGACGACCCCTCCACCCTGCGCGCGCCTCATCCCGCCCGGCGCGAGGCCTGGATGGCTGACACCGGGCTGGCGGCATGGACGCGCTTCCTGCTCAAGACAGTGGGTGAGCACGGCCGCATCGTGATTATTCACCGCGCCGACCGCTTGGCCGACCTGCTGACCCTGCTCGGAGAAAGCGCGGGTTCGTTCCGCATACGCCCGGTTCACCCCTTCGCCGACGCCCCGGCCAAGCGCGTGCTGGTCCAGGCGATCAAGGCCGGGCGCGCGCCGCTTTCGCTGCTGCCCTCGCTCGTCCTGCACAACCGCGGCGCTCAGGGCCGCCATACGACGCAGGCCGAAGCCATACTGCGCGGAGAGGCGGCGCTCGGGTTCGAGTCGAGCTCCGATGACTAGGCGAGGCCACTCCGCTTTCCGCAAAAAGGTCTCGCGTTTCGGCCGGCATTGACAGGGCGGGGTGCGGCGCCACATGCAGCGCGCCCGGCCTACGCCTCAGGCCCGCTTCTCCAGCCTTCCCGGCACTTGCGCAAATGACATATATCGTCACCGACGCCTGCATCAAATGCAAGTTCATGGACTGCGTGGAGGTTTGCCCGGTCGATTGCTTCTATGAAGGGGAAAATTTCCTCGCCATCAATCCAGACGAGTGCATCGACTGCGGGGTGTGCGAGCCAGAATGCCCGGTCGACGCCATCAAGCCCGACACCGAGGACGACCCCGACGGCAAGTGGCTGAAGCTCAACACCGACTACGCCAAAGTCTGGCCCAACATCACCGTCAAGGGCACGCCCCCCGCTGATCGCGAAGAGTGGGAGCGCGTGACCGGCAAGCTTGAAAAGCACTTTTCGCCCGAGCCCGGTCGAGGCTCCTGAGACGCACCCGCCAGCTTCACGCCCATCCCTTTCACAAGCCTCGATTTTGTATTAAGGGATGTGTTGTCGCGGCGACGCTGCACCCTTGCGCGCGCTGTGACATTCGCACCTACGCCGTCCGAACGAGGCGGGCGCCTGACGTTGATCTCTGCGGTTCGGAACTGTCCGGACCCGGTCGAAGCACCCCGCGATCCTGCGGCGCGCTTCCCTCGTCGGCTTGCCCTTGGCTCGGCGACTCGCCCCGATCACGGGCTGCGAGCATATTGGAAAGGGATGCCGATGACTAAGAGCGTACACGAGTTCGCCATCGGCGACCATGTCGTCTACCCGGCGCACGGGGTCGGGCGGGTGCATGGGGTCGAGACCCAGGAGGTGGCCGGCATGGCGCTCGAAGTTTTCGTGATCACCTTCGACCACGAGAAGATGACGCTGCGGGTGCCGACTAAGAGGGCCAAGACCGCCGGCCTGCGTCCGCTGGCGGGTGACGACGTGGTTGGCAAGGCGCTGAGTACGCTGAAGGGGCGCGCCCGCGTGAAGCGCACCATGTGGAGCCGGCGTGCGCAAGAGTACGAGGCCAAGATCAACTCAGGCGACTTGATCTCCATCGCCGAGGTGGTGCGCGATCTGCACCGGGCCGACAATCAGCCCGAGCAATCCTACTCCGAGCGGCAGCTGTACGAGTCGGCGTTGGATCGCATGGCCCGCGAGGTCGCGGCGATCGGGAAGATTGATCGCGACGCCGCCGTCGGCCTGCTGAACAAGTCGCTGGTCAAGGTCGCCGCCTGACTTGCCCGGCGAGTCCACGTGATTTGACCGGACGTGAACTCGGAGACCA
>JAABUQ010008752.1_pt1 | contig 14035 bp, 9 predicted proteins | sample 5560001 | NCBI WGS metagenome assembly JAABUQ01 (sample SAMN10711888, study PRJNA513371) | rock metagenome | isolation source: Antarctica rocks | place: Antarctica: Victoria Land, Finger Mt nord | collected 2015-12-18
GACTGCCCTGCCCGTCCGTGACAAAGTAGCGGCTTTGCCCCGTCGCCCCTGAATGCTGCGAGATGCCCGGCGTGTACACGTTGATGCTGTCGGAGAGCAGAGCCGCCCCCGGTTCGGCTCCGTCGTAGCTGTTGTAGTGGTTGACGCCGCCCGCATCATGGTAGAAGGAACGCTGGTTCAGCCCGTTGTAGGTCTCGTAAGCGTTGACCCAGCCTGCGCCCGGCCCCGTGTTGTAGTCCAGGCGAGTTTAGTGACACAATTTGACGGCTGGGTCGTGTGAGACTAGAGCGTATCTCATAAACAAACTGATCTTCGCAATAACAGTTTGTCTATAAGATACGCTCTACTTCAAAGTTACTGTAATATCGTCACATAGCAACGAGAATTTTACGTCTTGCTCACTTTCTACTACCTTGTAATGTACATCTTGCCACTGGTAGTCATGTATCGAAACAACTTGAATGAAACCAAATTGTATAGGCTGTATTTTGGGTTCGAACTGTAAATCCCTTACTCCGACAAACAGTAATGTTAGTCTGTTTTGATCGTTTTCATCATCCGAACGGAGCGTTAACTCAATGTTCAGTGCCACTCCCCCACGACTGTTGACTGTATTTTGACGTAGTTCAAGTCTGTCAAGAACAGGAAATCTTGTGGGCTTAAATGAATGATAAAGTTCTATTTTGTCTTGTTCCATCATGGCCTGAACTCTCCTGCTGGGTGACCTTTGATTCTGTGTATGATAGTATTTGAATACTCATACAAATGATGATGGATGCTTGGAATGCCTGCCGCTTTGTTGCCCGCATTATAATCTGTGCGTCCAATAATTCTACCGTACTCGTCGTAGTAAGCCTTCCAAGGTTCTACACGGCCAGTAGCACCATTAAGATGAACTCCTTCAAGAGCACGGATACCTGGAGTAACATGCTCTATTGCATCTTTTGCTAAATACTCCCCAGCATGCGCCGCGAGATTTGCCTCTTCCTCTCCAGGGATAAAGTTAGCGGCGGCGGCTAATCCAAATAGCGCAAGGGATGTTATTAAAGACCCTGTGCTCGCTTTGCCTTGACGGTAAGCGTCATACTTGGCGACAAGCTTTCCGCCTGTGCCGAAGGTGAACAAACTGTCTGCTATGCTCGCAGCCTGCGCAATCCGCGACTTGTTCGCATCCACTTGCGAGTTGTATTTGTCGGCCAGCCCAGACAAATAGTCGTACTCTAAGTCTGCCATCGCTGGCCCGGCGCCACCCATCATGGACACACCGATAGCCGAACCATACCCACTGCCATTAATCGTCTGAGGCACATTCCCGCTTGGGTCTACTCCCCCAAGCGGATCATTGCCGCAGTAGGCGTACCAGTTGTTCCCATCATGCACCTTGTCCGGCGAGAGGAACCGCCCTACCACGCTGTCGTAGTAGCGGTTGCCCAGCAGCATCAGCCCGCTGTCATTGTCCGTCTGGTAGTTGCTGCTCTGGTGCCACGCCAGAGGCAACGCAGAAGGCGCACTCCCCCCGTGGAAGTCCTGCTGCCCAAACGCATCAAAGCGCACGTCGTCCGTCATCGTCGTGGTCGGGTCGTGCAGACCCCGCAGACTGCCCTGCCCGTCCGTGACAAAGTAGCGGCTTTGCCCCGTCGCCCCTGAATGCTGCGAGATGCCCGGCGTGTACACGTTGATGCTGTCGGAGAGCAATGCCGCGCCGGGTTCGGCTCCGTCGTAGCTGTTGTAGTGGTTGACACCGCCCGCATCATGGTAGAAGGAACGCTGGTTCAGGCCGTTGTAGGTCATCGTGGAGTACACGCTGCCCGCACCCGCTCCCGTGTTGAAGTCCATGCGGATCGGCATGCCGTTGTAGTCCGTGGACAGCCACACGCTCTGCCCGTTGGCGTCAATCCTGCGCACCGTCCCATTGGCGTCGTAGGTGTAGGCCCGGCTGCCCACAATGCCGCCGCTGACATGATCCAGACGGTCGGAGTTTGGCTGGTAGGTGTACCAGTCTACGGCCCCGGCATGGGTGGCGTCGGTGAGCATCTTGCTCAGGCGGTTGCTGTTGCCGTCGTAGGTGTAGCTTTCGGCATACGCGGGCATGGCCGCGTTGCCGCCCGCGCGCTGCTCCCAGGTGATCTGGCCTGCCCCATCGTAGCCGTAGCGCGTCGTGGAGCCGTCGTTCTGGTCTTTCTGCACCAGTGCCCCTGCGGGGTCGTAGGCATAGTTCTCCCAGCCTGTGCTGGTGTCGCCCGCACTTGTGCCCCAGGCAATGCTCTGCGTACGGCTGAGTGCGTCAAACCCATACGTCGTCCACTGGTGAATAGCGTTCTGCACCTGGTCGCGGCGGTTCAGCGTGTCGTAGTGGAACAGCGTTTGCTCGCCAAACGGGTTAACCATTGCGATCAGGTTGTCGTCGTTGTCATAGGTGGTGTAGTTCCAGGCGCCGACCCCGTTGCCTTCCGTCCGGCTGGCGAGCAGGCCCCGGTAATTGGCGGCATTGGCGGGGTAGTAGTTGTAGCCAATCGTGTTGGTGGGCATGGTGAGCAGCGTCAGCCGTCCGTCGGCGTCGTAGTCCCATCGCCAGTTGCCGATGCCGTCCGCCATCGTCTGCCGCCGGTTGTCGGCATCATAGGTGAAGTCTACGTTGTGGTTGACAGTGGTGTTCTGGTACAGGATATGCAGGAGCAGGTTGTTGTTGTCATGCTGGTAGGTGATCACGCTGCCTTCAGGCCGCGTATAGGTCTGGAGGTTGCCGTTCTCATCGTAACCCCAGCTCTCGGATGTGCCGTTGGCATAGGCGGCGCTTGCCAGTTCATTGCGGCTGGTGTAAGAATAGCGCGTCGTATGCCCCGCCCCATCCGTCTTCCAGGACAAAAGTCCAAGCTGCCGGTTGTTGTTCGTATCGCTCTGGTCATAGGTGTAGGTAACCGTATTGCCCCGTCCATCGGTGCTCTGGTACAGACGCCCTTCCGTGTCGTAGAGGTTGCTCACGCCCCGGCGGATAATCTCAATCCCGTCTACCTTGGCGTTGGGGTCGCCCCCGGAAACGTGCTGAAAGCGGATCGTGAGGAAGCCGTTTCCGTCCGCTTTCGCCGCGAACTCGCGGATGACAGCGCGATTGATAGCGCCCGCAGCCGCGAGGATGTCGAAAGCAGGCAGCACGGTCTGCCCGTTAATGGAAATGCTGAAGACGCGGTCACCAGGCCGATAGTTATTAGTTTCAGCGAAGTGCAGCCGCACAGTGTAGACGCGGCCCGGATAAAGATTAGGCAGCGAGTAGGTAAAGTCGGGGGCATTGCGCTCAGACTGGTAGACGCTCGGCGGGGCGGGAATGCTCACGAGACGGGTGTCAATCGCATTGGTAGTGGCGGCAGAGCCGCCGCCTGAGTACCAGCCGTCGGCCCCCCAGGTGTCGCCTGCTCCCTGGCCGCAGCGCAGCAAGTAGTCGCGCCAGTAGCCGCCGTCCACCGAAAGCACATTGCCGTCGGGGTCGTACTCGGTCGTGGTGACCGTGCCGTCCGGGGCAGTCGTCTGCACCACCCGTCCCCAGTTGTCGTAGACAAACGAAGTTCTGTGCTGCTGGTTGTCTGTCGTCCAGTCCACCCACCCAAGCGCATTGCCATAGTGGCTGGTATTTGTGATGCCGTTGGGGTCGGTGGTGCTGGTCAGGATGCCGTAGCCACCCGTATAGCCGCCGCTCCCGGCGGGGTTGTTGTCATAGCCGAAGGTGGTCATGTGGCTGTTGGCGTCGCGCGTCCAGTCCGGCAGCCCGTACCAGATGGCCGGGTAGTCCGTCAGAGCATTCGCGTTGACCGACAGCGGGTCAAGAACCTGGCTGAGATTGTAATTGCCGACATAAGAGTATCTGGTAGTCTTGTTGTTCGCATCGGTGGTTGAAGAAACATAGCTGGTGCTGCCGTTGTAGGCCGCCGAGGTTGTGTTGCCGTCCGCATCGGTCGTGTTCAGGCTGGTGCCGCTGCGCGGGTCAGGCGTGGTGTACGACGAGTGGCCGCGCCGGTCGGTGCTTTGCGCCAGGGCATTGTTGATGTCAAATACGGTAGAGGCCGTCTTGCCGAGCGGGTCGGTCACCGAGGCCACTGTGCCGTATAGGAAGTTGTACGTGGTGGCGTGGTTGTTGGCATCCGTGACCGTTGTCGCTGTCGCTGAATAGCCAAAACTAAGCGGGTAGCCCAGTGCGTCCTTGATCCACTGGACGCTGTTGTCGCCGTTGTAGTATGCCGTGGTCGTGCGCTTGCCGGGACTGGTGATGCTGTTGATGTTGTGATTGCCGTCATAACCCAATTGGGTGGAGTAAGACTGCCCGTTTAATGACGGCAGCGTGATCGTGCTGAGATTGTTGCTGCCGTCGTAGCCCAGAACCCACTGGCGGTTCAGGGGATCGGTCACGGTCGAGATGCGCCCCTGCCCGTCATAGCCCAGGCTGATTGTTCGCCCGGTGCAGTCCTGGATTTGGTAAATCTGGCCGCTGGTGACGCGGCTGATCGTGACGGCGTTGCCGTTGCGGTCGGTGACGCTGACCAGATTAAAGCCGTTGCCGAAGTTGCTGCCGTTAACGTCTTTGCTGGAAAAGTGATACTTGGTCTGGTCTTGGGTCAGAATGTCGTAGGCAGTTCCGCTGCCGGTCAAAGTGTCATGGATGCCGCGCTGGTTGCAGACATAGGCGCTGCCGCTGAGAGTAAAGCTGTAGGTAGTGCCATCGCCCCAGCGGACAGTAACAGTCTGCGTGTTGCTGCTGAGAACCGCATCCTCCGTACAGGTCCATTTGACGCCGCACCAGCCCGTCCAGCCTGCCTCGCTGCTGTGGTAAAGCGTAAAGTCTACCGGCAGCCCGCCGCGCTGCTTCCACCCAACAATGGGGATGCTGGTCAGCTTGTTGCCGTTGGCAAGGTTGACCCCGGCGACTGATGCTTCCCATCCATAAGCGGGGCCAGGGCGAGCGCCCGGTTTGGCCGGTGGGTTGCTGACATCAAAGGCAGCCGCAGGGCCGCTGTCGGTCTCTATGTCGCTGTCTCCAATCACCGTGATTTTATAACTTTTGCAATAGGTGGCGGTATAGCCGGTTCCCGCAAGACTGGAGAGGTTGGGGCAGGTGACGGAAAAGCCGGTGCTGGGACTGTACGAAACCGACCAACCATTAGGGGAGTTTGAGTCTGCCACGCGGCTGTTCGTCGGACTGAGGATTGACCAGGTGCCCACAGACTGCGCCCCATACCCTACCCAGCCGGCATTGTTGCTCGTGAAGGTCGCGGGAAAGTTGTCGCTTTGGCCGGGGTGCATCCCCGGATTTTGCGCCCGCGCCGCAAGTGCCGGGAACAAGAGCAGCAGGAAAGCGAACAGGAAGAATGATGAATGGAAGGGGCGCAGGCCAAGAGCCTGAAGACGAGGGGTTCGGTTCACCGGAAGAGCCTTTCGCATCGCAAGGTCGGAGGCGATAGTGCTGCCTCGGAGAACGATAACAACTGGAAAACAATAATCTGCTGCCATTATACAGCAGCTTTTTGGCGTTTCCACAAAAAATAGCCTGGCTGTAAAAATATAATTTTCCGTTGGCAATTCAGGTTTTCCAGGGTAATGGGCAGCCGAAGCACCGCACAAAAAAGCCGCCCTCGCGAGGGCGGCTTTTTTGTCGTCTCCATTGTACTGCCTTTTTAGGAGGCAGCTTTCTGCGCTTGCACCGGTTCGGGAACAGGACGCCCCAGCAGACGGGCCGTGTCCAGCCGTTCTTGCGCAACAAGCCGAATGTTGTGCCAGGCCTCGGTTTCGGTCGGGCCATCCGAGACGCAGCCGGGCAGTTCGGGCATTTCCGCGATATACGCCCCGTCATCATCACTCCAATAAGCGTTGACTTGGTACCGCCCAATCAAATCTTCATCTTGAACAATAAACTCTTCCCTCTGCGCATCTTCCGTCCTGCCTCGGTATTGTCAACGCTTTGCTAGGGCTAATTAAAGGCGTACCAACGACGGACGGTTTTGTTCCGTCGTCGGTACACGCTTGGCACGCGCAGAGAATACCGTTAAGGCCCCGTTGCGAGCCTAGCATGACAAGGACGCAAGCGTGTTCAGGAGCCGGTTTTATCCAGGGTCTTGGCGCGCAGGTCGGCTTTGCGCTTGCTTAAAAAACGCTGTCGTTTGGTGGGCTTGGAGCGCCAGCCCTCGCTTGTGACCAAAGTGCCGAACGCCAGGTCGCCCAGCGGCAGAAAGACGTTCAGGTTGCGCAGATAGTACTTGTGGTGCAGGCGATGGTGCTCCTTCAGGAACTGAAACCAGCGGTACCGCTCGACGCGGTGGCCTTTGGGGACGTGCATCAGATAGTGCGTGTACTCGTAGCCGGCAAAGTACAGGGTCGTGCCCAAAATGGAGCCGAACACGACCGGGGCATGCACCAGGGATTGAACAAGATAGAAGATAGGGATATGCAGGGCGATCATCACGGGAAAGGCATACCAGCGCAGGGCAACGTGGGGCGGACGGCCCGGCCCGGTCGCCTCAAACTTGCCGTTCCAGTGGTAAAGCTGATGGTGAACAAGGGTATGGCCCTTGAACGCCTCCTGCAAGGGGAACGGCCTGCGAACATGCATCAAGTGGCGGTGCACGAACCATTCAAAGTAGCTGGAATAGAAGAACCAGAACGTAAAGGCCAGGGCCTCAGTCGCAAATGAGGACACAAGATACTTCCTTCCCACGGGCCGCACAGGGCGGACGAGCGCGCCGCACCGGCTGTTTCCGGCATGGCGTCCCAACAGACAGGGGCATTGTACCAAACCCCCAGGCCGGGTGTCAAATCTCAGGCCCATTCATCTGATAAGCGCAGAACAAACGTCTGATAAGCGGGCCGGACTTGGTATACTGGAAACTGGGAAGCACGAATATCGCGCCATCCCAATCGCCTGCCGGAAAGTTTTTCCTATGTCTATTGCGCGTGTTGAGCCAAAGCCCGGTCAGGAGTCCGTGTGGGACTACCCGCGCCCACCTCGTCTGGAGCCGGCGGGGAAGCATATTCGGATTGTGTTTGGGGGCGAGACGCTGGCGGATACGCGCCGGGCATTCCGCGTGCTGGAAACCAGCCACCCGCCTGTCTACTACCTTCCCCTCAGCGACATTCGGCAGGAGTTGTTGACCCCCTCTTCGTCGCACTCGTTCTGCGAGTGGAAAGGGACGGCATCGTATGTCGGCGTGCGGGCAGGCGGTAAAGAGGCCATAGATGCCGGATGGTTTTACCCGGACCCGACACCGGCGTTTGCGCCGATTGCCGGGTATATAGCCTTTTATCCATCGCGCATGGATGCCTGCTTTGTCGGCGATGAACCCGTGCAGGCGCAGCCGGGCGACTTTTACGGCGGCTGGATTACATCGGACATTGTCGGCCCGTTCAAAGGCGCGCCGGGCACGAGGGGCTGGTAGCGCGTGGCAGGCAAAGAGGCAGCTATGGGCGTGATCGCCGTTGACAACATTTCTAAGACATACGGCCAAAACGTGGCCCTGGCCTCCACCACGCTGGCTTTTGCCGATGCGCAGACCACAGTGCTGATCGGGCCATCGGGGTGCGGCAAGTCTACGCTGCTGCGCACCCTGGTCGGCTTGATCGTCCCGGATGGGGGCCACGTGCTTGTCAACGATGCCCTGCTGACCCCGGCCAATGCAGCCCAGCGCCGCCATGAGATCGGCTATGTCATCCAGGACGGCGGCCTGTTTCCCCACCTGACGGCGGAGCAGAACGTGACACTGCTGGCGCGCTTTCTGGGGCAGCCGCCTGCGCAGATCGACAGCCGCGTCCGCGAATTGGCTTCCCTCGTTCAATTGCCGCCCGAACTGCTGATGCGGTATCCTTCCGGGCTGAGCGGCGGCCAGCGCCAGCGGGTTGGGCTGATGCGCGCCCTGATGCTGAACCCGCCCCTGCTCCTGCTGGACGAGCCTCTGGGCGCCCTTGATCCCATCACGCGCAGCGAGCTGCAATCTCAGCTCAAGGACATCTTCGCGCGCCTGCAAAAGACCGTGATCTTGGTCACCCATGATATGGGCGAAGCGGCCTACTTCGGGGACACGATTATTTTGATGCGCGCGGGCCACATTGTCCAGTCCGGCACGCTGCCCGACCTCTTGGAGCGCCCTGCGGAGGCGTATGTGACCAGCTTCATTCGCGCCCAGCGCTCGCCTCTGCCTGCCCTGCCGGAGGCTGTGTAAATGAGCGTTGTGCTGGAAGCCCTCACCCCCCAACCCCCTCTCCCGCGGGCGGACGAACGGAAGCAGGAAAGACTAGTTCCCAACCCTCGCCCGCTTGCGGGAGAGGGACAGGCGCGGGGTAACAGGGTGAGGGCCGCCCGCGCCGCGCAAGCCTTTGTAAAGGCTGTTCTCGCCCTTGCCCTGCTGCTTTCAGTCCTCCCAAGCCTCGCCCAGAAGCCCCTGGTTGTCGGCTCCAAGCGCTTTACCGAATCGTATATTTTGGGCGAGATCGTCCGGCAGGTGGCGGACACAGCGCATGAGGGAGCCGCGACCCACAAGCAGGGTTTGGGCAACACAGGCATTGTCTTCGCCGCCCTCAAGAACGGCAGCATTGATGTCTACCCTGAATACACGGGCACTGTGGCCCAGGACTTGCTTCACGAAAAGACAACCGGCACCCTTGACCAGCTCAGCGCCCAGCTTGCGCCGCAGGGCCTGGGAGTCGCCATTCCGCTGGGGTTCAACGACACCTATGCCCTTGCCATGCGCGAAGATATGGCCCGCAAGTTAAACATACGCACGCTCAGTGACCTGGCCCAGCATCCCGGCTTGAAGCTGGGCCTGTCCCAGGAGTTTATCGGCAGGGCGGATGGCTGGCGCGGGCTGGTCAAAGCGTACCATTTGCCGTTCCGCACCCCGCAGGGCTTTGACCACGGCACAGCCTACAAAGCCATCGCGGGCGGGACTGTTGATGTGGTGGACGTGTACTCCACGGATGCCGAGATTGCCCAGTACAAACTGCGCGTTTTGACCGACAACCGCCGCTACTTTCCCGCCTACGATGCTGTTTTGGTGTATCGCACCGACATGCCCCGGCGATTGCCCAGAACTTGGGCTGCCCTGGAGCAATTGCGCGGCACCATTCCCGTCGCCCGCATGATTGCCATGAATGCCCAGGCGCAGACGCAGCATCAGAGCTTTGCCGCCATTGCCCACGCGTTCGTGACCCAAGACCTGCATCTGCGGGACACGTCTGAGGTAGACACGCAAAGCCGGGGTTTCTGGGGCCAGGTGTTCGGGGGAGACTTCTGGCTGCTCACCCGTCAGCACTTGTTTCTTGTCTTTGTGTCGCTTGCGCTGAGCATTCTCGTCGGCGTGCCGCTGGGCATTTGGGCGGCGCGCTCGCGCCGCGCCCAGTCCCCGATCCTGTCTACCGTGGGGCTGATCCAGACTATTCCGTCCCTGGCGCTGCTGGCCTTTCTCATTCCATTGCTGAAACAAATCGGCACCGTGCCGACATTGATTGCGCTGTTTCTCTATTCCCTGCTGCCCATTGTGCGCAATACCTACACCGGCCTGACCGACATCGCGCCCTCCCTGCGCGAGTCCGCCGTCGCTTTGGGCCTGCCTGCGGGTGCGCGCCTGCGCTTGATTGAGCTGCCGCTGGCCGCGCGCTCCATCCTCGCGGGCATCAAGACCAGCGCGGTCATCAATGTCGGCACGGCGACCATTGCCGCGTTTATCGGGGCGGGCGGCTATGGGGAGCGCATCAATATCGGCCTGACCAACTACGACAACACCACGCTGCTCGCCGGAGCCATCCCCGCCGCGCTGCTGGCCCTGCTGGTGCAGTTCGCGTTTGATGGCCTGGACAGAGTTGTCGTGTCGGCGGGGCTGCGCGGGCCAGTCTAAGCCTCTCATAAGCACAAAAAAACAGCCTGCGTCCTCGCAATGGGACGCAGGCTGTTTTGCGCTGTCTAGGCGACCGTCAAATACTGCACGCTGAACAATTGCGCGGCGTCCGTCCAGACCTGACGCACGGTCAGGCCTGCAAGGTCGGCCAGACGCGCAAACTCGCCCAGTGCGTATTTGTAGGAACTTTCCGTGTGGATACGCTCGCCCGCGCGGAACACAATGCATTCCCTGCCCACGGTCACGGTTTGTGCGCGCAGGCTCACCAGGTGCATTTCAATGCGCCCCTGGATTGAGTTGTAGAACGCGTGGTGCCTAAACTGGGCCAGGTCAAAGTCTGCGCCGAGTTCCTGGTTCATGCGGGCGAGCAGGTTCAGGTTGAATGCCGCCGTCACGCCGCCTGAGTCGTTGTAGGCCGGTTCCAGCACGGCGGGCGACTTTTTGAGGTCCACGCCAATCAACAGCCCGCCGCCCGGCCCGCACACCTGCGCGATGCGGGCCAAAAACTCGCGCGCCTGGGGCGGCGGGAAGTTGCCGATAGTGGAGCCGGGGAAGTACACAACCGTGCGGGCCGCGCGGCTGGCCGGCAAATCAAACGGCTGGGTATAGTCGGCACACACCGGCAGAATAGGGATGTGCGGATACGCTCGCTCCAGACCCGACGCCGTGCGGTGGAGATGCTCCCGCGAGATGTCCACGGGCACATAGGCAGCCAGGGTGTGTGCATTGTCCAGCAAAACGCGCGTCTTGAGGCTGCTGCCGCTGCCGTACTCCACGAGCCTGCACTCGCTGCCCAGCAGGGCGCTCATTTCACGCGCATGCGCCTGCATGATGCCCATCTCTGTCCGGGTGGGGTAGTACTCGTCCAGTTCGCATATCTGGTCAAATAAGGCGGAGCCGCGTGCGTCGTAAAAGAACTTGCAGGGCAGTGTTTTGGGGTCTTGCGTCAGGCCGTTCAAGGCTTCCTCAAGGAAGCCTGCGGTCGCGGGCGCATGGTCAAGCGTGGCTGTTGTTTGCATCAAAATCCTTTGGCGTTTGTATCAAAGTCCTTTGGCATCTGCATCGTGATCTTTTGCCAATCTGAGGCCGGAAAACTGCCAGCGGGCATCCGGCGAGAAAAAGTTGCGGTAGGTGCGGCGAAGGTGCGACTGCGGCGTGGCGCACGACCCGCCGCGCAGCACGAATTGGTTGCACATGAACTTGCCGTTATACTCCCCCAATGCGCCGGGGAGCGCTTTGTCTCCAGGGTAGGGGGAATACTGGCTGCGGGTCCACTGCCACAAATCGCCGAACATCTGGGTCAGGCCATCTTGTGCAGGCGCGTGGGCGGGGTGAAAGCCCCCGCTGTCTGAGAATTGGCCGGCCAGGGGCACGGTTTCCGAAGCCACTTCCCACTCGGCCTCGGTCGGCAGCCGCGCGCCCGCCCAGGCCGCGTAGGCATCCGCCTCAAACAAGGACACGTGGCAGACAGGTTCGTCCAAATCCAGGGGACGCATGCCGCCCAGCGTGAACTCCTGCCAGTCCGTTCCGCGCTTCTGCCACCAGTACAGCGGGGCCTGCCACTGGTGCGCCTGCGCAGTCGCCCAGCCTTCGGACAGCCAGTGTTCCGGCTTCTGGTAGCCGCCGTCTTCTATAAATGCCAGCCACTCGCGGTTGGTCACCAGGCGGCTGGCAAGCTGAAAGCCGGGCACCCATTCGGGGTGGCGCGGGCCTTCGTTGTCAAAGAAAAAGCCTTCGCCCTGAAAACCAACAGAGCGCAGCCCTGCGCTGAACGTAATCCATTGCGCCTCTTGCGGCCCCGTGGCGGGCAAGTGGAGGGACGGGCCGGGCGTTTGATAAACAGGGCACAGAGGGTTTTCGTGGAACAGGTGCTTGAGGTCGGTGACCATCAGCTCCTGATGCTGCTGCTCATGGTTGAGGCCGAGTTCCAGGAGCGGCCCGATCTCCGCCCGTTGGGCCTCGCCCAGCGTCTCCCATAAAAGGCGGATGTGGGCGTCTACATGCCCCCGATACGCATACACGTCGGTGACTGTGGGACGCGACACCAGCCCGCGCTTGGGACGGCAATGACGCTCGCCGATGGAGTTGTAGTACGAGTTAAACAGATAATCGTACTGCGGGTGCGGGGATTGGTAGCCGTCCAAATGGGGCTTGAGCAGGAATGTCTCAAAGAACCAGCTGGTGTGGGCGAGGTGCCACTTGACCGGGCTGCAATCGGGCATGGATTGCACCACATAATCTTCCGGCTCTAGCGGGGCGCAGATCGCCTCGCTTTGCGCCCGGACGCTCTGGTATTGCGCCCAAAGCGTGCTGTGTTTGGTTTCGCGTGTGGCTGTTGTCGGCATCGGCAATGGCTTTCTTTCGGCTTGTTAATCCAGCGTTATAAACTTGCTAATCCAGCGTCATAAACAGGTTGTTGAGCGACTCGGCCAGGGTGGGGTGCGCGAAGACCGCGTTGCGCAAAACCGTGTAGTGCAATCGGCCCAGCATCGCGGTTTCAATGACGGCCATCACTTCCCCGCCTTCTATGCACAGCATGGCGCAGCCGAGTATCTGCCCTGTGTCCGCGTCCACGACCGCTTTCATAAACCCGCGCGTTTCGTCGGTTTCTATCGCCCGCGCGGCTTCGTCCATCGCGAGCCTGGCAACTTTGACAGTGTGCCCTTTGTCCCGCGCCTGCTGCTCGGTCAGGCCGACACGGCCCAACTGAGGATCGGTGAACATGGTGTACGGGATGGGACGGTCTTCGGTCGTGCGGTGCCCACCCTTGAGCAGGTTCGCCTCTAAAATACGATAATCGTCGTAGGAGATATGCGTAAACGCCGGCCCGCCTTTGACATCGCCTAGTGCCCAGATATGGGGCACATTGGTTTCCAGTTTCCCGTTGGTTTGGACATATCCCCGGTCGTCCATCAAAACGCCAGCCTTGTCCAGCCCCAGGGTTTGGGTGTTGGGCGTGCGCCCTGTGGCGACCAGAAGATGCGAACCCGTCAGCGTCTTTTGCTCGCCCCCGGCAGTCTGCACGGTCAGCAGGGCGTGGGGGCCATCTTGCGTGGCTTCCAAAGCCTGAGCGCCGGTGTAAATCTCAATGCCGTCTTCGCGCAGAATGCGCTCCATCTCCTGCGACACGTCTTCATCTTCGTGCTCCAGCAGGCGGCCTGATTTCTCAACAATCGTCACTTTGCTGCCGAACCGGCGGAACATCTGCGCAAACTCCAATGCGATATAGCCGCCGCCCAGGATCAGCAGGCTTTCCGGCACGCAGTCCAGCTCTTCCATCTTCGCATGGTCCAAATACGGCACGCTGTCCAGGCCGGGAACAGGCGGCACGGCATTGCGCCCGCCCGTGTTGATGAAAAACTTGCCGCCTGTGATTGTCCGCTCCGGGCCGTCGTTCATCCTGACAACAATCTCGGTCGGGCCGGAAAACTGCGCGTCTCCGTAAATCAAGTCCAGGCCGTCAACCGCCGCAATCTTTTTCTCCGTGCCCCCCCGGAAGTCGTGAACAATCGCCCGCGTGCGCGCGCGCACCTGGGCAAGATCAACCGTCACCGGCCCGTCAAATCGCACTCCGTAATCAGAGGCGCGCCGGGCGAGATAAGCCACCCGCGCACTGGCGATCATGGTTTTGGTCGGCGTGCAGCCCGTGTTGACACAGGTGCCCCCGACATGTTCGCGCTCGATCAAGGCGACGCTGTGTCCGGCCTGGGCAAACGTGCGGGCAAGGGGGTCGCCGCCCTGCCCCGCGCCGATGACGACAATGTCATAGTGAGAGTTCGGAGTCACTGGAAATGCTTTCTAAAGAAACAAGCGTTTGGCCGCTTTAGTATCCCTTGTTTGCGCCGTTTTCAACCGCGCTGGCTGTCAAAAAGGGCTGTTCGGATCGGCGCGCGTCGCGCTCTGCTTTCTACGCCAACAAACAAAGCGGCAGGGAAAGTTCCCTGCCGCTTGGGTGGCTGCCCCCGCCCGCCCGCGTGATTCACTGATGTTACGCAGTGGAAGTATGCTTCCCTGGAAAGAGCGGCAAGCCGGGGGTATCAAACCGTTGGCAGCCGCTGATGCCGGGGGTATGAAAGTCGCTGGGGCAAGCCCCAGTGTATCCAAAAGTCACTGTTCCGGGAACAATAGCTTCAGGTTGACAGCCTCGGGCTTTTGGCCCTGGTTGGTAA
>JAABUQ010008753.1_pt1 | contig 14033 bp, 4 predicted proteins | sample 5560001 | NCBI WGS metagenome assembly JAABUQ01 (sample SAMN10711888, study PRJNA513371) | rock metagenome | isolation source: Antarctica rocks | place: Antarctica: Victoria Land, Finger Mt nord | collected 2015-12-18
CTTATCTTATCTTATCTTATCTTATCTTATCTTATCTTATCTTATCTTATCTTATCTTATCTTATCTTATCTTATCTTATCTTATCTTATCTTATCTTATCTTATCTTATCTTATCTTATCTTATCTATGCGCTAACTCGATTAAGCTAGCGCAGAATTTATATTAACTTAATTGAACTAGCGTAAAGTTTACGCTAATTGTATATAATTAGCGCGTTACGTAACGTTACGTAATCGAGTAAATTAAGTTAAACACTTAATACACATTCTTTGTTTGTCTTATTTTGTTAAACTAGAAAATTTGTCTAATCTTAGAATTAGAATTGAACAAGTTAATTTAATTTAATTAAAATTTAATTCGATAACTACGCTATTTAATATTACAATAACGTAACAATATTTAACGCTATTAATTTTAAAATCTTTTTTTTAGTATTATTTATTGTTTTGATAAATCGATCGAAATTTCTTTGTTTTATTTAATTCGATTAGCGTTATTAATGCATTAACAATATTTATTTATAATCTTCGACTTTTTCTTTTTTTTGTATATCAATTTTTTATAATAAAACAATAAATAATTGCAAACGTCTCTTCTATTGCTTGTATTACTAACGATAACAATACGCGCAATAAGACAAATTTAAGTAAATATTCTTAAGTTTTTCTTTGCATTTATCGATAACTTAAGATAATGTTATTATATTTAACGCTTTGCAAATTGCGATTTAATTAATATAAGCATTGCTATATGCAAGTGCTTCGACTTCGTTGCGTATAAAACTAACAATATAGCATTTTATTATAAATATATTTTTGTTAAGTTTTTTTATTCGCGTTTTTGTTATTTCTCGCAAGTTCTCTTATTCTTTTTGTTTTTGTTATTTCTTTTGTTTCGAAAAGAAATTCGATTATATTGTAAATATTTACTTTCAATTTTTTATAATTGCTTACGCTCTTAATATTGCAAGACAAAACATTATTATTGCAATTTTTGCGCTGAAAAGCGCAAAACTATACGTTTTAATTTTTAATTATATATTCGATTTACAATTTAATATATTGCAATCTCTTAACAATTTGTTAAACAAATTAATATTTTGCTAATTTTTTACGCGCATATTCTTGATAACAAGAATATCGAAATTAATTAATTTGAGTTTGCTTCGCAAGTTCGACGCTATTTACAATTTATATACGCATAAATTAGACAAAACAATTCGACTTTAAATTCGAATTAAAAGAATTTATTAATTTGCATTAATGCGAATTTGCAACACCTCTACAAAGTTTAACAAAAAATACTAAATATAATATGTTATTGCGTCAATTTCAATACTCTTTTTTTAAAAAAGTTAGATAAAAATAAAGAATTTAAGTCTAACTTGATTACTGCAAAAGACGACGTTACTTCTAACGAGAAAACGTTATAAATTTTGTCTAATTCGAAGAACTTACTAAGAATAATATTATTTGTCTTGTTTTTTATTTTCGAATCGAGCTTTTATAAAGAAGAGCGACGTAAATGTTTAAACGAAACTCTTCTTATATATTATAAACTATTTTTATAGTTTATACAACTTGAACTTTTATACAATACAAATTGCATATTAATAAGATCAATAATCGAAATAAGTTGCTTTTAAAATTAGAAATACAATTGTTAATTTATAAAGAATTTAACAAGTCTATTATATTACAAGTCTTATTATATTAAGTTTTTGTCGCATCGTTAACGCTTAAATTTTCTATCAAATTGTCTAATTGCTTTAAAAGCTTTAAGATATATTGCTTCTTCAATTTATCAAATCGATTTAACAAATTTTTTAGACAACAAATATCGATTCAATTACGCGTTTTATTAACGTTATATCTTTGCATTCTTTATAAACAATAACAAAGAAGAAATACAAATAAAAGTAATAAATTATCGAAGAAAGACAAGACAATTAATTAACGTAATTTATTCGCATTATATAATATATATGCGAAATTTTTTACTAATAAAGTAAAGTAAGAAAAGCAATTAAATAAAGATAAAAAAAATAATTAAATTTAGGCGCAATTTATGCAACTTTCTTATAGCTTTCTAATGCTTTAATAAATTTATTAAGAGAGCATCAATCTAATTTACGCGTTATTTACGTTCCTCTTTCGCTTTAATTGCGCAATTTTATATTGCTTATTAATATTATTTATTTTTGTTAAAGTCTTTTTTGCAAATACAAAGCTTTAACTTTCTTATCTTTGATATTCTTTTATTAAGACATTTTTTTGTTTTGTACTTTTTAAGCTTTTGCTATGCATGCGTTAAGTAACTTCTTAAAATTTAATTATTTTCACATAATAAAAATTCTTTTTATCGAACAAAATATTATGATTTATAATATTTTTGTTTGTTGCTAAAAATATTCTTGACTTTTTATTTTTAATTTTTGTTAATAAGTATTATATTTTTCGATGCGATTGTATTTGTATTTTAATAATACAATTTTAACAATAAAATATAAAAGACAAAATAAATTTATTATTTCTTAAAAAAATAAAAAAAATATACTTATTCTTTAATAATATTTTTAACTTCGAACAATTTTATAAATTTGTAAAACAATTTTTTCTTTAAACAAATATTTAAGAGATTTTTTATTAAGAGTATAATCTTATTGCTTACTTAATACTTTTTCGAAATAATTATTTTATTATAATTGCGAACTTGCGTTTGTTTAGACTAATCGTTGGATCAAGTTTCGATATCAACATTTTAACTTAATTCAAATACTCGATATTAATCTTTTGACTTGACTCGAAATCGATCTTAGATCAACGATTTTTTGACTTGGCTCAATCGACTCGTCAAGCAATCGAAAATGACGTCAAAATACCAAGATTTTCTATTTTTAAAAAAATTCGCATTATTTGAATTACTAAAAATGGTTTAAAAATAATAACGCACAAATAACGTACAAATGCATTATCTAAATGCATTACTATATAATATTATAAACAAATTAATTAAATTAATCAACTTAATTAAGTTGATTAATGCACTTTTTCAAAAATAATCTAAATTTTTCGAGTCTTGATGAGTCGAATTAAGTTATACGTTAAGTACTTCATATCTACTCTTTGACTTGACTTAAATACTCGAGTCAAGATTTTTGACTTAAATTGAATCTTGACAAGTTAAGAACTTAACTCGAACTCGATAACTTGATTCGACGCGATTAGTCTAAATGCAACTTAAATAGTTCGCGTTATTAATCTTGTAAACTCGTTTGCGCAATGTTGACAAATCTTTAAAAATATAGAGTTTCTTATCTTTAATAAACTTGTCGATCTTGTTTAAACTAATTGCGTCGAATCGAGTTTTATGCAAATTCGATACTTCATGTAGATTTTATGAAAATTCTAACTTTATTTAGTTAGTAAATTATCTAATAGAGTTTAGCGACTCGAGTCGAGTTAGAGAGCTGATATTAAGTATTGACGAAACGATTAATCTAATCTTGTTTAAGCAATAATTTTGATAAAATTTACTTAAAGAGATATTAGAATCTTATGTAACTTATTAATTGTCGAAGTTGCTTAAATTTGCTTCGCGAATATAATTTAGTATTTGTTCTTATATAATAATTATAATTAGAAGTTTATCGCAAATGTTTAATATATTATCAATGTTTAGAATCTTTACTTTTAAATTTAACTTAGACTTAATTAAAAATATATAAATTCTATATTTTTTTAAGAGCGACAATAAATAAATCTTTAACTTATTTAAATATTTTTTAAAGACAATTATTTTTTAATTTAATTTTTGTTTAACGTTCTCTTATCTTTTATAAGCAAGAAGACGACAATTAGTAAAATTAATTATTAAATTCAATAAAAACTCTCTAAATTCTTCAAAGATCTCGTTCTTTAACTTAGTATTATTACTTGTTCTTAAATATTATTGCGTAATAATATTATTTTTTAAGAACAATATGTAATAGAGAATTTTATTCTTATTTATAATAAAATACGTTAAAAATTGCATTATATTAATATCGATTTCGCAAAATTAAATAATATGTTTATTTATATTTAAACTTTTGTATAATTTTAATTTTTCGAACTTTAAAAATTTAAACATAATTAATAACAATACAATAGCAATTTAAGAAGCTTAAGAATTTGTTTCTTCGATTGCTATAACTTAAGTTTATTAAATGTTTTGTAAATCTTAAATCTTTGTTATTAACGTTTTAATTTACTAATGTAAAGTCGAAATTCTAATTATATTTAAGTTATTATCTTTGTTAATATTACGTTAGTAATAATTATTTTCGTTAACGTTTTGTAAGCAATTGTTGTCTTAAAAGAAATTAAATCTCTTGAACTTTAATCTAGTAATTAAATAATTGTTATAATTTAAGTTATTTTAATTCAATATAATACTATTATATTTTAAGTTTTTTTCTTCGAAATGTAAAACAATTAGAATTGTAAAATATAAGTGCGTTTGCTATTTGTCAATATATTAAAATATAAAAGATATGAGATATAATAGACTTTTATTATTATTCTTAATTATATAAGATAAATAATAGTAAAACTAATTGTTGAAAAACAACAAGAAACGAGTTTTCTTTCTATTTAATACTCGTTATAACGTGCAAGTCTACTTCTTGTTTTCTAATTAAAAAGAGAAGTTGTGCAATTTAAAACTTTTATAATTAATCGAAATTACGTAATCTATTATATTCTAAGACGTTAATATATCGATAACGTTATAACATTACAACGCGCTAACGTCTTAGAATATAATATAATACGTAATCTCGATTGTCTATAAAAGTCTCGAATTGCACAACTTCTTTTTTTAATTAAAAAGCAAGAAATAGACTCGCACGTTATAACGAACATTAAATAGAGAGAAAGTTTGTTTCTCGTTATTCTTTAATAATTAGTCTTACTATTATTTATTTTATATAGTTAAGAATAGTAATAAAAGTTTATTATATCTTACATCTTTTATATTTTAATGCATTAATAAATAACAAATACACTTACATCTTACAATTCTAATTGTTTTATTTTTCAAAAAAAATGACTTAAAATATAATAGCATTATATTAAATTAAAACAACTTAAGTTATAATAATTATTCGATTATTAAATTAGAGTTCGAGAAGTTTAATTCTTTTCGAAACAATAATCGCTTACAAAATATTGACAAAAATAATAATTTAAATAAAATTAAAGCTTCGACTTTATATTAGCAAATTAAAATGTTAATAACAAAGATTTAAGACTTGCGAAATGTTTAATAAGTTTAAGTTATAATAATTGAAAAAACGAATTTTTAAACTTCTTAAATTGCTATTATATTGTCGTCGATTATATTTAAGTTTTTAAAATTTAAAAAACTAAAATTATACAAGAGTTTAAGCGTAAATAAATATATTATTTAATTTTGTAAAATTAACATTAATATAATACAATTCTTGACGTATTTTATTACGAATAAAAATAAAATTCTTTATTATATATTATTCTTGAAAAATAACGTTGTTACGCAATAATATTTAAGAACAAGTAATAACGCTAAATTAAAGAACAAGATCTTTAAAGAATTTAAAGAATTTTTATTAAATTTAATAATTAATTTTGCTAATTGTTGTTTTCTCGTCTATAAAAGATAAAAGAACACTAGATAGAAATTAAATTAAAAAATAACTATCTTTAAAAAATATTTAAATAAGTTAAAGATTTATCTTTTGTCGTTCTTAGAAAAGCATAAAATTTATATATTTTTGATCAAACTTAAGTCGAACTTAAAAGTAAAAATTCTAAATATTAATAATATATCAAATATTTGCAATAAACTTTTAATTATAATTATTATGCAAAAACAAATATTAAATTGTATTTGCGAAACAAACTTAAGCAACTTTAGCAATCAATAAATTACAAAAGATTTTAATATTTTTTAAATAAATTTTATTAAAATTGTTGTTTAGACAAGAATTAACAAGTTTATTAAAAATGCAAGATTCTATATTTCTAAGAATTTGTCGACGTCGTATAAGCGAGTTTACGAAATTAATAACGCAAACTATTTAAGTCGCGTTAAATGCTTTAAATATTATAAAAAAAAATTACAAAAATAAGTATTTTAATAAATACAAATAAGACAAGTTTATTGTTGTCGCTATTATTACAATCGATACAAAAAAAATTAAGTTTTGTTAATATCTCGCAAGTAAAGCAAAAAAAACAAATAAAGATAATAATTTTAATTTTAATAAAAGATTAGATTTAACTTCTTAATAATAAACGTTAAGTTATAAATTTAATCGACTTGAAAGCTAAGTTAAATCTTATTAATTATGTCTATGTAATGCAATAAGAATTGCAATTTACATTTGCTATTTTATCGATATCGAATTTTTTTAATAATAATAATCGCTATTATTACGACGTTTATAAGTTAATCTATTATCTAATTAAGTTATAAAATTAATATTAAAAATGCACTATCTTATTCTACTTAATTAAATATATAAATCTTGATTTTATATTAGACATATTAATGCTAATTAAGTAAAATATATTAACTAATTTCAAAATACAAAGTTAACAATTTAAGATTGCAAATAACAAATTAAAAATAATTAATATTGAGCAATTTGTCTTAGATTTTATTAAATATAGTATAATTTATATTATTGTTTGCGCTAATGTTAAAAAGATGTTAAGCAAACAAAGATGTTAAGCAAAAAATTAACAAAGTTTAAGATTTCTAAGAAGTTAAAAAATTTAAAAGATATTTGTAATAATAAATTAATCGAAATTTTATTAAAATTAAAAAGAGAAAATTATGTTATTAAACTTTAGAACGACAAAGAATTATTTTTTATATCTTTTTATAATTTTTTATAAAACGAGTTGATAATACTTTGACGATATCTTGATAATATTTTAATTAAAAATTAAATTAAATATTTAATTCCGTTTGCAAATGCTTCTATTTTATTTGTATTAAATTTCGACAATAAATTATATTTATACGTCGATTATAAAGATTTAAATGCAATTATTATTAAGAATTGTTATTTATTATTTTTAATTACGAAAACGCTAAATTTTCTATGCGAAGCAAAGCGCTTTATTGTCTTAAATTTGAAGAATATCTATTATCGCATTTGCATTAAATGCAATAAAAAATAAAAAATAACATTTCGCATATATTATAAGTATTTCAAGTATTAAGTTATATTATTTAAATTAGCAAATACATTCGCAACTTTTCAAATTTATATTAATAAAATATTGCAAGAACTAATTGATATAACTTGCGTAATCTATATAAATAATATACTAGTATATAGCAATAATTCGACGAAGTACTAATGTTATATTAGATAAATGCTAAAACGTTTTTGCAAATATTCGTTGTACATTAATCTAAAAAAATGTAAGTTTTAATATTATAAAGATTGAATTTCTAAGCTTTATTGTATTCTTAAAAAATATATAAATAAATTTAAAAAGAATTAAAACAATTAAAAAGTAATTTAAATTAAAAATTTATCAAAAGCTTTAAATATTTTTAGACTTTATTAACTTTTATAAATGCTTTATATATTATTGTTCGAAAAAAATTATTTCTTTTATTACTTTATTAAAAGAAAGTAAGAATAACAAAAAATTTAATTGTTTCATTTAATTAAATAAAATAAAATAGACGTTTCGCTAACTTTGCAATATTTTTATATTAACTTTACTACTTTGTTATTACAATTTAAGCAAGAAAATTAAAATAAAGATTAATATATTTAACTTTGCAATTGCGAGCATTTTAAATTAACAAAATAACAATAAAAATTAACGTTTAATAACATTTTAATTACGAAAGATAATTTTAAAGAAGCAAAATTATAAGACGTATAATTAGAAATTATTAATTATTATAATCGCTTTTAAGCAATAAAGATATTACTTAAAAAGCAACATTTATCTTATTAAAATATAGTTAAATTACAATAATCTTAAAGAATTTATAAATTAAAAAAAGCTTAATTTAAAACAAGTTTATTAAACGCTTAAGTTAATTATTTATAAATTTAAAATCTTTTATTGTTTAAATAAGAAAAATTCGACAAATAAGTTATTAAGACGTTTTAATTATAAAGAGATTTTATTATTAAATACAAAATTGTTGTTAATATTGCAAAACAAATTAATATTATTGTTTAACAAAAATTTGTTAACGCAAAGCAAGTAAAAGATATTAATTAATTTAATTCTTATATTTTAAAATAAATTAGCGTTATTATTTGACAAAAAGTTGCTAACGCAAGGTGAGCAAAAAATACTAAATAATATGATTTTTGTATTACAATTAGCAAAAGTATTTACTAGTAACGCGAAGATTTTGCGATTATAAAATAAAAAGAAAGTTCTTAATAAATTAGCATTTTTATTTTAATTAATTAGTGTATAAATTGTTATTTCAAGAAAAGTAATTAGAGACATATTAAAAAAATTGTATAAAAAATTTTAAAAATTTTAAAAATTCTTAATTAAGAATCTCTAGATTAAAGATACTTAAATCGAAAAAATTCGTATTAAAATTAAAAAGTTGTTTTGTTATTAATAAAAAATATAATTTTTAAATTAAAAGAATTTCGTCAAATATAATAAATTGTTTTATATTTTAGAAAATACTATTATTAAAAAGAAATTAATTCTCAAGAATTATAATAATTCTTTAACAAAATACTTTAAAATCAAGAAAATTTTAAATTTATTTTAAAGAAAATATTTCTAACTTGTTTGCGCAAAATAGATAAAAATGTATATTAAAATATATAATATTTGTTAATGTATTAAAGTTTTTTGTTATAAGTTGTATAATAAACTTCGATTCTTATTTATTGCAAAGAAGTTATAAAAGATTTTTTTTATAAATTTTATAATAAACTTGTTGTCGAACAAATGTTATAAAATTATATATAACTTAATTTTTGTAATAATTAATTGTTGTACAAAAATAATTAGATATATATTTTTAATTATTAGAATTAATTAGTGTGATCGTCGGGTCGGGTTTCAACCCGATCGGGTTGGCCCGCCCAACCCTGACCCTGGGGTCAGGCAAATTTCCTAGCCCAACAAGGTGGAGCGAGCGAAGAATGCGCGCCGAGTGTCTAACCCAACCCACTCGACCACGTGACGTCACGTGACGCTCTAACCCAATTGGGTTAGCGCATAGATAAGATAAGATAAGATAAGCGAATGCTAACGCGACGAAGTTAGCTTGGGTTCTTGGCATTGACCCGACGAAACCCGACCCTGGGGTCGGGTTCGCGCCTTAACCCTGGCCCAACCCTACGGGGCCCAAGAGGGTGGGTCGGGTTGAGAAAAAAGTGTCCGACCCGACCCAACGGTCACACTAGAATTAATATCGCAAAACTAGCAAAAATATTTTTAATAAAAATATTTTATGTTTTGAAACGTCAATTAACATAATAAGTAACAAAGAATTTGTCTTTACTAATATCTTTTAATTTGTTATATACTTTTATGCACAAATTAGAAAACAATTAAGTATTGTCTATAAATTAAAGAGTTTTACTATAAAAGAATTAATTATATTTTTGATTAAAAATCTAAAGCAAAAGAGATTTAACAAGAAGATATTATATAAATATGTCGAATTGTTTAGAATTAAAAATAAGATCAAAACACAAATTTATTGTCTTATCTTATTAAACATCTATCGAATTTATAATACTTTTTATATTTTACTTTTAAAATTATATTTGTATTGCGTCAATAACAAGTAAATAAAACAAATATTGCAAGCTTCAAAACTTATTAATAACAAAATTTAATAAAAGATTAAAGAGATTCTAGATAAAACTAAATTAAAGAGACAAATATAATATAAGATTAAGTAAATAAATTAAGATAAAAAGTACAATTAATAATTAAAAAAAGAGTTTCTTAATAATATTAATAAATTGCGAAAAAAGTTTGAAAAACAAATATATAGCAAACAAAAAGCAAAAAAAGTAACGCAACGCGTATTGCAACAACAACAACTATATTAATAATAACTTATTTAATAAAATATTACACAATTATTGTTATATTGCTATTATACTTAATTAGATTTACGATAAAAAAATTCTTTATTTTGTTACACAAGATGTTAGAAATAATAAAATTATCTCTCTTAATATAAATGCTTAAAAATATAATTTTAAATTTTATATATTAAATTTTATTAATATTAAACAAAGAAAATCTATATGCAAAAGCACAACGCATTCGCTTTATTCTCTTTTAGTCGATAACGTATTGCAACAACTTAACAAATTCTTAACAATTTGTTAAACTTGCTCTAAACAATTACAAAAAATTATTAAATTTATTTAAAAATAAATTGTTAAATTTCGCAAAATTACTTGTAGACAAATCTTCAAAATTGCTCGAAGCACTTGCGTTCTCTTAAGAAAATCAAATTGCAAAAAATTTGTTTTATTCGATCTTTATTATTTTTGTCGTAAACTTAATTTTGCTACTTATACGCATTTTTGCATTCTTTATCTTTTATAAACGTATAAATAAGCAAAGCGCAAAGAAAAATAAAAGAAAAACTTATTATATTATTACTTGACAATTTTGTTAACTTAGAATTGCAAAAAAACTTAATCGCAAAGTTGTAAAATCTTACGAAAAAATCTCTTAAATTTGTTTAATTTTAATCGACAATAAATTTAGAGACAATTTATTTTAACTTTGTCCTTTTTATCTTTATTAACAATTTGTTTTTATTTTTTTTCTTATTTTTTTTCGAATTCTAAATATATGTTAATGCATTGCACGATACATCAAGATAAACAAGAAAAAAGATAAAAAAATGTATTAAAGAGTAAACAAAAATACTTACAATTAATATACGTTTTAAAAGAAAATCAATTAATTGCTTTATCTTAATAATAATATTATCTTAATTTTTCTTTATTTTTTCATTTTTTTGTTTAAGTTTAATTTGATGCTTTAAAGCGCAAGTTAAAATTATACTTAAGTCAATAAATACAAAATTGCGTTCGATTTATTATTAATAAGATAAATTCTTTATTGCGTTGCTAGCTCTTTATATTAAGAATAATACTTTTTTGCAAACGTTTTATCGATCTAATAATTATATTTTCGACTTCGAACGTTTTACAATGTTTATTAATAAAAACTTTTATTCGATCTTGAAAGCATTTGACAAATTAGTAAATATTAGCAATTATTGTATCGTAAACGCAAACAAAATATATTGCAATATAACAATTTTATTTATAATAAAAAATCTTGCAATAAATGCAAGCACTTTTCTTCTTGCAAATGTATATACGTTTGCTTACGTAAATTATATATAAAAAATTATTACAAATTATAATATATTAATTCTTATAAACAATAAGATATTAAGATTACTTATTCTCTTAATTTCTTAATCTCTTAGAAGATAAAAATAAAGATATAATAATTTAATATTTGCATTATATATATAAGTCTTACGTATTGTTGTCTTTGTAACAATTTACTTACAACAAAAAAGCAATTACAATTAAGAAAAATATAAAGAAAAAAGAAAGAAAAGAAAAGAGAAACAACAATATTTATATTTATAATTTATCTAATATTTGCGCAATGCTAGTTTTAATTTAAATTCTATTTAGAACTCTAATAATAACAATAATAAAACAATAACTTATTATAAATTATTATTGTTGTTATTACGTTATTCTGTAGATTGAATTAAATTAAAGTATAAACTAATCTCTATTAAACAAAAAACTTTTTTTCTTTTAATTCTTGAAGAGATTTAAGAAGATTTTTAACAAGCTCTTGTAACGCTAACGCTTAATAAACATTTTCGTCTTGTATAAGATCAATATAGTTTTTTACATTACTAAGAATTAGTACTTTAAAAGAGAAGATAATTGTAATGTTATAACGTTATCGACGCGCTAACATCTTAAGATATAACAAAATACGTAATTTCGACTAACTATAAAAGTCTTAAATCGCATAATTCTTCTTTCTAATTAGAAAGCAAGAAATAGACTCGCACGTTATAACGAGTATTAGATAACAAGAAAGCTCGTCTCTTTTTGTTCTTTAACGATTAGTCTTACTATTACCTATCTTATATAGTTAAGAATAGTAATAAAAGTTTATTATATCTTACATCTTTTATATCTTAGTGCGTCGATAAATAGTAGACGCACTTACATCTTACACGCGTCGATAACGCTATAATATTATACTTACTCTATTTCGAATTGCATAAACAAATAGAATATTTAATATAATAACAATTATATTCGCATTACTATACTTATTCTAAAGTTCTTTTAATATTAATAGTATAATTCGCAAATTATTTACTTTATCAATAAAGTATGCAATATTGTTAAGAAAAACAAGATTATTAGAGAACGTTTAAACATTATATATAATGTGCACAAAAAATATTGCAAAGTATAGAAAATGTTGTAGACATTTCTAATTCTTCTAAAATAATAGATAAACTCTAGATTTAATTATATTAGATGCAAAAGAAAATAACTTATTTGCAAATTAATCAATATAATATAGAAACATTCTAAAGTTCTTATTAGATATCTATAAGAACTTTATATTCGCTATAATAGTTTACTTTATATAAAGATATTTTAGATGTTTTTTGTTAATATTTTTAGTTATATCGATGTTTAATTGTTTATTCTTTTGTTTCTTTTTTTTCTTTAACAAACAAAGAAGAATTTTCTTAATGCTTTTGTTATAGATAGTTGTAACAATAGTCTATTAATTAACAAAATTAATTCGATGTTTTTTAACTAGATAATTTCTAGAGACACGAGTTTCGTCAATAAGTTTGTAAATAATATAGCAATAATTGCACTTTATACTATTAATTTCTATTAATTTGTAATGCTTTTAGATGTTTGAAACAAATTTTGGTCTTATCTTAATATGTTATTGATAAAGAATAATTTAAAGATTACTTGCGATATAATTTCTTAAGAATTGACAAACAAAGAGAAAAAGTCGATTAAATTGTCGTCGTTTACGTTGTTAAATAACTTCTCTTTATCCTTGCTTTAAAATTGCTCAATGTTTTTAATTTATATAGTCTTTAGATTTTTCTTCTTTACGTTTGTTTTAGCTCGCTATTGCTTCGCTATTAATCTAACTACCTTTAAAAAAATTAATTTTTTTATTTTAATATTTCGCGTATTTTTAGTTAAATTTGAAATTGTTGCATTGCTTGCATTGCTTGCAACGAATCTAATATTAATAAATAAACTTTATAAATTCTTGCGCGAAGCAATTAAGATAGAAGAAACAATAAAAAGCTCTAAATTAGATATTTTAAATAAGATTGTAAAATGCAAAGTAAGAGAAAAATTTCAAGATTTAGAATTTTGTCGCTCAATAAATTCTAAGTCGATTATCGAATCTACTAAATCGTCGAATCGTTCGTTAGTCGATCTAGTAATAATAAAGTAAATAGTAATTTTTACTCGTTAATAAGATTTTTATGCGTATTTTATTTTAACTTATTATCAAAAATCTTTCTTCAAGCGACGCTAGAAAAAAAATAGGCACTTCGACGAAGTATTGAAATTTATTTTAGGGTTGCATCTAGGGCTAACCTAAACATCAAGATATTTATAAACTATCGATGCAAATCGTGATGTAGATCTCCTAAATCGAATTGCACGATTTTCCACATGTCTCAAACTAAATTGCACTAAACGATTTAAACTAATAGTGCACCAATAGTGTGAAACGGTTTGCAAACGCTTGCGAACCTTGAGTGCGTTATTCCAGGCCGATGTCGATCGACGCCTTATCAGGCTAGAGACAATGGCTAGGGGCAGGGATTGGGAAGGCTGGTTGTTGGTTTGGGTTATGCATGGCTTTTGGGCTGGGGGACGGATGTGTGGGGTGTAGAGGGGGATGAAGAAGGAGGGGAA
>JAABUQ010008755.1_pt1 | contig 14028 bp, 14 predicted proteins | sample 5560001 | NCBI WGS metagenome assembly JAABUQ01 (sample SAMN10711888, study PRJNA513371) | rock metagenome | isolation source: Antarctica rocks | place: Antarctica: Victoria Land, Finger Mt nord | collected 2015-12-18
CTCACCGGGCGGTCCGGATGACGGGCCATGTTAACGCGCTGCCATGGCGTCATCGAACCGAAAATGTCGCGCTGGATTTGTGCGTATTTGCGCTCTAGAGCGCTGATTTCGGCCGAGAGATCTACGGGCTGATTTGCGTTCACCGCACGAAGGTCAGCAATGCGCCCTTCCAGCTCCAGTAAGCCCCGCTCGCGTTCGACGATGACGTTCACAGCGAGGTAAGTTCCGCAATGGTGGGCAGTGTGGGCGTTCTGTGATGGCCGTTGGCTGCATAATCGAGTACCCGAATTAACGTCGCCCGTACTTCGCCGCGCTGCACCACCATATCCACATGGCCCTTTTCAAGCAGGAACTCCGCAGTCTGAAAGTTCTCCGGCAATTTTTGCCGGATGGTTTGTTCGATGACGCGCCTTCCTGCGAATCCGATCATCGCTTTGGCTTCCGCGAGGATGATATCGCCCTGGAACGCAAACGAGGCCGCGACCCCACCGGTGGTGGGATCGGTTAGCACCGTTAGCAGCAAATTGCCATCTTCCATGAAGCGCGTGACCGCTTGGGTGGTCTTCGCCATTTGCATGAGCGCCAACATCCCTTCCTCCATGCGCGCTCCGCCGCTGGCCGTAAAAACGATGCATGGGACCTTGCGTTGACGCGCTTCCTCCAACAGAAGAGTAACGCGTTCGCCCACGACGGTTCCCATCGTTCCGCCGCGGAAAGCAAAATCCATGACGCCAAGCGCCACCGGAAAACCGCCCACGCTGCCGAACCCGCAGACGATCGCTTCGGAAAGATTCGATTTCTCCCGATCGGCGGCCAGTTTTGCCGGGTAAGTTTTCTTATCGACCCATCCGAGCGGGTCGCCGGGCACAATCTCGGAACCTACTTCGACGAAGTCGCGGTCGATGATCATGCTGACTCGATCGAACGCGTGCATGCGGAAATGATAACCGCAGCGCGTGCAGACCGAAAGATTTGCTGCCACATCTTTGCGATAAAGAAGTTCGCTACACTTGGGACACTTGATCCACAGCGCGGCATCTTCGACTGGTTCGTTGCGGTTGCGCCGCCTGCGCAGCCATTCCGGCATCGGCATACTTTAGAAACGGTTCGCTTTCGGCATCAGTTTCGCAGAATAGATCTTCCCAAGCTGCTTGAGATAGTTCACGATCTCTTTTTGATTGAGCTTGGATTGGCCCGCCACTCGGTCTGTGAACACGTAAGGGACTTCCAGCACGTTGCCATAGCGCGCCTTGGCAATGACTTCCAATCCAATCTTAAAACCAATAGGGTCGAGCTGGACGCCTTCTAAGGCCGAGCGCTTGACCAAAAAAAACCCGCTGGTTATATCGCGCACCGGCGTAAGCGGCTTTGCTAAACCGATTGCGACCAAAGACGTAATCTTGCGTTTGAGCGGCCAGTCCTCAATGCCGCCTCCTGCCACGTACCTGCTTCCGATCGCCAGGCCATAGCCTCCCGATTCCAGTGCTTTCACCATCTTAGGAATGATTCTCGCGTCGTGGCTGAAGTCACCGTCCATGGCACCCAGCGCCATCGACTCTGGTCGCGCAAACTTCCAACCATCGATGACACCGCCGGAGAGACCTAGCTTACCGGGGCGGTGCAGACAGCGAACGGGATAACGCGCAGCCAACTTATCAACGACATCGCCGGTCCCATCGGGCGAATTGTCGTCGACGATGATGATTTCCCCATCCAAATCATTACTCCGGAAAATTTCATCGAGCGTCGCGATCAGCCGCTCAATTCCGGGGGCTTCGTTATACGTCGGCACGACCATCGAAAACTTCATCGGCGTCTAATGCAATCGCCGCATCGTCGGATGAGCCGCCGCATCGAAGATCACGAGGTCCTCATATCGCTGCGCGGTTCCCAGCAGAATCACACCGCGCTCGTCAATTTCGCTGACATCATCTGTCGAGACCAGAACCTCGATCGAACGCGGCTCCCAGTGGACGTTGAGATACTCAGCCAACTGTGAGCTGCCTTCGGCAAAGACGCCGCGAACCTCGCCGATGCGCCGTTCTCCGCAATACACCGGCGTCCCCGGCTGTAGTTCCTCAAGTCGCTTTACCATTGCAACGAGGCCTGTATACGACGAATGTTCAGTAAGTTCCGGTAAGATAATTCACAACGGAACATAGCGCTAGCGCGGCGGTTTCGGTTCGCAAAATGCGTGGACCGAGCGAGATCGTCCGAGCACCCCGTTGTTCCGCCTGAGCAACTTCCCCGTGCGAAAATCCGCCTTCCGGCCCAATGACGATGAGAAGCAGCTTGGCGCCTTGCAACATTCCGGGTAATTGCAGGGCCATCGGAATGCGAGCTGCCAGTTCCCACGGAAAAACAATGGCGTCGTAGCCTGCAAAACTTTCTAGGAGCGTCTCCCACTGCAACGGCTCGCTTATCGACGGGATATCCCGCCGGCCACATTGCGCGGCCGCGCTTCGTGCAATCCTACGCCAGCGTTCCACTCTGGTGTTCCCGACGTCACCGACTACGGAGCGCTCGGAATAAAATGGAACGATCGAAATGACGCCGAGCTCGGTGAGTTTTTCGATGATGAAATCCATCTTGGAGCCCTTTGGAACCCCTTGTGCCACCGTTACCTGCACGGTCGGCTTGACGAGCGGTTCGGCAATGAGTTCCGCCAGCCGCGCCGACACGGCGTGACGCTTGATGTTCAGAACGGCGCGAAAAGCACTGGCGGCAGAATCGACCACCTGCACGAAGTCGCCCGATTTTTTTCGCAGAACCGCCACTATTTTGCGAGCATCGCCGCGTGAAAACACCACGACGTCGCCAGGTTGATGCGACCCTTCAACAAAAAACCGGTCCCTAGCAGGCCTAATCGGGCTTAAAAGCCTCTTTGAATCGCTCGAGGAACGATTTTTCTTCGATCTTGTCACCGCCGAGCCGCGCATATTCTTCCAACAGTTCACGCTGCCGTTTCGAGATCTTACTGGGAACTACCACATGCACTCTCACCACGTGATCGCCTCGGGAAGACCCCCGGATACTGGGCATACCGTTGCCGCGCATACGATACGTCGTTCCGCTTTGCGTTCCGGGGTGTAATGTCAGTACAAGTTCGCCACCGAGCGAGGGAACTTCGATTTGCGCACCGAGCGTCGCTTGCGGAAAAGACACCGGTACGTCAATGTGCGTATCCATTCCGTCACGGCGAAATTCTTTATGTGGCGCAACGCTCAAGTAAACGTACAAATCGCCGGAGGGACCACCGTGCAGTCCGCCTTCTCCACTCCCGGCGATACGAATACGGCTGCCGTCGTCAACCCCGGGGGGAATTTTTACCGATAGCTCGCGCTCTACTTGGTGACGCCCGTGGCCGTTGCAAGTGAGACATGGGCTTTGCACGGTTTGCCCCTCACCGTTGCACTTCGAACAAGCAGACTGAGTTACGAATTGACCAAGCGGCGTTTGCCGTACCTGACGAGCGACGCCCGTTCCATTGCAGCGGTCGCAAGGCACTACTAAAGTGCCGGGAGCGGCGCCACTACCTTTGCAGGTTTCGCATACGGCCAGATGGCTGAACGATATGTTTCTGGTCGTGCCGCCAAAAGCGTCTTCTAATGAAATTTCAAGGTCGTAGCGTAAGTCGGCTCCGCGCGATGGCCCCGCGCGGCGCGCAGTCTGAGTGCTTGAGGCGCGGCCCTCACCGAAGAACATATCAAAGATGTCACCGAACCCCGAGTTGCCGAAACCGGCAAAGTCCGTAAAGCCGCCAGTTGTGGACCCTCCGTCGGGCACGCGGCCATAGCGGTCGTACATTTCGCGTTTTCTCGGATCAGAGAGAACTTCATACGCTTCGTTTATTTCTTTGAAGTGATGCTCGGCATGGACTTTGTCTTCAGCGACGTCCGGGTGATGCTTTCGCGCGAGCGATCGATACGCACGCTTGATATCATCGTCGGAGGCGCCACGGCGAACTCCTAAGATTTCATAAAAGTCGGTCGGCATTTCCCTACTTGATTTCAACGTCGGCTAAGTGATCGCTCAATGTCTGAGCGGTGCCGGATGCCAACGCCATTAGCCGGCCATACGGCATGCGGCGCGGTCCCAAGATTGCTACCATACCCACGGCTCGTTCGCCCAAACGGTACGGCACCGTGACAAGACTGCATTCCATAATTTCTTCCGAACCCAGTTCGTGACCGATTTTCACTTTTGTTTCGTCGCTGCTCATCGAATCGGCAACCAGCTCGTATAGCGTCTTCTGCTCTTCCACGATTCGCAAGATGGAACGCAATTTGCGAAGATCGTGGAACTCAGGCTGGTCGAGCAGATTGCGGGCGCCGGATGCCATGATGTTGGGCGCTTGCGAAGCGCGGGCGGTTTTAAAAGCGCTGCAGACCGCACCGCGCAAATCATCGTCTAAGCGAAATTCGCTGGTGCCAAGCTCGATGTCGGAATCGTTGATGTCCCGCAACAAGCGCCCGCCCAGCCGGGCGTTGAGGAAATTCGAGAGTCGCGTTAACTCATCGGGCGTCACATCGTGCGCGAGTTCGAACATGCTTTGCGCAGCTACCCCGATCGACGTCACGACGATGGCCACTCCAGAGCGTGGAGCCAGCCAGATAAGCTGAATGTGACGGAACGTTTGCGTGTCTCCGGCGGGCGCTACCACAAAGGCAAGGTTGTTGGAAAGGCGGCCCAGCAAGCGCGTCGTATGATCGATCACCTCATCGAGCTCGCGGCTGGCTTGCCGCAACTCATCGCCGATACGCCGCTGCTCTTCGGCGGGAAGTTCTTCCGGCTGCATCAGATCGTCGACGTAGGTCCTGTAGCCGGTGTCTGAAGGAACCCGCCCGGCCGAGGTATGGGGCTGCTCGAGATAACCTGCGGCCTCCAGCTCTGCCATGTCGTTGCGAATGGTGGCAGAGCTCACTCCAAGATTGTACTTGCTCGTGAGGGTGTTGGAGCCCACGGGCTCGGCGGTGGCAATGTATTCATAGACCACCGTGCTCAGAATGTAGGCTTTTCGCTTATCTAAGTCGCCGCCGCTTTTCATTCACTCCATTTTAGCAGTCCCGTCCAGTGACTGCCAATGCTTTCGACCGTCCGCCTACAGAAAAGCTCGCTCCACGGCGTTTTGCAGTTCGGGCCAGTCCAAGCTGCCAACGGAAACGTAGCTTACTGTCCCCTTCTGCGAGAGCACGATCGTTACGGGCACCGGGGAGACTGAATAGGCATCGAAGATCCGATGGTCCGAGTCCTCGATGACGGGTAAATGAACTCCCCGGCTCATCAAAAACCGGCGGGCCACTCCAATGGGCTCGTTGGAAATCGAAAGGAGAGCGACGCGATCGCCATAGGTCTTCTGCAGCTCGGTAAACGCCGACATCTCGTCCACGCAGACATGGCACCAAGTGGCCCAAAAGTTGAGCACGACCGGTTTCCCGCTCAGTTCGGAAAGTTTTTGCACTCTTGAATCGACGTCGAATGTAAAATCAGGCGGAGCGACGTTATAATGCACGCGAGCCAGCCCGGTATCCGGCACCTTAGTGTGACGGCGCGCCTCCCCCACTCCGACGAGCAAGAAGCCACTCAACAGCGCCAGGCTCAATGATGCCGCCAGTTTCATACGTTGGTTTTTCGGCCCGCAGGCTTCACATCTTGCTCGTGCAAGTTTCCACATCACATGAGCACATCGACGGACGCAATAGAAGCACTCTCGATCGAGCAGCGGAGGTTTCCGCCGTCGCGGGAGTTTAGCGCTGCCGCCAATGCACAACCCGGTATCTACCAAGAGGCCGAAAGCGACTACTTAGCATTTTGGGCATCCTGGGCCCGGCAACTACAGTGGATGAAGCCATTTAGCAATGTACTGGAATGGAATGAGCCGTTTGCAAGATGGTTTGCGGATGGCGAACTCAACGCATCGGTCAACTGCTTGGACCGTCACGTAGCTGCCGGCAAAGGGGAGCGAGTCGCTTACTTTTACGAAGGTGAGCCGGGCGATCGCCGGACTATAACATACCGGCAGCTGCTTGAGGATGTTTGCCGGCTAGCCAACGGTTTGCGCGCCTTGGGCATCCGCAAGGGTGACCGCGTCGCCATCTACATGCCCATGATACCCGAGTTTCCGGTGGCGATGCTCGCCTGTGCGCGAATCGGTGCCGCGCATTCGGTGATTTTCGGTGGCTTCTCACCGGAGTCAATCGTCGAACGGGTAAACGATTCGCAGTGCGTTGCCTTGATTACCGCAGATCAAGGCTGGCGACGCGGGAATAAAGTCCCGCTAAAATCCAACTGCAATCAAGCCATGCTCCGTACTCCGTCGCTCAAGCACTGCATCGTTGCCAAGCGCGTCGGCGACCAAGTGGAAATGGAAACCGGCCGAGACGTGTGGTGGGATGAGGTCATCAAGGACCAACCACCGTCGTGCGAACCTGAACGGATGAACGCGGAGGATTTGCTCTTTCTGCTGTACACGAGCGGAACGACCGCAAAGCCCAAGGGAATCAAACATACAACTGCGGGCTATCTTACCGGTGCGATGATGACGCACAAGCTCGTGTTCGACCTCAAAGATGACGACGTGTACTGGTGTGCCGCGGACATTGGTTGGGTCACCGGCCATTCGTATATCGTCTATGGTCCGCTGTGCAACGGCGCAACCTCGGTGATTTACGAAGGCACGCCCGACTTCCCCGGCAAGGACCGGTTGTGGGACATCGTCGACCGCTACAAAGTCACTATTCTTTACACTGCCCCGACCGCGATCCGCACGTTTATGAAATGGGGCGCCCAGTATACGGAAAAGCACGATTTATCATCGCTTCGAGTTCTGGGGTCCGTTGGAGAACCGATCAATCCTGAAGCGTGGATGTGGTATGCGCAACACATTGGAAGAAACCGCTGTCCGGTAGTGGACACCTGGTGGCAAACCGAGACCGGCGCCATCATGATCTCACCGCTGCCGGGAGTCACCACCACAATGCCCGGAAGCGCCACCGTTCCCTTGCCCGGTATAGCCGCGGACATCGTCAATGAAAAGGGCGAAAGCGTTCCCTTCGGCGGGGGCGGTTATCTTGTGCTCACCCGTCCGTGGCCGTCGATGTTGCGCGGCATCTGGGGAGATGACGAGCGATACAAGCAAACGTACTGGGGCAAGTTTCCGCACAAATACCTGGCCGGCGATGGGTGCAAACGCGATGAAAGCGGCAATTACTGGTTCATGGGGCGCATCGACGATGTCATGAATGTCAGCGGGCATCGCATTTCAACCACCGAGGTGGAAAGCGCGCTCGTCGAGCACCCGCAAGTCGCAGAGGCAGCGGTGGTCGGAAAGCTGGATGATCTCACCGGCCAAGCGATCGTCGCGTTCGTGTCGCTGCGCGGTGTCGAAACCGGATCCGCACAACTTGCCGCAGAGTTGCGAGCGCACGTCGGTCAGCGGCTCGGCAAATTTACGGCGCCAAAGTACCTGACCTTTACGCCGGAACTGCCGAAAACTCGCAGCGGAAAAATCATGCGCCGTTTACTGCGGGATATTGCGGAAGGCCGGATACTTGGCGACACGACGACGTTGGCCGATTCTTCCGTGGTCAAAGAGTTGCAGCAGCGCGCCCTCACGGAAGTCTCGGCCGAAGACTGACTTTACGGATTACCCCGTTGGTTGCGGATTCGGAGTAGGGGTGGTTTGAATGCCGTTCTGCTCGTTGTTGGGATTTGTTTGCAGATTCGGTGGCGCCGACGGCAGGGGTCCGCGCATATGCGAACGAGACGTTGCGCGCAGGGCGTGATGACTACTCCTCGACATCGAAGAACCCGCCATGTGATAACCGGCTGCTTTGGCTCTTTTCAAACACATGTGCATCGAAGTCGTTCTCGTCATCATCGTCCCAGTCGTGTGGACGTAGTACGTTTTTGTCTTAGAATTGACAATAACGAGCCGATCGCCGCTCGGGCACTTGCTCATCATGTGACTGCGCATCATGGTATTGGTTTCGCCTCTCGCGGGAACCGATGAAAACATCGCGATCGCGAGCACCGCGCATAAACCCGTACAATAAGCTTTCACTAATGCACCTTTCACTGGAAGTGTAACGGCGTGCTTACTCTCCCGTACCTTCAAAAAAACCCTCCAGTTCGCACAGATCGTGGATACGTTTGGCCTGCGGCAAGGCGTCGATGATGGTTTTCCCGTAACGCGTACCCTCGGCGCGGCCGTCCAGCAGCGCTACCAAACCGCGATCCGTCTTCGAGCGAATCAGCCGCCCAAAGCCCTGCTTGAGCCGTACCGTTGCCGCCGGAAGCATGTACTCTTCAAAACCCGCGAAGCCCCGCGCCTGCAGCGATTGAATGCGAGCCGCAACCAGCGGATCGGCTGGGGATGGAAAAGGTAGACGATCGATGATCACACACGAGAGCTGATCTCCAACGACATCGATCCCTTCCCAGAATGTCCCCGTCGCAAACAGCACAGCATTTTTTGTCGTGCGAAACCAGTCCAGAAGATGCGCCCGCGGCATCTCTCCCTGAACGCGCACCGGAAACGCTATCCGTTCGCGTAGCAGGGCGTGCACTTCGCGCAAACGCGTGTAGGACGTAAACAACACGAACGATCGGCCTTGCGAGCGGTCCAAACATTCTTCTACCAGCGGGGCGGCTAGGCGCGCGAAGTCCGCGGCCTTAGGATTGACGTTCGCAGGTGCGATGAACAAGCGCGCCTGCTGTGCGAAATTAAAGGGTGATAGCGTGATAAGCTCTTGGCCTTCCGTAACACCAAGGGAACGGCGCAGGAAGGTGAACGAAGCCCCTTGCGCGATGGTCGCGCTGGTCAGCACGACACTTGAAACCCGCTCGAAGAGCGTTGTACGCAGAAAATCGGCAACATCACAGGGAGCGCTGTTTATTTCGTAGCGTCCATCGGTTTGCCCGCGTTCCACCCAAGCGATTGCTTCATCCGCCGGAGATCGCGCCCGTTCGATCGTCGCGATATGCGCTAAGATGGAACGTAAACTTAGGTCCCTACGGCGCTCGGCTTCCGCTTCGTTTTGAGGTTGGCGTCGCAGCGCGGACTGCCAGTGTGAGTACAGCCAGTTTTCGATCTGGTAGAACGACTCCCTCAAGCGATCTAGCGCCGGACCAGCGTCTTCGTTGGCTTGCAGGGGATAACGCTCCCCCGCAACGCGGGCCAAAATGGACATCAGCCCGCGTAGCCCTTCGTCGAGATCGGCGTCAAAGGAGCTTGGAACTTGATAGCTGCGATGCAGTTTGCGCATCAAACGTCCAACGCTCGCGCCCGACAGTGTCGCGGTCAGGGCACTTGTGGCCCAGCGCTCGCATTGGTGGGCTTCATCTAAAATTACGAAGTCATACGCCGGCAGCAGTCCGCCGCCCATTGCGAGGTCCAAAAAGAACAAAGCGTGGTTGACGACGACGATGTCCGCGAATTTGGCTTCATCGCGCTTTCTAAAAAAGAAACAATCGCGGAAATGTTCGCAGAATTCCCCGACGCAGTCATCAGCATCCGCATCTATGCTTTCCCATTCGTCCGTCGATGGCAGGAACGGCAACTCGGCTCGATCGCCGGTGAGCGTGCGGCCGCTCCACTCCCAAATTTTTTGCATCGAGCGGCTCGGCGGCATAAGTCGTTCGCCGCGCATGCGTTCGATTTTTTGTTTGCACAGGTAGTGATTGCGCCCTTTGATCAAACTGACGCGTGCGCGTGTTCCCAGTGCGTGAAGCACGAGCGGGATATCTTTTTTAACAAGTTGTTCCTGAAGGGCGATGGTGCCGGTCGATATTACGGTTTTCTTCCCGCTTCGCAGAGCGGGAACGAGGTACGCTAACGATTTTCCGACTCCGGTGCCGGCTTCTACCAGAGTGTGCAGCCCCTCCAAAAAGCCGCGTTCGATGGACTGCGCCATCTGAACTTGTCCCGGCCGTGCCTCATAGCCGGTCAAATTGCTCGCGATGGGTCCGGCGGCTGAAAAAACGTCCTCGATGCTGATCATGCTTCGTCGGCGTGGGGCACTTTCGGCGTGACGAACAGCAGCATTCCGGCGATGAATCCCGTTGCCAATCCGCCGATGTGCGCTGAATTAGCGATATTTTTTAGTGAGAAGCCGAACAGAATATTCAAGACGATGATCGGTAGCGCTTGCGAAACCAGCGTACGGCCGCGCGGCCCTAAGCGCATTCCGATGGCGAGCAAGGCCCCAAACAGCCCGAAAATCGCGCCGCTTGCGCCGACCACCGGCACGTCGTAGTTGAATTTGAGCACCGCGAAGCCGGCACCGAGCGCTGACAGAAAGTACACGGCAAGCATCCGCGGTGAACCGAGCAGATACTCGACTAACGTTCCGACTTGATACAGCGCCAACATATTGAGAACGATATGCAAGATTCCGCTGTGAAGAAACGTTCCGGTAATAATCCTCCAGTATTCACCGTGCGAGACGCTGGGTCCGAAAATGGCGCCGTGGTCCAGCAGTGACTGCTGATCCATCGAACCGCCGGTCAGCGATAACCAGATAAACACCAACACGTTAATCCCAACGAGAATTCGGGTCAACATTTGGGCCCTGTAACCACCGTAATCATCCCCGCGAGCTCGAGCGATATCGCATGGCGCTGCTCTCGGACCCCAACGGTCATGGGTCCGCCGAGCGGCGCCTTTTCAAAGACTTCCACATCCGCGCCCGGGGTGAGCCCTACTTCGGCAAGATACCGCAATATTTCGGGCACTTCTCTGGTGACGCCATGGACTACAGCATGTTCGCCCGCATCGATTTGAGCTAAAGGGACACCAACCGCAACAGGGTCGCTCAAATCAGCCGGTGGAATCGGGTGTCCGTGAGGGCAGGTTTGGGGATTCCCCAATGTTTGGAGCAATCGCTGTTCGACGCGATCCGAGATTGCATGTTCCAGCATGCATGCATCGTGATCCACTTCATCCCAAGGCATTCCCAAGATGTCGGTAAGTAATCGCTCCGCCAGGCGATGCCGCCGCATTACCCGCACGGCGACGGTCAGGCCTTTCGTGGTGAGCTTGGCTTCCCCGCGAGCGCGGTGCTCCAGATAGCCGTCATTGGCGAGTTTTTTCAGCATGCCTGACACCGATGCGGGTGCAACGCCCAATTCTGAAGCAAGGCCGGAAGTCGTCACTCCGGGGCCTTCCCGTTCCAGACGGTACACTGCTTCAAGATACTCTTCGATGGATTCCGCAAAATGCGTGTGGCCCGGCATGCTGGGGTCGGTTCGGCGTCACCCAAGTACTTCCGCGCCGTAGCGCTCGAACCGGTCGCGCATCGCTTGCTTCAATGATTCCTCTGCGAAGCTGGCTTCAATTGCATTGCGCGCAAACCGGACCGCTGTCGGGAGCCCTGCGCACGCCTCGACGATAGCATATTCGCGTTCCAAATTCGTGCGAAACATCGCAGGATCGTCCGTGTCCAGAGTTATGACAACTCCCCTTTCGTCCAGTTCGCGTAACGGATGGGGTGCGCCGGCTTTTACGGCGCCGGTAACGTAATTTGAGGTGGGACAAACTTCCAGCGGCAAGCGTTTACGCGCCAATAAATCCATGACTTCCGCGTCTTCGACGGCGCGAATACCGTGGCCGATCCGTTCCGCCTGCAATACCTCGATCGCAGCGCGAACGCTGTGAGCCCCCGCCGCCTCACCCGCATGGGCGACCGTATGCAAGCCGTGCGCGCGAGCCAACGCAAAAGCCCGGGCAAACAGCTCGGCCGGATATCGCGCTTCATCGCCGCCTAAACCGATGCCGATAACGCCGAGATGCTGCAAGGACAGAGCCAGCTGCACGGTCCGCTCGGCACTCTCGGCGCCGAAGTTCCGGGTTAGGTCGCATATAAATTTCACCGTCAAGCCGTACTGCGCGCCATATCGGTCGAAAACTGCTCGCATCTTTTCAACGCAAAGACTTACCTCTAATTGCGGGTGAAAAAATAGCCAAACTGACGGCGAGATAAAAATCTCGGCGTACATCACGTTTTGCGCCAGCGCCTCCTCGGCATACTGGCCCGCGATGGTTTCGTAATCTTCGGGTAATTTCAAACTACGGCACACGGCCGCGAATACGAGCAGAAATTCGGCGAAGGAACGAAAATCATAAACGTTGCCGGCATCTACTCGTTCTAGAACGAATCCGGCTTGCTCCGCCGAAAACGAAGAAGGCCGGTATCTTGTCTCAACACCGTGCCGTGCGGCGAGCGAAAGAAAGGTCGCAGGGCGCACGGTTCCTTCCAGATGGCAGTGCAACTCGACTTTAGGCAAGCCTCGCAGGAAAGACGGGACACTCATCGGTAAGTTATTTGGTTCGCATCGCGGGGTGGAGCAGTCCGGTAGCTCGTCGGGCTCATAACCCGAAGGTCCCAGGTTCAAATCCTGGCCCCGCAACCAATCTTCCCTTTATATGACGAGGCTTTGCGCTCGTCATATATTCTGTGTGGCACCAGGCTCGCTGCGTCGCGCTTCGGTCGGGGGTACGTGGTAGATATCCCCGTCAGTAGGTATTGGAAAAGAGCGACGCCGGCAGCTTCTCCTTCAAACCATCTCAACATCGAATATCTACCGACCACACGAATATTGTCAATATGCATGCTGGGCGCAGCTCACCTCTGCGCAGAGCGCACCGCCGCAACGTCTGATGTGGACCGGTCTTAAGATACCATACTCTTCGCCCCGATGAGGATGGGGGGGAACCTACCTTTTCGCTACAGGTTGCTCTGCCGCCAAAGCTCGTTGGACACCGTTTGCAGGTCCGCTGGCACGTCGTCGAGACCTTTTAAGGCCTCGGCAACCGTTTCGGTCACGCAAACTGCCGGCCGCGCGCACTTCAACACGACGTTGGGTCGTCAATCTTTAGTAATGTCGCGGCGCCTTCTCTGTCATGCCAATCGAGCATATGGTAAACTGGTGTAAGTGAAGTTCGCTTCGATCTGAGGCCTTGACGCAAACGCTTGCGACGAACCTTCAAGCGCTCAGGTAGCGCAGTTCGACGCATTCGGCGTTAAACAAGAAGGCAGTCCCATTTTGCCAACATCAGTCCTTTATTCCGGCGGTAATCGACTCTTAGACCTCTTGCCTAAGCAGGCAAGAGAAGAATTAAGCCACGAGCTTGAAATGATTCAAGTCGCGTCAAAAGAGATGCTCGTGGATAAGAACGGCGTCATCGAATTCGTTTATTTCCCCATCGATGCGATGATCTCAAAAACGAGCTTGATGAGAGACGGCTCGGAGGTGGAAGTAGGAAGCATCGGCCGCGAAGGTATGGCCGGTATCCAGTGCGTGTTCGGTATCCCTCGTGTTCCGGGTAAAGCGTTTTGCCAAATTCCAGGTACGGTAGTGCGCTTAGCTGCGGCGACCTTCATGGAATGGTTTGAAGAGTGCCCCGCCCTTAATAAGGCTGTCCTTGCTTACGCGCAAGCGACAATCAACGTGCTTGAACAGTGCATCGCATGCAACATTCGCCACGATGTAATTGCCAGATGTGCCCGATGGTTGCTGATGACGCACGACAGGGTAAGGACCGACGAGTTTCCCTTAACTCAAGAATTTCTGGCCATGATGTTGGGGGTGCGCAGGAATTCGGTAAGCCTCGCGGCGACCGACCTCCAAAAAGCCGGCCTAATCGAGTACACCCGCGGTAACATTCGCGTCATCAATCGGGCCGGATTGGAATCGGCATCCTGCGAGTGCTATCAAGTGACTATAGAACAATATGACGACCTACTGGGTCAATCAAAGGACCCGCCTTTTAAGACCCTGTCCGTTCGGGGCAACTCCCGCTAAGCCGTCCGCTCCAGTGCGAAGCTTACCAATTGATTCAAAGCGGTGGCTTCGTCCAAACCCGACGTGGTGAGGTGCTCAACGACATTTTGTAGGCGGTTAGCCATGGGCTCACTCAGCTCGAAGGTAATTAGCTCGGTAGTCTCAGCCATTCCCTATTCTTGCATCATCGCGTATATGCCGTCTTCCCGATTTCGTACATTTCTGATTTTAGGAGTGGTAGTGAGT
>JAABUQ010008756.1_pt1 | contig 14027 bp, 12 predicted proteins | sample 5560001 | NCBI WGS metagenome assembly JAABUQ01 (sample SAMN10711888, study PRJNA513371) | rock metagenome | isolation source: Antarctica rocks | place: Antarctica: Victoria Land, Finger Mt nord | collected 2015-12-18
ATCACGTTGAGCGGCATTTGCACCGTATCGAACGTGAAGCCGTGAGCTTTCGCAACCTCGATCATGTGCGAGTGGTAGTCCGGATTCTTGTGGCCGGTAAAGCCGATGAAGCGAATCTTTCCGGCCTTCTTGGCCGCCATCACGGCTTCGAACGCGCCGCCGGCGGCGAAAATGCGATCCGCATCGTTCGGGCGGATATTCTCGTGAAACTGCAAGAGATCGATACGGTCGGTGAGCAGTCGCGCGAGCGATTGATCGATCTGTTTCATTGCGGCATCGGTCGTGCGACCATCGATCTTGGTCATCAGAAAAACGCGATCGCGATACCCGCCGGTATTGAGCGCTTTGCCCATCCGCAGCTCGCTGCCGCCACGGTTATAATCCCACGAGTTGTCCATGAACGTGATTCCGCGATCGATTCCCGCGTGGATCAGTTTGGTCGCATCGGCGTCGGGCAGATCGGGTTTGCCGATGTGATAGCCGCCCATGCCGACGATGGACACGCGTTCGTTCGTGCGTCCGAGGCGACGCTTCGGAATCGCGCTCGTACCGAGCGTCTCGGCGGCGCCCGCGGGTCGCGCGAAGCGGGCGGCGCTCGCGGCCTCAGCGGAAGCGATGATAAAGCGCTTGCGATCGAAGGACATGCGCGTCAAGTGCCCGCGTCGCCAACATGTAACCGTGCTTGCCTCCTCGCCCGAGGCCGCCGGGATTCCGGCGGCGGCGAGCACTACATAGAAGCGTATGCGCCGTTCGCACTTTCTTTCGTCGACGCTCGCGACGGCGTCGCTTGCCGCGCGTGCGCGACCCTCCGCCGCAGTCGCCGCCGCTTCGCGTCCGCCGGTGACGCTCGGCAACGAAATCTTCCTCGCACGGACGTGGCGCGAACTCGCAGGTCGTAGCGTCGGCGTCGTCACGAATCAGACCGGCGTCACCTCGCGGCTCGAGACGATCGTCGATGCGATCCGTCGCAATCCGCAGATCTCACTGCGCGCGATCTTCGCACCCGAACACGGCGTGCGCGGCGATCGCCCGGCGGCGGCATACGTGCCGTCCTACGTCGACGAACGCACCGGACTACCGGTCTACTCGCTCTACGGCGCGACGCGGCATCCGAGCGCGGAAATGCTCGAGGGCATCGACGTTCTGCTCTTCGATATTCAAGACGTCGGCGATCGCGCGTACACGTACATCTCGACGCTCGCCTACGTCATGCAAGCCGCCGCGCGGTTCGGCAAGACCGTGTGGGTGCTCGATCGCCCCAACCCCATCGGCGGCAGCATCGTCGAAGGACCGGTGCTCGATCCGCGCTTTTCGTCGTTCATCGGCCTCTATCAATTGCCGGTCCGTCACGGCTGCACGATCGGCGAACTCGCGCGGATGTACAACGATCGCTTCGGCATCGGCTGCAACCTCGACGTGGTGCCGATGACGGGCTACACGCGCGAGATGTTCTGGCCCGATACGGGCTTACCGTGGGTCAAAACGTCGCCGAATATTCCCGACTGGAACACGACGTTCGTCTATCCCGCAACGGGCCTCGTCGGAAGCGCGGGGATCAACAACGGCACGGGCGACGTACGGCCGTTCCGACCGTTCTTCTTCGCGGGAGGTTACCACGTTGACGGCGCGCGGCTCGCCGACACGCTCGGCGCGCGCGCATTGACGGGCGTGCGTTTTCGCACGGCGGCGTGGACGCCGCTGGCCGGCTTCTGGGCCGGCAAATCGCTGACGGGATTGCTGCAGCTCGGCAACGCGGCGACGATCGACCGCGATTGGGGCACGGACACGCTGCGCAAGGGACTTGAAGCCGGGCTCGACGCCGGCGCCATCCTCCGTCCTTGGGAGGCCGCGACGCAAGCTTTCAACGACATGCGTCAGAGTTATCTGCTCTACACCTAAGGCTCGCGTTCAGCGCCGACGCCGCGCGCGGTGACCTCGATCTCGATTTTCATGCGTCGCCGCGGGCCGCACGTCACCGAGATGTCGACGCAGGACGGGCGCGATCTCGGGGATGTCGCCCGGCTCGGGCACGTAGTAGCGCACCGACACGATGTCGGAAAGCGAAGCCCGGCTCGCGCGAGGACGTCTGCAATCGTGCGGAAACTGCGATCGGTTCGTTCGGCGACGTCGCCCGAGACGAAGATCAGATCGCCATCAACGATGGCGCGCGAATACGCCACCGCGGCCGCGGCCCGGTAAGCGTTTGGCAAGCGCGACGTAAGCGAGTGCCGCGACGAGCGGCATCGCGCTGACCGACTCGAGCGCGAATGCCGGACCGGCGCTCGCGACGACGACGCCGATTCCCGCGACGGCGGCAGAACCGAACCCGAACGCGACGCCATTCATCAAGCCGAGCGCCATGCCGAGATTTTTCGGCAGCATCGCTTGCACGATCGCAACGCCGGGAGCGTTCTGCACCGCGAGCAGCACGCTCCCGGCGAGCAGCGCCGGGATCGCAAGCGTGGCCGGTGCGATAAAGAAGGCGACGAGCAACGGCACGGCACCCACGAGCGCGACGATCGAGACGCGGACCGCGCCGAAGCGATCGGAGAGCGAACCGCCGGCGAGCAGCCCGATCGCCGAGATCAACAGAAAGGCCGTGACGGTCTGACCGGCTTGCAGAATCGACGCACCGCGGCCGACGAGCAGATTTGGGAGAAACGTTACGAACGCGGCCGAAACGAAATGTCGCAGCGCCGTGCTCGCGATCAGCAGCGAGACGCCGATACGATCGACGTCGCCGCTCGTCTTCGTGGTGGCCTCCACGTGCGACGCGTGCATGCGCGACGCGGAGCGATCGACGCGCTGCATTACCGCGAAAAGCCCAGCGACGCACGCGAGTCCCGGGACCAGCAGCCACAGCGATCCGCTCGACCCATAGCGCGCGAAGAGAAGGGCGATGACGGCAGGCCCGATCGAATAACCGACTTGGCCGCCGAGTTGAAAGATCGAGATGCCGCTCGCGCGCTTGGCACCGCTGAGCATCGCGGAATATTTTCCGGCTTCTGGATGCATCAGTGCCGAACCAAATCCGCCGACGACGATGCAGAGTGCGAGCAACGGGAGTGAAGGCGCGGCCCCCGCACACGAGATCGCGACGACCGTTAGCGCGATCGCCGAGGGCAGAAACCACCAGCGCCCGTGACGATCGGTGAACGCACCGAAAAACGGTTGGACGATCGAACTCGTGAGATACCAAAGAAACACGAATGCGCCCTGATAGGCGGCCGAAACGTGATCGCGCTCGAGCACGAGAAAGATCGTAAACGGCACGATGCCGGAGTAGAAATCACTGAGCCCGTGAGCGAACGAGACGACGGAGAGGCCGCGAACGTGCAGACGCAAGGGAGATGCGGCGAAGTTCGCACTCACGCGCGGCTCGGCGATGGAAGTCGGCATCCCGTCACCTACGCCGCGCCCATCGAGCCACACCTCGTCGCATCGGAAGCCGGCTCCGTAACGGGACGCTGCGCGGCGCACGAGGTCGAGTGAAACACGCGCCAGCGAAGGAGTCGCACGGGGGCGTAGGAGAGTGAGCCGTTCATGCTCGTCAAAAAGTTAGAACGCGTCTTCGAGTCCGTGCTGTGGAACATCCGCTTCCGTGACGCTGATCGCCGTCATTGCGAGCCTCATCGGATCGTTCGCGCTGTTTTACGTGGCCGTTCTCGACGTCGCGCGCCTCTTCGGCGATCTCGCTCGTTACGCGGACCCGTCGCTCAATGCCGAGGCGCACGACGCGATCCGCCTCCTCGTCGTCACGAGCGTCGCGGAATTCGTCGATGGCTTCCTCTTCGCGCTCGTGCTGCTCATCTTCGCGTTCGGAATCTACGAGCTCTTCATCGGAAAGATCGACGCTGCAGAGAGCAGTGAAATTGCCAAGCGTATTCTGCTCATTCGCAGCCTCGAAGACCTCAAAGAACGGCTGGCAAAAGTCATCTTCCTGATCCTCGTGGTCCGATATTTCGAAAGCGCGATTCATCGCCCGGTGCAGAGCGCGCTAGACTTGCTCTATCTCGCCGCCGGGATCGTCTTCATCGCCATCGGACTGTACCTCACCAAACCCAAGGTCGAAGCGGAAGCCGATGTATCGCCGTCGCTAACGCGCCCGTGACGGGCCTGGCGTTCCGACGCATCGCTCGTCGCGAGCAATCGCGCGCGAGAGAAGCAGAGCTAGGCGGCGATCGCGAGCCCCGCGGCCGTGAAGCGCGCTTCGAAGAACGCCTTCGCTTCGGCTAGGAGCGCCGCGGGTTCGATCGTCATCGAATCGAGGACGTCGGGAATTTCTGCAACGACGCCCACGACGTTCGCCCACATCTCGCCGTAGAAATCGGCGACGTCGCGTTCGCGCACGAGACCGCGTTCGTTCCACACGCGCAGGCGGCGCTCGCCGAACCGCACGTGATGCAGTTCGTCCTCGAGCACGAAGTCCAGGAACTTCGACACCTCATCGGAGTTCGCGCGCAGATCTTTGCAGCCCATCTCGAGCAGGCAGATCGCGAGGCCTTCGACGACGACGTTGTTGCCGACGAGCGCGCCGACGTAATCGCCGCAATCGATGCGACCCTGGATCGCTTCGCCGAATTTCTTGAATGACGGCGCGACGAATTTCGAAAGCCTCGCTTCGCCGAGACCGAACTGCTCGAGTTTGTGCCGGAAGTGGTCGAGGTGCGTCTGCTCTTCGCCCGCTTGGATGAGCAGATAGTTCGAGGAGGCGCGATCGGGCACGAGCGCCGAGAGCTGCGTCGCACAGGCGAGCGAGATCTCTTCGCCCGAGACGAAGTGCGCGAAGCTGCGCTGAAAGAGCTCGGCCGAGGCGGGCATCAACTTGAAGGGTGCGAGCGTCTTGACGAGATCGACGCCCGTGACGTCGTCGATCGCGAAGATGACCTTCATCAGGCCCGGGTTGCGAAACGCCGGGTCGACGATCATTTTCGCCAGTCGGTTCTTGAAACTCACAGCGCGCGGCCCCCTTGCCTGCGACAGTCTCGCACGAAGGCGCCGGTCGGGGTGGTGATTTGTGCTACCACGATCGGGCGATTCCGAGCAAAAACGCGGGCAGGCTATCCTTCATGAAAAAACCGCTCGAGCTCAGATGATACGCGAGCGACGGTGATTTGACGGCGCGCGCACCGAGAACGTCGATCACGAAGCCGAAGCCGAGCCGCAGCCGGTACGCTTCGGCGGCGTTGCGGTCGAAGGGCCGCAAGGCGCACGCGTAGGCACGCTCGGCGCGCCGGCCGGGCCCGAACTGCAGCAGCGCCGCCGCCGCCGCCCGACCGGTCGCCATCGCCTGAAAGATTCCCTCGGCCGAGAATGGATCGGCCACGCCTGCGGCGTCGCCAACGAGATACACGCCGCCCTGAACGCGCCGCCCGCGGCCGGTCGGGATGACGCCGCCGCGCAGGTCCGCATAACGCGGCGCGGAGCCGAGCGTCTCACGCACGACGGCGCTCGTCGCGGTCCAGCCGTGCAGAATGCCGCGCAGGTCGCCGCCACGCGCGCGCACCGCCCGCTCGCCGACGAGGACGCCGACGTTGGCACGCCGCTCATCCGCGGGAAAAATCCAGCCATACCCGGGCGAGACGTCGCGATCGAAGTACAGGCCGAACTGCGGCTCGAGCGGGACGATTGCATCCGCGTATCCGCGTAGCGCGACGAGCCGCGATGCGTGCCGCCCAAAGCCGAGTTTGGGCGCGAGCGTTCCCGTCGCACCTTCGGCGAGCACGATCGCATCGAAAAGTTCGTGCGTCGCCGTGTCGTCGCACCCCAAGCGCGCCGCCGGTCCGCGCGAGCCGAAGGTGATATCGCGCGCCGCCGTCCGGTCGTCGAATTGCGCGCCCAAACGCACCGCTTCGCGCACGAGGCGATCGTCGAAATCGCGCCGCTCGACGATCGCACCCCACGGCGTTTCGGGACGCCAGCCGCTGCGAAAGCGCGCGCCGCGTGGCGTCGTGATCTCGCCGACCGTGAGCGGACGCTTGTCGCCCAGCCCGATGCCGAGTGCCCGCGCCTCGCGGACGCCCGGCGGCGAGATGCCGTCGCCGCAGGTCTTCGCGCGCGGCCAACGGGCCTTCTCGACCACGCGCACCCGTGCGCCGCCGCGACGCAGTTCGATTGCGGCCGCCGCACCGCCGGGGCCTGCACCGATCACGAGGACGCGCAATTCGCTCACGGGACGTGCCTTCGGCTTTTTCGCGGCGCGCCCTCATGCTCGCGGCGCGAAGCTTTGGGGCCCAGCTTATCGGGTACGTATCGAGCAGCGGTGCCGTGCATCGTCGTCTTTATCGTAAGGAGCACCCCGTGCAACGCTTTCTTTCCATCGCCGCCACCGTCGCGGTCACGTTGAGCCTCGCATCGCCCGCGTTCGCGCGATCGTCGATGTCGTCCATGTCCATGCCGACGTGCGCGGCGGGCGACACCGTCGTCTGGGTGAACACGCGAAGCAAAGTTTACTATATGCCGGGCGCGTCGTATTACGGGAAAACGAAGCACGGCAAATACGTCTGTGCGAGCGCAGCGACGAGTATGGGTGCCCATGCGGCAAAAAGCGGCATGATGTCGGACTCCAACGGCTCCTCGATGAGCGGCCACAAGATGATGCACCACAGTGCCATGCACAAGATGGACACGATGCATGGTGGTAGCATGGGCTCCGGCAGCATGTCGTCGGGCAGCATGGGGTCGGGCACGATGAAATCGCCCGGCACGATGGTCAGCACGGCTCCCTCGACGCCGGACTCGCGCGGCCTGGCGACAGCGGCTCCCGGCGCATCGCCCGCGATCCAGGTGAGCCCGATCCCGGCGCTCACGGCCTCCCCGAGCGCGCACTAGCTCGCAACACCTTCGCGCGGTTCTTCGGCGTCTAAGCGCACGATGAAGATCACGGTACTCGGTGCGTCCGGTTTCGTCGGGCGTTACCTCTGCACGGCCCTACGCGCGCGCGGGGACGTCGTCACGACTGCGTCGCTTCGCGATGCCGCGGCGGCGGCTGCCGCAAGCGCGGGTGCGGACGTCGTCGTCAACCTCGCGGGCGAACCCGTCGCGCAGCGCTGGACGCCGAAAGTCAAAGACGGGATTCGATCGAGCCGCGTCGATGCGCCACGCGCGTTCCTCGCCGAACTCGCGAAGCACGCGACGAAGCCGCGGGCCTACGTCTCCGCATCGGCGATCGGCTACTACGGCACGAGCGAGACCGCGACGTTCGACGAGTCGAGCTTGCCGGGGAGCGATTTTCTTGCCGAGGTGTGCGTCGCATGGGAAGCGGAGGCCGATCGCGCGGCCGATCTCGGCATGCGCGTCGCGAAGGTGCGCACCGGGCTCGTGCTCGGCACCGACGGCGGGGCGCTCGCGAAGCTGCTGCCGATCTTCAAGCTCGGCGCCGGCGGCATCGTCGCGAGCGGCCAACAGTGGTACTCGTGGATTCACATCGACGACCAAGTAGGCGTCTATCTCCACGCGATCGACGGCACGGGCGGCGTCCTCGATGCGACGGCCCCGAACCCCGTGCGCAACGCCGACTTTACGTCGGCGCTCGCGAAGGCGGTGAAACGTCCTGCCTTCTTCCCCGCACCGAAGTTTGCGATCGGCTTGATTTTGGGCGAAGGCGCGCTCGTCGTAACCGACGGTCAGTGCGTGCTGCCCGCGCGCACGCAAGCGACGGGCTATCAATTCAAGTACCAAACCATCGACGCCGCCTTCGCCGCACTGCTGAGCTAACCGCACGCTTCCGCATCGACCCGACACACTGAAGACGGCGCGGCTCGTCCTCGAACCGCTGAACGCCGAGCATGCGGAGATCCTCTTCGCCGAGCTCTCCGATCCCGAACTCTATCGGTACGTTCCGACCGAACCATATGCGACGGTTGCGGAGCTACGCGAGCGCTACGCGCACGTCGCACGCGGCCCCGCTGCTGCCGACGAACGCTGGTGGAACTGGGCGCTCGTCGCACGCGACGGACCGCGACGCGCGTTCGGCACGGTCGAACTCTCGCTCGCGCACGACGGCCGTACGACGCTGCTCGCGTACGCCATCGGTCGCGCGCATTGGGGCGTCGGGTATGCGTCGGAAGCGTGCGACGCAGCGCTCGCGTACCTTCGCGCGCGCGTCGGTGCGTGCGAAGTCGAGGCATGCATCGATACGCGAAACGCGCGTTCGATCGCGCTCGTCGAACGGCTGGGCTTCGCGCGCAAGGGATATGTCGCGAATGCCGACTACTTCAAGGGCAACCCGAGCGACGAGTACGTCTTCGGGATCACGTTGCACGAGGTTGACGATGCCGAAGCTCCAGGTCGGTGACCGCGCTCCCGATTTCTCGCTCGCCGACGCGAACGGCACGACGTATTCCCTCGCGACCACCCTCGCGAAAGGTCCCGTGGTCCTCATCTTCTACGTGCTCGACAGCACGCCGGGTTGAACGATTCAACTCAAAGCGGTCCGTGCCGACCGCTCCAAATACGACGCTGCGAACGTGACGGTGTTCGGGATCAATAATCAGGGTGCGTCGAGCCATCGCGCGTTCGCCGAAAAACATGGTTTCGACGCGCCGCTCCTCGTCGATGCGGATTTCAAAGTCTCGAGCGCCTACGACGCGGTGATGGGCTTCGGACCGCTGCGCATCATCAACCGCACGGTCGTCGTGGTCGCGACCGACGGTACGATCCGCAAATATCAGCGCGGCATGCCCGAAACGGACGAGATCCTCGCGGCGATTCCCGCCGCCGCGTAACGTTCGCGTCGCGCGCTAGCCGGTGGCCGTCAACACGCCGCCGGCTTCGCGTTCCGCGTCGAGTTCTTCGAGGTACTTTTCCGCTTCGAGCGAGGCTTTGCAGCCCATCCCCGCGGCCGTGATCGCCTGCTTGTAGCGGATGTCGAACACGTCGCCGCCGACGAAGACGCCCGGCACGTTCGTGCGCACGCCGTCGTCGCTTTTGATGTAGCCCGTTGCGTCGAGCTCGAGTTGGCCCGCGAGGATCCCGGTATTGGGATCGTGACCGATCGCGATGAAGAGCGCGTCTGCCGCGAAGCGCGAGCGTTCGCCCGTCACGAGATTCTCGAGCTCGAGCGCTTCGAGCTTCGTCTCGCCGACGCAACCCACGACCGCGGTATTCCACACGAAATCGATCTTGTGGTGTGCGAGCGCACGGTCGGCCATGATCTTGCTCGCACGTAGTGTATCGCGACGATGGATCACGGTGACCTTCGAACCGAAGCGCGTGAGGAACAGCGCTTCTTCCATCGCGGAATCGCCGCCGCCGACGACGACGATGTGCCGGTCCCGGAAGAACGCGCCGTCGCAGGTCGCGCAGGTCGACACGCCGCGGCCGCGCAGGTGCGCTTCGCCAGGAATTTCCAGCCAGCGCGCGCTCGCGCCGGTCGCGACGATGACGGCATCCGCTTCGTAGAGATCGTCGCCCGCCCACACGCGAAACGGACGTTGCGAAAAATCGACGCGCGTGACGTCGACGTTGTGAATCACCGCGCCGAAGCGTTCGGCTTGCGCGCGGAACGACTCCATCAATTCGGGTCCGAGAATGCCGTTCGGGAAGCCCGGGAAATTCTCGACCTCCGTCGTGTACATCAGTTGCCCGCCGTACTGATAGCCGGCGAAGACGGCGGGTGCGAGCGCGGCGCGCGCCGCGTAGATCGCGGCGGTGAGGCCGGCGGGGCCCGAACCGATGATGATGAGGCGTTCCATGTCTCTGCGTTCGACCGGTCGCGCGGTGTCCCCGGTTGCGGCCATGGTCGTGTGCGGTCGCGCGGCAGGGTCTCTTCTCGCATCCCCTAACGCGAGCGACATGCTCGAGGACGACTTCACCGACATCCTGCGCAAGGCAAAACGCGGCACCGGGATCGGCGACGCCGACATCGCCGCGCGCACGGGCATCGGGGTGGCGAGCGTTCGCGCGTGGGCGCGGGGCGACATCACGCCGACCGACGACGAAGCGCGGGCGGTCGCGAGCGTGCTCGGTCTCGATCCCGGGAAATTTGCCGATGCCGCCGCGACGCGCTGGCACCCGCAGGTCGATCTGCCGCACGACGTGCGCCACCATCCGCACGACCCACACCCGTCCAACGGCTACCTCTTCTTCCTCGAAGACGGCAAGACGGCCGCGTTGATCGACCCTGCGGGATTACCGAAAACGATCCTCGACGCGATCGCCCAGGGGCCGTACGCGCTGCGCTACATTCTCATCACGCACGAACACGCCGATCACTGTGACGCGACGGCCGATATCGCGCATGCGTTCCCACAAGCCGAGATCGTGATGCATCGCAGCGACGTCCACGCGATCGGCACGCTCGGCGCGCGCGCGACGCCCGTGATCGACGGCGACGAACTCCCCTTCGGGGACGCGGCGGCGATTCGCATGCTGCACACGCCGGGCCATACCGACGGCTCGTCGTGCTTTCTTTTCAAATCGACGCTCTTCACCGGCGACACGCTCTTCGCGGGCAGCGTCGGCGGTATCTTCGCAAAGACGAGCACCTACCGTGACCTGCTCGACAGCGTCACGACGAAGATCTTCAGCCTCGACGATGCGACCGTCCTCATGCCCGGCCACGGGCCGCCATCGACCGTCGCGATCGAAAAGGCGCACAATCCGTTCTTTCGCTGAAGCTTAAGGACTCTTTACGCGTCGGAGCCTCGCGCACGTGGCCCCGACGTCCGAACAAGAACACGTGACCGGCAACGCCTCGGTTTGGACAATTGATCGCCCGCGCAAGACGCTCCGTACGCGCTATACGTTCGCGCTCGCGCTGACCGCGTTCGTCGTGATCGCGCAGTTCATCATCCTCTCCGATGAAATCTACGCGCAACGCCAGCAAGATCGCGTCGTCGATACCGCGGCGACGCAGCGGATGCTGGCCGTCGAAATCGCGAGCCTGGCGAGTGAGTATGTAGCTGCGACGACCGACGCGCGGCCGGACGTGCGCGCTCGCCTGCGCATCGACGTCGAGCGTTTGGCGGCGAACGAACGCGACCTTGCCGATCCGACGTCGCCGGAGAATCCACGCGGCTGGCCGCCGACGGCGGTACGGGCGTTATTCGCGCACGGCGACTACGATGTTTCCAGCCGTACGCGCGATTATGCCCGACATGCGACGCGGTTGCTCGGGACGCCGGATTCCCAGGTCTCGCGAAGCGACGAGGACTTCATCTTCCTCGATAATGTCGGCTTCGATCTCGCGTTTCGGTACGGCGCGATCGTCAACGCGTATGTTGAAGATGGCCAACGTGAGCGGAGCGCGCTCTTGCTGCACGAGGCCCTCGCCCTCGCGGCGCTCTTGATAACGCTCGCGCTCGAATTCCCGCTCATCTTCGGACCGCTCGAAACCGAACTCGACGACGGCGTTCGCGCGCTCGTCACGCAGGCCCACAAGCGCTCGGGTACCGAGCGCATCGCCCACTTGGGGACGTGGGAGCGCGACGTCGACACCGGCACCATCGATTGGTCGGACGAATTGCGTCGCATCTGCGCGATCGCTCCGAACGAACCGACGCCTCACGCCTTCGCGGAATTCGACCACCCCGACGAGTCGCCGATCGTGCGGCGGGCGCTACGCCTCGCGCGTGACGCGGCCGCACCGTATCGGATCGATCATCGCATCCGCACGCGCCTCGGAGAAACGCGCTGGGTGCAGGAGAGCCTGGAATATCTCTCCCACGCCGATGGGACGAACGCGCGCGAACTCGGCACGGCATTCGACATCACCGAACGCAAAGCGGCCGAGTCCGAGCTCTACCACCAGGCCAATCACGATGTCCTCACCGGCTTGCCAAATCGCCGCTACCTGCGCACGCGCATCGAGTCGGAATTAGCCGCCGCGGCGGAGCGCGGGACGTCGGTCGCGTTACTGTACGCGGATCTCGATCGCTTCAAGCTCATCAACGATTCGCTCGGCCATTCCGTCGGCGACGAACTCTTGCGCCAAACCGCGCATCGGCTGCTCGGCAACGTGCGCGATGACGATATCGTCGCGCGCTCGGGCGGCGACGAATTCGTCGTCGCGATCGTCGGCATGCGCGATACGGCCGAAGCCGAAGCGACGGCTCGGCGCATCGTCACGGCGTGTGCGTCCCCGATCGCGATCGCGGGCAAAGATCTCTACGCGCCGCTGAGCATCGGCGTCGCGATCTTTCCGCAAGATGCGGATTCCGTCGACGGCCTCATGCGCGCGGCCGATCGTGCGATGTATCAAGCTAAGACCGACGGCGGCGGACGCTTCCAACCGTATAGCCGCACCTTGGAGCCGGCAAGCTCGGATCGACTGGCGCTCGAAACGCAACTACGCATGGCGATCGAACGCGGCAAGCTCGACGTCTACTACCAGCCGATCGTTGCGAACGATGGACGGACGATCGCGCTCGAAGCGCTGGTGCGGTGGCCGCATCCGGAACTCGGCCTCATCGGCCCCGATCGTTTCATCCCCATTGCCGAAGAAACCGGGCTGATCCACGCTTTGGGACGCTTCGTGCTCGCGCGTGCGAGCGCGTTCGTGCGCACGCTGCAGCATGGCGAATACGCGGAGCTGCGCCTCGCGGTAAACGTGTCGAGCAATCAGTTTCGCAACGTCAACTTCGGTGCGACGGTGCACGAGACGCTCGCGGCGACGGGCTTCGATGCGAGCTTGCTCGATCTCGAAATTACCGAGAGCACCGTCATGCACGATCTCGAATCCGCGATCGCGACGATGCACGTGCTCAAGGCGATGCGCGTCCGCATCTCGATCGACGATTTCGGGACGGGTTTCAGTTCGCTCGCATATCTGCGGCGGTTCCCGATCGATACGCTCAAAATCGATCGCACGTTCGTGCGCGAGTTACCCGGGAATGCGAGCGACGCAGCGATCGTGGAATCCATCGTCGGCCTCGCGCGCAATTTGAAGCTGCGCGTCGTCGCTGAAGGGATCGAGACGTCGGAGCAGTGCGAGATGCTCGTGCGGCTCCAATGCAGCGAACTGCAGGGCTATTTTTTCAGCAGACCGATGCACGCAGCCGACGTCGCGACATTTCTCGCGCGCCCGCCCGCGAACGTCGGCCCGGCGCAAACGCGCCTCAGTCTCGTTTGCTAGTTAGTCGTCGCCGACGACTCGTGCGCACCGTCGCGTGACGTGACGCGCACGCGCGGCGTGGGCACGCCGTCGCGCGGCGGAACGAGTTGGAATTCGACGACCTTCACACCGGAACTCGGAATCACGATCGACGTGCGAAACGGCGCACAGACGAGATTGGTGCAGAACGTTGCGACCCAGCCCTTGGGAACGTCGGCGGTCGTAAGGCGCACGTTACGCGCGGCGGCACCGGCAACCACCAGCCGGTATTTTCGCGTGCCGGGAATACTGCCCGGAAGTTCGGCGCCGGTCCACGGCGCGAGCGAGACCGATGCGCCGCTCGCGGGCATCACGAGTCCGAGCGCGACGATCGCCTCTTGTCCCTCCTCGAGATACATGTCGTGCCGCACGTCGTTCTTGGGCAGACGCGCCGAGAGGGCGAGCATGCGATCGAATTCGGCGTGCGCGCGCGTCGCGTCGCCGGCCTTCGCAAACGTTCGACCCGCGTAGAGGTGCGCGTAAGCGGCCATGCGGATCGCTTTCGCGTCGCCGAGTTTGGCGTCGATGTTCGCTTGCGCGACGGCGAACGCGCGCGCGAAGGTCGCGTCCGCATCCAAGGATTTGCCAGCTTTCGCTTGCGTGCGCGCGAGTTCGACCAGCACGCCGACGTCGTGCGGTTGGATTTCGGCCAGCCGCCGCTGAGCATCGATTGCGTCGTCGTACCGTTCCAGACGACTCGCGGCGAGCGCAAGCCCTTCGAGCGACGCCGTGTCGTTGACATCGGCGGTGAGGGCCGCGCCGTACGCATCGAGCGCGTCGCTCCATCGCTCGCGATCGCGCGCCGCGTCGCCGCGCAGGCGCTCCTCGAAGAGTTGCTCGGCTTTCGCGGCCGTCACGGCTGCGCCATCGGGGCTTGCGCCGGGAGTCGGCGCCGCGAGCGCGCCGAGCGCTGCAAGGGCGCGATCGCGCAGCG
>JAABUQ010008757.1_pt1 | contig 14025 bp, 9 predicted proteins | sample 5560001 | NCBI WGS metagenome assembly JAABUQ01 (sample SAMN10711888, study PRJNA513371) | rock metagenome | isolation source: Antarctica rocks | place: Antarctica: Victoria Land, Finger Mt nord | collected 2015-12-18
TTCCAGCCTCGTGGCGACAAGCCCGTATACTGCCGCGATTGCTATCAGGCCCAGTCCCAGTCATCCGGTAGTAGCTACGGCGGAGGTCGCTCTAGCGACCGCGGCGAGCGCCGTTCACGCTGGTAATCTACTCTAGCACTGAGATCTAACAAAGAATGCCCCTGTAGCAACGCTACAGGGGCATTCTTCACTATTTCCTGTAAGAGCATTCAGCCGCGATACAAACGGTTTGATAGCCGCAATGTAAACATGTAGCAGTATTCACAGAAATTTCTGTAAGGAGCGTCTTTTGGCAGAACAATATATCCCCAACGTAGTAGAACATAGGCCAATGAGTGGTTTACTTGCCGAAGCACCTGCACGCGCTCTCCTCGTGGGCATTGATATGCCCGATAACACATGGCCCTCTGATGAGTCGATTGACGAGTTAGCACAGTTGGCATCAACGGCAGGCGTGACATGCGTGGACCGCGTTATTCAGAAGATGGTTCAGCCCCATCCTGGCACGGTGCTTGGTTCAGGTAAGGTGCAAGAGGTGGCAGAACTTGTACGTTTCCATAACTGCGATGCGGTAATCTTTGACCTTGAGTTGACGCCACGTCAACATCGTAACCTTGAGAAAGAGCTAGATACGCAGGTGCTTGACCGCACAGCCCTGATTCTTATCATCTTTGGACAACGCGCTCGCACACGTGAAGGCCGTTTACAGGTTGAATTGGCGCAGGTTGAGTACGATTTGCCACGACTCGCACGTCAATGGTCGCACTTATCACGACAGCGTGGTGGCACGCAGCAGCGCGGCGAAGGTGAAAAGCAGATTGAGGTTGACCGCCGTCTGCTCAATCGTCAAAAGGAAGACCTTTTGGAAGACCTGGAGCAGGTTCGCAATCAGCGTCAGCGACACCGTGATCGTCGTAAGAGAGTCGGTGCACCCGTTGTCGCTCTCGTTGGCTACACAAATGCTGGCAAATCGACTCTGCTTAACCGTCTCTCTGTCTTCCATGTAGACACACTTGCGGAAGACAAGTTGTTTGCAACACTTGATCCAACAACAAGGCGTGTGCGTCTTGTCGGTGGACAAGAATTTCTGCTGACTGACACCGTAGGTTTTGTACAGCGCTTACCTACGACACTAGTCGCGGCTTTCCGTGCCACACTAGAAGAGGTCAAGGAAGCAGACCTGCTGATTCATGTTGTCGATGCCTCGCATCCCTCGGTACATCGTCAGATGGCAGCGGTTGAAGAGGTCCTGGAAGAGATCGAGGCGGCAGGACGCCCAATGATTGTTGTCTTGAACAAGCTTGATTTGCTTCCAGCAGATATACCTCTGCAACTACAAGGCATGGCGGCTGCTCTTCCAACCGTTGCGGTTTCCGCGAAGGATGGTACAGGTATTGATGCACTGCTCAAGTGTATCAGTGAGACACTCATGCAGCAGTTTACTCCGCTGAATGTGGTCATTCCTTATACCAGAGGCGACTTGGTGGCGCAGTTCCATCAGTTCGGCAACATCGAGTACGAAGAATTTGAGGATGAGGGTACACATATATGTGGTCACATGCCCCAGAATCACAGTGGTCCGTTCATAGCTTATCAGCAAACTCTCCCTGCTAAGAGAGTGCGTGTATAACTAAGTAGATTTTGATAATGACTCTGGGAATAGAGAAAGTTGTACGGGTCTGATTTCATCACACCCTCTTCGACCGAGAAGCCGAAAGAGGATGTGATAGAATCAGACCTGTACATTCGTTATTGCTAAGGAGCGTTAATGGCACCACGAACTATCAAAATTTATACAGAAAACAATGATTTTCAATATATTGAAACCCTGCAGCGTAATCGTGAGAAGCGTCAGAAAAATAAAGAATTTTTTATCGAGGGTGTCCGCCCCATCAATCAGGCATTACAACACAATTGGCATATACGTGCGTTTGCCTATTCACGAGAAAAACGTCTATCAGATTGGGCTGAAGGCATTCTTGCTCGCTCACAGGCCAGCGCCCACTACGAACTACGTCTCCCTTTACTCGAAAAATTGAGCAATAAATCAGAGGCATCGGAGTTATTAGCTCTCGTCACCATGCCAGAAGACGATGTAACACGTATTCCTATTTCTGAAAAGCTACGCGTTGTTATTTTTGATCGCCCTGCCAGTCCTGGCAATTTGGGAACCATTATCCGCTCATGTGATGCTCTACACGTTGACGGTCTTATTATCACTGGTCACGCCGTAGACTTATACGATCCCGAAACCATCAGTGCTACCACTGGCTCTTTTTTCGCGTTACCAACCGTGCGTTTGCCTTCACAGAAAGAGGTACAGTCCTGGCTTACAACGATACGAAATCAGCTACAGCACGTTCAACTTGTAGGCAGTAGTGAGGATGCGGAGGTAGATATCGCTCAGCACGACTTCACACATCCAACGCTGTTAGTCGTGGGAAACGAAACATGGGGTATGAGTGCAAGCTATAAAGCACTCTGCGATGCAATGGTGAAGATTCCAATGTACGGCTCTGCTTCATCGCTCAACGTGGCCTGTGCTACGTCAATCATACTCTACGAGATTGATCGGCAGAGAAGAAATAAAGTAGGTAATTGAGATTTTCATGACACAACCAGCTCACAGGAAACTACATCAAATTACTCATACTACATTCCTCTTTGCGTATTCTTGCTCTATGATGTAGCCTAACGAAGCAACATCTACTATATTCGCGCCGAATCTAAGAGACTTTCCATTGTTACGTACTATCGTAACAAAAGGTTGAAAATCTCTTAGATTCTTCGTCTCTTGAGAGGTGTAACACCGCACACGCTTTATCTCATCCCAACGTATCACCTCTGGCTTTGTCGTGCGTACACGAAGAAGACCATCGTTATACACATAGACACGGAGATTACGCGTAAACGGAACGTAAGACGCCCGCCCCTTGTAGCGTAGCGTACGGGACGTATTGAATATGTTGAGTGTAAAAAATACAAGAAGCACAGGCAAGAAAAGTCTTGCAACACGCGCGTGAAATACCTCAAAAGCAAGAATAAAGCCAAAAGCTACCAGTACCGCTAGCAGCGCGATTGCTATTTGTGACCAGAAAAAGAATATCTCAGTTTGTGTATACTGTGTGCGATAAACAGCCGTTGGAGTACCCAAATGGTAGGTCTCACCTAGCCGATACGCCTCTTCTGGTATCTGTTGCTGTATCATACAATAGTTTCTCCTGGTGGCTTTTGACCTTCAATGCAAAAATGAGCAAAATTACATCATGTACAGGTCTGATTTTATCACACCTTTTTAGCAATGCACGATGTTTATGGATAGAAACAAGTGTTTCAACAGCCCCTAAAACTGTATGTTATTAAGAGAAAGATACAGCGTTTCGTGATACAATACTAGATAAGCTTATCCAATAGTACTCAACACCTAAAGGACACCCTATACATGGTAGCCTCACACACATCGGACGCGCCCACCTATGCTCAACACTACCTGCCTCGCTTACAAGTGTATCAAGACGAGATGCTTGCACGCCTTGCCACGCTCGTAAACATTGATTCGGGAACAGGACACATAGAAGGCATTAATCAGATTGTTGCCTATCTTCAAGAATGGATGACCGAACTTGGCTTTGAGGTAACACTGCATGCAACTGAAGGCTTTGGCAATAATCTTGTTGCTCACATACAAGGCAAGGGTACGGCGCGTATGCTGCTCGTAGGTCATGTTGATACTGTCTATACACAAGGAGCGGTGCAGACGCAGCCCTTCCGGCTTGAAGACGATGTTGTGTATGGTCCTGGTGTGATTGATATGAAGTCGGGCGTTGTGATGGGTATCTATGCCCTGCGTGTATTGCTAGAAGAAGGCTTTGACCGATTTGGCGAGATCTATGTTGTGTTCAACAACGATGAAGAGATTGGTTCAACAGGCAGTGTGCCATTGTTGCACGATATCGCAAAGCGGGTAGATGTCGGGCTGGTACTAGAGTCATCACGCTCTGCCAATATTGTCACCAAAGCGCGTAAGGGGGCCGACAAGTATATCCTTGAGGTGACAGGTATCTCTGCCCATTCGGGAGCCGAGCCACAAAAGGGACGCTCAGCAGTAGTTGAGCTTGCGCACAAAATCATTGCCATCAACAATATCAACACCCTCTTCTATGGTGTGACCTGTAACGTTACGCGTATTAGTAGTAGTGAACAACTGAACATGGTACCCGATAGAGCGCGGTGTCACATCTCTATTCGGGCCTACGATGAACGTGGTCTGGACATGGCGGCCGATGCCTTACAACAAATTGTAGCTGGCTCTAGTGTTCCCGATACACAGGCACGTTTGATACGTATGCCTGGTAGAAGACCATATCAGGCGACACCTGCGATGCTCAAATTGCTCCATATGGCTCAAGTTGAAGGGACTGCACTTGGCCTTACTATTGTTGCGGAGGGAAAAGGTGGCGTCTCAGATGCAAATACGCTCATGGCAGCCGGTATCCCAGCCCTCGATAGCCTGGGACCAATCGGCGGTGGTATGCACAATCTAGACCGCGAGTACCTGCGCGTAGACTCGATAGCACTGCGAGGTGCTCTGCTTGCAGGCTTACTACAACGCATTAGCCTGTCAAAATCTACAGTGTCAGAGCCATCCGCATAGTCAGTACAACACGTGTAAAAATCGGTTATACTATACATAAGGAAGTAGGGGCCTCATTTATTACGCCCAAAGATGGGGGTGGGGTTCACGTTGGGCGTAATGAATGAGGCCCCTACGGATGGGTTTCATTATCAAGTCCAGTATCAATGGAGATTATCATCCCTTACAAGGGCATTATATATATAGGAGCAAACATATGGGATTTCATGGCATGAGTGGTGGGATGGCGGCTTATGCAGAAGAACAAAAGAAAGGGGGACGTAAGACGGATGCGCGAACAGTAAAGCGTATCGCACAGGCGTTTAGCCCGTACAAACTTCAGGTCGTGCTAGTCTTAATTGCTATTCTCTTAACAACAGTCTTAGGATTAGTCAATCCACTCTTAATTAAATTCATCTTTGACGATGCTATTACGCCAAAAAGGACAGACCTCCTCCTCATTTTTGTTGTCCTCATGGTTATCACGCCCATCGTGACTGGCATCATTGGTGTAGGGCAGACCTATCTGAACAACGTGGTTGGGCAGAATGTCATGCGCGACTTCCGTAACAAGTTGTATCAGCATCTCCAAAGCATGTCACTTCGCTTCTTCACAGCGACACGCACTGGCGAGATTCAGTCGCGCCTCTCAAATGATGTTGGCGGTGTGCAAGGCGTTGTGACTGATACAGCAACAAGCATCGTTTCTAACGTTTCAACGTTTATCAGCACGCTGATTGCCATGCTCATTATCAGTCCATTGCTCACCCTCGTCTCGCTCGGTGTGTTGCCGATCTTCCTATGGATTACCTACAAAGTTGGTAATGTTCGACGTGCAACAAGCAAGGACACACAAAAGAGCCTCGCCTCATTGACCGCGATAATGCAAGAGACGCTTTCTGTCAGTGGTATTCTGCTCATGAAGACCTTTGGGCGGCAAAAATTCGTACAAGATCAGTTCGAGAAAGAAAATCAGAAGTTAACCAATCTAGAAGTGCGTCAGCAGATGATTGGCCGCTGGTTCTTCATGTTGATTGGCACGTTCTTCTCGATTACACCAGCTCTCATCTACCTGATTGCAGGCTGGCAGACCATTCACAACAATCCAGGATATTCCTTTGGCACTATCGTAGCATTCACAACACTGCAAAGCAGAATATTCTTTCCCATCGGGCAACTTCTAACCACGCAAGTAGAGGTACAGGGAGCGTTGGCTTTGTTTGACCGTATCTTCGAGTATCTCGATCTGCCTGTCGATATTCAAAATAAGCCGAATGCGTTGACGCTGGAACCAGATAAAGTACGTGGCGAGCTCGCCTTTAAGCATGTCACCTTCACCTATAAGCGCGATGAATCCAGTATCCTTAAAGGGCTAGGCAAGGAAGAAGAGCAAGGACTCAAGCGTCCTGTATCACCAGAACCAGTCGTACCCGCCACAAAAGTCGAAGAGATTGAGGAGCCGCGCATCACGCTCAATAATGTTTCTTTCGACATTCAACCTGGACAGTTAGCAGCACTGGTTGGGCCAAGCGGTGCAGGTAAAACGACGATAACCTATATGGTGCCCCGCTTATATGAAGTGGATAGCGGCTCAGTAGAAATCGACGGATACAATGTGAAAGATGTTACTCTCGAGTCGCTCGGCAACATTGTTGGCGTTGTCACCCAGGAAACGTATCTGTTTCATGCATCGGTACGCGAAAACCTCCTGTATGCACGTGCCGATGCAACAGAAGAAGAGATGATCGCGGCGGCAAAGGCCGCGGCCATTCATGATCGCATTCTGGAACTCGAGGACGGTTACGACACTATTGTCGGTGAACGAGGCTACAAACTTTCCGGTGGTGAGAAGCAGCGTATCGCTATTGCACGCGTCATTCTCAAAAATCCACGTATCCTCATTCTGGACGAGGCAACTAGTGCGCTTGATACACATTCTGAGCGACTCATCCAGGCTGCACTTGAACCGTTAATGAAGGGACGTACAACGCTAGCTATCGCCCACCGTCTTTCTACTATCCTCTCCGCCGATGTGATCCTGGTGGTTGACAAAGGCGAGATTGTGGAGCGCGGTACGCACCAGGAATTGCTAGAACGCAATGGTCTATATGCGCAACTGTATAACGAGCAATTCTTGAAGACAGTACTGCAGGACGAAGCGGTAGCATATGTAAAATAATAGAGGAAGAGGAAATGGCTGAGTCGCGGCTTGCCGAGGCAAGCCGCGACTCAGCCATTTCCTCTAACTATCCACCTAGTTCGGCGCGGCGCGTCTGCAGTTTGCCGATGCGCTCCTCTTGCACAGTCAGTTTCTCGCGCTCTTTCTCGACCACCTCTGGTTTTGCCCTGGAGACAAAGTTCTGGTTGGCGAGTTTCGCTTGTACGTGCACGATCTCCTGTTGCGCCTGAGCAATCTCTTTGTCGAGTCGCTCTAACTCCCTGCCGATATCGAGCAAGCCCGATAGTGGCAAGTATATTTCAACAGGCCCTGCAAGCAGACTCATCGCCTGCTCCGGCTTCTGTGCTAACGACTCGTATAACTGTGGCTTCTCGGTACGTGCCAGAAACTCGATGAGCGGCGATTGTGCCTCAAACATCTGCGTTTCAGAGCCTACGACCATCTGCAGCGGAATGCGGTGCGAAGGCTCAACATTAACCTGGTTGCGTGCATCACGAATACGTGTAATCACTTCTTGCACAAGTCCAAATTGCTGCTCCGCTTCGTCGTCGATAGCTGCAATGTTGGCATGAGGCCATGGCGCGACAATCAGCGCGGAGGCAGGCCACTGCTCGCGATTTGGCTCGCTTGTCTGATAGAGATAGTGCCAGACCTCTTCGGTGACAAAAGGCATGAAGGGATGCAATAAGCGCAAGCTCTGGTCAAGCACGGTACGCAAAATGCCTGCGGTAGCCTGTCGTGCATGCTCGTTTCCTTGCATCTGCACCTTCGCAATCTCTACATACCAATCGCAGTAGTCAGACCAGAAGAACTCGTTGATCTGGCGACCAGCCTCACCTAACTGGAATTCGTTAAACAGGCGCGTCACATTCTGTGTCAGGCGCGCCAGGCGTCCAAGTATCCAACGGTCAGCAAGTGTTTGTGGCTGCACCTCTGTAATACCTGGCACACCATGCCCGACTTCAGCGGTCGTCATCAACACGAAGCGTGAAGCGTTCCAGATTTTATTGGCAAAATTGCGATTGCCAACGATGCGCTCTGGCACCAACTTGGAGTCGTTACCAGGCGTGCTACTCGTTGCCAACGTGAAGCGTAGCGCATCGGTCCCGTATTGGTCCATTACCTCAATTGGGTCGATGACGTTGTTCTTGGACTTGCTCATCTTTTCGCCCTTTGCAACACGCACCAGACCGTGCAGGTAGACGGTGTGAAATGGCACGGTTCCCAGGAAATGAATACCCGACATCACCATACGCGATACCCAGAAGAAGATGATATCGTAACCAGTCTCCATTACCGATGTTGGATAGAAGCGTAACAGATCATCAGTAACCTCCGGCCAGCCAAGCGTGCTAAAAGGCCAGAGCCACGAACTGAACCACGTGTCCAGCACGTCCTCATCCTGGTGAATAGCTGTACTCTCACAATGAGAGCAAGCCGTGACATCCTCTCGGCTCACCGTCATCTCGCCGCAGGTATCGCAGTACCACACAGGAATGCGATGACCCCACCAGAGTTGACGCGAGATACACCAGTCGTGAATGTTTTCCAACCAATCCATATAGGTCTTGTTGAAGCGTTCTGGAATAATTTTTAATTGCCCGTACTTCACGGCACCAATGGCAGGTGTTGCCAGAGGCGTCATCTTGACAAACCACTGTTTTGAGACGAGCGTCTCGATAATCGTATCGCTACGCTGGCACCGTCCCAGCGGCACCATGTAATCCTCAATTTTTGTGACCACGCCGAGCTGCTGTAACTCCTCCACCAATCTCTTGCGAGCCTCAAAGCGGTCTAAGCCAGCGTAGGGACCTGCCTCCTCGGTCATAACGCCATTAAAGCCGATCACTTGAACGCGTGGCAGATTGTGGCGCACGCCAATTTCAAAATCGGTCGGATCATGCGCTGGCGTCACTTTTACCGCACCCGTACCAAACGAGGCATCAACAGCGTCGTCTGCCACAATCGGAATTTCGCGTCCAATAATTGGCAGAATAGCGAAGCGGCCCACAACATCCTTGTACCGTGCATCATTAGGGTTGACTGCGACAGCAGTATCACCAAGAATAGTTTCAGGTCGGGTTGTGGCAACACTAATATATTTCGTCTCCATCTCGCCCTCAAGTGGCTTGAGCGGATAGCGCACATACGTGAGTGTTCCCTGTGTATCGACATGGTTGACCTCAAGGTCTGAGATCGCGCTCATGCATTGTGGACACCAGTTGATGATACGCTCACCACGATAAATCAGCCCTTCTTCATACAGACGTACAAAGACTTCGCGCACGGCTTTGGAGAGCCCTTCGTCTAGTGTAAAGCGTTCGCGTGACCAGTCACATGAGGCTCCTAGACGACGATGCTGATTCTGAATACGGCTCTTATACTGATGAACCCACTGCCAGACACGCTCGACAAAGGCTTCGCGCCCTATCTTATGGCGGTCTGTGCCTTCTTTTGCCAGCAAGCGTTCGACAACGGTTTGCGTCGCGATACCTGCATGGTCTTCTCCCGGCACCCATAACGTATCGTCACCGAGCATACGGTGATAGCGAATAAGAATGTCTTCAACGGTAGCAGTAATGGCATGACCCAGGTGAAGCGCACCCGTAACATTGGGTGGTGGCATACAAATCACAAACGGCTTACGTGTGTTGTTGGGGCGTGGCTTAAAGTAGCCTCCCTCTTCCCAAAAGTGATACCACTTGCCTTCAACGGCCTGCGGGTCATACGCCTTTGGCAACGTTGTCTCTGTTGTTGTGTTAGTCTGTTCGATCATGTTTCCTCCGTGCGAGGCTGAGTGGAATACATCAGACTCGTACAGTATTTTTGCGCATAGAAAAAGCCCTTCCCCATCACTCAAGGACGAGAAAGAGCATGCTCGTGGTACCACCTTGCTTCAGTCAATTTCCAAGATGCAATCGAGCGTTCTCTACAGAATATTGACTCTCAAGACGTGCAATAACGGGCACACCCGTGAAAACTACATATGTTCATTTTCAGACTCCCAGGCGACCTTCGATATCGCTTACCGAGGAAGACTTACAGCCAATGGCCTTCCCTCTCTCGCGGAATAAGATATCTACTCCTCCTGCTCAACGTCACACACTGTGAGTTTTTGCTACACTCAGTCTACCATAAGCGTCAAGTATCAGTTCTTCAGTGCTGACGTTTTGATATAAGAAAAGCTCATCGATATGAGTGTGGTGAGGATTCCTTCGCTCAAAACGTCAGTTGCAGAGGAGGGGTTGTGCAGAAGAGAGGAAAAGTGATAGGCTGAGAAAAACGTAGAGGGAAGAGGAACGAAGGCATGGAGAGCCAGCCAGAAACCAACGAGACGCCAGAGGAAACAAGCATTGTGCAAGAACGACTGAACTGGAAGCTGGCGTGGAGAAATGATGCACAGGTCGCACAGGAATTGTATGTGGGTGAAGAGATTGAAGAAATGCATGAACTCAGCGATGCCGGTTTGTTGGATGAGTTTTTTGTGTTTCTGCAAGACCTGGGGATGATGCAGACATTCGAGCAGATGAGTTTGCCGGGAGCGAAACGGATACTGGTGCCAACGGTGCAATTTGTCCTGCTCTATCTGCTCAAAGTCCTCTTTGGCGGTCACTCCATGAATGAGCTTCCCCGCGTGCTCTTTAGCGATCTGGGGCTGATGGAGTTAGTGGGCTTCAATGCCCAGCAATGCGAAGAGGGACTGAGCAAACGCGGGGATGCGCAACGCACGACAAAAAAGAAGCAGGGACCACTCAGCGCCCAATGCCTGGCCGACAACATCAGCAAACTCACCCAAGACGAGATGGAGCGTCTCTTCAACCAGATGGTGCAGTTGCTCGCACGACGGGGCTTCTTCACTGGAAAGCTGCTAGTGGCTCTCGATGGCAGCAAATTGCCCACTCCCAAGAGCTATGAGGGGTGTGGCAAGCTCAAGCAAACCCGGAGTGTCAAAATCAAAGGGCAGAAAGAAGCGGCGACAGAGGAATATTACGTCTATGGGTGGAAGGTGTTGGTCCTCATTGAGGTGCAAACGCGCCTGCCTCTGGCGATGAAACTCGTCAAAATCCAGGACTACGAGGGGAAGTGGTTGCTCCCGTTGCTGGAACAAGCCCAACGCAACCTGGGCGATCACGCTCAGATTGGCACGGTCGTGATTGATCGCGGGTATCTGGACGGAGCCGATTTGTGGCAGGTGCATCAAAAGGGCCTGCTTTTTGTGATCGTGGGCAAGAGCACCATGGCCGTGGTTCAGGATGCGCAGGGGTTGGCCAAAGGCGAGCGAGCGCTGGTACGTGAGCGGGTCGTCGGTCATGGGCATGGCAAAAAAGCGACGCAAGAACGGGTCCGCACAGAATTGGTCGGCATCGCCGCCTTGACCAGTTACGAGAGCTATGCAGAGGCTGAAGATGCCCAGCATGCTCATCGACGCGACTATGTGGGCCAGCCCATCAATGCGGTCGTCGTTCGTCGATGGGAGAATCGCGTCCCCAAAGGCGGGGGAACGGTCTACCTGACCAATAGCGAGGTGAGCGATCCCTTCCGCATCTTTGACACCTATGACTGGCGCAGCGTCATCGAGAATGGGATATTTAAAGAGGGCAAGCATCCCTGGCACCTCTTGCGCTTTCCCAAAAGAACGGAGGCCGCTGTCGTAGTGCATTGCCACTTTACGTTGCTGGTCATGGCGTTATGTACCGCCTTTCGCTTGTCACAAGCTCAACCATCTGCCACTCCCACCTCGTCCACCGAGGTTCTTTCCACCCTCAGTTCGGCTCTGCTTGGCGGAGAAGGTACAGCCCGCTGGCGTCAGCGCTTACGAGAAGCAAATCGCGACAAGATTATCGTCTTCATTGGCCAAGCCTATGGAATTTTTCATCTTGCGGAATTTGCCATTTTGACCCATCTTCCTCTGCGTACCCTTCCCCCCTCTCTCGGCTCTCCACAGGCCATTCTTCAACGTTTTGGCATTACCCCCTGAATCTTATATCAAAACGTCAGTCTTCAGTGGAAGCGAGTGAACTACATGGCCTTGGTTGCTTAGTTGTGGATGTCCTGGCTTGGCGGTTCTAGTATATCAAGGATGTCTTGTTCTTGGGCATAGTAGGTTGTGAGATTGCACGTTTTGCAGATGAGCACAACCATAGTGATACAGAAGAGATCAGTGTCATCCTCAAGTCGTGTCCAGTAGTAGCTATGGCGTGTGAGAAATCTTTTTCCTTTGCACTCCATGCAAGGGACAAAATGATGGGTCTGCTTCATGCTTCCCATAAGGAACTCCTTTTCAACGTATTCCTGTAAGATCATTGTATCTGTCTTGTTTTCCCTGTGAGGAATAGTGTTCTCATCATGCCCTTGTGGGTAATACGAATTGAGTTTGAGCATTGAATACAGGGATGCATCTATTCTAGGAGGTTTGTGATTGGTGTTGAGAGACAAGAGAAACTGAAGTGTTTTACTATCATAAATTAGTGAAAAAGCTCAGTCACTTTACAACGAAATCCTGGCAAGAGTGGGCTTTCTAACGTGTCAGTCTCGTCAAGTGTTTTGTCAAGCTCACGGCATTACATCAATTGTAACATTCCTATGGAATACGTCCAAGTCTTGCATTCTGTAGGATCTCTATCCTTCCAGGGGAAACTGATGAAAATGCAGGGAGACCGCAAGGGTCTCCCCTACATCTTCGTGGAACCCGACGTGTAGGGGAGACCCTTGCGGTCTCCCTGTTTCCTTAAGAAAGTAGTAGTGGGGGTTGTGTTGCAAAAAATAGGGAGAAAAGAAACGGAGCATGGAATCCTCGTGTGGTTGAGTTGAGGCAACCTCTCCAAACAGCTTTGCAATAAATGTAACCTGTCCTCTCACATCACCTTTTGCCACACCTTGTCCTTGTCCTTTCCGTATCATGTTCATGATCTCAAATCCCTGCAAGGTTCGCCACGCTGTCCCCAAGGAGAAAAAGCCCATCCCTGGCTTCGTTAAACGTTTGATAAAGCGATGATCTTGTTCGATCAGGTTGTTGAGATATTTCTTTTGTCGCAATTCCATGTGTTGGGGTAGCACTCCAGCGGCTTTGAGCTCAGTAATTGCTTTGGGATACGCCGCGTTCTTGTCAACATTGATCACGCGAGGAACTGACGTGACGGGAGTGGTGCCTGTCAGATCCCTGGGCTGGGCCACCTGCTCTGCGACCGGACACGCTTGAGAAACGGAACGAGCCGTCGATGCGAGTGCTTTGCGGAAAAAGCGTTTGGCTGCTTCAGAGTCCCGTGGTGGGCTGAGGATGAACTCGATCGTATCTCCTGTGGAATCCACGGCTCGGTAAAGGGAAAACCACACTTTTTTGATCATGATGTAGGTTTGATCTCCTTTCCAGGAGTCATTGCACTCCTTGAGTTGAGGCCGACACCGCTTTTCCAGTTCCGGGGCATAGTGCTGCACCCAGCGAAAGATGGTGCTGTGATCGATGTGCAATCCTCGTTCCTGCATCATTGCCTCCACATCTCGATAGCTCAATGCGTACCGCAAATACCACCGAACACACAAGAGAATGATGTCGGGCTGGAAGTGACGCCACTTGAAAGGGTGCACCTCTGTCATGCTGGGTCCTCTGTGATTATTTCCCTCCCACTCTAACAGATCAGCTTTCTTTTTGCAACACAGCCCTAGAGCTTTCATGGAATATAGTGGTCCGCTAAATTCCTAGGGCAAGTATAGTTTTATTAGTCGAGTTTCTCCCCACCTCAGGTTGGTTATCGTTACAGTTGGCAGAAGTATCTCATCAAAAACTAGGCTGATACTCAACCCGAGAAGAAAGTTCAGCCAAGCCAACTAGACCGTCGTTCTCTCCTTTGCAGCCCCAAAGCCGCTCTCTTCATGCGAGGGCCACCGGCTGTACTCTCATGCATCTTACGCGAGCTTCATCTTGCGGCAATTCCAGTAGCAGAGTCGAGCGAACCTGCGCAACGCTCCCCTTTCACCTCTTCTATGACTTTTGAAAGGCTCTGACGTTCAACACTCGACATTGTTTTTTTACGCAAATGTACGTATACTTTCTGTAAGCACGTCTGGTCGATGGCTCTCGTTATGTATGAGAAAGACTCTCTATGTCAAGCCTTTTTGGGAGCAAGTTGAAAGCAAGAGAAAAATTGAGAAGAAAAGAGAGGGAAAAGATGATTTCAACAAGGCATGAGCCAGTGTACCACGCCACTCAGCGCTG
>JAABUQ010008758.1_pt1 | contig 14025 bp, 15 predicted proteins | sample 5560001 | NCBI WGS metagenome assembly JAABUQ01 (sample SAMN10711888, study PRJNA513371) | rock metagenome | isolation source: Antarctica rocks | place: Antarctica: Victoria Land, Finger Mt nord | collected 2015-12-18
TCGGTGATCGCGGCGATCTGGACGACGCTGTCGTCGTGGATCACGCCGTTAATCTGAGGGAACTCGCCCGGCGATTTCACGCTGTACGACTGCTGGAATGTGACCGGCCAGGTCCCTTGGTTGCCGCCGTAGCTGGAGAACGCGGCGAGGTAGACGCTGTCCGGGGGCTGGTCGGGGGGGTTGTTGACGCCGAAGTTCCAGCCGGGGGTCACACCCCGGGCGGAGCTGGCATTGCGAAGCGGGACCGGGTCGTTCTTGATGTCGCTGGGGCAGTTCAGGGCGGCCAGCCGGACGCCGTAGAGCGTCACGTTCTCGTAGGCGCCGTAGTTCCAGTTGAAATTCACCGCGTTATAGGCCGCCGACTGCTCGGTGTACGGCAACATCCGCACGAAGCAACTGAAGTTCTGCGCGAAATGCCATGAGGGGTCGGGCTTACCATAGGTCGCATTGCACGTCGAGCAGGAGTAAGAGCCGGCGGGGAAGCAGCCGTTAGTGCCCTCGTAGTTGTTCGCCGCCAGGGCGAGTTGCTTGAGGTTGTTGACGCACTGGGTGCGGCGAGCGGCCTCGCGGGCGGCCTGGACGGCGGGCAACAGCAGGGCGATCAGGACGGCGATGATCGCGATGACGACCAGCAGCTCGATCAGCGTGAAGCCGCGACGCCTGGGGGGGAGCATATCGTGATGCATGGACAATCGACCTCAAGTTCGGGCGACGGGGCCATGTGCATGGCCCGGGGTCCGCGACGCCTCCGCCGCCCCCACCGCACATCGCCCACTCACGGGAGGTCGATTATAGGTTCGCTCGATGAGTGCCGGATGACGATCCGAGAATTCAGGCCGAAGTTTTCGTGAAGTTTCGGCGAGGATTGTCACGGCCGCGACCGCCCCTCGTGCCGGCCCGGACCCCGTCGGATCGCGATCCGGGCCGTGGCGGACCAGGCACCTCGCGAGGATGAGGCCGCTTCAGCGGACGTTGAGCGGGATCGTGACGGGCTTGCCGGCGATCGTGGCGGTCAGCTCGCCGTCGATCTCGCCGACGTCGGGGAGCGAGGGCGTGGCCATCCCGCCGGCCTTGGCGGGGTCGGCGTCGCCGGTCGGCTTGAGCTCGATCGGCTTGTTGCCGGTCGCCTTGGATTTCAGGGTGACGGCGGAGACGGTGGTGATCGGGTTTCGCGACGAATCGAGGAAGTAGGCGAGGATCTTGGCCCGGTCCTTCTTGCCCGAGTCGGGCTCCTTGACGATCTCGACGAACCCCCCGTCCTCCGGCAGGGAGACCAAGGTCCCGTTGTGCGGCGTGGCCGGGCCGGGCTTGGGGACGGGCGGCCCGCCATCGCAACCGGTGAGGAGGGCGAGGGTCAAGAGGGTGGACGGGGTTGCCCACGCTGGCGGGCATGGGGCTCATGCTGTTGGCCAGGATGGTGGCGCTGGCGTTGTTGCTGTCGCTCGGGCAGATCAAGGAGGAGACCCGGACGCCACAGATCGTCGCATTCTCCCAGTAGCAGGAAAGCAGGTTGAAGTTCGTCGCGTTGTACATCGCCGACTGCTCGAAGTACGGCAGCATCCGCACGAAGACGCCGAAGTTTTCGTTGAAGCCGCCGGGTTTATTCGGCGGGTTGTAGTACGTGCCCGAGTACGAGCCGCCCGGGAGGCAGCCGTTGACGTCGTGGTAGTTCTGCGCGGCTAGGGCCATCTGCTTCATGTTGTTGACGCACTGGGCGCGGCGGGCGGCCTGCACGGCGGGCAAGAGCAGGGCGATGAGGACCGCGATGATCGCGATGACGACCAGCAGCTCGATCAGGGTGAAGCCACGGCGTCGCGGCCGGGAGGGGGAAGTGAACATGCAAGATCAACTTTCGTGGTGAGGATCAGTCCGGGCGGTCTTGGGGGGCACGACAACGCTGTCGTCCCCGTCTACCCCGCAAGGGCGCGGGGGCATGATTCGAATCCCTCGCGATGTCGAGCGGACGACGGTCGGAGAACTCCGGCGGAAGATACCATTAAGATTTGACGAAAATTTCCGCGAGCTTGGCCGGACGTCCCGAAAAGTCCGACTTGACCGCAAGCTTGCCGGCCCTGCCCAGGGCAACCGGTCCGAGGGGTCGGCCTGCCCTCGCGCGGGGGTTCTGCCGGCTCCGCGTCGCGCGGTTGCGAGGGTCGCGGGCGGATCCCGGGCGGATCGGGACGGTTTTCCGATGGGCCCGCGGGGCCTCCGGGTCCGATACCTCAGATCCAAGGCCGGGACGGGCGCGCCGGGAGCCCTCGCCGGGCGTGGCCTTCCGTCAACCCAACGGGCGTCGACCTCTGATCTTTCGGCCAGCCGATTCCCGGGCACCCCGGCGCGGTCGGGGTCGTCCGGGGCGGTCGAGGTCCCGGGAAAATCGAAAAACCCTCGGGGGCCGTCGCCGGACCTAAGTGGAGGTCGGGTCAAGCGCCCGTGCTGCCACCGGGGCGTCGCCGGGGCTCGGGGAGGGCCTCGGCCGGCAAAATTCGATTGGCGGGGCCGGCCCCCCCCGTTACTTTCGTTCCGTCCCGGCGAGGTAAGGGGGGTTCCCTCCGGCGAGCGTCGGGACCCCGCGATCTGTAGGAGCCGTTCCACGATGCCGTCAACGACCCGCCTCGACCGTGTCCGAGGGTGCCTGCTGGGGATGGCCGTCGGCGACGCGCTGGGGGCCCCGCTCGAAGGGCTCGGCGCCCAGCAGATCCGGGCCCATTACCAGCAGGTGACGGACTACGTGGACGGGGCCCGGGCCTGGAAGAAGAAGCCGTATCGCTGGCGGATGCCGGGCCTCTACACCGACGACACCCAGCAGGCCCTGGCCCTCTGCGACGTCCTGCTGGCCCGTGGGCGGATCGACGCGGACGCCTTGGCGACGATCTACCTGGACATGGCCACGCCCGAAAGGGGCTACGCCGGGGCCCATCGGGGGGTCGGCCGGAGCTTCCGCCAGGTCCTCGCCGACCTCCGCCGGGGGGTCCCGCCGTCGCGGACCGGGCAGGCGTCGGCCGGCATCGGCGCGGCGATGCGGATCGCCCCGCTCGGCCTGTATTTCGGCGACGACGTCGACGCGATGCACGAAGGGGTGATGGCGGCCAGCCTGATGACCCATCGCGACGTCCGGAGCCTGGCCGGGGCCCTCGCCGTGGCCCACGCCGTCCGGCGGCTCGCCGACGGCGCGGGGCGCGACCCCAGCTTCCTCTTCCGCGTGGCCGCCGACGCGGCCAAGGCCGAGGACCGGATCGCCGCCGAGTGCCCCGACGGCGCCGTCGCCTCGATCGAGGCCCACGGCCGGAGCCTCTCGCAGGCCATCGCGCGGGCCGAGGGGCTGCTCGACGCCCCGAGGGAGCAGGCCCTCGCCGCGCTCGCCGAGGAGGCCAACCGCCACGGCGCCGAGCCCGCCTGCAAGCGGGCCACGATGGGCTTCCCCCCCGCTTGCATCCCCGCCTGCCTGTACCTCTTCTTGACCACCGACAGCTTCGAGGACGCCCTGATCGAGGTCGTCAACCTCGGCGGCGACGCCGACTCCACCGGAGCGATCCTCGGGGCCCTCGCCGGGGCCCACTTCGGGGCCGAGGCCATCCCCGCCCGCTGGCTCGCCGGCCTCCAGAACCGCGAAGGGGTCGAGACCCGCGCCATCGCCCTGCACCACCGCTCCGCCGACGGCCTGGAGGTCCCCGACCTCATCGCCACCGAGCAGGCCCTGAGCGCCCAAGAGGCCGCCTGCCGGGCCCACCTCCTGATGGCCCACTCCCCCAACGCCAACGGCGGCGACCTCGGCGCCAACCGCCGGGTCTGACCCGGCCCGAGGGGGCGCCTACGCCGGCACCGACCTTCGCGCGACCGTGCCGATCCGCTAAGATGGAGGCTCGACGGCACGCCGGCCCGCGCTCGGGGCGCCGGCCTCGCCCCGGGAGGCGATCGAGTGGGCGACCTGCACGTCTCTTACGACCGGATCAAGCGTCAGCTCGGCGAGGCCGAGGGCTACCTGATGCTCAACCTCCCCTCGAAGGCCCTGGAGATCCTCGAAGGCCGGGCCGACTGGGCGACCATGCAGTTCGAGGCCGCCTTCCTCACCGGCGAGGCCCTGCGGACCGTCGGCCGCCACCGCGACGCCCTTAAGCCGCTCGAAGTCGCCGCCGGGCTCCGGCCGGGCGACATCCGGGTGGCCATCGCCCTCGGCTGGTGCTACAAGCGGACCCACCGTCTGGCCCAGGCGATCGACGCCCTGGGCCGGGCCGTCGCGCACAACCCCGAAGAGGCGCTGCTCCATTTCAACCTGTCCTGCTACTGGTGCCTCGCCGGCAACCCCACCAAGGCCCTCGACGAGCTCGCCGCCGCGCTCGACCTCGACCCCGACCTCCGCTCCCGGATCCCCACCGAGCCCGACTTCGACTCGATCCGGACCGACCCTGCCTTCGAACGCCTGACCACCGTCGGCCCCTCGCCCCTGGCCTGATGCTCCTTCAGGACGAAGCCCCCATGACCGGCATCGGCACCCTGATCGAGCGGGCATCGAGACCCGACGCGATCATGAGACTCGAAGCGGGCGATTCCCCGGCCGACGTGATCCGGTCCCTCGGCCTGTCCCCGGCCGACCTCATCGCCGCGATCGCCCGGGTCGGTCTGGGCCCCGAAGGGTCCGAAGGCCCCCCGCTGGTCCAATCTCCCTCGCCCCATCGCCAGCTCGTCCGCGCGATCACCGAGCCGGCCCTGGCCGCGCTCTGGCCCACCGCCCCGCGCCCGACTCGGCTGGCCCTGGTCGCGGGCCTCCTCCAAGTCCTCGACGCCTGGGACGCCAGCCACCACGCCGCCCAGGAGGCCGACGACCTCGGCGAGCGCGCCACCGCCGCCTACTGGCACGGGATCGCCCACCGCCGCGAGCCCGACCCCGGCAACGCCCTCTACTGGGCCCGCCGGGTCGGCCAGCATCCCACCTTCGGAGCCATCAACCAGGCCGCCCGCCCCCTGCTCGAAGCCTTCGGCGACAAGCCCCTGGCCGACCGCCTCGCCCCCGGCGCCGGCTGGTCGCCCGCCGCCATGATCGACCTCTGCGGCCGGGCCAAAGTCGGAACCCCGCTTGCCACCCTCGCCCGCCGCCTCCAGCGCCTGGAGATGACCGCCCTCCTCGACGCGACCTTTGCCGCCTTGGGACCCGCTCAGGGCGAATGAAGGCGTACTCTCCTCGACCAGCCCAAAACATCAAGAAGCCCTCCCCCTTGCGGGGGGAAGGCTTCCGAAGGGGCTGTTTGGAGTGAACCTCGCGGCTCATCTCGCCGGCGCGATGGCCGCCGTGGCGTCGAAGGGGTGCGGGACCGCCTCGACCGGGCTGTTGTCGTGGACGAGGGCCCCGAGCTTGCCGACGAAGTAGGACCAGCCTTCGGCGACTTCGAGGTTGAAGACCGGCTGGACCCGGGCCGGCTCGACCGAGGCGACCGTCGCCACGCCGCCGAGGGTCCGGACCACGTCGCCCGGCTTCAGGTCGCGGGCCATCGCCCAGCCCTTGCCGGCCTTCCAGAACCGGTGGATGCCGGTGGCGACGACCGCTTCGCCGCCCAAATCCACGCGGAAGGTCTGATTCGGCGGGTTGTGGAAGACGGCGACGACCGGCTGGTACCCCAACGCCCCGCCCCGGGTGTCCTGGACCAAGACCAGGTCGCCCGAGCGGATCGATTCGATCGCCCGGTCGCCCTCGATCGTCCGGATCAGGGTGCCACCGGCGAAGCAGGACGGGTGGACGACGAAGCCGATGGTTTGACCCGTGAGCAGCCCGGGGGTCGCCGTGGGTGTATATCCGAGCGGCACTTCCTCGAAAAGAGTCGGCTTGGTCGAGTTCGGGTTGTCCGTGACGGCGAGGCCGTTGTCGAACCCCATCCGCTCGCTCCACCAACGTCCCCAGGCCACGGCATCTTCGCCGATATCGGCGCCGGTGACGGCCTTCAAGGCGACGAGGACCGGCTCATTGGACCGGCGGATCTCGGCGTTGCATCGATCGATCGAGGCGGCATCTCCGGCCAGTTGCTGCTTGGCCACTTCGGCCGAAAGCTGGACCTCGCGAGCCATCTCGCCCACCTGGATCTGGAGTTGTCGCTCGACAAGAGGGTGGTAATTACCGCTTGGAGCCTCATAAATAATGGTGTTGAATGGGCCGGCCACGGCGTTGGATAACGCCGATTGCAGGACCGAAAAGTCGCCCCCCATCCCCCTCGGTGACGGAAGACGCTCAAGTTGTTGAGAAGCCTGAACGACCTGCTGATGGTTGAGGGCTTTGGCCCGATTGAAGTCGCCCGGCGATATCCTTATCTCTCTGTTCTCGATCGCACCTAAATTCAAAGTGACAACCGGCAGGCCATTGGCGTCATAGTTGAGCGACCCGCCGGCGAGGTTGGGCAGATTGGGCATCGGCGGCGGGGCGTAGGTCCGCCGGACGTCGGCTTTTTCGCCTTCGACGAAGAGGACGCCGGGGGAGCCGGGGCCGCCGACGGGCTTGACCTCGTAGCGGATCGGCTTGCGGATCAGGGCGATCCAGAGGCGGACGAAGTCGCGGGCGTCGCGCTGGCGGAGGGTCTCGATGGCGGCCCGGCGGATGTCGGGCGATTTCGCGAAGACGGCGAGGGCGGCGAGGGTCCGGGAGGCGGTTGGGCCTTCGATCTGGCCGAGGATCCGGACGGCGCGGGCCTGGTCGAGCGGGCGGTCGGTGACGAAGGCGCGGGCGATCGAGGGGACGGCGCGGGGGTCGATGATGGCGTCGAAGGTCGCTTGCGCCTCGTGGCGCTTCGAGGGGTGGTCGAGGGCGGATTTGGCCCGATCCAAGGTCCCCTTCCAGTGCTTGTCGGCGAGCTTCTGGGCCTCGGCCTCGGCCTTCTCGGCGGCGAGGCGAGCGTCGGTCGTCCAGCGCCCCTCGTGCTTCCGGTAGCCCAGCCGCTTCCAGGCCAGTTCGCGGGACGGGTCGAGCCGGACGGCGGCGGTGAGGTGGGCCCTGGCCTGGTCCTTCAACCCGCGCTCGTCGGCCCAGACGCCCAGGGCCATCTGGCCGTCGGCGGTGTAGGGGGCCCGGAGCCGCTTGGCGTCGTACTCGGCGAGCAGGGCCGCGCGGGCGGGGTCGGCCTTGAGCCCTTCGGCGACGGCCTCGGGCCTCCGCCAGCGGCCTTCGTAGGCGACCAGCCCCATCAAACCTCGGGCGACGGCGTGCCTGGGGTCGGCCAGGACGGCCAGGGCCAGGTGCTTCAAACGCTCCGCCGGCAGGCCGTGGGCCTCGCACCAGAGCGCCAGGCGGACCTGATCGTCGGGCGAGCGGCCCGAGTGCGACCGGGCCTCCTGATACGCCGCCTGGGCGTCGGCGGTCGGGGCCTGGGCCGGCGCGTCCGGTCCGGCAACGACGAGCAATCCCGCAATGGCCAGCGCGAGGGGCATCGGGGCGTCCTCCCGGAGATGTGGCGATGAGAGTCTCATCGACCTGGATCATAGACTCCATGCAACCAACCCGCAAGGATCTCTTTGGAAAAATCCAACCGCCGCCGGTCGGAGAGGTGTCGGGCCTCGAATAAGATAGGAGGTCGGACCATCCACCCATCGAGAGGAGGCGCACCATGTCGAGCGGCCCATCGCTGACCTTGCTGGAGCAGAGGGAGATCGAGGCGAAGGTGGTCGGCCCCCTGATCCGGGGGTTCATCCAGGCGATGGGCCGCGACGAGGCGCTCGGGGTCGTCCGCCGCGTGATCGAAGGGTTGGCCAAGGAAGGGGGGGCCGACCTGGCCGGTCGGGTCGGCGAGGCCACGTTGGACGGCTTCGCGCGCGGCCTGGACCGCTGGACCGAGGGCGAGGCGTTGGAGATCGAAGTCCGCGAGCAGTCGGCCGAGAAACTCTCCTTCGACGTCGTCCGCTGCCGGTACGCCGAGATGTACCGGGCCCTCGGCCTGGCCGACCTCGGCGGCAGCCTGTCCTGCTCCCGCGACTTCGCCCTGATCGAAGGGTTCAACCCCGAGATCACGCTCGAACGGACCCAGACGATCATGGAAGGGGCCAGCCACTGCGACTTCCGCTTCCGGGCCAAGGGGGCGCCGGGAGGGGGCGAAGATCCCGGTTGAGGGTGAGGGTTGCGCCGATTCTCCGGGATAAAGGCTCAAGGCGGGGGCCGACCTGGCCGATTCCAGGGGTGATGACGGTCGACCCTTCGCGCCGGTCGACCCTTCGTGCCCCGCTCCCGATCCAAGGAAGGACGACACGCATGGCGAGCCAAGCCCGAGACCGAAACCGGAGCCAGGGCAGGACCAAGGGCCGGGCCGACGCCTTCGCCACGAGCCGCTGGAGCTACCCCGGCACCTTGGCGATGCTGGGCGTCGCCCTGGCCTTCCCGATCGCCCTGATGGTGTTCAACCCGACCCTGATGTTCGAGCGGGGGTGGGAGCAGTACGTCGGCTCGGCCATCTACTTCTGGGCCGTGATCACCCTGGGCCGCGAGCTGGTCCGGCTCTGGAAGAACGAGCCGGCCTTCGCCGAGGCCCAGGGCTGGCTCGACTCCAGGGCGGGCGACACCGGCTCGAAGCTGGTCAAGGACGGGGCGATCGCCGAGGGGGACGCCCGGGTCCTGCCGTCGAGGGTCCGCCAGCTCGCGATCTTCGCCGCCGAGAGCAAGTCGGCCTCGGTCGGGCAGCTCATGGAGGTCAACCGCGAAGGCTCGGGGCTCGACCAGGAGCAGGCGGCCGGCCGGTTCACTCTGCCCAAGTACATCCTCTACCTCCTGCCGGTGATCGGCTTCATCGGCACGGTGGAGGGGATCTCTAAGGCATTGATGAACATCAGCCTGGTCCTGCCGATGGTCAAGGACCTCGACGGGTTCATGAACAACCTGACGAGCGTGACCTCGGCCCTCCAGGTCGCCTTCGACAGCACCTTGCTCGCGCTCTTCCTCAGCGCCGCCTTGATGCTGGTGCTGACGCTGGTCTACAAACGGTCCGAAGACCTCCTCGGCCGGGTCGATCGTTGGGTCGTGGAGCGGGCCCTGCCCAGGGTCGGGGCCGCCGCCGAGCACCCCCTGGCCGCCGGGGTGTCCGAGGCCCTCGCCCCGCACCTGGAGGCGATGCGCCGCGACATGGTGGCCGCGCTCGAGCCCGCTACCCGGGCCTTGCAAGACCTCGCCGGACGGATGGGCGAAGGGCTCGGCCCGCACGTCGACCGCTTCGCCACCTCGGTCGACCGCCTGCCCGACGCCCTCTCCGGGCTCCACGAGGGGGCTCGGGCCATCGGCCGGCTCGGCGACGACCTCGCCCGCCTCGGCGGCCTCGACGACGGCGTCCGCCGGGGGGTCGGCATCCTCGGCCGGATCGAGGCCGGCATGGCCAACGTCGAGCCCACCGCCCAGCCCTTGGAGGAGATCAAGCGGGGCGTCGACCGCACCTGCCTCGCCGTCGAGAACCTCTCCCAATCCTGGTCCACCTCCTTCGAACGCTCCAGCCGGGCCAGCCAGGAGCAGCTCGGCAAGACCCTCCACAGTCTCAAGGACGCCCTCGACCTCCTCAACGTCAGCATGGAGCAGGGCAACGCCCTCTACCGGAGCATCGTCAAGCGGACCTTCAGCACCTACCCCGTCGTCTCGCAGGACCAGGACGCGGCCTGAGGGCCTGAGGGTCGCCTTGGGGAAGCTGGGGCTGCTCGGGTATCATGGAAAAGGTCGTCCAGATCCAGGAGCAGCCCATGACCACGATCACCATCGAAGAAGCCCAGGCGAAGCTGCCGGAACTCATCGGCACGCTGTCGAAGGGCGAGGAGCTCGTCATCACCCAGGCAGGTCGAATCGTCGCCCGGATCGTGGGCGAGCGGTCCGAACCTCGGCAACGCCGGGTTCCCGGCTTCGCCAAGGGGATGATGACGATCGTCGCCGAGGACGATGATCACCTGAAGGATTTCGCCGAGTATATGCCTTGAAGGCGCTCCTGGACACGCACTCGCTCATCTGGTTCGCGCTCGACGGCCCGCGATTGAGCGCGACCGCCCGAGCCTTGATCGAAGACCCCGCCAACGAAGTCATGATCAGCCCGGCGTCGTTGTGGGAGATCGCCATCAAGGTCAGCCTTGGCAAGCTGCCCTTGAACGGCCCCTACGAGGATTTCGTGGACGAGTGCTTGAAACGCCAGATGTTCCAGATCCTGCCCATCGAACCGAAGCACACGTCCCATGTGGCCTCGCTGTCCTTCCCGCCGGGCCACAAGGACCCCTTCGACCGGCTCCTGATCGCGCAGGCGATCGTGGAGGATATCCCGATCATCGGCGTCGATGCGGCCTTCGACGCCTACCCGGTCCGCCGGATCTGGTGATCCGGCCGCCTGGCGAAATCGGGACGCGGCGCGAGGATCGATCGGGATGCGTCGGGTATCATGCGACGAAGAGACCGGGAACAGGAGCAGCCCATGACCACGATCACGATCGAGGACGCCCAGGCGAAGTTGCCGGAGCTCATCGGCGGCCTCGCGAGGGGCGAGGAGCTCGTCATCACCCAGGGAGAGCAGGTGGTCGCGCGGATCGTCGGAGAGCGGTCCGAGCCCGGGAATCGCCCGCGTCCCGGCTTCGCCAAGGGGATGATGACGATCGTCGCCGAGGACGATGACCATTTGAAGGACTTCGCCGAGTATATGCCTTGAAGTTGCTCTTGGATACGCACTCGCTGATCTGGTATGCGTTGGACGACCCTCGATTGAGCGCGACCGCTCGCGGCTTGATCGAAGACCCGTCGAGCGAGGTCCTGGTCAGTCCGGCGTCGTTGTGGGAGATCGCCATCAAGGTCAGCAACGGCAAGCTGGCCTTGCATCAGCCCTACAAGGACTTCCTCGGCCAATTCTTGAGACCTGGCGGGTTCCGGGCCTTGCCCATCGAATCAGATCACCTCATCCATCTCGCCTCGCTGCCCTTCCCGCCGGGCCACAAGGACCCCTTCGACCGGCTTCTAATCGCGCAGGCGATCGTCGAGGGGGTCGCGATCGTCGGCGCGGACTGGGCGTTCGACGGCTACCTGGTCCATCGGATCTGGTGAGCGAGCGATCCGCGCGGGCCGGCGGGCCGGCGGGCTTCCGGGTCACTTGCGCTTCGGCTTCGCGGATTCGAGGATGGTCCGGCCGTCGAGGCGGTCGAGGAGTTCGATGAAGCGCGGGCGATTGCGGTGCTTGCCCCGGATCGAGGCGAGGAGCGCCCTCCATTCGTCCGCCCGGCCGAGGGCCTCGTGGATCGGGCGGAGTTTTTCGAGGTAGCCGGTCGCGGCCTGGTAGGCGGAGAACTCGGCCCGGGGGAGTTGCGCCATCAGCGCGGCGGTGTAGACCTCGATCGCTCGCTCGGGATGCGTGGTCTCGACCGCGACGGCGACCCGGTCGGCGTGGGGCGGGCCCACGCCGTGGTAGCCCGACTGGGGCGGGACCAGCCGCATCTTGTCGAACCAGCGCAGGACCTCTTCCGGCTCCTTGGCGACGATCGCCATCTCCAGGAGGACGCCCAGGTGGGGGCGGGGTCCGGGGTCGTTAGCCCGGGCCGGGCCATCAGCGGGATGAGGTCATCGGGCACGGGCAGCGGCCAGGCCGGGTCGACCTCCAGCCGACCGCGCGGGGTCGCGAGCGATCCCGGGGCCGGGCCCTCGGGCGGGGTCGCGGGGGGCCGCTCTTGGCCGAGGGGCGGGCCCGGGAAGGTGGGGCGACCGCCCCGGGCGGGGGGGCCAGCCGGAACGGCCCGGCGCCGGTCTCGAGGAACCGCAAGGCGGTCGCCCGGACCGTCGACTCGACCCGGGCCTTCTTGGCGGCCTTCATCAGCTCGTCGAAGGTAGAGATGGCGGGGCGATCGAAGAACTCCCGGGCGGCATGCGCCGCGACGACGTCCCACCGCCGACGCCGCTCGGCGGCCTCCCGGAGCTTCCCGGCCAGATGGGCGGCGATCCCCGGATACCGCTCCGCGGTGGCGACGATCCCCTCGGCCGCCCATCGCTCGGCGTCCTCGAGGGCGCCCGTCGCCAGGAGGTGGGCGACGAGCCGCTCGTAGCTCGAGGTCGCCGGGGCCTCGGATTCGTAGAGCGCCCGGATTTCCCCGTCGCGGCCGGCGTTCCGGAGCGCCGAGGCGATCCAGCCGGTGAGGCGATCGCGCCGGAAGCTGCGCGAAGATCCGTCCTGCTCCCCTTCCGCGGCGGTCATGGCCGGCAGCCGCCCGGCCAGGGTGTCGGCCACCTCGGACCAGTCCTCGGGCCCCGAGTCCCCTTCGAGGGCCGCGTCGGCGGCGTCGACGGTCGCGTCGTAGTCGGCGGCCAGGCTGGCGTCGATGGCGAAGAGGATCCGCTCCGGCCCGGACAAGCTGGACCGGGCCACGGCCTCGAAGACGACCGGCAGGCAACCGGCGAACGCCATCGCCGTCTCCCCCTCGTCGTGAGAGCCGCCGACCTGTTCGAGCCCGGCCTCGATGAACTCCCGCCCGAGCGCGACGACCGGGTCGGCCTGGCCGAGTTCCAGGAGCCGCTCGAGGCGACGGCGGATCGGGCCGTAGTCGGGGATGTGCCCCACGTTGCCCCAGCGACCTTGCCAGGCCGGCTCCGCCGTGACCTTGCGGATCTCTCGGCGGGCCTCCGCGACCAGGCGGTCGACATCCCCGCCCTGGAGCGCGAGCCGCTCCTGGAACTCCCGGTAGACCTCGGGGAACCGGCGCGTCAAGGACCAGGCGAGGTCGGCCAGCTCGCCCCGCGACTTCGCCCGGATGTGTTGCTCGATCCTGTCGTTCCAGCCCGTCGGGACGGCGCCTCGACGCGCCGAAGGCTCCCGGACGGCGGGCTTCCGGGCCGGGAGCTCGTCCGGGTCGTCATCGTCCAAGGCGTCGCCCTCGTCGCCCTCGCCCTGGCCGTCGAGCTGGCCCCAGCGGGGGTCATCCGGCAGGGCCACGGGGAGGTTTCGCCCGTCGAGCACGGCCTGGAGATAGTCGGCGACGACGGCGATGGCGTGCTTGCAATTCGAGCCGATCGGGCAGGTGCAGTCCGATTCGAGGGAGGGGCGGCCCAGGCCCGGGACCAGGACGACCGTGGTCGCGTACCGCTCGCCGCCCACGACGGTCGCCAGGAGGGCCCCGTCGCCGGCCACCCGCAGATCCTTGACGCGCCCGCTTCGCTGGTACGTCCGGCCCCGCTCGACGCTCCGGCTCCCGGCCCAAGCCTCCAGCTCGGCCCAGGTGAGGCCGGCCCACCCGGCGGCGACGGGAGGTCGCCCCGCCCGGCCCGCGCCCCCTCCTCCGACATCACGTCCCGGCATGCGGCCACCCCTTTCGACTCCGACAGATTCCGAGACGGGACGCCCGGGCGCCCACCGGCCCATGTCCTATCCCTTTCGAGCCCCCGGCGGAGATCCATTCGACCCCACTTCGGCCTCCGACGCCAGCGATCGGCGTCAAGGCAAGCCGGCCGCGAGGATCTCGGGGCCGGGGACCATCAGCCGCTCCATCTCCCGGGGCTCGAACTTGGTCAGGCCGCCGGCGTAGGTCCGGCCGTCGTCGGTGGAGGTCCCGGTGGCGAGGAACTCGACGAGGCGGTCGAGGACGGGGTCGGGCCAAGGCTCGCGGGGGTAGACCCCGTGGGCGATGTTGATGTGCCGGGCCCCGGCGCCGGACGTAGGGACGGTTGACGACGGCCACCCCGCGCCGGCAAAAATAAACTCATTATTTGATGACTTTCGTCTTCTCAATCCAATCAATCATCGAAGCGAGATTGTGAGCCCAAAATAATGTCAAGCCACGGTTTTGAGCATCCACGAGGTTGCGCAATTTGTAAACTCCGCTGAGCACGGCGACAGGAACGACGTGGTTCGACCCCAAATCATCGATCCAGGATCCGGCTTTGACAGCCGCGTCGTTGTTCAAGCGCTTGACAGAATTTGTCGAGGAGTTCGACACCTTGCATTCGAGAGGCATGATCCGCGAGTCCCATAGTTCTACTGTCTCGCTACGTTCGCAACTGGTTCTTGAGTCGTGGCATGACTTTACGCGAGCGATGGTGATACAGCCGGGCTTGCTCGTTGCGGCGGA
>JAABUQ010008759.1_pt1 | contig 14024 bp, 8 predicted proteins | sample 5560001 | NCBI WGS metagenome assembly JAABUQ01 (sample SAMN10711888, study PRJNA513371) | rock metagenome | isolation source: Antarctica rocks | place: Antarctica: Victoria Land, Finger Mt nord | collected 2015-12-18
CGTCTAGACAGGCCGAAACGCGCGCCCCGTCGCGGGTCTCGTAGACCTCGCGCAGCCGCGCGATCTGGCGCTCTTGCACAGCCGGATCTATCGTGAACGGCGCGACCGGCTGCTCGTCGGTGGTGCGATACCTGTTGACGCCCACGACCGCGAGCGTGCCCTCCTCGATGCGCCGTTGCGTCGTGTAGGCGCTCTCGTCTATTTGCTCCTGCTGGAAGCCCTGTTCGATCGCGGTCACGGCCCCGCCCAACTCGTCGATGCGCGCGATCAATTCTTCGGCGCGCCTCTGGATCTCGACCGTGAGCGCCTCGACGTAGGGGGAGCCGCCGAGCGGGTCGGTCACCGCCGTCACGCCCGTTTCGTTGGCGATGATCTGCTGAGTGCGCAGGGCCAGCGTGGCGGCCTCGACCGTGGGGAGCGAGAGCGCCTCATCGTAGCCGTTCGTATGCAGGCTCTGCGTCCCGCCGAGCACGGCGGCGAGAGCTTGCAGGGCCACGCGCACCACGTTGTTGAGCGGCTGCTGCGCCGTGAGGGTCGAGCCGCCGGTCTGCGTGTGGAAGCGCAGTTGCATCGCGCGCGGGTCGGTCGCGCCGAAGCGCTCCTTGGTGATCTTGGCCCACAGGGCGCGCGCGGCGCGGAACTTGGCGACCTCCTCGAAGAAGTCGTTGTGCCCGTTGAAGAAGAAACTGAGGCGCGGGCCAAAACGGTCGATGCTCAGGCCGGCCCGCCGCGCGGCCTCGACGTAGGCGATGGCGTTGGCCAAGGTAAAAGCGAGCTCCTGCACGGCGGTCGAGCCGGCCTCGCGGATGTGGTAGCCACTAATGGAGATGGTGTTCCACTGCGGCAAATGCGCGCCGCAGTAGGCGAAGATGTCGGTGATCAGGCGCATCGACTGGCGCGGCGGGAAGATGTAGGTCCCGCGCGCGATGTATTCCTTGAGGATGTCGTTCTGGATCGTGCCGCCCAACTTCTCCGGTGGCACGCCCTGTTTCTCGCCGACGAGCTGGTAGAGCAGGAGCAGGAGGGCGGCGGTGGCGTTGATGGTCATCGAGGTGGTGATCTCGCCGATGGGGATGCCGTCGAAGAGGGCCTCCATGTCGGCCAGGGTGTCGATGTGTACGCCGACGCGGCCGACCTCGCCGGCGGCGTGGGGGTCGTCGGCGGCGTAGCCGATCTGCGTGGGCAGGTCGAAGGCCACGGAGAGGCCCATCGTGCCGCCCGCCAGCAGGGTCTTGTAGCGCCTGTTGCTCTCCTCGGCCGAGCCGAAGCCGGCGTACTGGCGCATCGTCCAGGTGCGTTTGCGGTAGCCCTCGGGGCGCAGGCCGCGGGTATACGGGTACCGACCAGGGGGAGGGGGCGATTGCGCCTCACCTTCGACATAGAACGGCTCCAGGGGGATGCCGGACGGGTTCAGCAACGAGTCACCGGAAAGATCGCTCATTAGGTCCTCTCCCTTTTACCTCTCACCTCATCGAATCTGTGTACCTTTATCGTACCCCGCCGGTACCTCGACGCGCGACGGGGCCCGGCCTTGCAGGACGGGGGGCAGGCCCAAGGTAACCGGGCAGAGGATTCGCACGGTAGGAATATCGTCCCATGGCAAACGAAACCTGCCGCCGACGATAATGCGATAGAGAGTTCCGCGGCCCCAAGCGGAACGGTGGCGGCGGATGACGGCGGACGACAAAGGGTGAGTGTTGCATATGCGGACGGAGCGGGGGGCAGGAACGAACGATGTGGCGCGCGGCACGGGCATCGCGGGTCTAGTGAGCATAGCGCGCGGGGAAGGCGCGCTTGTTGACGCCGGCGCCGTCGACGCGCTGCCGGTGGGGGTGGCGCGCCTCGGGCCGGACGCCACGGTGCTGACGTGCAACGCGGCGGCGTGCGCGGCGCTCGGACGCACGGCCAATGAACTGCGCGGCACGCTGTTGTTCGGCGAGGATTGTAGCCTCGTCGACGAGGATGAGCGCCCCATCCCGGCCGGGTCCTCGCCGGTAGATCGGGCGCTCCCGACGGGCCGGGCGGTCCGCGACACCGTCGTGGGCCTCACCTCACCGGAAACAGGCCAGCGGGTCTGGCTGCTGGTGAGCGTCGTGCCCTATCCCAGCGATAGTCACGCGGACGACGCCTCCGCGACGGACGGTGGGGCGGGCGCGCTCTGCACGCTGCACGACATCACAACGCGGACGCGGGCGCAGCAGCGGGCGCGCCTGAACGACCGTTTCATCATCGAGTCGGCCAGCAACAGCATCGTCATCTCGGACCCCTATCAGCCCGACTGCCCCATCGTCTACGCCAACCCGGCCTTCCTACGCGCGACCGGCTACGCGGCCGAGGAGATCATCGGGTGCAACTGCCGCTTCCTGCAAGGGCCGGGGACCGACCCGGCGGCCATCGCCGAGATGCGCGCGGCGGTCGCGGAACAGCGCGCCTGCACCGTGATCCTGCACAACTACCGCAAGGACGGCTCGTCGTTCTGGCAGGAGCTGACGATCTCGCCCGTGCGCGACGGGGACGGGCGCCTGCTGCATTTCATCGGCGTGCAGGCCGACATCACCGAGCTTAAGCGGGCCGAGGAGGACCTGGCCCACCAGGCTCTGCACGACGCGCTAACGGGCCTGCCTAACCGGGTCCTGCTGCTCGACCGCCTGGAGCAGGCCCTACGCACGCTGCGCCGCGAAGACACGAAGTTGGCCCTGCTGCTGCTCGACCTGGATCGCTTCAAGGACGTCAACGACACCTTCGGACATCAATACGGCGACCTGCTGCTGCAACAGGTAGGTGAGCGCCTATGCGGCCTATTGCGCGCGTCGGACACCGTGGCGCGCCTGGGCGGCGACGAGTTCGCGGTGCTGCTGCCGACGGTGGACGCGCACGGCGCGCACGCCACGGCCGAGAAGATCCTGCGCGCCCTGGAGCAGCCGTTCGTGCTGGACGGGCACGGCTTCGACATAGGGGGGAGCATCGGCATCGCGCTCGCGCCGGAGCACGGCACGGACGCGACAACGCTGATGCGGCGGGCCGACGTGGCCATGTACACAGCCAAAGCGGGGTCGGCCGGCGCCATGGTCTACGCCGCCGACCAGGATCACTACAGCCCGAGCCGGCTCGCGCTCATCGGCGAACTGCGCCACGCTATCGAGGGGGACGAGTTAATCTTGCACTACCAGCCCAAGGTCGACGCCAAGGCCGGCCACCTGGACAGTGTGGAAACGCTGGTGCGCTGGCAGCACCCCCGGCACGGCATGCTCTCGCCCGACAAGTTTATCCCCTTGGCCGAGCACACGGGGCTGATCAAGCCGTTGAGCCTATGGGTGCTTGGAGCGGCGCTACGGCAATGCCGGTCGTGGCTCGACGCGGGACTGGAGATTCGCGTCGCGATCAACCTGTCCGCCCGCTTGCTGCAGGACGAGCGGCTCGTGGAAACGATCACCGAGATCCTACAGACGTGGGGTGTGCCGGCGGGCCTGTTGCAGATCGAGATCACGGAGAGCGCGGTCATGGCCGACCCCGCCGGCGCCCTGCTTATCCTGACGCGCCTGCACGACATGGGCATCGGCCTCGCCATCGACGACTTCGGCACCGGCTACTCCTCGCTCTCCTACCTCAAGAAGCTGCCCGTCGACGAGATCAAGATCGACAAGTCGTTCGTGCTCGACATGCCGGTCAACGGCGACGACGTCACCATCGCACGCTCGATCATCGACCTCGGGCACAACCTCGGCATGAGCGTCGTCGCCGAGGGCGTCGAGCACCTGGGCATCCTAAACCAGCTCGCTGAAATGGGTTGCGACTTGGTGCAGGGCTACTACGTGAGCCGGCCCGTTCCCGCCGCGGACCTGCTGGCGTGGGTGCGGTCGCGGGACCAGTCGGAAGTCGGAAGTCGGAAGTCGGAGGTGGGCGGCGAACGAGATATCGCCTGAGACCACGACTCATCCCTTCTCGCCCGGCTGTTATGCTATTGGTGATGACCAACTCTCTTCCGACTTCCGACTTCCGACTCCCGACTCCGTTCGGCGCTCTATGGGACCTCGACGGGACGCTCGTCGATACGGAGGCCAATCATTACGCCGCGTGGCGCGCGCTGGTGCGCGAGCACGGGCGCGACCTCTCGTACGACGAGTTCCGCCCGACCTTCGGCCTGCGCAACGACGACATCCTGGCGCGCTACCTCGGCTTCGCGGATGACCCTGCGGAGATCGCGCGATTGAGCGAGCGCAAGGAGGAGTTGTTCCGCGCCTCGCTGCGGCGCGACGGCGTACAGACGCAGCCCGGCGCGCGCGACCTCGTCGCGCGCCTGTACGCGCTCGGCGCGCGCCAGGTCGTGGCCTCCTCGGCGCCGCCCGCCAATATCGAGCTTATCGTGCGCCTGCTCGGCCTGAGCGATACGTTTGCCGCCGTCGTGTCGGGCGAGGAGGTGGCGCGCGGCAAGCCGGCGCCGGACATCTTCCTGCGCGCGGCCGGCCGTATCGGGCTGGCGCCGGGCCGCACGGTCGTGCTGGAGGACGCCCCGGCGGGGGTCGCCGCCGGCAAAGCGGCCGGCTGCCGGGTCATCGCCCTGCTCGCGGGCTTCCCGGCCGAGGCGCTCTCCTCCGCCGACCTCATCGTGCGCTCCTTCGACGAGGTACTCTGGCCCGTGGAGCGGTGGGAAGAGTTCTTGGCTACAGCGGGCGCTTAAGGACATAATGCGCGCCGGCCGCGCCGGTCTCGCGCATCGAGGTGTCGACGGCGACAAGTTCCCAGCCCTCGGAGCCCAGCGTCGTCAGGGCCTGATAGACCGGCGTCGTGTCGCGCCCGAATCGCTCCTCGTCCCCGCCCCCTTGGACGCGCCTGACCACGCCGCCCACGCCGCCGGGATACGTAACCTGCACGATGCAGTACGCCCAGCGTGTCTGTTCCGCCGGCGCGGATTGCCCTTGCCCAAACTCCGACTGCCGCGAACCAAGCATGGGCGCGTCCGCCGAGAGCGCCTGCCACTCGTGCGTCGTGCTGCTCTGCGACAGGGACTGGATCTGTCCGTGTGACCCGCTGCTCTGCGAGAGAATTTGAATCGTTTGGGTACGCACTTTTTGCAGGTTGACGCCAAGGCTCCCGAGAATGCTCCCGGCAATACCCTCACCTTCTCTGGTGAGGCCGAGCAAGAGGTGCTCGGTCCCGATGTAGTGGTGGCCGAGTCGCCGCGCCTCGTCGATCGCCAACTCGACGACTTTCTTGGCGCGCGGGGCGAGACCGATCTCTCCGACGACTGGGTTTGTGCCGCGTTGGACGCTGGATTCGACCTCTTTGCGCACGCTGTCGAGTTCGACGCCTAAGTTCGCCAGTATCTTCGCCGCGACCCCCTCGCTCTCGCGCACAAGGCCGAGCAGCAGATGCTCTGTCCCGATGTAGTTGTGATTGAGGCGCGTCGCCTCTTCCTGCGCCAGCGTCAAGATCTTACGAGCGCGTTCCGTAAATCTATCGAAGCGGCCTGCATTCCTGCTCTGTATATTGCCTGGCAGGGGGTGCAGCTTTGCGGTAATCATCGGCTCGGTCGTTTCCTCGGCGGAGGCCGCGATCGGGCCGAGTTGCGAGAGGACCCGGATCGTCTCCGCGCGCGCCTTCTCCATGCTGACGCCGAGGCTCTCCAGCACGCCGGCCGCGATGCCCTCGCCTTCGCGCACGAGGCCGAGCAGCAAGTGCTCCGTGCCGATGTCCTCCTGGCCCAGACGGCGCGCCTCGTCGACGGCGAGTTCGATCACTTTGTCGGCCCGCGGCGTCAGGCCGATCTCGCCCACGATCATGCGGTCGCCGCGTCCGATGATGAACTCCACAGCGCTGCGCACCCGGTTGAGATCGACGCCCAACTCCGCCAGCACCCGCGCGGCGATCCCGTCGCCCTCGCGGACCAACCCCAGCAGCAGGTGCTCCGTGCCGATGTAATTGTGGTTGAAGCGCGTGGCCTCCTCCCGCGCCAGGGTGAGCACTTTGCGCGCCCGCGGCGTGAATCTGTCGAACCGATCGTCAGTCATGTCTCCTCCTTCACGCTGTCCACGGCGTTGGTTTCCGTCTGGGCCGCCGGAGGCGTCCAGCCGGGGCCGGCCTCGCCTTCTACCCGCATGATCGCGCGGATGTCCTCGCGCGTGAGGTCGGCGCGCCCCTGTCCCTGCAGCGCCGCCTCGACGTACCGCTCAAACTCGGGCAGCGCCGCCTCGACCGCGTCGGGCGGCGGCTGGCCGCGGCCGAACATCTCGCGCAGGAGGGCGCGCCAGCCCTGGATTTTCCCGAATCGATGCTCGTAGTAGGCGGACTCGGCGTCGAGCACGGCCCGCACCGCCGCGACGCTCACATGGGCCTGCGCGGGCGGCAGATGCTCGTGCAGGTAGCGCACGTAGTCGTCAACCTCGTCCTCGGTCACGCCACCTCCCATTAATTGGGCATATTACCCCTATTCGCCGATCAGGTCTACTATACTCCTTTGGTAAGGGGCGCGCCCTATCGATTATGAGATGAGACCTGGCCTTAAAAGACCATGGCACAGGACGGACCTTAAAAGGTCTGCGCGGGAACGATCCGCTCGCCGGACGTCTGTTCAGGTCAGGGCTATCCAGACCCTTTAGGGTTCGTGTCCTGCCATGGTCCTTCAGGGCCAGGCCACGCTTACAATCGCGGGACGCGCCCTCTTGGTAGGGTCCGCATCACTTTGTACAGGCGTGGGCCATGCGATCTTAATCGCAGGCGTCCTTAGTAGTGCTTTTGGAGTAGCCATGACGCGACAGGCGCGCGCTTTCCTCCTCGTGCTCGTCCTCCTGCAGACCCTGTTGCTGACCACCGCCGCCCGCCCCCCGCTCGCCCCCGCCGCCCTCCCTGTCGTCACCGGCAATCCCTTGCTCGACCGCGCCGAGCGCGTCGCGCTGGGAGTGCTCTCCGCCAACCAGACCGAGGTCGGCCACCGCGCCGCCCCCTTCTATAAAGGCCTATGGATTCGCGACAGCTATGCCTGGGGCATGGTCCCCAACGATAGCGGCACACTCTCGACGTACGCCCGCGGCGAACTGCGCTACTGGCTGGCCCGCCAGCAGCCGTTCGGCGGCTGGATCACCTTCGAGTACTCCGGCTGGTACGACGAAACGCCTATCATGATCGGAGCCGTGCTCGACGCGTACCGCCTCACGGGCGACGTGGGGCTGGTGCGGCGCGCCCTACCGGCCCTGCGCCGCGCCTGGAACTGGCTGCACAACACCTATGTCGATCGCCGGCACGGCAGTAGTTGCCTGCTGTGGGTGTCCCTGCGCCCCAAGGGCCAACACTGGGCGGCGGACTGGGCCGACCAGGTGGCGCGCCAGGGCTACACACCGCAGTTGGAGGGCCTGTGGTACCGCGCCACGCATGCCATGGCCGCGATGGAGTTGCTGGCCGGGGGACGCGGGGCGAACAAGGCGGCCGACAGCTACGCCCGCGCCGCCTCCTGCATCGCCTACGACGCCAACACGACGCTTTGGCGGGTCGACGCCCCGGCGCACCGCGACGCGCGACCCCTGGCGCCGTTCGGCCACTACGGGGCCATGCCGGCCGGCCGCGATTATTTCGAGGTCGACGCCAACGCCCTGCTCGTCGCCGCGGGCGTGGCGACGCCGGGCCGCCGCGCCAGCGTGCTCGACGCCGTGGCGGGGCAGGCGCGCTACCTGCTGGGCGGTGACGGCGGGGGACCGGCGCGCGTGCTCTACGGCGACTACGCGCCGGAGGACTACGGCGCCATCCACAACTGGATGGCGGCGGGGCGCTACCAGAGCGCCTATTGGCCGACCGTCGGCGGCCTGCTGGCGATCGCGGCCGCGCGCAACGACGCCATCGGCACGTCGGCGGCCGTGCTCGACGGTCTGGCCGGGCGCGGCGCCGACAGCGCCACCGGCTTCAACGAGTGGTACACGAGGGACGGAACGCCGGGCGGGGCCTCGCTCTACGGCTGGGGGGCGCGCATGTACCTACTGGCGCTCTACCGCGCCTACCTCGGCGTCGACGACTCGGGCAGCATCGGTCATCCTGCCGACATCGTGCTGCGCGCGGCGCCCGGCTCAGGGCGCGGCACGCTCGTACGGCTGGGGCGCCACATCACGATTATCGGTCACGGCAGCGGACGCTTCCGCTACGCGCGCCTCGACGGCCACACCATCCACTCCTTCATCATCTCCGCGCGCTACCTGCGCGAGGGGTCGGTGCTGGAGGTGTACCGGGGATAGTCGGGAGCCGGGAGTCGGGAGTCGGAAGCCCTATGCTATTGAAGGCTCCTGGTGAGCCCACGAAGAAGTCGCGCTACCTCTGCGGTCTGATTCAACAACTCAGGATAGACGTCTGCCCTTCCATATCGAAGTCGTTGCGCGATGAGATGATGTACAAAATGTGCGGCTACGCGCGTTGCTTGTACATGCTGACTTCCGACTTCCGACTTCCGACTCAGTGATGACTGGTAGCGGCAGCGGCGCGGCCTGGGCGGCCGGGCGCGGCGGAGCCAGGAAGTAGCAGAGGGGCGCCAGCACGGACAGGTAGCCGAGCGAGGTGTCGATCATGAAGCGTCCGAAGTACTCCAGCGCGAAGAGGAGCACGAGGTAGCCGGCCATGAGTAGCGGCAGGCTCGGCGCGCGCCACAGCCGTACGCCCACGACGCCGAGCACGAGCGCCCCGGCCGCGAGGGCGAGCCAGGGGCCGATGTAGGCCGTTCCGTCGGCGTGCGCCCAACCGGCACCGAGCGCGACGCGGCCGAAGCCCAGCGTCTGGAAGCCGGTCCCCCACGGTACGTCGAGCGGGACGGCGTCGCGCATCAGGCCCAGCGGATAGGCGACTGTGTCGGCCCAGAAGGCCCGCGCGTCCCACACGATGAACGGGAGCGTCGTCACCAGTAGCGGGGCCAGGAGTCCCCAACTACGCCCGGCCACCGCCACGAGATAGGCCAGCCGCGGGCGCTCCGCGAGATAGAGCCTCCTCCGCTCGGCGCGCCACTTCCGGCTCCCGGCTCCCGACTCCCGACTCCCGACTCCCGACTCGACAGGGAGCGCGCGGATGGCAGGTGGGACGGCCCCGCGCGAGGTGGCCGCGATGTAGACGAGCAGGAGCGGCGCGAGCGGCCACACCGTGATCTTCAGGGCGAGCGCGATCCCGGCGGCGAACGACGCCGCCAGAGGGCGGTCGCGTTGGAGCAGTAGCAGCATCGCGGCCAGGGCCGCCAGCGCCACCACGTCATCCTGCCCCTGTATCACCGCCCGCGCGAAGAGCGGGCTGAACAGCACCGCGCCCAGCAGCGCGAGCCCGCGCGTCGGGACGCGCACGAGCAGGGGCAGCAGGGCCGCCGCGCCCAGCAGGAAAAACAGGTATATATAGCACTCGTCGAAGAGCAGATGCAACGCGTTGAAGAGGGCCTGCGGGAGCGCGCCGAGCAGGAAGCCCAGCGGCAGGTGCGGGTCGTGCGTCAGCGGGAGGTCGGGGCGCGCCTGCCCCTGCATGTCGGGCGTGATGTAGAGGTGCGGCAACGGGGTGTCCCCAAACGACATCGTGTACGGGTTGACGCCCTTGAGCAGGGCGCCCGCGCCGATCTCTATCTGCAGCGCGGTATCGTGGATAAAAGCGAAGGGGATGTTCCAGTGCAGGCGGTCGTAGATGCCGGAGACGGAGCGCGTCACGATCACGACCGCGCCCAGCGCGCCCAGCACGAGCGCGCGCGCCGCGACCGCGAGGCGGCGCGCCCACTCCGTATAGAGCCGCCCCCACGGCGCCAGCGCGGCGACCACCACGTAGGCCAGCAGCAAGCCGAGCGTAATGGAGACGAGCACGCCGTTGGCGCGGTTGTTCGGGATCTCGATAAGTTGCGGGACGAGCAACAAGGGGACCAGCACGTCGAAAGAGATATGGCCGTCGTCCGGCCTGTATCCGTCGGACGCGAGGGCGGCGTCCGCGCGCGGCGCCGGGCGGTGGGCGAAATAGGCCACCAGCAGCAGGGCAATCGTAAAGGAAACGTAGCTGGCGTGGAAGAAGCGCGAAAAATAGAAGACCGGGAAGAGCACCGTTGCGTAGGCGCCGAGCATCACCGTGGCGGGGGTGCGCGCGGTCATGCGGCGGGCCAGCAGGACACCCAGCGGGAGCGCCATGCCCGCCTCGAAGACCCAGAAGGGGAAGTAGCTGTTGGGACCCGGCACGAGGCCCGACCATAAGACGAAACTGGCCGCGCCCCAGCCGTTGTAGCCCTGGATAGGGTAGCTGTGCGGTACCGTCCCACCCACGTAGCCGAAGTTGCCGCCGTAGAAGGCAGGCCAGTCCCAGGCGGCGAACGGCCCCACCAGCAAGATGAATGGGACGGCCAGCCAGGGCAGCAGCGGGGCCAGGCGCTCCAGGCGGGCCGGCCAGCGCGGACCCAGGCGCAGGGCCAGCCACCACAGATAGATGGGCACGAGCAGTAGCGTGGTCTGCTTGGTGGCGCAGCCGGCGGCCAGGGCGAGCAGAGCCAGGCGCCAGCGGCCCATCGTGGAGAAGTACAGCACGGCCAGGATCTCGGCCAGAACCAGGATGTCGTTCTGCCCGTAGATAAACTCGGGCACGAAGAGCGGGTTGAGCGTGACCGCGGCGACGAGCGCCAGGCGCGTGGTAGGCGTGGGCGCGAGGCGCAGCAGCAGCAGCACGGTCACGCCGAGGGCGAGCAGGTAGATGAAACGCTCGTCGAACCAGCCGAGCGTGGCCTGGGAGGCCAGCATGGCGGGGACAGTCACCTCTTCCTGGCCGGGGAAGGTATCGGTCCACCAGAGGGCGGGGTTGTTGGGCTCGTAGCCATACTGCGGCCCGCTGTACCATTGGAAGCCGGCCAGCGGCGTGTTAAAGTAGGTCTGCGCGTAGGGGTCCTTGCCGGCCAGCAGGAACTTGGTCGCCTCCTCGACGTTGATGGAGGTGTCATGCACGGTTTGCGGCCGGCCCGCGTGGCGCTGGCCAATGAAGTTGACCGTCGGCCAGACGAGCAGCAGGACCACGAGGGCGGCGAGAACCGCGCCCTTGCCGCCGTAGTAGAGGCGGCGCGCGCCCTTGCCTAAGGCGGCCAAAGGCGCGAGGAGCACGTCGAGCGCGAGATAGAGGCTGAGCAACCCGACGGCGACGGCGTTGAGCCACGGCGTGGTATACGGTATCCCCGTATGGCTGTCCTGGTGCAGTGTGTAGCCGCTGACGAGGATGAGTACCAGGGCGTCGAGCGAGATACCGCCCCGTCGCGTCCCTCCCGCGATCTGTTGCACGCCCATCCCTTCGTGAGTGGCTAGTGGTTAGTAGGTAGTGGCTGTTAAAGGGCCGCTACTGCGCAACATAGCATATGCGCGAGCTATTGTCTCACGGTTTACCGCGCCGGGATAAGATAAGGAGTAGCGCCCATGGTACCCATTCGGGTACTACAGGGGCCGCGCGGGGTTGCCGATAGTTAAAGTAAGAGGCGGTCGCGGGGTTTTGGGCTGTGCCCCGCGGCCGCCTCGTTTTGTTTAGCCGTCAGCCATCAGCTTCTGGTTGGTCTGACCCCTAACCCCTCTAGGCCAGACGGCCGCGCTCGATGATGAAGCGACGCCGGCGCGTCACGGGCGTATCGAGCCGATCGCCGTAGTGGGCGGCGGCCCAGGCGCGCAGCCGTTCGACCGCCACATCGAAGATATCGTTCGGTACCGACCACATGCCGGACCACTGCCGGCGCGCCACGGACTCGAGTTCCCGCGCAGGCGTGCGGGCCGTTTCCCATTCCGGTCCCGCGAGCTCGTCGACCGTCGCGCCAAGCTTTCGCCATTCGTCGGCGACATGCAGGGACGAGGCGTGTCGCCCCTCATCCGGCCGCTGCCATCCCAACTCACACAGGATATCGTCCCAGGCGGCCATAACCTCTTGACGGCCGCCACCGTCCGGCGACTCGTCGCGGCCGTTGAGCAGGACGCCCGGACGAGCCAGTACCCGCGCGCTCTCCCTGGCGAACCCCGCGCGATCGGCCACGAGATGGTAGACATGCACGGTCAGCACGACGTCGAAACTCGCGGAGGGGAAGGGCAGCGCGGTGATGTCACCCTCGACGAGCGCGACGCGCTCGTCGGCGTCGGGGACCGCGCGCAGCTTGTCACGCAACACATCCAGCATACGCGGAGATATATCGACCCCTGTGTAGCGGTAGCCGGCGCGGACGATGGGCAGGGCGATGCGCCCTGTCCCGACGCCGGGCTCCAGGATGCGCGTGGCGGGCGTGGCTCCCGCCACGTCGAGCAGGGCCTGCCCAATGCGCTCCGCCACGCCGGGTGGATAGCCGCGCGTTTCGTCGTAGTAACCGGCGGCGCGATCGAAGGAAATCGCCATCGATACTGCCCCCCTTCATTTTAACTGTAGCAGTAGCCTCCCCTAACCCTACCCCATTGACAAGCGGCCCGATAGATGAGGCTTCTCGGAGGCCGGAACGTCTATACGCTGGGGACTATATATCGCCAACTGAGTCGAACGATGGCGCGGCGACGGGCGGGCTGGTCTACCGCTCGGTTAGGGCCAGGGTGGCGAGGACGGGGCGGTGGTCGGACACGCCGTCCCACGGGCCGATACGGGCGTCGACGGTGCGCCAGTGGCGCGAGTGGAACACGTAGTCGATGCGCACGAGCCACTGCGGGACGAGCCGCCCGAACACGCGCGGACGCGAGTTGCCCGGCGAGTCGCCGCCGGGGAACGTGCCGCCGGGGCCAAAGCCGCCCTCCCGCCACGCGTCGCCGAGCACGCGCGTCACGATCCCGTACGGCGTGCTTTGGTCACCGCAGTTAAAGTCGGAGAGCATCACCACGGGACCCATTTGCGCGCGCACGAAGCCGGCGATGACGTTGGCCGTGTAGGCGCGCTGCCGCGTTTCCTCATTCATACCTTCGATCGTGATGTCCGTCGAGACCGGGTGTGCGTCGAGCACGGTCACGGTCGCCCCGGCGAAGCGCATGCGCGCTACGAGCGGGACATCGGTCCATTGTCCGGGCAGCGCGACTTTCACGATTTGTAGCGGATAGCGGCTGAGCAGGACGAGCCGGCTGCGCCCGATCAGATCGCCCACGACCTGGTAGGGGTAGATGCCGGAGAGATCACGGCGCAGCGCCTCTACCACGCCGGGGTTCGCCTCCTGCAACCCGATCAGGTCCGCCCCCGACCGTCGTAGGGCGGCGACGACGCCGGCAGGGTCCACGTTGGTCATCAGCACATTGAAAGTCATGGCCCTGAGGCGCGGCGCGTCCGCGGCCACGGCCGGACGCAGCGCCGGGGGCACGAACAAGGCGCCGTAGGTCACGAGGAACAACATCACGCCGGCGATGGCGCAAAGCTGCATGAGGCGGCTGCGCAGCAGGAGGGCCAGGGGGATCGTCAGGACGAGCGGGGCGAACAGATAGAGCGCGAACGTGTTGAGCAGGAACGACCACCACGCGCCGTCGCCGATGAGGGCATGCACGGCGGCCCAGCCGAACAGCGCGGCCGTGTGCAGCACAGCCAGGGCCAAGACGACCTTCGCCAGTACGCGCCCGAGGGACCGTCGCCGAGACGGATTGGGGTCCATGAACGAGCTACTCCTGCCCGTCGCGTAAGTCGATGACCCAACCGGCTGTCTGCGCGCCATTAATGATCGCCGTAGACTTCGGCGGGGTCGAAGACCCGATACTCGACCTCGCGCCAGGGGCCATCGGGGGTCAGTTCGCGGTAGTAGCAGGTGGGGTGGCCCGTGTGGCAGGCCGCGTCACCCTGCTGATGGACGCGCAGAAGGAGGCTGTTGTCCTCGCAATTGACGTAGAGGGCCGCTGCTAGGAGCTCACGGCCGGAGGTCTCGCCCTTGCGCCACAGCTTGCCGCGCGAACGGCTCCAGAAGTGCGCCTTGCCTGTGCGCAACGTCGCCTCCAGGGCCTCGCGGTTCGCGTAGGCCAGCAGCAGCACGGCGTTGTTGTCGGCGTCCTGAACCACCACGGGCACAAGGCCGTCCCCGTCGAAGCGAATGTTGTCGGGAACGGCCCTCACCCCCGGCCCATGCGAATTGG
>JAABUQ010008760.1_pt1 | contig 14022 bp, 8 predicted proteins | sample 5560001 | NCBI WGS metagenome assembly JAABUQ01 (sample SAMN10711888, study PRJNA513371) | rock metagenome | isolation source: Antarctica rocks | place: Antarctica: Victoria Land, Finger Mt nord | collected 2015-12-18
CTAGTGCATATGGAGAGCTTTTGTGTGTTCCATCGGGACCAAAGCTGGCACCTACATCAGCCGACGAGTTTGCATATGTAATTTTGATATCCTGATACGCGCTCTTGAGTACCTGCTCGACTCCTGATTTGCTTGGATTGTATATCAGAACATTAGTTGTTTTGCTTCCAAGCAAGGTTCCGATGCCCAGGAAGAGTAGGGCGAGAAGAATTGGAGAAACTAGAATACTCACTGTTGCTTTATTAAGCAGAATGTCCAAGGCGTCCTTACGAGCGATGGCGAACATGAGACGAGGATGCATAATATTCTCCTTATACTATTGAATGTATGTATCATTTTTTTCAGGTTATGCAGGACGAACGCCCGCAACTTCTATAAAGACTTCTTCCAGAGTGGCTTCTTGTGAATGTACGGCACGCACTTTCCCTTGTGCCATGAGATGTGTAAGTTGTGCTTGATCTGTTGGATTATCCATGTTTAAGGTCAGTTCTTTGAGCGTACCATTTAAGGACGTATTGTTCTCTAACGTGACCGACATAACGCGTTGTCCATGATTGAGTTTTAATGCGCGTGGAGTGTCATTGGCAACAATATGTCCTCCCACGAGAAAGGCCACATGCTGGCATAACTGATCTGCCTCTTCCATCAGGTGTGTTGTGAGCAAAACCGTTGTCCCTTGCTGACACAATTCCTGGATTGTCTGGCGTATCTCGCGTGCCGAAAGCGGGTCCAATCCTCTACTCGGTTCATCTAAAAAGAGCATCGGCGGCTTATGCAGGAGTGCGCGAGCGATCATCAAACGCTGCCGCATACCATTTGAGAAGGAACTTACTTTATCTTTCGCGCGGTCCCGAAGGTGCACTAACTCAAGCACCTCATCAATGCGCTGCTTCGGCAAGTCATAGAGCCAGCAAGAAAATTCCAGGTTGAGCCGTGCCGAGAGCCGCTCGTACAGGTTTTGGTCTTCAAACACGACACCGATACGCTCTTTCAGTCGCGCATGGTCCCTCACGATATCGCAACCAGCAACGGTAGCTCTGCCAGCGCTTGGATCAATTTGCCCCGTAAGCATACGAATCGTTGTTGTCTTGCCAGCCCCATTTGGACCGAGCAAGCCAAAGATTTCGCCTTGTCGTACCGTAAAACTGATTCCTGCCACTGCCTCTTTTTTGCCAAATGTACGCTGTAATTCAGAAACCTCAATCATCGGGTTTATACCATTTTTGTTCATACGTCTTTTTCCTTTTTGCTCCAACTCTGTTTGTCATATGCTTTTCGCGTCAAGAGAACTGTATCATGGAGACGTGTGAGTTTCTATAATTATTGGTTGAGGAGAGAAAAAATGAGGGTAACAGGCGCAGGAAAGAGGGTGAATGGAACGTCAATGTGATGAACGGAGCATAAGCAGGGGTGAATGGAGAGGCTTAACCCATGCAGGGACCGATAATGCTGTTTGACAAAATACTGCGGCTGTTTCCTGTAGGGACCGATGTATCACGTCCTTGTCGGCATGGTCAATCGTCACAAGGACGTGATACATCGGTCCCTACAGTTATTCTTTCACATCGCGTCGCCACGTGAGAACGGCGGCAACTACAGCGAAGATGAGCGTCACGAGCAACGTATGTCTTCCATCTACGTTTACAAGCGGCGGAATGCCGGTAGATAAGACCGATGGAGCAGTGAGCGCGGTGGGCATCTGATTGAGATTCGGTCCAAGAAAGTAGGCGGTGACATTCTGCCAGAAGTCGTTATGTGTAAGGCGGTTTGCCAGCAACATCATAATAACACCAAAGTTGTCTGCTGCGAACCAGCACAGTGCGGTACTTAAACCAACGGTGAGCGAACGACCTATCAAATTGCTTTTGTGACATGAAGAACAGTTCTTTCTACATGCATTGAAGAACGGTAATGCAATAGATGCACTCTTCCTGTCTTGTGTGGGATTTTTTTGTCCCCAGGTATGCTATAATAGCGTCGATACAAAAAGGAGTTGTGTACGCTGCACGGAGGCATCCAACTATGTTGCATGTTGAGCGATTGGAAAAAGTGATTGAGATGCGTTGTGTGCTCTCTATTAACCAACTTGACATGCAGGCAGGCGAAATTGTCGCTCTAATCGGTCCTGTCGGGAGTGGGAAGTCGCTTCTTATTCGTTTGCTCAGTGGACAAGTACAGCCAAGTGCAGGTTGTGTGGCATTGAATGGGCAGGATGTATTCAAAACACCATCTGTGCGTATGCAGATGGGCTTGCTTTTCGATGAAGACTTACTGTATGAACGGCATACAGTGCGGACAAATGTAGAGCTTTATGCACAGCTACACACACTTCCTAAGCATCGTGTTACTGAAGTCCTAACGCTTGTCGGATTAAGCGATCAGGCAGAGAAGCGGGTTACGAAGCTTTCAAGTCCAGCCCAACGGCGTCTCGCCTTTGCGCGAATGCTGCTTGCGCATCCACCGCTATGGTTGCTAGACCGACCAACATTGCGTGCGGACGGAGACACGCAGATATTGTTTGCGAAGCTTATTACGCAAGCCGCTACCGAGGGGACGGCTATTTTGCTCGCGGAAGAGGACCTTTCGTGGGCTGGCAAGTTCTGCACCCGCGTCGTGGAGCTAGCAGATGGGCGTATCATCGAGAACTATGTCCCAAGCCGCGAACAGAACGAGGTAGGAACTCCTGTTGCGTCTGAACGACATATTCCCTTCAAAGTCCCTGCGCGTAAAGAGGACCGTATTCTGCTTTATGACCCCAGCGATCTGCTCTATGCCACAAGTCGCGATGGTAAAACATTCTTACGTACCTCTAATGACGAGGCTGCGACTAATCTTACACTACAAGAACTCGAAAGCCGACTGGTAGGGCGTGGTTTCTTCAAGGCGCATCGTGCCTATCTCGTCAACCTGCAACACATTCGCGCCGTTATTCAATATACCCGTAACAGTTACACCCTTCTGCTCAATGACGACAAAGAGACAATGATTCCACTCAGTAAGCAGTGCGAAAAAGAGTTGCAGGAGTTATTAGGATATTAGTTACTTTTTTCCCGTTGACGCAACGCTTCGTATAGAGCAATACTGCCTGCTACCGCTGCATTGAGCGAGTTAATGTGACCGTGCATTGGCAATTTTACTAACAAATCGCAATGTTCGCGCACAAGGCGTCCGAGACCCTTGCCTTCGTTGCCCACGACAATCGCTAGTGGTCCAGTCAGATTTGCTTTATGATAGAATGTTTTCGCCTCGCCCGCGAGTCCAACGACCCACACATTTGCTTTCTTGAGTTCGTCAATCACGCGTGTCAGATTTGCCTCTTGCGCAATAAGCAAGTGCTCTGTTGCCCCTGCCGACGTTTTGACGACGGTGGCATTGACCTCTGCCGCACGATGCTCTGGCAAAACAATGCCGTGAACACCTGCCGCCTCCGCTGTACGCATCAATGAGCCCAGATTGTTGACATCCTGAATAGCGTCAAGAATGAGCAGAAATGGTGCCTCTTGTTTGCGCTCGGCGTAAGCGAGAATGTCGGAGACACTGGTATATTTGCGTTCCTCGACCTGCGCAATGCAGCCCTGATGCACGGCTCCTCGACTCAATTGATCGAGACGTGAGCGTGGCACCATTTCAAGCGGAATGTGTTGTCGCTCGGCCTCCTGTACAATCGCGGCAACAGGAGCCGCATCACGCTGGCCCTCAGCCAATAGCAAGCGTTTGACCTTTCGCCCAGAATGTAGTGTTTCCAAAACGGGGTTACGCCCCCAGATATATTCAGGCATGAACTCTCTCTTGTCTTCTTTGATGGATGTAATTTTTTTAAAGAGTATAGCATACTCAGGAAGTGTAAGTTCTTAATGGACGGCTACAAGAGTTGTCATCTCATAACTCTCAAAAAGCACTCCTGCAATGGTTTCTTTGTTTGCAGAGAGCAAAGTAATGCGCTAATATAGGCGTCTGTGCACGTATACATGTATATGCGCGCAGACACCTATATCTTGCCCTTTCCAAATATTTCACCGAGTATAGAAAGAAATCAAGGTTTTAGGTGTTACTGTAAGGCATCTCAAAAGTCAAGCGGAAGCAGCATGACTACTACAGACGCGTCAGCGGCATGAACGGTGTATAGTAGTGACAGGGCTTGCCCCTGTCATGCCAACTGGAAAAAAGCATTGACAAACAGAGATTTTATTTGTAGAATAAAAATGGACAAGCAAGCGGTAAAAACACGCTTGCAGTCCTCTATAAGCCTTCTTTTGGGGAAGAGAATGCTTGTAAGTCCCTTTCACATTGTCATAGTGCCCATATGCTTCAATGTACCTATACTTATGCTTGTACTTCTAGTGCGAAATCACCCAATAGCTAGTCTTGGTCGTCAGTGTGACGGTCAGGTTGCTTAAGGTTCTGTCTGTATTACAATATCTTGGGGGGAGGTATCGTTTTATGCGGCAAGAAACTAAAGTCATAGGTTTGGATGTACCATATCACCCTGAAGTGTCATCAACCCTTACTCATATAACCTATGCGCAATGCCTTGAGACGATTATAGCATGCAGTCAAAGACCCTATACCATTAACGATGATAGAAGTTTAGCTTTGGCAGTTGAACTTGCAAAAATTACTGATGATAGAATTCAACTTCATCCATGTAGACAAATCTTCTCACCGGCATTAACGCTTCCGTGTATCGCTGGCCGACGCGGCTTTCTCATGCGTTGGAACGATGTCGTCTATGGTTCACTACAAGTTCTTTTGAGAGATCAGGAGTCATACTACCTTCCTTTACCTTTTGTTCAGTGTGAACGTTTAGCGAAAGATTGTGCTTGGTGCTTGCATCTTTTGGAATGCGAAGTGCAGCAGCAACATAAGCAAAGGCGAAAGAACACAGAAGTAATACGCAAAGTTGCTGATTTGAGTGCCTGTGAGTACAGTGTGCTATCCCTCATGACTCAGGGGCTTTCCACAAGTGCTATTGCAGACAAATTGCATCTCTCGAAGCGTACCATCGAAACTCACCAGCGCAATATTTACCAGATACTTGATGTGCATTCACAACGTGAAGCCGTTCAAGTTGGAATGGACGCTGGCATCCTCTACAATGGATGGTAATCAAGTTATTATTAAGTATAGAAATGTTTCCTTTCCGATATCAATATGCTGAAAGAATCTTTTAGTGATGTATGTACTCATAAAGGAACATTTCTACACGTCCTTCTTTTCCCTCATTCCTATATCAGGTATAGCGAGTTCTTCCTGTGAAGTCATTAAGTGCTTTTTGTGTAATGGAAGTAATCGCAAAAATAGGAATATTACGTAAAAATACGTAAACATAAAGCGTAAGTTTACGTATGACAACAGGTCTTTGGTTAGGTATACTAATTTATGTAAACAAAAAAGTTGTGCAGGAATTTGCATCTCTTCATGCTGCCTGTAATCAAGAAAGTCAACATATGCTGGATACCCAATTTGTTGAAAATATTGCTGTGTAGAAGTCTCCTAGTAGTTTTAACGAAAAATCAGGCTATTATACATGCTTTTGCATGCACTGATGTAAGAATGAAAAATTGTTGTGTTCCTTCTTAAATATTTTTAACAGTTTCTTTTAGGCTGTCAATTTTGTACTAGCATATGGTTAGAGAGGAGCTCGTAGCGACATGGAATACATGTCCATCTCTCGTAGAAGTGTTACCCAACATGTAGCGACGCGTGGAGAGATTCCTTGTGAATCTCCTACCAGCAGTGAGCAGATAGAGCAATACAAAGCATGGTTTGCCAGGGATGCTGAACGCAATAGCGTACTTAATGATCAGAAAAAAATCAAGGCCTATCAAGATGAGTCATTGCGATCTACAACTGTCAACAATCAAGAAATACGGTTGTTTGCTCCTTTTCACCAGGAATTTTCTGCTTTGCAAACTTTCACAAGAGGACAGCTATGCACGTTGGGCGTGCTCGCATGTAGCTTTCTGCTCGGCATCTTTTTTTTCCACATTGGCATGGTCGTAGTGCTTATTGCGTTCATTTCGATAATTTACCTCGCTGATCTCCTGATCACTGTTGTGCTATCGGCACAAACACTGAACCTTTCAGTAGAGGAACATATAGACGATAATCTTGTTAATGCTCTGCAAGATATGGAGTGGCCGCGCTATACTATTCTCTGCCCACTCTACCACGAGACTGAGGTTGTGGCACAATTTGTGCAGGCTATGCAGAAGCTCGATTATCCCGTTGATAGGCTACAAATTCTTTTTCTTACCGAGTTCGACGACACCGCGACACGTTTGGCTATTCAATCACTTCATCTTCCACCACATTTTTCGATTATAATCGTCCCTGACGGGAAGCCACGAACGAAGCCTCGTGCCTGTAATTATGGCTTATTACAGGCAACAGGCGACTATGTAGTCATCTTTGATGCGGAAGACATTCCCGACCCCTTACAACTCAAAAAAGCTGTCCTTGCCTTTGCGAATCAAGGTAAGAAAACGGCTTGTGTGCAAGCAAAACTCAATTTCTATAACTCGGAGCAAAACCTGTTGACACGCTGGTTCACAGCAGAGTATTCTCTGTGGTTCGACCTAACACTTCCTGGCTTACAGAAACTAGGGGTCCCACTTCCTCTAGGAGGTACCTCCAACCACTTCCGTACTTATATGTTACGTGAGTTGGGCGCATGGGATGCCTACAATGTGACCGAGGATTGCGATTTGGGATTACGCATGGCCTCTTATGGGTACAAAACAGCGGTACTAGACTCAACAACCTACGAAGAGGCGAACTCACAATTCAAGAATTGGTTTCGGCAGAGATCGCGCTGGATCAAAGGCTACTTGCAAACGTATCTGGTCTATATGCGCCATCCACAGGTCTACCTGCGGCCCGAACGTCTGGGGGAGTTTCTTTCGCTGCAATTCTTTGTTGGTGGTAAGACAGGAGTACTTTTCATTAATCCCTTGATGTGGGCACTTGTTGTGGGCTACATTCTGCTGCGTCCTGTCGCTCTCTATCATGTGTTGTTTCCTGGACCCGTGCTTTACATGGGAGCAATGTGTCTCATCTTTGGCAATTTTTTCTATATTTACTCACATCTACTTGGTTGTATGAAGCGTGGTCACTATGGCCTCGTAAAATGGACACTAACCATTCCCATCTATTGGGCAATGGCGAGTGTAGCGGCGTTTATCGCCTTACAACAACTCATTTTCAAACCTCACTACTGGGAAAAGACAAAGCACGGTCTCCACCTACACAACGCCAGCTCGATGACCAAGATCACCGTGATAACTGAAGAGGTCAACGCAGTGGAAGGGGTGTTGCAGTTCGTGGCTGAGTTGCAAGCGAAGGGCATTTCTGCATCACAAACAGGTGAACTGGTAACGACCAATGTGTCATCAAACATCTCTGTTACAAATGATGACATAGAGATCGAGCTTACGGAACAAACTGTGCGGCTGAGGATGCATACGAGCGCAGAACATATAGTGCAACCAATGCTCTTCGACGACTCCGAATGTGACGATACGACGATACGTTTGCCTCGTTGGACTCCTGTCTCTCGACGGAACCTACCAGATACGCCACGTCCTGTAGAGAATGACGCCGAGTGTGACGATACGACGATACGTTTGCCTCGTTGGACTCCTGCCTTTCGACAGAAATTGCTAGATACTCCCATTCCTGTAGAGAATGACGCCGAATGTGACGATACGACGATACGTTTGCCTCGTTGGACTCCTGCCTCTCGACAGAAATTGCTAGATACTCCCATTCCTGTAGAGCTTGAGCAGATACAAGATGTTTCGGTCTCTGATGAAAGAGCAAGACCACTTGCTACCACAGTAGTACAGCTTATGCTATTCGAGGAGCAGGAACGATGACTATGCAATCAAAGAAATTTCGCTCGGATATCATAACCGAAGTAGTAGAAATAGAGCTGTCCGAAAAGGAGTTCAAAGCTGTATTGCCGCGTTCACGGGAGCACAAAGCAAGGCAATTATGGGCTCAAGACCCATGGTTGACCGCGACTATTCTCACCGCCTACATTATTAGCATCGGCACCTTCTGGTACTTTTTTCAGAAGCATCAGATTGTACTATACGGAGATACATACGCACATATATTGATCGTGCGGCGTGTCCTCGATAACGCAACCCCAGGGCTTGCCCAACTTGGGGGAGTATGGTTGCCTTTGCCCCATCTAGTAATGCTGCCATTTATCTGGAATGATTACCTGTGGCGTACTGGTATAGCTGGTTCTTTACCTTCGATGATCTGCTACCTGATCTCTGCAATTTATCTCTTTCTCGCCGCGCGACGGTTGACAAAGGATAGCCGAGCTAGTTTTGTTGGCACACTGCTCTTCATCTTGAACCCCAATGTACTGTACCTACAAACTACCGCTCTGAGCGAGATTGTGCTAATCGCAACACTTACAGCTTCTTCATACTACTTCCTCGCGTGGGTCCAGGACGAGAAGCTGAATGATCTGATCCTAGCCGCACTCGCAACATTCCTGGCAACCTTATCACGCTATGATGGCTGGGCCCTATTTCTGGCAATGTTTGCAATGATCATAGTGATTGGCTTGCTGAAGCGTCTACCCTGGAAACAAATCGAGGCACATGTGATCGTTTTCTGCTCTATGGGTGGGCTAGGTATTGCATTGTGGTTACTCTGGTGTCGTCTCATCTTTGGCGATCCACTCTTCTTTCAGCGTGGCCCCTTCTCATCGCAGGCACAGCAAAAAGCATTGATTGATGCGCATGTACTGTTTACCTATCATGATCTCTGGCAGTCCATCCGTTACTATACCGTAGACTCTGTTCTTAACGTGGGCCTTGTTCTCTTCGTGTTAGGTATCATTGCTATTGGCGTGTTTGTCGTGCGACAACGTATAAGTACAGAGATGTTTGCAGGCCTACTATTTCTAGTTCCTTTCGCCTTCTATGTCGTCTCACTTTACCTTGGTCAGGCAGCTCTCTACGTTCCTGGGGCAGTTCCACCCGATCTTGAGCACCAGATATACAACGCTCGTTACGGAGTACAAATGGTCGCCCCTACAGCACTCTTTCTTGCCACATTAATCAGTAATATCTCTCTACGCCGTTTACACACGTTAGCTCAGTTTGTGCTGATTGGAGTTATTATTGGGCAGACAATATGGATTGCATCGCATGGCATCATCTCTCTGGAGGATGGACAATTTGGTCTGTCCTGCTCCCGTTCACATCAGGTTGTTATCTATCTCGCCCAGCACTACAATGGAGGAAAAATTCTTGAAGACCTCTATGATACGAAGATTGATGCGCTGAACCCAGAAGCTGGCATTGACTTCAAAAATGTCATTTACGAAGGTTCGGGCCCTCTTTGGCCTCAGGCCCTTCACAATCCTTCTTCAGCGGTGAACTGGATTATTATCAATCCAGCAAACAAATATGATCAAGTAACACAACACATTACCCCCGCCTTCAACGAGCAATATACACGTGATATCGAGGAGCCTGACGGTTTGAGCTTGTATCATCGCAATGGGCTGGTGCTTCCAACACGTCCTATCCCTACCTTTTTCTTAGATCAACATGTGTTGTGTGTTGACCACAATTCAGCAAGTTGATGACAATGTAGCAACGAGTAGAGGCATTTATGAAATGGCAACCATTCAGCAAACACTTTCTATGGACCCTTGCAGGACTAGCTATGGTCGTTACACTCGTGCTTGTGCTTGCACTTACATATACTCCACAGTTACTCACCGCTGCTGGTACACCTCCACCTGTTCCTGGCGATGATTGGCCGACATATTTACATGACACACAGCGCACAGCCGCAAGTGGCGAGGTAATACTTTCACCCACTAATGCTGCACAACTGGGAAGGCTGTGGCGCTTCAAAACGGATGGAGGTATCGCAACCTCACCTATTATAGCAAAAAACACTGTCTATATCGGCTCCTGGGATGGCTATGAGTATGCAGTAGACTCACTGACGGGATACCAGAAGTGGAAAACCTATCTGGGTAAGACAACAGGCAACTGTAACCCGTCTTTGATCGGAGTCACATCATCCGCTACGGTACAGAACAATGTTGTCTATGTTGGCGGTGGCGACTCATACTGGTATGCGCTTGATGCATATACAGGCGAGGTGCTATGGAAAGTTTTTACTGGAGAGAACAGTGCTGACAAAGGGTTCTATAACTGGTCAAGTCCGCTTATCTACAAGGGCTATGCATACATTGGGATAGCAAGCAATTGTGATAATCCGTTGGTAACTGGTAAATTGCTCAAGGTCAGTTTAGATTCGCACCAGGTTGTTGGAAGCACACTATTTGTTGGTGAAAAAGAGGTTGGTGCCGGCATCTGGACCTCACCCACGCTTGATGAGGCTACCAATACCATCTATGTGACCACTGGGACACAGAACGAGATATGGCAAAAATTCTCACAGGCTATCGTAGCTGTAGACGCAAACTCTATGAAAATAAAAAGTTCATGGCAGATACCGCTTTCCCAGTCAGGAGGTGACTATGACTGGGGGAACTCTGCCGTTCTCATGACTGATACTCATGGTCGGAAGATGGTGGCGGCAACGAATAAAAATGGCTTTACCTATGCCTTTGATCGTGCTAATCTAAATACTGGACCTCTGTGGGAGCAACAAACGGGCATTGGCGGCCAGTGTCCTCCATGTGGTGAAGGCAGCGTTTCATCTGGTGCATTTGCACAAGGCATGCTCTACATGGCTGGAGGTTATACAACTATTCATGGTCTCGGATATCCGGGCGCGGTACGCGCTATTGATCCCGCTACAGGAGAATATCTTTGGGAACACGGTGTCCCCTACCCAATTGTGCCCGCGCTCAGTTATGCTAATGGCCTCATCATTGATGGTGAAGGGAAGACGATGGAGGTACTTGACGCGGCAACGGGGACAAGGCTCTACAGTTATGAGACAGACAATACGCTCTATGGGCCAGCAATCGTTTCGCGCGGCATGATCTACATGGGATCGCTCGATGGCTATCTTTACGCCTTCGGTCTGCACAATAGTGTTGTTCAATCTGACTCAGCGTGCCTTAGTGGATGGCTTTGCCAGGACATCGGTGCATCCAGGCTCAATGGCTCGGAGGTGTTTGCAGACAAGACATGGAGCGTTTCAGCAGGTGGCGCAGGCATCGGTGGAATAGGACTCTCCTATGACCAGGTGCGTTTCATCAATCAGAGTGTCAGTGGCGATATGCAAATCACCACACAGATTGTATCGCAGCAAGAGATTGGGCCAACATCACAATCCGGACTCATGGTGCGACAAAATACGGATCGAGGCTCGCCTTTCTATGCAATTATGCTGACACCGCAGGATAGATTTGTCGTTCAATATCGTACTGGCTTTGCTGGCGCAGCAACAACTACTGGTACACTTACTCTATTAAATGCTCACAAGCAGGCAAAGTATCTGGAAATACAGCGCACTGGGAATACATTTCAAGCTGCTGTATCTACAGATGGTGTGACATATACATTGGTGCCAGGGAGTACTGTTACAGTAGTAATGCCCAACAAGGTTTCCGCAGGACTTGCGTCAAGCTCAGGTGTAAATGCAGCACTGGGAACCGTTACCTATGCGCATGTCACGATGAGCAAACCGAGCAATGTTCCACTGGCCTCTCGTCCTACCTCGCCCTGTCCAGACGGCTGGAGTTGTGGCGATATTGGAAATCCTGGATTAGTAGGGGACCAGAGAGTCAATAATGGCGGCATGACCTTATTTGGTGCAGGTGCGGATGTCTGGGGTGATGCGGATCAGTTCCATTTTGTCTGGCACTCGCTTACAGCCAATAGTACCGTAAGTGCTCGTGTTACTGCTTTACAACAAACTGACCCGTTGGCAAAAGCAGGGGTCATGTTACGTGCCGGCACTGATGACGACACCCCCTACTACGCCGCTTTTGTCACACCTCATCAAGGTCTTACCGTACGCTATCGTGCGATTAAAGGGCTGAATGCGCAAGTTGTTACGGCCAACAGTGATTTCCAGTTACCGACATACTTGCGCATAGCACGCTGGAAGAACATCTTCACAACGTATGTCTCTATGGATGATATCACCTGGCGTGCCTTAGATGGCTCAAGTGTATCTATGGATTTGCAAGGGCCAATGCTAGGAGGGCTAGCCCTTACAGCGCACAAAACTACTCTTATGAGCTCCGCAACATTCGACTCCTTTAGTGTGACCGATACAGCTCAGGTTGCGCCAACAGCTTGCCCTGATCAGTGGACATGTGCTGATATTGGTTATCCGGCCCCAAAAGGTGGTCAAATTTTCAACAAGCTCGACAGTACCTGGACACTACAAGGAGGTGGTTTCGACATCTTCTTTAAAACTGACCAATTTCGCTTTGTCTGGCAGCCAATGAACGGCGATGGTAATATTAGCTCTCTCGTTAACTTCGTTACGCAACCGGGGCAAGATGCGCGAGCGGGAAATGACTATGCAAAGGCAGGAGTTATGCTGCGCGGAAATACTGATGCTGGTTCTCCCTACTATGGGGCCTTTATCACGCCGCAGCATGGCATAGTAGTACAATATCGCCTAAAACAGGGCGATGGGACAGGGGAGACGATACTACCAGATACTCCCAAAGGACCCCTATACCTGAAGGTTGAGCGTAGTGGCAATATCTTTAGTGCTTACATATCAAAAGATGGCAATGCCTGGACCCTCGTCGACGGTTCAAGCGTTGCCATAGACACGGGATACACTATGCTGGCTGGACTAGCTGTCACATCACACGATTCTGCTTTCGTAAGGGTTGCAACCTTCAATAGTGTCAATAGTAGTGCAAACGTTGCAGGAGCATGATAATGCAATTTATCCGTTTTAGCCTTGTGGGTGTGCTGAATACGCTTATTGATATTGTTGCATTTAATCTCTTTATGCTATGTTTTCCTGCGCGCGATGTGGCTCTGCTCGTTGTCTACAATTCGCTCGCGTATGCTTTGGGTGCGCTCAACAGCTACACCCTGAACAAGTATTGGACGTTTCAGCGCAGACAGGACGCGACAGGCCGCGAAGTTATGCGCTTCGTCATCGTGAGCGTATGTGGCATTTTGTGTAACAACCTCATGTTCTGGCTCGTAGCAGGAATAGCACATCCCTCTATCGGGAATATCGCGCTCTGGGCGAACATTGCAAAGGTGATCGCTATCAGTGGAACCATGACTTTATCGTACCTCGGAATGCGTCTTTGGGTCTTTGCTGGAACAACTCGAACAGGTCTACAGTATTATACTCGCATTGCCATGAAACAAAACTGCAATGTTGCTGACAAGGGTGTGATGCACTGGACCCCTACAGCTTCTTGCATGGTACAAGAGGAGAGTGAGCTAATGTACGAAGAAACCGATATGTCGCAAAACGGGAACGCGCAACAATTTCTCACCCATCATAGCCTTTCTGTCGTGCTACCTGCACACAATGAGGAAGCTGTCATCGCCACAACATTGCAGGTGGTCCTGTCTACTCTGCCATTGTGGGTGCAGAATTTTGAGGTAATTGTGGTCAATGATGGCAGCACAGACAATACTCAATCCATCGTCCAGACTATAGCCGCAACTGACCCACATGTACGCCTGATTACCCACCCTGTCAACCAGGGCTATGGGGCGGCTCTCGTTACTGGTTTCACGGCGGTGACAAAAGACCTCGCATTTTTCATGGATGCCGATGGACAATTTGACCTGCACGACCTTGAACCGTTCTTTTCCCTCATTGACACCCATGATGCGGTACTTGGATACCGCATCGACCGCCAAGATACCTGGTTGCGCAAATGCAACGCATGGGGCTGGAGACTACTTGTCACTGCTATCTTCAAAATCAGGGTACTCGATGTTGATTGCGCCTTCAAACTCTACCGCTCTGAGTTTCTGCACAAACACCAGCTAGAAACGCGTGGCGCAATGATCAATGCGGAGATGCTCTATAAAATGAAGCGTTTTGGCTACACCTATACACAACTAG
>JAABUQ010008763.1_pt1 | contig 14019 bp, 12 predicted proteins | sample 5560001 | NCBI WGS metagenome assembly JAABUQ01 (sample SAMN10711888, study PRJNA513371) | rock metagenome | isolation source: Antarctica rocks | place: Antarctica: Victoria Land, Finger Mt nord | collected 2015-12-18
ATATTATGACGGCTTGATCGTGTCCATCCCCAGATACGGCCGCAACGCCGCCGGGACGCGCACGGAGCCGTCCGCTTGCTGGTGATTCTCCAGCAAGGGGACGAGGATGCGCGGCGAGGCCAGCGCCGTGTTGTTGAGTGTGTGGGCGAAGCGTACCTTGCCGTCCTCGCCGCGGTAGCGCAGGTTGACGCGGCGGGCCTGCCAGTCGCCCAGGAATGAGTCGGAGTGTGTCTCGCGGTAGGTGCTTTCCGAGGGCACCCAACTCTCGACGTCGTACGCCTTGACTTTGCCCAGCCCCATGTCGCCCGTACACAGCAGCACGACCCGGTAGGGGATCTCGAGCGCGCGCAAAATCTCCTCGGAGTTGGCGAGCAGCGCGTCGAGCAGGTCCAGCGAGGCGGCGGTGTCGGCCGGCGCGATAATGAACTGCTCGACCTTAGTGAACTGATGCACGCGCACGATGCCCTTGACGTCGCGACCGTACGAGCCGGCCTCGCGTCGGAAGCAGGGCGAGAGCGCCACGTAGCGCACCGGCAACTCGTCGAATGGCAGGATCTCACCCTCGTGCATGCCGGTCATGGCGACCTCGGCGGTACCGGCCAGGAAGAGGCCGTCGGCCGGCAACTCGTAGGTCTCGTCGCGGTGGGCCGGGAACTGTCCCGTCCCAATGAGGGCGGCCTCGCGCGTGAGGGCGGGCACGATCAGCGGGGTGAAGCCCTTGGCGACGAGCCGGTCGATGGCGAAGCGCGCCAGCGCCATCTCGAGTAGGGCTCCAGCGCCTTTTAAGATATAGCTGCGGCTGCCCGCCACCTTGGCCCCACGCTCGAGGTCCAGGATACCCAGCCGCTCCATCAGCGCCACATGGTCAAGCGGCGCGAAATCGAAGCGGGGAGGGTCGCCCCAGCGCTCGATCTCCACGTTCTCGCTCTCGTCGGCGCCCTCGGGGACCGACGGGTCGGGGATGTTAGGCACGCGTAGCAAAAGCGCGCGCAGGTCCTCGTCGAGGGCGCGCTGCATATCTTTGATGCTGTTGACCCGTTCGCGGATGACCCGGCCGCGCTCGATCAGCCCCGCGCGCTCCTCGGGTGAGGCCTTACCGGTGCGCTTGGAGACATCGTTGCTCTCCGTGTTCAGGCTCTGAACCTCTCGTTGGAGGTCCAGGTCGCGACGGTCGAGCGCGAGCAGACGGTCGAGGTCGAGGTCGATGCGCTTTTTGCGCGCGGCCTCGCGCACCTCGTCGGGGTGTTCGCGGATGAATTGGCGATCCAACATCTCTCTATTCCTCCGCCTCGGCCTGAATCTCGGCCTCGACCGCGCCGCCGCGTCGCAGTTGGGGGAACAGTATTACGTCACGGATGCTCGGCGTGTTCGTCAGCGCCATCACCAGGCGATCGATGCCGAAGCCGATGCCGCCGGTCGGGGGCATACCGTGCTCGAGCGCCGTGAGGAAGTCCTCGTCCAGCGGGTGCGCCTCCACGTCGCCCTGGGCGCGCTCGCGCTGCTGCTCCTCGAAGCGCCAGCGTTGGTCGACCGGGTCATTGAGTTCGGTGAACGCGTTGCAGAGCTCGAAGCCGCCCATGTAGGACTCGAAGCGCTCGACCAGACCGGGGTCGTCGGTCTTACGCTTGGCCAGGGGCGAGAGCTCGACCGGGAAGTCGACCAGGTGCGTCGGCGCGATCAGATGCTCGGTCACGAACGTGTCGAGCAACTCGTCGATGATCTTGGCCCGCGGCGTATCTGGCGCGAGGGCGACGCCGCGCTCCCGGGCGACCCGATAGAGGCTTTCTTGCTCGGGATAGGCGCGCACGTCGATGCCGCTGTACTGCTGGATGGCGTCGAGCAGCGGCACGCGCGGCCAGGGGCCTTTGACGTCGACCTCGCGCCCGGCCACTTGGATCACCGTCGTACCCAGCAGTTCCATGGCCGCCCCCGCGACGACACCCTCGAAGAGTTCCATCATATCGGTGTAGTCGGCGTAGGCTTGGTAGGCCTCGAGCATAGTGTATTCGGGGTTGTGGAAGCGCGAGAAACCCTCGTTGCGGAAATTCTTGCCGATCTCGTAGACGCGGTCGATGCCGCCAATGGTCAGGCGCTTGAGGTAGAGCTCCAGCGAGATGCGCAGGTAGAGGTTCTCGTCCAGGGCGTTGTAGTGCGTGGTGAACGGGCGCGCCGCCGCGCCGCCGTAGAGCGGCTGCAGCACGGGCGTCTCTACCTCCACGAAGCCGCGCGCCTCCATGAAGCGCCGGATATAGCTCACCAGGCGTGAGCGTAGCAGCAGAATGCGCCGCGAATCCTCGTTGACGATGAGATCGAGGTAGCGCTGGCGATAGCGCTTCTCGGTGTCTTTGAGGCCGTGCCACACTTCGGGGAGCGGCCGCAGGGCCTTGGCAAGCAAGGTCAGCCGCGTCGGGCGGACACTGGGCTCGCCGCGCTGCGTGTGGAACGTTTCACCCGTCGCCTCCACGAAGTCGCCCGCGTGCAACTTCTTGAAGAGGTCCCAGCCCTCCTCGCCGACGAGCGGCCTCTGGATCGAGAGTTGAATGTGCCCGCTGCCGTCCTGCACATGAACGAAGGCGAGCTTGCCCATGCGGCGCACGTTGCCCACGATGCGGCCGGCCACGGTCACCGCGTCGCCCTCGCCCTCTTCGAGCAGCGCGCGCGCCTGGGCGGTGGTGTGCGTGGGGCGCGCGCGGGGCGGATAGGGGTCGATGCCGGCGGCGCGCAGTTCCTCCGCCGCCTGGAGGCGCGCCTGGTACTCATCCGATGGTGTCATAACACCATCAGGGTACAGAAGCCCGGTGGCAAGTGGCAAGGTCTTCGCCGGAGAGGTGCGTGGGGCTGCGAAAAGCTGCTACACTGATGTTGGTTACAGTGGTACACGCGGGAGTAACTCAGTTGGTAGAGTGACTGCCTTCCAAGCAGTACGTCGCCGGTTCGAGTCCGGTCTCCCGCTCCAATAACAAGAGCCGCTTCGTAGACACCGAAGCGGCTTTTTGCGTTCTGCTATGGCTGAGTGCCGTGAGCAGGGACGACGTAGTGCCGTAGCGCATAGCTCGCGTAGCGCATAACTCGCCAGGCCGGATTCGCTCGATCCCCGGCTAATCGCTCAATGCCACACGTCGATTGTCAGGGCGTGGAGCGTCGAGTTGTCCGCCGTCTTCTGATTCAGCCACGGCGCCCAGCGGCGCAGTCCCCGTTCCCATGACGGCTCGGTCTGATGGGTGGCCTGGGAGCCGAGGACGACGAGGCGCTGCGCGCGGCGATCCAGGGCCAGCTTGCCGCCGAGGACGGCGAGCGACTTGAGCACCGCCCCCGTGCGCGTGTCCAGTATGTACGTGCCGCTGTTGCTCACGACGTAGGCGCGGGACCTGCGCTCGTCGATGGCCGCGGCCCAGGGGTACTGCCCGACAGCTAGTGTTTTTATCGTGGCCCCGGTGCGCGTGTCGAGTAGCGTGACGTGGCCGACGCCGCCGTGGCCGTTGCCGCTCGACACGAGTATGACGCGGCCGGCCCGCGCGTCCAGCGCGATCGCGTCGGGCTCCAGCTCAGGCCCGCCGAGCGGGATCGTCCGCACAACCCTGCCGCTGTGCGTGTCGAGCATATCGATCGTCATGTTGATCGTGCTGACCAAAAAAAGATGGCCGGTGCGCTCGTCGAGCGCGGAGAGGTAGGGCTCCGTCCCCACCGGGACGGTACGCAGCACCATGCCTGCGCGCGGGTCGATCGTGCTGACGGTGCTCGCGCCGCCCTGGATCGGTACCAACCCGGTCGCGGTCACCCCTTCTTGCGTCACGAAGAGACGCCCCGCTCGCGCGTCGAGCGCCACGCCGACCGGGACCCCGCGCACGCCCAGTTGGATCGTGCGCAGCAGTACGCCCGTCCGGGCGTCGAACACGGCGACTCCGTCGTTGACGCCGACGTAGACCCGGCCCGCGCGCGCGTCGGCCGTGAGCCCGTGCGGGTTGGAGGCCATCCTGACCGTGCGCACGAGCCGGCCGGTCCGCGCGTCCAGTGTACTCACCGAGGCGCCGACGCCGTCCCTGGTGACCCCAATGGCGAAAAGGTGTCCGAGGCCCGGCACAGGGACCATGCTGTGATAGGCGTCGGCGACGGCCACGCTATGCACGAGAGCGCCGGTCCGCGTGTCCAGTACCTGGATCGTGCCGTCCTCGTTCGACACGAACGCGCGGCCGGTCGACTCGTCGACGGCCACATTGCTTCGGTTTGACCCAACGGCTAAAGCGATGCTATTAAGAATCGGGCGTCCCGCCGGAGACGTCGAGGGCGGCGAGGCCGTCACCGCGCCCACCGCGCGTCCCCCCGCCAGAACCAACGCGCCACCGGCCGCCGCCAAGAGTGCTGTCCGCCTGCGCATCACCAGCCTCCTTCTATCTGTATCTCCGTTTGCATCCGCGCCCGCAACGTCTTGAGTGTACGGTGTAGCAACTGTTTGGTGGCGGCCGGGGTGCGGCCGACGTGACCCGCCACGTCCTCCAGCGCCCAGTCCTCACCGTAGCGGAGCCACAGGGCGCGGCGCTGGTCGGCCGGCAAAGCCGCCAGGTGGGCGCGCACCCATCGCGCCCGCTCCCACCGTTCCACCCAATCGTCGCGACCGCCGTCCGTTTGCCGTCCCTGCAAAGCCTCTTCTACCGCCGTGTCGCCCAAGGTCAGCTCACATGGGCCGCGCCGCGCCTGTCCCGCGATGACGTTGGCGGCGATGCGCAGCAGCCACGCCAAGATAGGAGCGCCCCGATCCTCGTAGCGCGGGAAAGCCTGGAGCGCCTGCAGAAACGTCTGCGCGGCCACGTCCTCGGCCCGTGCCCGCTCACCCACGCGGCGGTAGGCAAAGGCGAACACGGCGGGGTAGTGGCGCTGGTAGAGTTGGGCGAAGGCGGCGCTGGTCGCCGCGCAGTGCGCGCTCAGCCCACCATCAGGGATGATCACGTCATTTCCTCTTTTCTATCGCTCCCGGCGTTTGCGCCGTTTCGGCATCAGGGCGCCGTCCGCGCGTCGAACGTGCTCACCGTGCCGGTGCGCCCCTTGCGCAGTTCACGCGCTTCGTTCGCGATAGATCTACTGATAAAGCCAATTTGCTCGAAGAGGCCAGACCCGACAGGCCGGTCGACCCCACTACCGCCGTCGCTCACGTCCGCGCTGGCTACGAAGACGCGGCCTGTTCGATCGTCCACAGCGACTGGGCCAGGCCCCACGACGACGCGCATGGTCCCCAGAAGCTGCCCACCTCGCGCGTCGAGCACGCTCATCGTACCGCTGTGGCTGTTGGCCACGTACACGCGGCCCCGTCGCGTGTCAACGGCCGCGCCCTCCGGCAAGAATCCGACGGTTGTCGATCGCACGAGCCGACCGGTCGCCGCGTCGAGTATGTTCACTGTGCCGATGTCCTCCCCATTCGTCCCGTTGTTGACGACAAAGACCCGCCCCGCCCGCTCGTCCACGAGGACCGTGGACGGGTTGTCGCCCACGGGCGTTGCGTGCAGTGCGCGGCCAGTGCGGGCATCGAGCATAAGCACTGTGCCGGGCGTGTGGCACACGCCACCCGGCGTCGCGCAGGCCCTGGTCGATCCGGCCAGGGTGGCGACAAACGCATGATCTCGTCGCGCATCGACTGCCAGGGCCGATGACGCATAGCCAGCCAGCGTGACGGTCCGCAGCACGCGTCCGCCGCGCGTATCCAGCAGCGCCAGGCGACCCCGATACGCCGGGTCAGGCCCGATGACGAACGCCCGTCCGCGCCGTTCATCCACCGCCATGGCCTCCGGATTGAAGCCCAAGGTGATAGTCTTGATCGTGCGCCCTGTCGTGACGTTCAACACCTGTATGCGGCCTCTCATGACACGATAGGGCGTGCCGGCAAAGACACGCCCCATCGATCGGTCGATGGCGAGGAAGGAGGGGGATGCGCCGACAAGCGTCCTGCCCCGGATCAGCCCGCTGCGTGTATCGAGGATAGTCACGCCCGCACGCACAGGCCTTCCGGCCACGGCGGACGTGGCGATAAAGGCGCGCGAGCGCGCGTCGTCCACGACGACGGCATGCGGGAAGTCACCGATCGGCGTCGTCCTCCGTACCGTCCCGTCGGACGCGTCGAGCATGGTGGCCGCGCCCGACGCGCCGCCATCGCCCAGGGTGATGACGAAGGTATGGCCCGCGTGCGCGTCGAGGGCGAGAGCTACGGGAGTGCGGCCGACGGTCACAACGCGCGTGGCGTCCGTCGTGGGCTCGGCTACGACCGCCGACCCGCCGGCGACCGCCGCGGCGAGCGCGACGAAGATGATAATGGTTCCGCGAACTCTCATGCTAAACCTCCTCATTAAGGCGGCTCCGGCCAGCCAGAGCGCCAGCACGGCGCCTAGCAACACGATCACGCCCGGCGCCAGTAACACGAGCACTCCTAAGATGTTCGCGGCCGGCGTGGGGTCCCGGAACACGGCGCCGGCCAGGTGGCGCATCAGACCGTAGTCGATCACCAGGTTGTCGGTGTGGCGGACGACGGACACGACCGCCGTCGCCAGCGCGCCGGCGCCCAACCACGCGCTGCCGAGCGCGCCGAGCGCGAGCGGGACGGCCATCGCTTGCAGCGGCCAGGGGACGGGGCGCCGCGCCCGATGGATCGAGCATGCCAGGCGCCCCGCGTCCTCGTAGAGGTGTAGCGCCTCACGCTCGGCGTCCTCGGGCGCGTAGCCCTGCGCGCGCAGGCGCGCCGCGAGATCGTGCAGGTTGCCGCGCACCTCCACCACGACGGCGCGCGTCTCCTCGGGCGCCAGGCGAAGGCCTCGCTCCAGCGCCCCCAGATACGTCTCCGTCGCCGCACCCATCGTGTGAGTCTCGGGGGCCGCGTCGTGGGCGAACGGCGCGGGGGTAGCCGGGGACCAGTTAATGCTCATGGCATCACGAAGGGTATGCGCCACGGGCCCGTGATAGTGCGGCCGTTCTGCGCCGCCCACCCATGCGGATACACGACGACGTTTTGCACGATTAGCGTGAGGCGCGCGCCGCGCGGGAGCGACGGCAACCACCACTCGGGTCCGCAGTGCCCGCCGCCACGGTCGACGTAGCGACAGCCGTCCCCGTAGGGCGAGGCCACATGACCGGCGAGGGCGATGGGCTGCCCGTGCGCGTCGAGCAGGTCGGCGTAGACGGCGCCCAGGTAGGCCCCTCGTGGGGCTATGGCGGGAGTGGCGTCGACCGTGAAGTCGATCGTGGAGGATGAAACGCCACGCACAACGCGGGTCAGATTGACTCGGATGCCTTTGTCGGCGACGACGATGAAGGGGTGCGCGCCGCCGGTGTGGCGCCGCCACGGCCGCAAGTCTATCGGCACGCGCACGGTCTCGCGGACGGGCGTATACGCGTAGTCGCCGAACTGGAGCACGGCCGCGCGCGCGTCCGCGCGCAACGGGGCGAATATGGCTGTGCCCGGCTGCGCCGCTCGCCACGGCATCATTTGCTGGATACCTGTCGGGCCGCGCTGGCCGCGGCTGGCGTACCCGTTGCAGGGGTCACAGCCCGCCGAATCATAAGACCGGCCGCGGTCGTCGAAGAGCGCCGGGTAGGGCTCGCCGTCGCGCACGGCGTTGGGGATGTGATACTGCACGTAGGTCGCGGTGCGGTCGGCGTACACGCGGTCGATCGTGACCGGGGCCGCCGGCTGGCCGGGCGCGGGGCGGAAGACTAGTCCGTCGGCCTTGAACTGTGCCGCGGCGGGGATTGCCGCCGGCGGAGGCGTCGAGCGCGGGACCGTGGCGAGCAGGGCCAGGGCCAGCACGCCGTCGAACAGGACCGCCGCCAGCGCGTTCCGACCTAGGCGGCGTAGAGGTAGGCGCGATGCCCCGAGCAGGACGGTCCCGGCGAGCCAGAGCGAGAGCCCGGCCCCCGCCAGGATGACCAGGCCCGGCGTCAGCACCAGGAGGAGGTCCATGACCACGCTCACGATGCCGGTGACCTTCGAGGCCCCGAAGAGGCCGCTCGCGACGCCCCGTGTTAACTCGAAGTTGACCACGAGGCTGTCGGTGTGCCGGAAGAGGGACGCGCCGGCCGTCAGCAGCGCGTCGACGCCGATAACCGCGTCGGCCGCGCCGGCGAGGATGAGCAGGACGGCCATGAGTTGGAGCAGCAACGGCGCGCCGCGGTGCGCCCAGCGCATCGAGCGCGCCAGGCCACCCGCCTCGCCAAAGCGGCGCACCGCCTCGCGCTCGGCCTCGTCGCGCGCGTAGCCCTGCGCCCGCAGGCGGCCGGCCAGATCCTCCAGATTCCCGCGCACCTCGGCCACGATGGCGCGTGTCTCTTCGGGGGTCAGGCGCAGGCTCTGTGCGAACGTGCGCAGATAGGTTTCCATAAGGGCTCTCTTTTCGCTATATCCGTTGGCCTGGCCTTAAAAGACCATGGCAGAGATGGACCCTGAAGGGTCAGCGGTGTATCGGTCCTATCAGACCTTTTAAGGTCCGTCCGATGCCATGGTCCTTCAGGGCCAGGCCTTGGAGTCAGGTCGTGTCGCTACGCGGCGCGCGGTGCGGGATCACCTGTCCGAGCCGCGCCCATGCGGCTGTGAGCCGCCAGCTTAGTCGCGCGCGGCGCCTGATCCGCCGGCCGCGCGCGCTCAGGGTATAGGCGCGGCGCGGGCCACGCGGACCCGAGAGCCAGCGCGCGTCCAGCAGCCCCTCGAGTTCGAGCCGGTGCAGCACCGGCAGCAGCGTCCCGTCCCGCGGGGCGGGGTAGTCGGTCCCGCGCGCGACATCCTCCACGCGCTGGGCCAGGACGAAGGCGTCCATCTCCCGCTCGGCCAGCAGGGCTAGGGTGAGCCGGCGGAGGTCGCCGTGACGCAGCAGCGCGCGCACCTCGGCGCGCGGGCGCGTCATGGCCGGGGCGCCCGGCGCGGGCCTGGTCAGGCTCGCCTGCAGGCGCGGCCACAGCGTGGGCGGGGGCCACAGCTCGCCGGCCTCGTTCCGCAGCGCCGTGCGCAGCCGCGCCTCCAACTCCCGCTCATCATGCCCCATGATCGTCCTCCCCGTGTGCTCCGTCCGCCAGCAGTCCTTGCCCAGGTGCGTAAGGCGAGTTGTCGCCGTCGTTGGCGCCTTCATAGGCCCGCGCCCCCGCGCCCGCGTGGCGCAGGCGTTTGAGCGCCTGGTGTAGTGTCGCCCGCACCGTGCTCGGCCGGCCGCCGAGCGCCGTGGCGATCTCATCTAGCGAGCAGTCGCCGTAGTAGCGCAGCACCACCATGGCCCGCTGTCGCGGGGCCAGCGCCCGCACCGCCGCGCGCAGCCGCGCGCGCTCGTCGGCCTGCTCCAGCGCGAGTTCCGGTCCGGCCACCGGGTCGCGCGCCTCCAGGAGCTCGCGTTGGCGCGGGGGCAGCGCGTCCAGCGGGAGGTCCCAGGCGCGCCGGCGCTCGTTGAGGCTCAGGTTGGCCGCGACGCGTCCCAGCCACGAGCGCAGCGGCCCTGGGGTCAGGGCGGGCAGGCGTTGCGCCAGGATCAGGAACGTTTCCTGCGCCACGTCCTCCGCGCGCCCGGCGTCGCGTGTGATGAGGTGGCTCGTGCGGTAGACGTGGGCCGCGTGCAGTTCGAACAGCACCGCGAAGGCGGCGCTGTCACCCTGTTGGTAGGCCTGGATCGCCTCCGCCTCGTCCATCGCGCCCCCCCTCAATCACCGTTGCCCATATGCCTCACACTATTAACACACGCGAGGGCCTCGAAATGTTTAGTCCGCGCGGGCGGATGCCGAGGCCTCCCCACCTCTCGCCCGTGGCTGACCGTCATACCCATCCATTGTCCGCGACCTGCCGCGACTATCCACCGGACGTATACTAGACTGAGGTAGGGGGACTGAGGGGGGGACCGTGGTAGCGCGACAAGAGATCGGCCAGGAGTGGACTGTCGAGCAGTATTTGGAGATGGAGCGCGGGTCGTCGATCCGGCACGAGTTCGTCGGCGGGCGTGTCTACGCGATGTCCGGCGGCGACCAACGTCACAGCCGTATTGGCCTGAATGTAGGCGCCGCGTTGGCGGACCGGCTCGGCGACCGACCGTGCCAGGTCTTCAACACGGATATGAAGGTGCGCTTGGCTAACGACCGCGATTACGTCTACCCGGACGCCAGCGTGACGTGCGATCCACGCGATCTCGCCGATGATCAGGCCGACTACATTCGATACCCATGCCTGGTGGTCGACGTATCGTCGGATTCGACCGCACGGTACGATCGGGGCGCCAAGTTCGAGCTTTATCGTGAGCGCGGCGCCTTGCGCGAGTATGTCCTGGTGGCGACCGAGCGCGCACATATCGAAGTGCGCAGCCGCGACGACGATGATGCGTGGACGACAACAATCCAGGGTCCCGGCGGCGACGTGATCTTGAGCAGCGTCGGTATAACCATCCTTGCCGCCGCGTTCTACCGCGGAATCGCGCTCTAAACTGATAGTATATGTAGGCCGGTGGGCAAGCCCATTTTTGTGGTACGGTTAGGGCATGGCCCACACTGAACGATATGAGGTTGCGTTGGGGGCGCGCGGTCGGCTTGTCCTCCCGGCCCAGCTTCGCCGGCAACTCGACCTGCACCCCGGCGATCAACTGATCCTCACCGTCGACCCCGAGGGTGGCTTCCGCGTCGTCACGGCGCGCGAGCAGGCGTCGCGCTTGCTCGGCTTCTACCGAGACCTCGCCCCCGGCCGATCCCTCGCCGATGAGCTCATAACAGAGCGTCGGGACGAGGGCCGACGCGAGGACGCTGGTTGATGCGCGAGGAGCCGCCCGTACGCTCCGTCCTCGACGCTTCCGCCCTCCTCGCGTACTTGCAGGGGGAACCGGGTAGCCCAACTGTCCAAGCGGTGCTCGCCACGGGGGCGGTTATCAACATCGTCAACTATGCTGAAGTGCTGTCCCGGCTCAACGATGCCGGAGAGGATCCTGAGACAGCGAACCGTCGCCTGAGCGAGCAAGGTCTCATCGGGGGGCTGCTCGAGGTGGCGCCCGTGACCGAGGAGGACGCCATCTCCATCGCCCGTCTGCGAGCCGCTACGCGCGCCCACGGTCTTTCTTTAGGGGACCGTGCCTGCCTGTCCACCGGCTTGCGCCTCGGCTAGCCCGTTGTCACAGCCGACAGAATGTGGGCCGCGCTCGACGTGGGCGTGACTGTCCATCTGATCCGTCCATAAGCGACGCGCCTCAGGTTTGAGGCTCGAAAAACATTTCCTCTAGCTCGCCGGTCTGTTCGAGCAAGGGATAGTGCTCGATGGTAGGCAGCAGCGCCTCCGACACCCACAGAGTCTCCACGTGGGCCGTGTCCGTCACGCGCACGACGCGCGCCTCTTCGGGGTCGAACGGGTACAGGGCCAGTTCGACGGCCGCGCGCGCCGTGGGGCAGGCGATGGGCAGCTTGACGCCGGAGAGGAAGTCGGACGTCAGGGCGTTGGTGTAGGTGGCGTGCCAGTCGATCCCCCCGCACAGCCGTATATTCGGCGTCATAGTCCATCAGAAGCCTCTACCCGCAGTAGGCCCTCGCGTTGGGCGCGCCTTACCGCCTCCGTGCGGCTACCCGCGCCCAACTTCTTGTAGATGCGCCCGAGATAGGTCTCGACGGTGCGCGGGCTGATGGTATGGGCGGGGGTGCTGATCTTCCGGGCGATCTGCCGCGAGGTGAGACCCTCGGCCACGAGGCCCAGGACCGCCATCTCCTGCGGGCTCAACGTCGCGCTCTCTGGGGACCCGTCCACGCCGAGCAGGGTCCGCTCGCCGCGCAGGACGCGCTGGATCGCGTCGAGGAGCGCGGAGCCGGCCACGCTCTTGAGGACGTAGCCGTCGGCCCCGGCGTCCAGCGCCGCATGCACAGTGGCGGCGTCGGGGTAGGCGCTAAGCATCAGTACGCGCGGCGGCCGGGGCAGGGCGCGGAGCTCGCGGGCCACGGCGAGCCCCGACATCCCAGGCAGACGCACGTCCAGCAGCAGCAGGTCGGGCTGCAACTCGCGGCACAACGCGAGGGCCTCCGCGCCGTCTCCAGCCTCGCCGACCACCTCCAACGCGTCGTCCCCGTGCAGGATGGAAACGGTGCCGGTCCGCGTGATGGGATGGTCGTCGGCTAAGATGATGCGCGCGCTCATCCGCGCACCTCCCGCACGTAGACCAGGCGGGCGGGGACGCGCACGACGACGGAAACGCCGGACCCGGGCGATGTAACCAGTTCTAGTGCGCCCCTGAGGTCGCGCGCCCGCTGGTCAAGCAAGGCCATGCCGAGGTGGCCGGACGCTAGGGAGTCGCCGACAGGTCGCGCCGCGAAGCCAACGCCATCGTCGCGCACCCCCAGGCACACCTGGCCGCCTTCCAAGCATAACGTGACGCGGATCGTGGAGGAGCGGGCATGGCGCAACGCGTTGCCCACGGCCTCTCGGGCGATGCGGTACAGAATGGTCTCCTGCTCCGGGAGGAGGCGTGCGCCCGCGAGGGCGAGGTCGCCATCGAGGTCCACGTCGGTCCGCCGCGCCGCTCGACATCGCGCAGCAGCGCCCCTAAGGCCGGAGCGAGCCCCGCGGTCTGCAAAGGCGGCGGATAGAGCTCGCCGGCCACCTCGCGCAGGCGGGCCACGAGGTCCGCGCCCACGTCCCGCGCCTCGGCCAGCCCCACGTGCGCGTCCAGCGGCAGGTGCGGCAGGGCCAGCAGGCCGTCGAGTTGGCGCATCACCTCGCCGCCCGCTTGGATGGCCTCGTCGTGCAGGACGCCGGCTAAGCGCTGGCGCTCCTCCTCCGCGGCTCGGACCGCGCGCTCGGACAGCGCCGACCGCTCCGCCGCCACCGCGCGCAGCCGCTTGATCTGCCGCTCGACTTGCGCCCGCAGCCGCTCCCGGTGCATGACCACGGCAAGGTGGCGGCCCAACGCGCCGAGGAGCACGCGATCCTGCGCGGTGTAGCGGTCCCCACCGCGCTTCGGGCCCAGGCACAGTATGGCCACCGTGTCGCGATCCTCCCCCACCGATAGGAATAGGACGGGCAGACGCCGCACGCGCTCCACGAACGCTCCGCCATCCGGCGGTGTTCCGCGCAGGGCGTGGGCACGCTCCACGACAGCGGCGTGCAGCGTTTCCGGGACCGTGCTCCGCGGATGCGCATGGTAGTCCTGGCCCTGGTCCGTCACGAGCAGCGCGAAGCTTACATCCAGCACGGCGCTCAGACGGGTGACGATCAGGGCGCCGAGCTCATGGGGCGGGACATCGGAGAGATCGACGCTCAGCTCGAGCAGCGTGCCGGCTGTATCGTAGGCGTCGCGCAGGAAGATGCGTTCGGCGCGGCGCGCGAGGACGCGATACAGTGGGGCGAAGGCGAGCGCGGCGAGCGCGCCGGCGCCGGCCGCGGCCGGAAACACGGGCCAGCCCCACCGCCGCGGCCCGATAGTCACCGCGAACCCGGCCATGGCCGCGATCCCGGCGAGGACGCCCAGGCCCAGCAGGACGCGCAGGGTGCGGCGGTGTACCAGGCTGGTGACGCCGAGAAACTCGAACCGAACGATGGCCAGCGCCACGCTCAGGGGTAGCGCTATCAGGGCGAGGATGCTGAGTTCGGGAGGGACGAGGCCGCGGCCAAAGAACGTGCTGGGCAATAGAGTCAAGACGGTGAAGGGAATAAGCCCACAGACCAGCCCGAGCGCCAGCATCCGCATCTGCGCCCGTTGCGGCGCGGAGCGGGACCGCCGCAGAACGCGCGCGATATGCGCGCAGGCGCCCAGAATATAGGCCCCGAGCGCGATGCCGTCGGCGGTTTGCGCGAGTGTGAATAGCGGGATCGGGCGCCACCAGCAAAGGGGATAGAAGAGGACCAAAGCAAGGGCCGGCGTCCAGAGCAACGGCTGGTACCGTCCGTGTGCCCGCGGACCGGGGAAGGCCAGGGTCAGTTCCAAGAGGGCGGGGCCGAATAGCCTGAGGGCGATGAACTCGAGGACGATCGCCCAGAGTACGCCGTGCATGCCCGCCGGTACCAGCCCCAGCGCCAGCCCCGCGAGAAGACTTATGCGCCAGAAAGCC
>JAABUQ010008765.1_pt1 | contig 14017 bp, 17 predicted proteins | sample 5560001 | NCBI WGS metagenome assembly JAABUQ01 (sample SAMN10711888, study PRJNA513371) | rock metagenome | isolation source: Antarctica rocks | place: Antarctica: Victoria Land, Finger Mt nord | collected 2015-12-18
CGCTTGAAGTGGCACACGCCCGCAAGCATCGACAGCACCGTCTCCACCACCATGCGGTCGTTCCAGACGCCGCGCCCGCAGACCTTCAGGTTCGGCGGGTCGCCTCCCTTCCGGTGGAAGTGGGTGTCCGCCAGGACGAGCATCTGCCCGTCGAACTGCCCGATCAGCGGCAGGAACTCACTATCGTGGGCGTTGGCCGTATTATGGGCGTTGGCCGTCTTGCAGCCCCAGGCGCAGACCTGGCCGAAGCGGTTGAGGACAAGGCCCAGTTTGCCTCCCACGATCCAGCGGTGGTTCGAGTAGCACTTCCTGCCGATCTGCCTGTCGCTGCGCCCGAACCGCCACGGGTGCAGAAGCTCGATGCCGAAACTGTCCGCCACGCCCAGCAGGGTGGGCTGTGCCAGGAAGCAGGCCGTCCTGTCCTGACAGGCGGCCAGCAGGCGGAACAGGCGGGTGCGCTCGGGCAGGCGCGGGAACAGGGCGCTCAGGTCGCGGCTGATCCAGCGGTAGAAGGCGCGGCTGCCGACGCCCTTGAGGGCGAAGAGCAGGCCCAGAGTGACGACTTCACTCGGGTGCAGACGTGCCTGCGGATGTTTCTCCGCATCAGGCAGGGCGTCGTCCACGCGGCAGAACAGTTCTGTGATAAAATCAATCGTGGTCATCGGCTCGCTCCTGGAATGTAGTGGTTGGTCCCTCTACATTCTTGAGCCGATGGCCTCGCCTTAAACTAGCACCATTGGTTAGTCAGAGGGCTTATCCCAAAGCGTGAGCGACGATTACACCATCCGGCTGGCAGGCGCACGAGACCTGGCCTTGCTCCCGCACATCGAGCGCGAGGCCGCCCGCCGCTTTGAGCCGTATGGGCTGGCCGGAGTCATGGGGACGGTGGTGAGCGGCGCGGAGGATTTCGCGGCGGCCCACGCGGAGGGTCGGCTCTGGGTCGCCGCCGATGCCCAAAACGCACCCGTCGGCTTTGCGACGGCCGGGATTGTGGGCGACAACGCCCACCTGGACGAGCTTGACGTGCTGCCCGAACATGGTCGCCGGGGGCTGGGTTCGGCGCTGGTGCGGGCGGTGCATGGGTGGGCGCTCCACCAAGGCTTCCCCGCCGTCACACTGACGACGCTGGACGGCATCCCCTGGAACCAGCCATTCTACGCACGGCTGGGCTACCACGTCGTCATCCCCGCCGACCTGTCGGAGCCATTGCGCCAGCTGCTGACTGCCGAGATCGCGCGCGGCCTGCCCGGCGAGGGTCGAGTCGCCATGTGCCGTCCCCTATCCCCGCCGCTGTAGCCACGCCTTCCAGGCTGCCCGCACCGTGGGGCCGGGGTCGTCGCCCGCGATTTGGGTCTGCTCGTACTCGGCGAGAGTGGCGACCGGCTCCAGCGAAGTGCCGTCCGATGCCAGCGTCAGCAGGACGGTGCTGGTGTCCCCTTCGGGCCTGGCTTTGGCCTCGAACCGCTTGTCGTGGTCCTTGATGAACTCGGCCAGCGCCCGCGCGTCTTCCTCGGTCATGGCCTGTCTTTCCCTTCCTGCCCTCGCATGGAACTTTTTCCCATCGCCAGCCTGTTTTATCCTTGAGAAGTCCACGCACGGGCGTGGACACAAGGAGAAAGACCCATGACACCCAAGAACCCCCTGCGCCCGTCGCTGATGAGCGGCGCACTTTTGCTAGGCGTGGCCGGTGCCCTCGGATTCGGGCTGCTCAGTGCCCCCAAGAACACCGAGGCGGCGGCCCAGACGCAGGCCGTGACCGCGCCGCCGCCCCAAGGGCGTCAGGTGGCGACGTTCGCCGCAGGCTGCTTTTGGAGCATGGAGGCCATCTTCAAGCAGCTCAAGGGCGTGGACAAGGTCGAGCCGGGCTACGCGGGCGGGACGAAGGCGCACCCGAGCTACGAACAGGTCGAGAACGGCGACACGGGCTATGCCGAGAGCATCAACATCACGTTCGACCCCAAGGTGATCTCCTACAAGGATTTGATCCAGGTGCTTTTGGAGGCCCGCAACCCGACCACGCTGGACCAGCAGGGGCCGGACTCGGGGCCGCAGTACCGCTCGGTCGTCTTCTACCGAAATGCTGCCCAGAAGCAGGCGGCGGACGAGGAGATTCAAGAGGTCAACGCCCAGCACGTCTGGCGCAACCCCATTGTGACCGAAGTGCAGCCGTTCGGCTCGTTCTGGCGGGCGGAAGGCTACCACCTGAACTACTACAACCTACACCCCGACCAGGGCTACTGCGCGAATGTCATCGCCCCCGAGATCGCCGACTTCCGCTCGAAGTTCCACTCCAAGCTGAAGTAGCGGGTGGGCCGCAGTCAAGGCCCGGCACTGGAAGTGCCGGGCCTCTCTTCTCTCGCTCCTTTCCTCCCCTGCCCTCTTCCTCTATTTTTCTCTTGAACCCAGGCGCGCGATAGGGTATAATGCGGGATACGCATTGGCTCTTCCCGCTTGTCAGAAAGAGTGGCCTTCTCACTATGGCAGAACCCTCGGCGCAAGCCCAGACCCCTTACCGGGTTAAAGTCCCCGACATCGACTATTGGCGCGGCAAGATCGGCTGCCAGACCGGGTGCCCGGTCAAGACCGACGCACGCGGGTACGTCATCGCCATCGCCGAGGGGCGCTACGACGACGCCTACGCCATCGCCCGTGCCCCCAACCCCTTTGCCTCCATGTGCGGGCGCATCTGCGGCGCCCCGTGCGAGGTCAAGTGTACGCGCGGCAACATCGGCAGCGACACGTCCGGCCCGGTCGCCATCCGCGCCCTGAAACGGTTCGCGACCGAGCAGTACGGCGTCGAGAACCTCAAAGACTTGCACCGCTCGCTGGACTACTCCAACGCGCGCGGGTCGTCCTACCCCGTCCTGGACAAAGAGAAGATTGCCGTGGTCGGCGCAGGCGTGGCCGGCATGGCCGTTGCCCACGACCTGGCCCGGCTGGGCTACCGCGTGACCGTCTTCGAGGAGCTGGAAACGCCGGGCGGCCAGATGGCGACCGGCGTTCCCGTCTATCGTCTGTCGCGCGAGCTGATGAACCTGGAAATCGCCGCCATCTGCGAGCTGGGCGTGGACCTCCGTTTGGGCGTCTCAGTCGGCAAGGACGTCACTATCCCCCAACTGCGCGAGGAAGGCTACAAGGCCTTTATTATCGCGGCGGGGTACATGGAAGGCCGCCCGCTGACCATCCCCGGCGCGGACAAGAAGGGCGTCCACATCGGCATCAACCTGCTGAAGGCCGTGAATCTGGGCCAAGAGTACACCGTCGGCGAGAAATGCGTGGTCATCGGCGGCGGCAACGTCGCGATGGACGTGGTGCGGATGACGGTCCGAACGCCCGTCATGTCCGGCCTGTCTAATTTGGCGAAGCCCAAGAACTACGCCATGACCGACATCGCGCGGACGCTGGCTTTGACGGCCAAGTCCATCGACTGCATCTTCGGCGAGTCGCGCGCCCAGATGAACGCCGACGAGTACGAGATCGAGGAGGCCGTGCTGGAAGGCGTCAAGCTCTGGCCGCAGCGCCTGCCCATCGAAATCCTGGGCGACGAGAGCGTCACGGGCGTTCGGACCAAGAAGGTCAAGTCGCTGATCGACGCCCAGGGCCGCTTCAACCCGCAGTACATCGAGGGCAGTGAAGAGACGTTCCCGTGCGACTCGGTGATCGTCTCCATCGGCCAGACGGTCAATTGGAACTTTCTGGAGGGCATCGAGGACCTGAAGCGCACCCCGCGCGGGTCCATCGACGTGGACGCCGAGACGCTGCAAAGCACGTCCCATCCGGACGTGTTCGCCGTAGGCGACATCGCGCTGGGGCCACGGCTGTTTATCGACGGCATCGCCAGCGCCCAGAAGTGCGCGGTGGGCGTGGACGAATTTTTGGGCGGCGTCACGCAGAAGCTGGTCAAGCGCGGCTATATGCGCGCCCTGCCCATCGTCAACTACGCCATGCCGACCAAGTACGACAACTTCATCCGGCAGGAGCCGCCCGAGCGCGAGATCACGGGCCGGTCGGCGGGCTTCGACCTGGTGGAATTTAATTTCACCGAAAAGGCCGCACGGGAACAAGGCATGCGCTGCCTGCGTTGTCATGTCAACGTGGTCTTCGATGCCGAGAAGTGCATCTTGTGCGGCCTGTGCATCAACATCTGCCCCGAGAGCATCTTAAAAATGGTTCCGGTGACGGATGTGGTGGGCGACGCCGAGGTGGCCCGGCTGATCGAGGCCAAGTACGGCGTCCCGCAGGAAGAGCTGCGGCCCGACGACGGGACGATCATGCTGATGGACGGGACCAAGTGCATCCGCTGCGCCCTGTGCGCCAAGATCTGCCCGATGGACTGCATCTCGATGGAGGCCTTCGAGTACGAAGAAGAGCTGGTGCCCGTCGGCACCCCGACCCGCACCACGCTCCCGCCCGAGCCGTCCGCCGTCGGCTACAAAGGCGTGGCCGCCTGACCAAAAATCGGGCGAACACGAAAATCGGGCGAACACAAGGTTCGCCCCTACAGACCACCGACCCGTAGGGGTAGGGCTTACCCCACCCCTCTCTTAGACGTAGATTAACACAAGGAACAAACACCATGCCTGCAACGCTTGAAATGCCCACCCCGGCCACTCCCGAGATCGCCATCGGCGAGGTTTCCGCACCCGCCTCACCGCTGACTCTGACCGACGCCGCCGCGTTCGAGGTCAAGTCGCTCCTCTCGCAGCAGGATCAGGCCGGGCTTGCCCTGCGCGTCTACGTCTCCGGCGGCGGCTGCTCCGGCCTCCAGTACGGCATGGCGCTGGATGAGAACGTCGAGCCGGGCGACGAGACCTTCGAGACTGCCGGCGTCACCCTGGTGGTGGATGCGACCAGCCTGCGCTACCTGGCCGGCGCGGTCGTGGACTATATCCACACCGACATGGGCGGCGGCTTCAAGGTCGAGAACCCCAACGCCACCAAGTCCTGCGGCTGCGGCTCGTCCTTCAGCGCCGGCGACGACGAGGCCGCGGGTCTGGACTCCAGCGCGGGCGGCGGTTGCGGCTCCTGCGGCTGCCACTAGCCACCACGCACGAACAGGGGCGGGCCTTACGGCCCGCCCTTTTTTCTATTGGAGCTACGATTATGTCCCAGACGCTTGAACAAGTCCCGCCAAGAGTTTTGCCCGGTGACTACTGGGAGGGTGAACTCGTCCCGCGCGACAACCCCTGTGCCGCTGTTGTCTCCATCAACCCGGAGCGCGTCAGTGGGGTGGCCTGCTTCGTCGGAACCCGTGTCCCGCTGCAAATCCTCTGGGATCATTTGGAAGAAGGCCCCAGCATGGATGACTTCTTGGATGGTTTCGAGGGCGTTTCACGCGAACAGGCGCAGGCGGTTCTCCGCATGGCCTTGCAGAAGCTCCTGGAAAGTCTGCCGGAAAGCACCCCCTGGCGGTGAGGGTTTTGCTGGACCACAACATGGACCGGCGGCTCAAGCGGCTCCTCACCGGCCACGAGGCCATGACGGCAAAGGATATGGGCTGGGAGGAAGCGCAGGACGGCGACCTTCTCGCGGTGGCCGAAGCCGAGTTTGATGTCCTGCTGACCGGCGACCAAAACTTGCCCCACCAGCAGAACCTGCGTGGGCGGGACATCACCCTGCTTGTGCTTCTGCCCCGCCGAAACATCCTGCGGCTGATTGTCCCGCTCCTTCCCTGTATCCTCGTCCTCCTACCGACTGTCCAGCCGGGGCAGGTCTATCTTGTGAAAGCCATTGACGATTTAACTACATCCGTAGTATAATCGCGTCATGCTGTATCCGCTCTCCTTCTCTTTCGCTTTGCTGCTCTTTCTTCTCGCCGCCCCATGCCCTGCGCCGCCCGCGTATCCCACCGGACACGCCCCCCGTCTTCTGCTGACCAGCCGTGCCCCGCTAAAAGCTAAACCGTGGGTGCCGGGCTGGGGGTTCTACCCCCGCGCCCCACAGACCTGGCTGCGCTACCACGAGCACCTGCGCGGCCTGTCCACGCACACGGACCCGCGCGTCGTCTTTTTCGGCGACTCGCTCACGTGGGAGTGGTCCGGGCCGACAGGCCGCGCTGTTTGGCATCGTCGTCTGGCTCTTCTACGCACGGCAAACTACGGCGTCGGCGGCGATACCACCCGTCAGGCCCTATGGCGCATTGGGGCGGGCGAGTTGGACGGCCTGCATCCCCGCGTGGTCGTGCTCCTGATCGGCACCGACAACCTGGGCGACGCTTTAGGCGACAGCACCGACGCTGAGGTTGCGCAGGGCGTCGGCGCGGTCGTCCGCGCCCTCCGCCGCCGCCTGCCCCACGCCAAAGTCTTGCTGCTCGGCCTGCTGCCCCGCCAGGATGCCTCCTACTGCCGCCGCGTTCAGGCCGTCAACCGCCCTCTGGCCGCGCTGGACGACGGGCAGGGCGTCCGCTTCCTGGACATGGGGCCGCGCTTTCTGCTGGGGCCGGGCCGCATCAACCATGTGCTGTACACCCACGACCAGCTCCACCTCACTACCTCCGGCTACCAGACCTGGGCCGACGCCATGTGCCCTCGACTGGCGGAAATGCTTACGCCGCGCCGCTCGTCCCTGGGCGCGGCGAACCTATTTGCTTCGCGGCCCATTACTTCTTCCATCACCTATCACAACCAGCCACAACCGGAGGACAGAAACAGATGAAAAGCAAGCCGTGTCGCTTCCGCGGCCTACGGGGGCGGGACGTTGCCGCGATTTTTGCCGTGGTCGCCGCTTTGGGACTACCGCTGGTCTTGGTTCAGCCCTACCTCCTGGGGTCGTCGGGGCGCGTGTTCTCCGTGCTGTCTTCCCGCTTTGTCGTTAGCGCCGACGTGCTCACGGTCGCTGGCATGGGCATCTTCTGCGCGATGCTGGGGCTTGACCTGTTCGCCGGGGACCGTCTGTTGCACCGCTTCCTGGGCCGATGAGCATGAGACAAAGCTTAGGCGAATCCGTACTTGAAGTCAAACCGCTGCTGCCGGAGCAATGGCCGCTCCTGAAGGCCGTCCGCCTGAAGGCGCTCGCCGACGCGCCGGAGGCATTCGCCACGACATTGGCCCAAGCACAAGCGTGGCCGGACGGCGAGTGGCAGGGGCGGGCGCGGCGCTTCGCCGCCGATCCGCCCGCAGCGGCGTATGTCGCCTTCTTGGACGGCAAGCCGTGCGGCATGGTCAGTTGCTACTCGTTCCAGGCCGACGGCCATGCCACAGGTTCGGTGGCCGAACTCACCGCTTTCTGGGTGGCCCCGGAGAGACGAGGGCAGGGTGCCGCCCAGGCTCTGATTGACCGGGTCGTGAAGTGGGCAACTGCCCAAAACATTACGGCAGTCCAGGCATGGGTAACAGAAGACGGCCACCGGGCCATCGCCTTCTACGAGAAGACCGGCTTCCGGGAGACGGGGCAGCGTCAGGCCTATACACCAGACTCCTCGAAGCAGATCATCCTGCTGGCCCGAAGCCTCGCCCCGCCGGACGACTGCGAGGAGGTACAATGACAGGACTTGATGCCACTGCGGCGCGGGACGTTGGGCTGGCCGGAGACAAGGGAAAAGCCATGCAGACCGTGACAATGCCTTACCAGTGGTTCGTGGACAGATGTTTCAGAGACTTTTCACCTGTTCGCGGCTTCGGCCTCTGGCAGGTCTACTCGGCAAAACAATACCAAGACCCTCTGCTTCTCCTCGTCAACGAGACAGAGGAAGTCGTCATCAAGTGCCGGTACGAGAGTTGGGAAGAGTGCGCGGAAGACATAGACCTGCTGCGCCGGATACCTCCGGGCGGCGAAGCCAGCGCGGGCGTCCTGGCCGCACTTAACCCCGCGCCTCCCGTGCTCTCGGCGGGCAGCGCGCGGCCCCTGCCAAAACCCGGCTCGGGGCCAGAGCCACCGGCCACTTGACACTACGCTGTGACTGATACAAGCAGGGTAAACTGTTCACGGAGGGCAAGATCAATGGCAATCGCGGAAAGGGAAATCGAGTCTCTGCTGGCAGACAAGGGCGAGTTAAGGCGGATTATGGAGGAACAAGACGAGATTATAGGATTCGTCCCTGATCCCACCGTGACCGTTGAACGAATGCAAGCCAGGGTCGCGGAAAGTCTGCGGGCTGCCGGAATCCGGCCCGAAGACAATGATGCTTCACGCGCCATCATCGCGGCGCGTGAGAACGGTTGATGGCGAAAGTTCAGATACTTTGGGATGCCAGTGGGCTGGTCAAGCGTTACTACAGCGAGGCCGGACAAGCGACCATCAATGCGCTGTTTGTCGCTGTCCCACCGCAGGAGATGAACGTCACCGCCTGGGGGTATGCAGAAACTTACTCGATACTGCTTAGACGCCACAACAGCGGAGCGCTTGACGCAGGCGCTTTTCGAGACGCCAAAACGGAACTGCAAGTGGAAGCAGTGGGCAGCCCTGGCTTCACGGTGCTTTCAATCACCGACGCGCTGGTTTTCGGCAGCCTGTCGCTGATGCAGGCGCACAACGTCAACTCGGCGGACGCAGCCATCCTGGCGACGTTTCTGCGGTTCCAGCGGTCGTCCCCCGACCCGTGCCTATTGGTGGCGTCCGACAAGCGCCTGCTCCGGGCCGCCGAAGCCGAAGGGCTGTCGGGCCTGAACCCGGAAGAGGTTTCGGCGGGCGGCCTCACGCAGCGCCTCAACTGAGCGGCCTGGTCCCGCGGCAGTTCGGGAAGGCGGGGCAGCCCCAGAACTCGCTGCCCCGGTTCGGCCCGCGCCCCGCCATCTTTTTCCGCATGGGGCGGGTGCAGACGGGGCACGTCGGCGGCGCGTCGGGCGCGGCGGCCTCCATGATGGGAACGGCCGCCGCCGTAGGCACTGCCTGATTGATCGGCGCTTGCGCGCCCTGTTGGACGCCCTGAATGAGAAGCAGAAGTGCCGCGCCGTTGACGAGTTCCAGCGGCGGCTGCCCTAACGCTTCCGCCCGCGCGTCCTCGGTGAAATCGCCCAGCGTGACGAAGACGCCGCGCGTCGCCCGGTCCCGCGCCACGGCCCCGCGCAGCTCGCGGACCGTCGGGGAGGACACTTTCTTTTGTTTCCAATGCTTGCACTGTACAAGCACAGTTTCACCGCCGCGCCGCAGGATCAAGTCCACCCCGCCGTCCGGCCCGCCTCCGCCCGTCTCCTCCACGGCGTAGCCCTGCCGCCGGTAGGCCTCCCCGACCAATGTCTCGAACTCGCGCCAGGTCATCTCCCGCAGCGTGTCCAGGCTCCGCTGGCGGTCTACCAACTCCCGCCTCCTCCACTTGTGCCAGGCCGCCGGGAGGGCGGGCAGGAGGACCAGCACGGCGGCGTAGGGTGCGAAGAGGACTCCCAGCAGGCGGAGCGGGTTCTCTAGCGGGAAAGCCAGAGGCGTCAGCCGCAACCCACCATAAACGACCGCCGAGACGAGAAGCGGGACCCACCAGGGCGTCTCGCGGTAGACGAGGAAATGAACTCCCAAAAGATCATCATCTTTTCGGCGGCGCGGCATTGCCTTTCTCCTTGACTTTGTCTTTAGCTTTTTCTTTGTCTTCGTCCTTGTCGGCGGGGGGCACGTCCAGCCGCACGGGGGGGAAGTCGCGGAAGGTGAAATGGTACGCACCGCCCGCCGTGGGCAGGCGGAAGGCGACGGCGAGGGGGGCAGTCAGGGCGGCGTCGTCCTTGCCGGGCGCGAAGGCGAAGGACCAGCGCGAGGCTTCGGCCAGCGACTTCTGGCCTAGTGCGGACACGGGCAGGCCGGCGGGACGGGCGGGGCGGGGCGCGCGGGCGTCGGGCAGGGCCAGGCGGGTTAGGAGGAAGTCGGCGGGGCCGAGCGTCAGCGTCCGGCGCGTCTCGGATTTGTCGTGCAGGGCTAGGACGACCTCGACGTGGCGGCGCGTCTCGCCATCGGCCCGGCCCGCGTAGGTTTCCAGTGTCGCGCTGGTGACGGTCAGCTCCCAGCCGTCGTGGGTGATCTTCTCGCCCGTGCGGTAGACTGTGCGCGTACCGCCGCCGCGCAGGTAGGTATCGAACCAGGCGAGGCACCGGCGCAGCTCGTCCAAACGATGCTGCGGCTCACCGACGCCGTGCTCCTCGCGCGGGTAGTGGACGTACTCCACCGTCCGGCCCAGCAACCGCAAGGCCTGGTACATCTCCTGGGAGTTGGCAACAAACGTGTTCGTGTCTTCCTCGCCGTGCTGGATCAGGACCGGCGTGTGGATGCGCTCGACATAGGTGGAAGGGGAGCGCTCGGCGTACAAAGCGGGCTGCTCCCAGGGTGTCCCGCCCAGATACTCCGATTCCCAGCGCGGGGCCTGGGAATTGGACCAGTCGGTGACGAGCGAGAAGATGCCGGACTGCGACACGGCGGCCCCGAAGCGCGGCGTCTGCCCAATCAGCCAGTTGACCAGGTAGCCGCCGTAGGAGGAGCCGATCAGGCCCAGCCGCTCCGGGTCGGCCACGCCCTGCGCGACCGCCTCATCCACGCCCGCCAGCACGTCCCGCGCGTCCCCGCCGCCGAGGTCCAGCCGGCTCGCCGTGCTGAAGGCGTCGCCGTAGCCCTCGCTGCCCCGGTAGTTCGGGGACAGCACGGCAAAGCCCGCGGCGGCCCAGACCTGCTGCGCGGTGTAGGGGCTGAGTGACTGGACAGTCCGCCCGTGTGGACCGCCGTGGAGGTTAACGACCAGAGGGTATTTTTTGCCCTCGACGTAGCCCAAGGGGAGTGTCAACAGCCCCTCGATGGTCAAGCCGTCACAGGTCCACGTCACCAGATCGGTCGGCGCGGGCACGTAGGTGTCGGCCCAGTCGGCGTTGACGTCGGTGAGCGCCTCGGGTTTTTTGGCGTCCGGGCCGAGCCAGAACAGCTCGGGGACGTCCTGCGCGCCGCTGGCGACGTAGGCGACGCCGCCGCCCGGCCCGACGTGGGCGTCGTGGATGTGTTCGCCGTCCTGCACGACCGGCTCCCAGCGCCCGTCTACAGGGTCGTAGTCGAACAGGGCCGTCGTCGTGCCCAGCGCGAACAGGCCGTAGACCATCCCTTGTGCGTCCACCCAGACGCTCGTTTCGCCTGTCAAGTCATGGGGAAAGCCGTCGGTCAGGCTGACGGGCGCGTTGTCAACGCCCTCGGCAACCGACACGCGGTACAGGACGGGCTGCGAGAAGGACAGGGCGGGGTCGCGCGGGGCGACGAACAGCAGGGCGTCGCTCTGGGGCAACCAAACCGGGTGGAACTTGCCGCCCGGCCCGTCGGCCACGGCGCGTGGGGCCGCGACGCCGCCCTCTGTCTCCAAACCGACGACCCAGACGTCAGCCTTGTGATAGTCGTTAACCTCGCCGGTGTAGTTGGTCGTGAACGCCACGGATTTGCCGTCGGGCGCGACCGCGATCTCACCCACGCCGTAGTCGCCGGCGTGGACCAGCGTGGGCTTCTTGCCCTCGCGCGTGATGCGCCAGATCTGCTGGCGGCGTCGCTCGGCCCGCTCCACCACGGCGTCGTCCTTGCGCTCCCGCTTGTCCTCGTGCGCTTCTTCCAGCGGCTTGGGGCGCGGCTCGGGGGCGAGATACACGACGCCTGACGAGTCGGGCAGCCAGTCGTAGACCGACACGCCCTCGGGGGCGTCGGTCAGCCGCTCGGCCTCGCCGCCCCCGCCGTCGGTCGGCAGCAGCCACACCTGCGGCTTGGGGTCATCCTCGTCGCCGTAGCCCTCGTCGTCGCGGTCACTGAGAAAGGCCAGCCACTTGCCGTCCGGCGACCAGCGGGGGTCCGTCTCGCTGCCCAGCCCGCGCGTCAATTGCCGCGGCTCGGCGTCCTCGCCGGGCCGGACCAGCCACAGGTGCTGCACGACGCCGTTCTCGTCCCAATCCGTCTCGCTCACGCCGTAAGCCACGCGCGCCCCGTCCGGCGCGACCCGGACATCGCCGGGCATCTTCAGTTCCAGCAGCGCGCGCGGCGTGACGCCCTGCTTCCGTTTTGTCGCCATAGAGAAAAAGTATACCCGGATGGGTGCTGGAAGAGCAGGAACCTACCCCCGCAACAAGTTGCGACCCCTCCCTAGGAAGGAAGGGTAAAGACTTCGTTCTGACTCCCCCTTCCTTCCTAGGGAAGGGGGCCGGGGGGTTAGGTTCTCCTACACCTGATCCAGCGGCGCGAGGTACGGCTGCTGGGCGGGGAACAATAAATCTGCCAGGGCCAGCGTGGCGGACGAGTCGCAGGAAAGGAGGCCGAATCTGTGCGCGTGGGAAGGTGTGTGGTAGCCCAGGTAAAGCTGGGCCAACGTCCCAATGTCCGCGCGCAGCCAGGCCGCGTCGCCGTCCGTGCCCAGGGACACGCCTTGGGGCGTCAGTCGCAGCGGGCGGACGTTCTCGGGGCACAGGTCATCAGTGGCAAAGATCGTGAGCATCGCCCCGCCCTTGACCAGAACGGGCGCGTAATGGACAGCATGGACGGCGGCCAGTGCCCCGCCGAGGTCCACGATCCGCAGCATCGTGTCGGGATGGGAAGGGACAGGCGCGGACGGCAGGCCGAAAGCGGCGAGCAGGGCGGGCGACGTGTGCCATTCGACCAGCGGGTCTGGCTGCGCGGCCACGTACCCGGCCAGTCCCCGGCGGGCACGCTCGGCCCACCCGTGCATCTCCAGCAGTTCCAGCGTCTCGCGCCGCTCCCACAGCCCGTAGCCCGTGACGCCGCTGCCCTCGCCGCCCTCATAGACCCAGGCCTCGCGGCCCGGCACGGGCATGCGGATCAAAGCCCAGCGGCGGTCGTCCCGGACACACGCCGCCGTGCCTGCCTGTGTTGCGTCGTCCTGGATTCGATAGATGGCCGGCCAGTCGTCGTCGCGCGCGGGCCGGACAAAAGCGGCCTCGGGGTGAGGAGGCAGGGCGGCGGGGACGGCGACCCAGCGGGCGGCGCGGGTGGCGTCTTCCCAGCCCAGGCGGCGGTAGAAAGGGGCCGAAAGAGGATGAAGCAGGGACAGCGGGCAGCCCATCTCCTTCCATAAGGCGGGGACGGTCGCCCGGAGCAGGGCGTGCGCGTGGCCGCGCCGCTGCAAGTCGGGGCGTGTGGCGACGCCCGCGACGCCCGCGGCGGCGACGGGGACGCCGCCGACCCGCAGCCGGGTGGGGACGAGGGTCAGGCAGGAAACGATGCCCAAACCCGGCAGGGTCAAGACGCGCTTGTGGGAGATGTCGTAGAAGGGGTCGCCGTAGAAGATGGGCCGGGCGGCGTCCGTGTCCAGCCCGAAAGCGGCGCAGAGGGTTGATAACGTCGCCTCGGCCTCCTCGGGCCGGGCCGCCCGTATCTCTGAGGCGGGGGGCGTCACGCCGGAGGAGGTCATGGGATGGGCGTGACGGGCCACTGGCTCAGGAACTGGTAGGACTGTCCATCCCGGCGCTGGAGCAGCGGCGGCGCGCAGACATAAAACGAGAACGCCTCGGCGAAGCCCTCCACCGCGTCCGTCTCGGCGTAGCGCGAGATCAGGTGGTGCGACTGTTTCTGCTTGTCGTAGAGCCTGTCGTAGCGCCGGCGGTCGTCCCCGGACAGGATGTTGAACCAGACGTAGTGGCCGTACTCGTGGGCGAACGTGAACATGTCGGGCAGGCCCGTGGCGGGAACGCGCAGCGTGATGCGGGAAGGATTGCTCTCAAAAATGCCGTCAATCTCGCCGTCACCCCCCTGCGAGTCCTGGCCCCCGTCCCCGTCGCCGCTATCGACGTAGAGATAGGCCTCCATCGCGGCGTCGTCCAGCGGATACACCTCGAAGTGATCCCGCGCCTCGAAGCGTACCGGGATGTGGTGGTGGAACCAGTTCGTCAGCGCCCGCGACTGCCGTGTTGGCGGCCCGGAGACGGAGATCTGCGCCCGCGCGGGCGGCGAGGCGAGCAGGAGTCCAGCGGCCAGAAGCGGAACAAACGAGGGCAGGCTTACGCGCGTCATATCTTATTTTACCATAGCGGGTCGAGAAGCGCAAGGAGAAGGCGCAGGAAGATTATCGGCAGGCCGGCACAATGAATGGAGAGGCACTATGCCCCGGACGACCCAGTCTCAAACGCCTCAG
>JAABUQ010008767.1_pt1 | contig 14012 bp, 15 predicted proteins | sample 5560001 | NCBI WGS metagenome assembly JAABUQ01 (sample SAMN10711888, study PRJNA513371) | rock metagenome | isolation source: Antarctica rocks | place: Antarctica: Victoria Land, Finger Mt nord | collected 2015-12-18
CTGTTACACGACCTGATTGTTGCGCGCGAAGCGACCGCCAAGGAACAGCACCACTGCAACTGCGAAGAACGCGATCGCGTGCTTGACGTGCATTGCCATGGGGTCTGGAGCCGCGAAGACGTGGTACACGTTGGGAATCAAGTAGTAGATGCCGAGCAGAACCGCGAGTGCGGACAGGCTCCATGCGACAACAGACAGCATTGTTTTTCTCTCTTCAGACTTGAATTGGGGCGTCGAGCTACGGGCGAATAGTAAAAAATGCGAGCGAGGCTAAGCCGGCCACGATGCAGTAGTAGCCGAACGGATCGAGGCGGCCCTTCTCGAAGTACCGCATCAGAAATTTCGTACTGAGGTACGCGGCCACACCGGCCAGAATTCCGCCGACGAGCGCGACAACCAGCGTCGACGACGGGCTACCAATCAGCTGTGGGATCTCGAGCACGCCGGCCGCGGCTATGATGGGGGTGGCCAGCAGGAAGGTATACGTAGCCGCCTCTTCGTGGCGCATGCCCACACGTAGCGCGGCCACCATGGTCACGCCCGAACGCGAGATGCCAGGCAACAGCGCCAGCGCTTGAGCCAGGCCGATCAGGACCGCGGCCCGCCAGCTGAGTGTCTCGAACTGGGTCAGTCCGGGAGCGGCGGCGCGTATGGTTGGCTTGGCTGCTACCGCGGTCTGACCCGCGCCGCGGGCGCTGCTCTCTACCGACCGGGCGCCGGCTCCGGCGACAACGGGGTCGAGGCTGAGAGCGCGCCGGCGGGCTCGCTCGCCGACGAGGAGAACCACCCCATTGATGGTCAGGAACGCCGCGGCGACCAGCGGATTGGCGAAGAGCTGTTTCAGCGGCGTTTGGAGAAACAGCCCGATCAGCCCGGCCGGTATGGTGCCCGCGACGAGCAGCCAGGCCGTGCGCCCGTTCGGGTCGGCGTCGATCCGACCAGCCATGGCGGTGACGAAGAACCCGCGAATGATGGCCACCCAATCCTGCCAGAAGTAGATGAACAGAGCCGTCGCGGTGCCGACGTGGAACAGCACGATGAACGGAAGAAAGCTCGGGCTATTTTGAAGCTCAGACCAGCCGAACAGGGCTGTGACCAATACCGTGTGGCCGAGGCTGCTGATGGGAAGCAACTCGGTTACGCCCTGAAGCAGAGCCAGGACGAGCGTTTGTATCCAGGTCACGCTACGACGACCATGGGGAGGATCGGGGCGTCATGGACACATCCGTTATTCATACTCTCAAACATCACTGTAGCCGTGGCTCCTTTAGCTTCGGGGGCCGCAGCCTCCCGAATGATTGAGTTTCAGTTGCGTCGGTCCTAGAAAGCCAGAATTTAGGGCGCCAAGGTCATTTTCGGCGCCGATCAGGTGGTTCGGTAGGCCTTCCAATCTCGCCCAACCGTGCTGAGCATGGTCCGACTCGCCTGAAGCAGCCAGTCGCCCGAGCGCTGTCGCAGGTCGTCCAGCACCGCCTGAATCGCCTCCGGCTTGCCGAGGTGAACGTTTGCCGTCTCCCACCCCATCGCCTCGAGCAGGTTTACCTCATCTCGCCTGTCTGGAAGAGCGTCGAGCGGGATGCGCGAGCAGTCGGGCGCCAGCCTGCGCACCAACCAGCGGTCGCCAATGCGCAGGAAAGGGTCGGGTACTCGGACTGCCGCGTCGACGATGGTGGCATACGGGTCCTGGGACGCTGAGGTCTGCTCCCCGGCTATCCAGAATGAGGCTGAAGGGATGCGCGCCTTCGCCTCGCGGACGATTCTGGCGCCGCGCCACGACGCGATCGCGACCCACCGCTGGCACCCGAGCGAGCCCTCGCCCGAGACTCTCGGGTGAACCCGATAGGGCAGGTCGCGCTCGGGCAACGCCAGGTCCAGCATCATGCGTGCTTCAGGCGGCGGTTCGGGCGAAGGCGAGCTTGGCTCCTGATGATCCAGCCGTTTCCAGAATCTGGCCGCATCGCGCAGCCGGTGGGTCGCGACCCGCCTCAGCCAGGGATGCTCCTCGGTCAGCACGAAGGGTCGCCCGCGACCTTCTAGCCCGGCGCGGTAGCCGCCCAGCAGCGCCGCGCACGCCGGTCGAGGCCGCAACGCTAGATGTTCAGCGTCGATCGCCAGCAAGGCGCTCGTCGCCAACCGCACCAGGTCGTTGGTGTAGGGCAGCGTGAATGCCTCGTCGAAATCGTTGATTCCCCACACGAGGCGGCCCTCGCCGTCGCGCCAGGTGCCGAAGTTTTCAACATGCAGGTCGCCTACGCTGAGTACCGCCGGCGCATGTGAGAGCTCGGTGGGCAATTCGGACCAGCACTGTGCCCAGCGGTAGTAGGTTGCCCGAAAAAACGCGAAGCGGTCTGCCGCCATCTGTCGGTGTTTGTAGGCCAGGTCTGCCAGTACGAGCTGGGTGTGCTCGCCCAACCACTTCTCATAGGCCACGGTAGCCTCCTGGACGGTTTGCTTCGGACCCTGAGGGCGCATCGTTCAGAGCTATCGAATGGTGGCCATGACCGCGGACACGCGCTGCAGCGCTGCATCGAGGTAGGCCGGCTCGAGCCCGATCGCCAGGCGCAGGTGCTGCTCGATGCCGAAGTGGGCACCGGCTCCGACGAGCACGTCGGCGTCCGTCCTCAGAAGGTTCGCCACCTCGAGGCTGGGGACGTCCAGCTGGTAGCGCACGAAACCGAGCCCGGTGGCCTCCGGCGGATTGATGGAAACCAGTCCCGGCGATGCGTCGATCCAGTCCTCCAGGCGCGCGTACCCGTCGCGAATAAGCGCTCGGGTGCGGCCAAGCAACCGCCTCCTGAGCTGAGGCTCCAGAGCCATCTCGGCCAGGTACATGGAGAGCACACCGGTAGAGATGGTGGCGTATTCGTGGCGGCGCCAGGCGTCCTGAACGAGGTCCGGAGGAGCAACGAGCCAGCCAAGGCGCAGGCCCGGGAGCCCAAACGCCTTCGACAAGCTGCCGACACACACAACCCTGGCGTATCGTCCAAAAAAGCTCGGCGTGACCGTCTCCGTCAATCGTTCGGTGCCCCGATACACCTCGTCTGCCAGGATCCACGCCCCCACCCGCTCCGCTGTGGCGACCACCGCGTCCATTTCGTCTTCCGTGAGCACCGTGCCGACCGGGTTGTTGGGGTTGGTGACAGCAATCAATCGGGTGGCCGGCGTGACGACGGCGTCAAGCGTATCGAGGTCGGGCCGCCACCCGCACGCGGGGTCGAGCGGAAAGCAGTCCACGCTCGCGCCCGCGTTGAGCGCGCAGCCGCGTACCTGTCGATAGCCAGGCTCCATGACCACCACCTGATCACCGGGCCGGACGAGGGTTGCCACGCTTATCGCGTTAGCTTCCGCGGCGCCCACCGTGACCAGCACATTGCCGGAGTCGGCGCCGTGCCAGTCCCCGATGAGCCGTCGTAGCGCGTCAGTACCACCCACCGGGGGATAGTGCAACGTCAGGCCGAGCAACCCCGCGACAGCACCCGGATCCGGCACCAGCTCCTCCAACCGCACCGCCCGCACCCCCGAATCGGCGAGGTTGTACGCCACACTGGTCTCGTAACGAGACTGCCACTCCTCCAGGTCAAACGGAACGAAACTCACCTACGTCTCCACTCAACCATCAGTGTAGAGGTCCGGCCTGCGATCTCCTCGAGCCAGCGTCACTGTCCGTAGTCGATCATTATCTCGCAACGGAACGACGCGTGATCACCGACGCTGAACCTGCGGCGCATCGCGGTCGTCGCCGAAGGGGGACCGCGCATGGATGCCCTCATTGCCATCGGCCGACCACGCAATCGAATCTTTGTCTACAACGAATACTTGACCATCTTGAACGAGGGAACAGAACCCTATCGGTCGACCCGCTAGAGCTCGCGTGACAGTACGGGCATGGTGTGGCAGCCTGAAGACATGCACGAGCTGAAGCGAGCCGCGGCTTTCCAGGCCGCGATTCTATTCGTGTGCGTGTGTCTGGCGTGGAGCGTCGAGCTTGTCGACCGCCTGGCATACGGCGGCTCGCTGGAACGCTACGGCATCCACCCTCGCGACCTGGCCAGTCTGTGGGGCATTTTCCTTGCGCCCCTGCTGCACGTTGGCTGGGTGCATCTCGGGGCCAATACCGTCCCGTTCGTCATCCTTGGCTGGCTGGTCATGCTCCGCGGGCTCAGCGACTTCGCGGTAGTGACCGGGGTGGCGATCCTGGTCGGCGGCCTGGGTGTGTGGCTGCTCGGCGCGCCCAACAGCGTTCACGTTGGTGCCAGCGGACTGATCTTCGGGTACCTGGGCTACCTGCTTGCCCGTGGCTACTTCGAGCGGAGTCTGTGGGCGGTACTCCTGGGCGGGGCCGCGATGGTCCTATACGGAGGCGTGCTGTGGGGCCTTTTGCCGGGCCGGCCGGGGATCTCGTGGGAAGGCCACCTGTTCGGCTTTGTTGGCGGCGTCGCGGCCGCGCGGCTGCTCGTTCCAGCAAGACGGGCCGGACAGACCATGACCGTCATCGTCTAGCTGGGCGGTGTTACTTGCGGAGCCCGCTCGGGAATGCCCTGCAGGCGCCGCCGGATGCGCGTATCTTCTTCCGCCAGCAGCGTTCCCTCGATACGGTCGTAGCTCGCCTGCCGGAGCCGGTCTGCATCCCAACTTTCGGAGTGTGCGTCCACCAGCAGCGCCAGCAGGACGCTGAAGGCGCGCTGCTCCTGGGCCTGTTCTGACTTCGTCTTGAAGCGAGGCAGGCCCTTCGCTGGGTCGGTCGCGCTGCGCAGGATGTGACGGTGGGCGTCATCCACGTGGCGCTCGATGACGGCGAGGACCTCTGGGTACGTCTGTGGCCTTGGCATAGTGAAGTAGACAGCATCGGGCGTCTCGAGGATTGATACCCTGGGCGGGATGCAGGTCACTCAGGTCACGCCGTTTCTTGTGGACTCGGGCGGTAGCAAGAGTTGGCTCTTCGTTAAGCTGGACACCGATACAGGCGTCGTCGGTTGGGGTGAGGCGTATACGCAGGCGGACCGCGACCGCGCCATGCTGGCGCACCTGGAGGAAATGGGCCGCTACCTTGTCGGCCGCAGTCCGTTCGCGATCAAGCATTTCACGTCGGTGATGTACCTGGACTATGCCATGCGTCGCGGGGCGATGGACTTCTGGTGCGCCCAGAGCGCACTGGAGCAGGCGCTGTGGGACGTCGTGGGCAAGGTTTGCGGACAGCCCGTGTACAACCTCCTGGGTGGTCCGTGTCGCGATCGCATCCGCGTCTACGCCAACGGCTGGTCCGACGCATCCAGCTCGCCAGACGAGTTCGCGCGAGCGGCTGCCAACATCGTCGCGCGCGGCTTCGACGCGCTCAAGTTCGACCCGTTCAGCAATCCGTGGCGCACCCACGTCGGCCGTGCTGAAGAGAACCTGGCGGTGGAGCGCGTTCGCGCGGTGCGCGAGGCGGTCGGCCCGAAGGTCGAGATCCTGGTGGAGGTACACCGTCGGCTCGCCCCGAATGAGGCCATCCGCGTCGCCCATCGACTCGAGGAGTTCGAGCCATTCTGGTATGAAGAGCCCATCGATGCTGAGGACGTCGACAGTCTGGCCGAGGTCCGCCGACGCATCGGACTACCGGTCGTCACCGGCGAGGCCCTGTACAGCAAGAATCAATACGCGGAGGTGTTTGCGCGGCGGGCTGCAGACATCCTGAACCCTGACGTCTGCAATTGCGGCGGGATCCTGGCGTTGAAGGAGATCGCGGCCATGGCTGAGCCGTTCCACGTGACCGTCGCGCCCCACAACTACAACAGCACCACGCTGGGGCTAGCCAGCACCCTGGCCGTTTCGGCCTGCATCCCGAACTTCCTCATCACCGAGTACTTCGTGAACTTCGAGGACCGCGGGCGCGAGATCTCCAGGCTGCCGTTCGAAGTGACCAATGGCTTCATCCCTTTGCCGACGGCCCCCGGACTCGGCATCGAGCTCGACGAGGCCGCCCTGAGGCGCTACCCCATGGGCGAGCGGCGTAGCCGACGCATCCGCCAGTACCAGGACGAATAGCGCTTTAGCCTTTCAGTCCAGACAGCAATCGGTCGATCGAGGACGCTCTGAATGGTTCTGCACCGGATCGAGAAAGACCCGAGGCGACTCCGCCAGTACCGCCACCCAGGCGAACGCCCACGTCCTGTCCGCACAACAGCTGGGTGAGCGCCCACGCGCCTTCCGGGTTCTGCGTCCTGGCGTTGATGACGATGTCGTCGGTGATCGGGATGCTCTTGGTCGACGAGCTCGCCTGAAGGAGCGCAATCATCAGGTCTTCGAACTGCTGGGTGAGTGTACGTGGGCCGGCTCAGTATGCTACTGAGACAAGCCTTGAAGATCACCAACGTCACCGCGTACCACCTGCCCGGCACACGTTATGCCTGGGTGTTTCTGCGAATCGACACGGACGCAGGAATCCATGGTCTGGGGCAGGTCTCGAGCGGACCGAACAGCGCCATCGTGGCCGCCGCGGCCAGCCGCCTGGGGCCGCTGCTCATCGGCGAAGACCCGAGCCGCATCGAATACATCTGGCAAAAGCTGTATTCAGGGTTCAATTCGCTGGGATCACTTGGCTTTGTGTCGGCCTTGATCAGCGGGGTCGACATCGCGCTCTGGGACCTCCGCGGCAAAGCCCTCGGGCTGCCAATCTACGATCTGCTCGGCGGCAAAGTCGCCGACTCCAATGGACTGTTGCTGTACAGCAATGGCTGGTTTTCGGGCTGCTCCACGCCTGAAGAGTTTGCGCGCGCTGCCGCGAAAACGGTAGCCGACGGCCACTCGGCGCTCAAGCTCGATCCGTTTCGTGGCGGCCACGCCTACCTATCCCGGTACGCGGCCGGTTACCCACCGGAGGCGGACCTGGAGGCGGTAGCGATCGTCGAACGGATCCGTGAAGCAGTTGGTCCGGGCGTCGAGATCTTCATCGACGCGCACGGGCGGTTCGAGCTGCCAACAGCGGTACGTCTGGCGAACCGGCTGGAGCCGTACCGCATCGGATGGTTCGAGGAGCCGGTACCGCCCGAGAACTGGGATGCGCTCCGCCAGTTCCGCGACCGGACCAACGTGCCGGTGTGCGTCGGCGAGCGGCTCTATACGCGCTGGCAGTTCCGACCCGTGCTCGAGCAGAAGCTGGCAGAGTACATCATGCCGGACATCATTCGGACGGGCGGCATCTCGGAAATGAAAAAGATCGCGACCATGGCCGAAGCCTTCTTTGTGCCGGTCAGCCCGCACGACGCGACCGGGCCGATCACGCTCATCGCCGGCGCACACACGATGCTGACCACGCCGAACTTCTTCCGCCTCGAGATCGCCTACTCGGAGCTGGAGGTGTACCAGCGCGTCATGGACCCGCCGTTCGACGTTCGTGCAGGCTACTTCCATGTGTCCGACCGCCCGGGCCTCGGCCACGAGCTGCGGCCGGACTACATCGAGCAGGCAATCGCGTTCTAACCTTGCCGTCGCCACAGTGACCCTGAGCGACTGGAGACCTCGGCGACGTGTGACGGCACTGGCACGTCCTGTGCATGGCCGAGCCACGCTGGCATGCCTCCCCTCCTTGTCACCGTTCCCCTGACCATCAACGGCGCCACCGTTGAATGTCGCCTCGAGCCGCGCCGCACGCTGCTCGACACGTTGCGCGACGAACTTCTGCTGACCGGTACCAAGAAGGTATGCGACATGGGCAACTGTGGCGCGTGCACCGTGCTCGTCGACGGGTCGGCGATGTACGCGTGTCTGTTGTTGGCCGTCGACTGTGCTGGCCGCCAGATCACGACGATCGAAGGGCTCGCCACGGGCGATCGGCTCGACCCCATCCAGCAAGCATTCATCGACGCGGACGCATTCCAGTGCGGCTTCTGCACGCCGGGCCAGATCATGAGCCTGAAGGGCCTGCTGGATGTCACCCCCGCACCCTCGCCGGACGAGATTCTGCGCGCGGTCAGCGGCAACCTGTGTCGCTGCGGCGCCTACCAGCACATCCTGCGCGCCGGCCGCCTGGCAGCCGACCGCCTGGCCAACGAGAGGACCCATGGTACGTCTGCAGGTCACTAGAACCGAACAGGACGGGGAGGTCAGTTACGCGGTCGACGAACCGGCCGATCTCCCAACCTGGGGCTCAAATGCGGAGCTTCAGGTTGTGGGTCAGCGCTATCCGCGGGTTGAAGGCTTCGAAAAGGTCACCGGACGTGCTCGCTATGCGTACGATCAGCGCCTGCCGCGCCAGTTGTACGCCGCCGTTCTGAGAAGTCCGCATCCGCACGCGCGCCTGACCCGCATCGATACGCGTGCGGCGGAAAGCCTGCCGGGTGTGTTCGCCGTCTTGAGCTCGGCCAATTGTCCAACGGTCCACTGGTACGCCGAACGCAGCCTGCTGTTCGATCCGACCCTACGCTTCGTGGGCGACGAAGTGGCTGCCGTAGCCGCCGATACGGAAGACATTGCCCGGGACGCGTTGCGCCTGATCGAAGTAGAGTACGAGCGGCTGCCGTTCGTGCCAGACCTGGACTCGGCCATGCGCCCGGATGCACCCCTGGTTCACCCGTCCGGCAACCTCGCAGCCGAGCCAGAGACCTACGCGCGCGGCGACGTCTCGGCCGGTTTCGCGGCGGCGGACGTCGTAGTTGACCAGACGTACATCACCCAAACGGCCGTCCACAATTGTCTGGAGCCGCACGGCTGCACCGCGAGCTGGGAGGGCGACCAGCTCACCTTGTGGGAAAGCACCCAAGCCATCTGGGACGTCCGCGAGCAGATCGCCAAAGCCCTGGATCTGCCTGCCCATCGCGTGCGCGTCATCAAGCAGTACATGGGCGGCGGTTTTGGGAGCAAGCAGGTCGCGTGGAAACCTACCGCCATCGCCGCGCTGCTCTCCCAGCGCGCCGGGCGACCGGTCCAATTGTTACACGACCGGGAAGCCGAGAATCTGGCCGCCGGCAACCGCAGCCCAAGCCGCCAGCACGTGCGCCTGGGCGCCAGACGCGACGGGACGCTGACCGCGATCGACGCCCGCATCGACATCTCTCAGGGCGCCTACCAACCCGGCGGTGAAGTGGCAGCTGTGGATGGCATCTACCAGACCCTGTACCGGTGCCCCAACGTGCGGACGGCGCTCGTCGCCCACTACACCAACACCGGGCCGGCGGTCGCCTTCCGCGCGCCGGGGTTCGTCGAGGGCGCGTACGCGCTCGAACAGGCGATCGACGAGCTCGCGCGTGCGCTCGACATGGATCCGGTGGCGTTGCGCAACCGCAACTATACTGGCGATGAGCAGAAACTCGGCAAACCGTATACGTCGCCTGAGGCGCTGCGCGAATGCTGGGTCCGCGCCACTGAGACCTTCGGCTGGAGCAAATACACGCGCCCGCCTCACTCCGGCTCCAGGCGCCGCGGAATCGGATTCGCGGCGCACAACTGGATGGGTGGTGCCGGCCATCCGCCTGGCTATGCCTGGGTCAAACTGAACGGAGACGGCACTGTCGATGTAGTGACCGGAACCCAGGACATCGGCACCGGCTCGCGTACGGGTCTGTCCCAGATTGCCGCGGAAGAGCTTGGTTTGCCGCTGAGCGCTATCCGTCTGTACCTGGGGGATACCGGCGTCGGGCCGTATGCCCCGGTTAGCTCCGGCAGCGCGACTCAGGCCACCATAGGTCCGGCCATCCGCTCGGCCAGCGCGGAGGTGAAACTCCAGCTGCTGACGGCGGCTGCGACGATGCTGGAAGTCCAGCCTGGTGACCTGCGCATCCGTGACGGCGAGATCTTCGTCGAGGGCGTCCCGTCGAAACGCATCCTGGTGGCCGAAGTGGCGGGCGAGATCACGCCGCACATGATTCAGGGCTGGGGTGCCCGGGGCAAGAATCCAGACGACAAAGCCGTACGCACGTTCGGCGCCCAGTGCGTGGAGGTCGAGGTCGACATCGAAACCGGCCAGATCGACGTCTTGCAGGTTGTCGCCTCACACGACTGCGGCCGGATTGTGAATCCGACCATGGTCGACAGCCAGGTCATCGGGGCGATCACGCAGGGGTTGGGCTTCGGGTTGATGGAAGAGCGTGTGGTCGACAGCCGGTACGGTGTCGTGCTGAACCCCAACCTCGAGTGGTACGAAGTGCCGACGGTGATGGACATCCCACCTATACAGCACGCCGCCCACGGGGTGCCCGATCCTGAGGCGAACCCGACCGGTGCCAAGGGCATCGGCGAGCCACCCCTGATCCCCACCGCACCAGCGCTGGCCAATGCGATTTTCGATGCCGTTGGCGTGCGCACGCGTGAGGCGCCGATTACCCGACAGCGGCTGCTGGAGGCTCTCCGTGCGCGCATTTGAGCTCACGCAGGTCACCGATCTGGATGAGGCCCGCTCCCTCCTCGGCGGCGACGGTCGGGTGCGACCGCTGGCCGGTGGGACCGACCTGTTGCCGCTGATGAAAGCGGACCTCATCGCGCCAGAGCGTCTGGTAAACCTGAAGCAGGTACCCGAGCTGCAAGCGGGCATCGCCGAGACGTCGGACGGGCTGGCCATTGGAGCGCTGACTCCGTTGGCGGCTCTGGAAGCACATCCAGCTGTGCGCGGGCGGTACACCGCCCTGGCCGAAGCTGCTGGTCTGGCCGCAACTCCTCAACTGCGCAACATGGCCACTCTCGGCGGCAATTTACTCCAGCGGCCGCGCTGCTGGTACTTCCGCAATGCGCTCTTCCACTGCTGGCTGAAGGGCGGTGACGAGTGTCATGCGCGTGAGGGCGAAAATCAATTCCATGGCGTGCTGAGTGACAGCCCGTGTGTGGCAGTCCACCCATCCGATCCACCGGCTGCGCTTCTGGCGCTGGGCGCCGAAGTCCGACTGACCGGTCGGTCCCTGCCACTGTCTGAGTTCTTCACCCTGCCGACGTCAGACCACCGGCTCGAAAACGGGCTGGCTCCAGACGAGCTGATCCTGTCGGTCCACGTCCCGACCACGGCGGCTGGCACGCGCAGCACGTATCTCAAGGCCATGAACCGCAAGGTCTGGGCATTCGCGCTCGTCGGTGTGGCGGTCGTCGTCCGATTCGAGCCAGATACCCGTCAGGTTGCCGAAGCACGGCTCGTGCTCAACGGCGTTGCTCCGATCCCTTGGCGCGCGGCCGCGGCAGAACAGGAGCTCGTGGGCCACGAGCTCTCTGAACGGACCATCAGCCGCGCCGCTGAAGCCGCCGTGTCTGACGCCCACCCCCTCGAGCACAACGCCTACAAGCTCCCGCTGTGCCAGGCCATGATCCGCCAGGCGCTGTCCTCCTTCGCTTAGCGGTTTCGACCGAAGTTCCGTAGAGCAGAGCTGGCCCGATGCACTGGCGTGTGCTGATCGCGGTCCTCGCGCTGGTCACGCTGGCCGCGGGGAAGGCTTCGGCGCAGACCGTCCCGGACGGCGATCCAGCACTGCCTACTTGCCCCGAGTCCGAGCCGGCGGTGGTCTCGGCCACCCCGCCGCCAATCCCGTCACGCGTTGAGGGTCCGTCCGGTGTCGTGGCGCTCACCTTCGACGCTGGCGCCGACCGCGGCTATGCCCAGGACATCCTGGATACGCTGTCCGATGCCGGTATCCCGGCCACGTTCGGCATGACCGGCCGGTGGGCGATGGCCAATCCAGAGCTGGTCCAGCGCATGGCCAGCGACGGGCACATGGTCATCAATCACACGTTCGACCACCAGTCGTTTACCGGTCTGTCCGACCGCCTTGGCGGTTTGTCAGCCGACTGGCGGCGGTACGAGCTCGTCCAGGCCGACGCCATCATCGCGCCGCTGATCGGCCACACCACCTGCCCCTGGTACCGGCTGCCGTATTTCGATGGGGATCGAAGCGTCGTCGGCGACGTTGCGGAAGCAGGCTACACCCAGCAGGTAGGCTGGACGATCGACACCCTCGGCTGGCGAGGCTCGTCCGTCCAGAACATCCTGTCGCGTTCGCTCCGCCTCGCGGCGCCAAATGCCGTCTACGTCCTGCACGTCGGTGTCCAGTCGCACGACGGCCCAGCCCTGCCGTCGATCGTCGAGGGTCTCAAAGACATGGGCTACGGGTTCGCCACCGTTGCAACGTTAGGCGAGTAGCATCGGCCAGACCGACTTGGCCCAACCGCCGGGTGGGTGCTAGGATGCGCCAGCCGCGAGGCGCAGTGGGGCTGCTCAGCGGATTCTTCGGGGGCTGGTTGGACTACCTCGTGATGCGGATCGTGGACGCGCTGTACTCGCTCCCGAGCCTGCTCGTCGCGATCCTGGTGATGTCGTTCCTGCGCGGTGTGCTCTCGCTCTCGGATGAATCCGCCGCCGCCGGCCTCGCGGGCTTCAACGCTGCCACCGGCGGGCTGCTCGGGGTCTTCATCGTCCTCTTTCTCACTCACTGGCTCACTGTCTGCCGCCTGGTGCGTGGCCAGGTCCTGTCCATTAAAGAGCGCGAGTTCGTACTTGCCGCGCGCGCGGTCGGCGCTGGCCGACCGCGTCTGATGCGCATTCACCTGCTGCCGCACGTGCTCGCGCCGGTACTCGTAGCCATCACGTTTGGCGTACCGGGGTCCATCAGCCTGGAGGCCAGTCTGGGGTTCCTTGGCATCGGAGTGACGCCGCCGATGCCCTCGTGGGGGACTATGATCGCCGAGTCGCTCGCGGCAATGCGGACCTATCCCCTGCTGTTGCTGTGCCCCGGCGTCGCCCTGTCGCTTACCCTGCTCTCGTTCATCTACGTCGGCGATGCCTTGCGCGACGCGCTCGATCCGCTGATGAAACGTTAGCCATCCGCCCCATGCACCCCGACGACGTCTTCACACTCCGCTCGGCTGGCGACGCCCAGCCTTCACCGGACGGACAGCGCATCGCCTACGCGGTTACCGACCTGGACCGCGGTACCGATCAGGCCCGCTCCTCAATCTGGCTGGTCTCCGCCGACGGGGACACGCCGCGGCGTGTGACCAGCCCTACCTTCTCCAGCTCCGAGCCGCGCTGGTCCCCCGACGGCCGGATGCTGGCTTTCATGTCGACTCGCGAGCGCGGCCCGCAGATCTGGCTGCACCGACTCGGCGGCAGCGCGCCACAGCCCCTCACCGACGTGCCCGGCGGCGTGACTGGCCCGCCGGTCTGGTCGCCGGATGGGCAGCGGATCGTCTTTACCGCACGCGCCTCATCAGCGCCCCCAACCAACGCCGCGGCGCCGCGCGTCATCCGCCGGCTGCGGTACCTGCTCAACGGCGCCGGCTACATCGCTGATGCTTTCTGGCACGTCTTCGTCATCCGAGTTGGCGTGGACCACCCAGCCACCGCGGTCCGGCTCACCAGTGGCGAATGGCACCACTTCTCACCTGCCTGGTCGCCAGACGGCACCCGTATCACGTGCATCACCACCCGACGCGACGAGTGGGACACCGAGTGGGTCTGGGACGTCTACGTGCTCGATGCAGAAGACGGTGACGCCGCGCCATGCTGCCTCACCGACTCGCGGGGCACGTGTGCTGCGCCTGCATGGTCGCCGGATGGTCGGTGGATAGCTTATTTCGCCAACGAGTGCCCATTCACCGCGTATACCCGGGACTACTATCTCTGCCTGGTGCCCGCCGCTGGCGGCGCCGCACGCAACGTGAGTCGGAGCCTGGACCGCGGCTGCCAGGTCTCCCAGCCACCCAGCAACAATGAGCCACCCCATTGGTCCGCCGACTCCAGTACGGTTTTCTTCCATGTCCGCGAGGGCGGCTTCTATCATTACTACACCTATCAACTCGACGCGGATTCGTTGCGCCGCGTGCTCGCTGCCCGCGACCTTCAAGAACCCGTCGCGGGTGTGGTGCGTCAGAGCGCAGATGGGAGGCTGCTGGCCTTGGCGGCGGCTCGTAGACTGGTTCCAGCGCCACCTCTAGCAGCGGGGTCAGTTCCTGCCGGCGTTGACAACACGCGTCACTTCAGCCACTGAGCCACTCGACTGCTGGGCGTACCGGCTCACGTCGTCAGGGGTCATCGCCTGAACCTGGTCCATCTTCAGGCCGAG
>JAABUQ010008768.1_pt1 | contig 14012 bp, 7 predicted proteins | sample 5560001 | NCBI WGS metagenome assembly JAABUQ01 (sample SAMN10711888, study PRJNA513371) | rock metagenome | isolation source: Antarctica rocks | place: Antarctica: Victoria Land, Finger Mt nord | collected 2015-12-18
TCCATTCTTGGCGCTCTCAGCGAAGACGGGCTCATCGTGCGCGATGCGGGCGAGTTGCGCGTCAAAGAAACTGATCGCATCGAGACCATCGCCGAAAATCTCCGCGGCATGGGCGTAGAGGTAAGCACCACTGGCGACAGCATCGAAATCCCGGGTAGACAGCGATTCCATTCCGCTGAGATCCATTCGCACGGCGATCACCGCATCGCCATGGCGTTCTCCGTCGCCGCGCTCGCGACCGGCGACGGTTGCATGATTCACGACGCCGAAGCGGCTTCCGTCTCCTTCCCCGAGTTCTTCGAAACTCTTCGCGGGATCGCGCAGTAGCACGCGAGCGTTATGGAAGAAGCTTCGGACGCGGATCTCACGCACGAAAGTCTGGTACACGATTTGAACAACGTGTTCGAGACCATTGCCGAAGCCGCGGAACTGCTGCTCGCCGACAAGCGCTGGAAGCCGCTGGCGGCGACCCTATCCCGGAGCGTCGTGCGCGGCAAGCGCCTGCTGGGCTCGATTCCCGATACCACGCCTAATCTGGCCGCAGTTGTCGAAGACGCCATCCAGTCCGTCACGGATTATTGCATCGCGGGCCGCAAACCGCGCATGAGGTTCGTGCATCAGCTCCCCGCCGAAATTCGCTTGCCGGGATCCGCTAAAGACTGGGAGCGCGTCTTCGCTAACCTCTTCTTGAACGCCGCCCAAATCATGCGCAAACCAGGCCGTATCGACATTGCCGCTCAGCAATCCGAAACGGGTTTGACCATCACGGTTTCAGATAACGGGCCCGGCATTCCGCCCGACATTCTTCCGCGCATCTTCTATTCGAACGTTTCCACCAAAACTATGAGTTCGGCCCGTTCCGGTCTGGGCCTGCATATCGTCGCCTCCATCGTCAAAAACTATTCCGGACGCGTGGTGGCCGCCAATCGTGAGCGCTCCAATGGAGCTGTCTTCACTATTTTGCTGCCCGCCTCCTAAGTCCTGGCATGAAGTATCTCTGTATCCATTGCCACTTTTATCAGCCGCCGCGCGAGAACCCATGGCTCGAACAGATTGAACTGCAGGACTCCGCGTATCCGTACCACGATTGGAACGAACGCATCACCGCCGAGTGCTATGCCCCTAATTCGGCGGCTCGCATTCTGGACGATTCGCAACGTATTACGCGCATTGTCAACAATTATTCGAAGATGAGCTTCAACTTCGGACCCACCTTGCTCTCCTGGGCCCGCGAACACTCGCCCGAAACATATCAGGGCATTCTCGATGCCGATAAAGTCAGCCAAAAACTCTTCTCCGGTCATGGCTCCGCCATGGCGCAGGCCTACAATCACATGATCATGCCGCTGGCGAATAGCCGCGACAAGCAGACGCAGATTCGCTGGGGCGTGGAAGATTTCGCAAACCGTTTCGGACGTCCGCCCGAGGGCATGTGGCTGCCCGAAACCGCGGTCGATTTGGAATCGCTCGATCTGATGACCGAAGCCGGCATAACCTTTGCAATACTTGCTCCCCACCAGGCGAAATCCATCCGGCCACTCAGCGGTGGCGATTGGACTGAAGTCACAGGCTCTAAAATCGATCCCACGCGCGCCTACTTGCTCAAGACCTCCAGCGGCCGCAAGATCAACCTGTTCTTCTATGACGGGCCCATCTCGCAATCCGTCGCCTTCGAGAAGCTTCTCGATAACGGCGAGAAGTTTGCCTCGCGTCTGACCGGCGCGTTCTCCGACACTCGCGCTTGGCCGCAACTCATGCACATCGCCACCGACGGCGAAACCTATGGCCATCATCATCGCCATGGCGAAATGGCGCTCGCCTACGCACTCGATTACATCGAATCCAAAAAACTGGCGAAGATCACAAATTACGGCGAGTTTCTAGCCAAGCATCCGCCCACGCACGAAGTGCAGATCCATCAAAATACCGCCTGGAGTTGTATCCATGGAATCGAGCGTTGGCGCGGTAACTGCGGTTGTAACTCAGGGCGCGTGGGCTGGAATCAGGAATGGCGCAAACCTTTGCGCGACGCGCTCGACTGGCTGCGCGACTTTGTCGTTCCCTGGTACGAAGCGTTTGGATCGAAATTGCTCAAGGATCCTTGGGCCGCTCGCGACGCTTACATTCGCGTGGTCCTCAATCGCGATCCGGCGGTTCGACGGCGCTTCGGCGAGGACCATTTCGCGCGCCAACTTACTCCTGAAGAGCAGGTTGTGGTTTGGAAACTGATGGAACTCCAGCGCCACGCCATGCTGATGTACACCAGTTGCGGCTGGTTCTTCGACGAGTTATCGGGCATTGAAACCGTGCAAATCATCGAGTACGCGGGGCGCGTCGTTCAGTTAGCCGAAGAGCTTTTTCGGGAGCCCGTCGAGCTTCAGTTTCTACAAAAATTGTCCGCCGCGAAAAGTAACTTACCGGAGTACGGTGACGGCGCCAAAATTTATACGAGTTATGTCAAACCTGCCATGGTCGACCTTGAAAAGGTGGGAGCGCATTACTCCATCAGCTCCCTTTTCGCGCCCTACGGCGAGCGGACCGACATCTTCTCCTATGCAGTGAAACGCCTGGATTATCACACCGGCGATGCGGGCAAGCTGCGGATGGCTCTGGGGCAGGCGCGCTTCACATCCAAGGTGACTGAAGAGTCGGAGGTGCTTACCTTCTGGGTGGTTCACTTCGGTGACCATAACGTAGCGGGGGGAGTACAAAAGAGCGATGGAGACGCAATGTACCGCGACATGCTGGATGCCATCGGCGAGTCTTTCGCCAGGGTTGATATTCCGGAGGTGATTCGTCTGCTCGATCGCCGCTTTGGCGAAAAGACTTATTCGCTGCGGTCGCTCTTTCGCGATGAGCAGCGCCGGATCGTCGGGACCATTCTAGCTTCGACCGTTGCGGAAGCGGAGGCTGCCTACCTTCAGCTTTATCAGGATCACGCCGCGCTGATGCGCTTTATCACCAGCCTGGGAACTCCCATTCCCCGCGAATTCAGCGCCGCGGTGGAGTACGCTGTCAACAGCTTGCTGCGCCGCGCGTGTTCGAGTGAAGAGCTGGATGGGGAACGCATTCGTAGTCTTTTGCAGGAAGCTCAACTAAACAGCATAGCGCTGGATAAAACTACGCTGGAGTTCCTGCTGCGCCGCAAAATCGAGATGCTTTCCGGTCGCTTCGCGGCGAATCCCTCCAATCTAGAAAAGCTGAACGAGCTGCAAGCCGCCTTGCGCATCGTGAAGCAGATGCCTTTCGTTGTGAATATGTGGTCCGCGCAGAATCAGGTATACGCGATTCATAGCGGCCTTTTCCAACGCACTCGCAAGAAGGCGCAACGCGGCGACACACATGCGAAAATTTGGATCGAGAGTTATCTCGCGCTTAGCGAGTTGTTGTCAATTCGCGTGCAGTAGTACTAAGCGCTTGCTGACCACTCCGCTGAAGACGCAGCGAGAACCCGCTCCATTGCTGTCGCGGCTCGGCTACGGGCAGTTGTGGACTCAGGCGAAACATCAAAATGCCTGCCCCAGCGAGAAATGAAATTGGAAAGCGTTGATTTTTTGCACTGTGGCAACGGCCGTTCCGTTCAAGTAATCTTGTTCAGTTCCCTTCAGTCCAAAGAACCGCGGCGCGTCCGGACTAAACGAGAGATCCAGGCGAATAGGACCAATGGGAGTGCGATAGCGCAGGCCGAAGCCGACGGACTGGACGGTGTAGTTGAAATCCTGCAGATCGCGCTGGCGAAAGCGCAAACTGAAGTCGCCCAGGCTCCGGTAAACATTCCCGGCGTCGTGGAAGATCACGCCCGCCAAGTTGTCGCCGTACAGAGGGAAGCGCATTTCCAGGTTGTTTGTAAATAGAGCGTTGCCGCCCAGCGGGAAGCCCGTCGCGAGGTCGCGGGGCCCCGCCTGGAAATCCGGGAACGCTCGAATCGAAGTGGAGCCGCCGGAGTAGAGACGCTCGGCTAAAGGTACGCTAGGGCGGCCGCCGGTTCGGCTAATGACTCCGAACTGTGTGCTGCGCGCAAACACAATATCGCGACCGAAAGGATGATACGTCGAGTTGCGGAAGAGGCCGCGCGCGAATTGCGTTTGGGAACCAAGTGCCGCGGGCGCATAGCTCAGATCGAGGGTGGTGTAGATGCCGTGGTGCGCATCGGTCGGATCGTCGCGTTTGTCTTGAATGATGGAGAACTCGCCCATGCCGACCGTCTCCGGCTGTGACAATAGCGGGACCAGCAGTTGCTCTATCTTGATGTTTGAGAGCGTTACGTTGCGGAACACCAGACGATACTGCAAGCTGTAGGCGCGTGAGAGCCTTTCGCCGAGTTGAACGGACGCTTCGCGACGGTGCGCTGTAAAGGTACGAATGTCGCTCGAATTCTCCAGAAGCGTCGTGAAGGTGAGATTCAGATTGTCGTTCGAGACGAATTGCGGGATGAAATAGGTTAGCGCCGCGCGCTGCTGGATGGTCGAAATGGCCGTTTGCAACCCGACCGTCTGGCCCAAGCCCAGAAGATTGAGACGCGTGATCCCCACGGCCAAGCGGGGTGCAAATCCAGTGCTTCCGGCCGGATTGTCCAAGCTGGTAATGCCCCCGCCGATGCGTGCGATCTGCGCGCCCACACCGACGTTCAACGAATAGTGGCGGGCTTCATCAATGTCGTAGAGCACGGTCTTGCGGTTTTCCTCGCCATCGGGATTTTGCAGAGCCGTATTTACTCGCGCAAAGATGCCCAGTTCGTACAGCCTTCTTTGACTGTCGGTCTCTTGGGCTAACGACAGCGGCTGTTCTTGCTTGAGCTCAATGCGGTGGTACACAAGACTCGGGCGGGTGGTTTCAAGACCGCTCACCAGCACTTCACGAACGTATTTCCTTGATCCTGGATGGATCACGTACCGCAGATCCACCCGGTGAGGCTGTTTCGCTGGATCGACATAGTAATCGAATGAGGCGTTCAGATAGCCGCGGTTGTAATAGTAATTAAGAAAGTTTTCGCGATCGTCTGCTACGTTGGCTTCGCTAAAAGGCTGACCCTCAAGCGACGCCAACGTCGAGTGCAGGACAGCCGAATCGGCGGCGGCAGGACCTTCGATCCGTAGTCCGGACACAAACCACTGCGGGCCCTCCTGGATCGTCAAGAAGACAGCCAAGCGGTTCTTGACGCCGCGATAATCGTCTTCAGTCCTGGCGGTCACTTTGACGTCGCGGTATCCGTTGGAGGTATAGAGATTTCGTATCGACTGCACATCTTGCCTGAGATATGCGCTGCCGTATCGCCCGTACGGAAAGCGGGGAAATTCGGCGGGCTGAAGATACAGGCGTTCCCGAATCGTTTCGGAAGGGAAATATCGATTACCCGCGATTGCCAGATAGACGAACTTATGACGGCTGCCGCGATCGATATCGTAAGTGATGGTTCGCTCCGCTGAGTTCCCGGCCGCCGCGGTACGGTAACTCACCTTAGCGCCGAAATAGCCCTCGGAGACCAAGTACTGTTCAATATTGTGCTGGCCCTCCACCAGCAGATCGTTGTCGGTTGAATGCTCCTGGAAAATGGGTACAAGCTGCTTTAGTCTGCCGGCGCTAATCTTTGCTCCGGTCGTTTTCAAGACAATGCGCGGTCCGGTTTCGATGTGGACGGTTGGCGCGACAGTGTTGGTTTTCTCGTGGTAGTCCAAACGAGTAAGTGTCACCCGCGAATCAAGCAGGTTGCGTTTTTCGTAGTAACCCCGGACGTTCTCCAGACCTTGCCGGACACGCGCGCCGGTGACCTCCTGCCACCCGAGTAAACCGTACAGTCGCTTCCAACGTGTGGCGCGAACAATGCTTTCTTCCGCTCGTTGACTGTTGCCGGTAATCCGCGGCTGCTCGAAGCGGGCGCGCTTGCCCGCATCCACGTCAAAGACGAGGTTGGCTTCTTCGAAGTGGCGCCGGAATTCGACTTGCGCATCCACCTTTGCATGGTAAAAGCCGTTCTGGCGCAGGAGGTTCACCAAGGATTCGACGGCCTGGAGACGGTCACTATCTACATAGGGAGTTCCCAGCCTCAATTTGGTGGCGCTTGCAAGCTCACCACTGTTGGGAGGCGCGCTGACGCCGCGAACGGCGATTTGTCCCACAAAATAGGCGCGTTTTGTAATGAAGCGCAGTGCGACTCCATCGGGAGCTTCGGAGGCGTCAACGGCCAAATCCGAAAAGCGGCCGCTTGAGAACAGGTTCTGAATGGCCTGCCGCAGATCACGCTCATGAAAAGCGGAACCAACCACGAATGGCAGGTCGTGATTCAACTGCTCGCCGGTTAGGGGCTGATCGGCGGGTTGGAACTGAATTGCGACGATTTTCCGGCCCTCATATTTGAGCGCTTCCTGAACAGCGGGCTGCTGCGCTTGCGCGGTCCGCGCCGCGATGCTGAAGGCAAGTAACAGCAAAACGAGCAGCGGCGCTGTTAGGATCGTCGTAGATGACGCCGAACGAGAGCGAACGCTATTCGCGCCAGATCCTGTTTTCCGGCATCGGCGCCGTGGGACAGGCCCGCATCCGCCGGGCGTCCGTGTGCGTGGTGGGGTGCGGCGCATTAGGAAGCTTCCAGGCAGAGGCACTCGCGCGCGCAGGAATTGGTTGCCTGCGGCTGATTGATCGCGACTACGTCGACTATACAAATCTTCAACGACAGTGGCTTTTCGACGAAGACGATGCGCGGAATGAGTCTCCGAAAGCGATCGCCGCGGCCCACAGACTGGGCATCCTGAATGGTGAGGTTGACGTCGAGCCGCTCGTCACTGACCTCACGCCTTCTAATGCAGAAGAGTTGGTCGCCGGCTGCGATCTGATACTGGACGGCACAGACAACTTTGAGACTCGCTATCTCCTTAACGATCTTAGCGTCAAGCTGGCGATTCCGTGGGTATATGGAGCCGCGATCGGCAGTTACGGGATCGTGATGCCTGTGGTTCCCGGCCGGGGGCCGTGTCTGGCCTGCGTGTATCCAGATCCGCCATCGGGAATTCAGGCCACCTGCGACGTGAACGGAGTGCTGGCATCGGCTACGGCGTCGGTTGCGTCGCTGCAGGTCGCGGCGGCCCTGCGGCTGCTGGTGGGCTGGCCGGATTTTCAGTGTCGAATTCATACCCTGGATGTGTGGGAGCAGACCAGTAAACAGGTGAGTGCGGGCGCGCCCGATCCGCAGTGCCTCGTTTGTGCCGCACGTGATTTCAAGTTTCTGGACGGCCAGCGTCGCACGCCCGTTAGTTTGTGCGGGCGCAACGCGGTTCAGTTGCACGAGAGCACAAAGACGCTAGACCTTGAACAGCTCGCGCTACGGTTGCGCCCGCTCGGGGAGGTTCGGGTAAACGAATTCGCTCTGCGGATGTCGATGCCGAAATATCAACTGACGTTTTTTCCCGACGGCCGCGCGATTGTCAAGGGAACGACGGACGTGGGCGTCGCGCGTAGTCTTTACGCGCGCTTAATTGGCGCCTGAACGTTTTTGTTTCTTGAAGTCCCATGCGAACATGGAAAGCGCGGTTGTTGAAATCGGGCGGTTAGCTCAGCCGGTTAGAGCGCCTGCCTTACAAGCAGGAGGTCCACGGTTCGATCCCGTGACCGCCCACCACATGTCTCAATGTTCCGGTGGCAATTCGCGTGATGCTCACGTGTGACGTGACAGGTTTCTGTTCATGGGTTGATCGTACCTGAAAGGTGACGGCGAGCCACGCAGAAGGACGTGCTTTGCGCACTGCATATGCGGTCGACTCAGGCACTTACGTCGGCCACGGAGCTTTCGTAACGCTTGTGACCGAACGGCTTACGGGCCGCCATCGATGAATAGCCGTTCAGTCTATGCGGTGAGGAATGCCCGGCAGAAATCGAGCGAGCGCCAGGAAAGCAGGTCCGAAATGGAGCGCTCGCCGACGTGGATCGCGAGCAGGGCTTCGAACGTAGCGGGCCGCGAGGCAAGGCTGGCTAGGGCCCGTTTCTGAATACTCGGATGTCTGTCTAGCAGGAGCAGGAGTGAAGCCATGAGACGCGGTCTACGGCTTAGCTTTCTATGCTGCGTGCGATAGCTGTCGAGATTGCCCGACCTGAGCGCCTTGGCGAGCGCGAGGGATTGGCGGAATGACAACCCCAGTCCTTCGCCGGTGAGTGCGTCGACGGATCCGGACGCATCGCCGATAAGAGCGAAGTTCTTACTGGAGACGCGTTGAAGCGTTCTGGACATCGATAAGGATCCGCGCTCGGTCGAGGTGGGGCAGGCACCCTGCAAGCGACGGCGAACTTCCGGAAAATTTTCAAGGGCGCGGTCCAGGCGCAGTGCTGGATCACGGGAGATTAGCGCCACGCCGACCTCATCACCGGAAATGGGCGTGACATAGAGTTGGCTGCTCCGGCCCCAATGGAGTTCGACGTAAGCCGACCATGGCTTTATGCGATAGTGACGGCGGAACGCGTATCGCCGACTTTCGTGAACTGCTCCGTCTAGCCCGGCCGCTCGCCGCATTGCGGAATTTTGACCATCAGCGGCGATCACGAATTTTGATTTCAGGATGGATCCGCTCACCGACACTCCGCCCGGGGTCAAATGGACGTTTTTCGCGCCCCAGCATAAGGTGATCCCTAACTGCTGGGCGCGCCCGACAAGGAGCGAGTGAAGGATGGTACGACGAATCCCTAGGCCGCTGCTGGCTGGAAAGTCGGCAACTGCGGACGAATACCGGCCGGAAAAGCGAATGCCTCGGAAGGGGATGCCTGTTTCGGGGGGAACGTACACCCCGAGATCGGCAAGCGCGGCAAGACTGTCCGGCAAAAGTCCTTCACCGCAGGCCTTGTCTATCGGGGGAACAGCACAATCGAAGACGACTACACGGAAACCTGACATGCCGAGTGCTACCGCCGCCGACAGGCCTGCGGGCCCGCCGCCTACGATGCAGACATCGGCATTATCGGGAATAGTCACTAATCGATTCTAAGCTTGACGGGAGGGCCGGTTCCGCCCTCCCAACGCGTAGCAGCTTGGTTTTTAGTGGTGGTTGAACAGGAACCAGAGTAAGATTAGCCCGCCAGGTACGCCCAAAATCCATGCGAACAGATATTTCATTTTCGCCTCCTCCGTTCAAAAGGTGAGCAATAAGGCGGCCACTTCCAAAGCTTGTCTTAAGTGCTTTCTTGGCAATAGTATGTAGATCACCTGGAGTCAGCTTACGGGTCTTCGAACTGGAATTTTTGCCGGATTGCCCGCAACTCGGGGTGGGCTTCGCAAACGCAAAAAAGGCCAAGCGGCGAACCGCTTGGCCTTTCCTGTCACCACGGCTGTTGTTCTACTTCGGACAGCCGAGCGCCCGAACCTCGCGCTCCGGAAGCGGTTTGATGTTCTTTACCGCGGGAGGCAGAGATTGGCTGTTTCTCGGAACCAGATAGACTTCCACGCGACGATTCTTGTCGGCGGCAGTGGTCTGAGCACCTCGGCGTTCCTTCAGATTCGAAGTTGCGCAAAGCCCAGGTTTGATTTCCGAGGTTTGATCGGTTCCGACCCAATCCACACGGATACGGGAGGGATCGACCTTGGCACAGGTGCCGGTGCCACCGCTGAGGACTCCAGCGCAATCCAAAACGCGCTGTTCATCGAGCGGATGGCCACCCTGCATGCCACGGCCACGACCGCGACGGCTGCGCGTCATGCCGACAGGATTTGCCGATTCATCGCTGTCGCGATGTCCGACGAGCACGATGTCGTAATCGCCGCCCGCGACTCTGGGAGCCGCGTCGTCGATCAGAACACGCTTACCGCAGTTGTTTACGCGAGTGTTGTTCTTGGCGAAGACAACGTCGTCGAGCCGGACAAACGACGGCTGACAGTTCACCGTGACAGTGGCGGTTTGAGATGCCGTCTTGCCGGTGTCGTCGCTGACCGTTAAGGTAGCGGTTACGGTCTTGGTTTGACCTTGCGCGCCGCCTTCGAAGTTCAGCGTGGAGGCGTCGAAGGTTGCGTTGGCGTTTGTATCGTTGCTGACGCTGCCCTCGCTTACGGTCCACTTATAGGTTAGATTGCCGCCACAAGCGGACGGTGAAGCATTGCCCGTGAGGTTGGCAGTGTGGGTACCAGTGGTGTTAGCAGCGCAAGCCAGAGTATCCGGATTGGCAGTAACACTCGTGATGGTCGGAGTTGTGTCGTTGACGGTTAAAGTAGCCGTAGCTGTGACCGGTGAAGCCGGTGGCGGCGTGGGAGGTTGTACCCAGCACCGAACCGAAATGTTCCTGGGACGCTCCATTGGAGCCGGAGGAGGCGTCATGTCGGTCACGGTTACTTGCATATTGAAGGAGCCCGTGTTGTTGGGTGTGAACGTCAGGTCGGGGCTATTGGAGCCTTGCGCCTGACCATTCATTGTCCACGCGTATTGCAGCGTGTGACCGGCGGGTCCGGCAACATTGGCATGCAACGTAACTGGCTTACCCTGACAAATGGCGCCTTCGCCGCCGGTGATGGTGGGCGTCGGCAGTGGTGCCGGCGGGGGCGGCGGGGCAGGCATGGGCGGGCACTTAGTCTGGCCTAAGTAGTACACCAGACCTAGAGTTCCCTGCACTCCGTTCAGCTTATTTCTGGCCGGGATGTAAACGCCGCCGTTCGGGAAATTAGGCAGATCGTAAGTTGGATTTCTGGACCAAAGGCCACGTGCATCGAAGCGCAAGCCCCAATGGTCGGACAAATGAAACTTGACGCCGCCTCCGTAGTTTATTCCAACCTGTAAGTTATCGTTGAGGTTGCTCGCGTGATAAAGAGCGTTGTTGGCCGGGGTACGCGCCAGGGCCTCGGCCGTATCGGTGGGGGTAAATTGAATACCGTCGACACCAACCGTCAAGTAAGGCTGGACGCGAGAGCCGCGTGGCTTCAAATTGAAAATCGGGTTGAAGCCAAACGTGTAATTACGGCTTCCGAAGCTGTAAGTAGGCAGGGCCGTGCCGGTGGCGGGGTTGATTCCGCTGGATTGCCGGAATTCCACGTTGGCCGTCGAGTAGTCGGCCCATAGCTCGAGGCCGAGCCATCTGTTCGGGTTAACGGCCAGGCGGAGACCGCCGACGCCACCATCCACTAGTTTCTCGCCGAGACCGGGGGTCACCGTGCCCCAAGCGCTGACACCGCCGAACGGGTCGATTTCTATTAAATCCGGGAACTGATCTCCGCTCCCCGATGCTGGGTTCGTATTAGTTGTCGTGTTCTGAGCAAATGCAGCCGTGCCGAAGCACAACGCCGCACACATGATCATCGAACTAAACGGCCTATGTTTAAGCCGAATTTCCATCCTTCTCCTCCAAAGCAGAGTACTAACCTGCACTGTGTGTTGATGTAGTTAAGACGTTTTTCATTACGCCTCTATTGCTATCGGGACTTATCCCTATCTTGAGTAGGAGGGCCGAGCATAAATCGGTCGACCCTCGCGAATATACGACTATCTTGGGCAGCCTAGCGCCCTGACTTCGCGCTCCGGAAGCGGCTTGACGCTCTTTGCCGCAGGAGGCATGGTTTGACTATTGCTCGGCACCAGGTAGACCTCAACACGGCGATTTTTGTCAGCCATGGTGACCTGAGAACCTTTTCGCTCCTTCTGAGAACTACGGTTTGAAGCTCCGCAGAGCCCTGGATCAGGCGCTGAGGTCTGATCAGTACCGACCCAATCCACTTTTATACGAGATGGATCGATCTTCGCGCAGGTACCGCCTCCGCCGCTTAGAACAGCCGCCGCGTTCAGCACGCGTTGTTGATCAAGCAGATGGCCCGGCGTCGCTCGCCGGCCGCGGCGGGCGCTAGGAACATTCACCCGCTCGTCGGTATCACGGTGACCAACTAACAAGATGCTATAGTCGCCACCCGATACCTTGGGAGCCGCGTCGTCGATCAGAACCCGTTTACCGCAGTTATTGATACGCGCATTATTCTTAGCGAACACTACATCGGAGAGCCGTACGAACCGCGGCGGGCATTTTACTCCGATATCGGCCGTCTTAGAGACCGACTTACCGGTCTCGTCGGTAACGGTCAGGGTCGCGGTCACGGCCTTCGTCTGCCCTTGCGCGGCACCTTCGAAGTTCAGGGTTGAACTGTCAAAAGTGGCATTCGGGCTGGTGTCGTTGGTTACGCTTCCTTCACTTACAGTCCATTTGTAAGTCAGGTTGCCGCCGCAAGCCGATCCGGTCGCCTGGCCAGACAGATTGGAGGTGTGGGCGCCGGTTGTGTCAGCCGCGCAGCTCAGCGCATCCGGAGTGGCCGAAACGCTGGTAATCTGCGGCTCAACATACTCCTTAACGCTGAGCGTAACTGGCCCGCCGGTAACTGTACGGGAAGGATTAGTGGAGTCAGTAACCGCCACTTCCACCTGGAAATCGCCAGCATTATTCGGCGTGAATGAGAAGTCTGGGCTGTTGGTTCCAGCAGGCGAACCATTTACCTTCCAGGCGTAATTGAGCGGGTGACCTGCCGGATCGCTGGCGGTGGAATGAAGAGGCATGGGCTTGCCCTGGCAAAGAGTGCCCTCAGCGCCAGTAACAGAGCCGGCGCTTAACGGCGGAACGACAAGAGGCGGCGGTGGCGGCGCCGGACGAGAGCCTTGTCCCAAGTAAATCACCAGACCCATGGTGCCTTCGAAGCCATTGAAATGCTGCCTCGCGGGGATGTAAATGCCGCCGTCATTGTAATTCGGCAGATCGAAGGTAGCGTTACGGGACCAAATCCCGCGAGCATCGAATCGCAGTCCGAAATGCTGGCTTAAGTGAAACTTGACACCACCGCCGTAGTTCAGGGCCACCTGCAGATTGTCATTCAGGTTGGCGGAACGGTACACGGCATTGACGGCGGGAAGCCTGGCGTGTTGCTCGGCCTGCTTAGTGGGCGTGAACTGAATCGGGCCCACGCCCACGGTGAGGTATGGCTGGATACGCGATCCGCGCGGCTTCAGATTGAACACAGGGTTCAGAGCCAGATAGTGAATCTGATTTCCGAAGTTGTATGTCGGCAAACCCGGGGCAATCGGCGTAACCAGCCGAGTGTTGTTAATCATGAAGTTGTAACCGAGCTCGAGGCCGACGTAGCGGCTGAAGTTGACGGCAACGCGTCCTCCGGCCGTACCGCCATTGGCGAGCTTCTCGCCCAAGCCTTGATTCACCTGTCCCCACAGGCTGACGCCCGCGAAGGGGTCGAGCTCGACCAAATCCGGATACTCATCCGCCGAGCTACCAGAACTCCGGGTATCGCTCGTATTCTGCCCATATACCGAAGTGCAAAGGCAGAAGGCTGTACACAGAATTGCCGAACGGATCGGTCGAACTCCGGGTGCAGTGGTCATCCTTTTCCTCCCGCGATAGTTGTAACCAACACCAATTATTGATCTTAGCGGAAAAACTTCTAATTGCGAAACATAATTCCTAAGTCACTTGTAATTCCGTATAGCCTTCCTGAGCTACTATCGGGAATCCAGAGCTGCCGTATGCGAACGGACGGAAGCGCGGTCGGCACCTCAGACCAGGAGTTTCCAGCATCGGGGCTTCGATACAAGCGCCCGTACTCTACGGCATAAGCGGTCTGTACGTTCTCTGAGCCTCCGTAGATAACGGAAGTAACTGTGGAGGCGGGCATTTTCCCGGCATTAGCGATCCACTTGGTTCCTCCGTCGGGGGACGCATACAGGCCCACTCGAGTAGCAACAAGCAGCGGCGCGTCTCCATCAGGGGAAATCGCCACGTCGTTCACATCGGAGGCGGGCAGCGGGAATTCCAGACGCTCCCAATGATCCCCGAAGTCTTTGGATAGGAACAGTCCCGCCGCAGCGCGGGCGATCAGGCGTCCATCGGCATTCGGCGGAACATAGAGGGCGGTGACGGCGGTGGATGCGGCGGGAATGCTGGACAGGGTCCAGTGCTCGCCCATATCGGTGCTTTTGAGTAGGCCCAGGTCGGTTGCCGCGAAGAAAACATCTTTCGTTCCGGTTGGAGTGGAACTTTTCGCTTCGCTCTTGGCGGAATCTTTCGCT
>JAABUQ010008769.1_pt1 | contig 14010 bp, 14 predicted proteins | sample 5560001 | NCBI WGS metagenome assembly JAABUQ01 (sample SAMN10711888, study PRJNA513371) | rock metagenome | isolation source: Antarctica rocks | place: Antarctica: Victoria Land, Finger Mt nord | collected 2015-12-18
CAGCCATGCACGCCTCCGATCCATGGTCCTGACCACGGGCAAAAGTCGTCCTGACTGGCAAGCGTCTTATGACAGAAAGGACATTCGAAGCGCGATACCTAACAGCCATGCACTTTGAGCAGCTCGCAATCCTCGGTCTGAACCGTGAACACGCCATCCAGGTCCCAAGCACCGTCCGGGTCTCGCACACCCTTGACGATCTGGCCCTCGATCGTCTGGCCTCCGCTCTCGACCAGGACGTGGGTCGGTTCTTCCCACGGCCGGTCCGCCGGGTTCTCCTTCTGGGGGCCGGGTGGGACGACATGGAGGCGGGCGTCATCGGCGGCGCCAGCCGCCTCGTGCTGCAGCCGGTCCAGCAGTCCGAGGAACAGCCGTGCCGCCAGCGTCGGCGGCCAGGGTTCCCAAGACTGCAAGCCCGGTGGCACCGGCACCGGGTCCGCTGTTAACGGCGCCAGGGTGATGCCGAGGCTGTCGCGGATGTCGGCCGCCGGCCAGCCGACGACGTGGTAGGCCTCACTGGCCGCAGCGAGCCGGTCGGCATGCTTGTGCGCCTCGTAGCCCGCTCGGTCCCATGCCGGCAGATCGTAGCGGGCGTTGATCGCACCCCGTAGGCGCTGCACCAGCCGGGCATAGCCGTCGCCGAGGTGCGGCTTCAGCGGCGTCAGGGCGTCATACCCCAGCAGGCCCTCGTCCATGTCGTGCGCCAGCTCCCGCAGCCGCTCGGCGGCGGTGAGCGACCGTCCGGCCATCTGCTCGCGGATGTGCAGGACGGTGAGCGAGTGCTGGGCGACCGAGAGCGGCAAGTCCCAGCAGGAGTGGCCGCCCCAGCGGTAGGTGCGGGCCAGGCCGGTGGCGATGTCATCATCGGTCCAGGCATGTAGATGCGGATTGAGCAGATCGAGCCGCCGGTCCGACTTCAGCAGCACCCAGGCGCGGTCCTCCGTCATGATCTCCTCCCCTTCTTGAGCACGTCGTTCCAGTCGGCCAGCCCGTCCGGCGGCAGCAGCAGGCGCTCCGAGCGCACGCCGGCGGCCCGCGCCAGCTCCGCCAGGTGCCCGGCGTAGCGGTCCCCCTGCAGGTCGTTGTCGGTAGCCTGAACCAGCACGCCATCCGGGTGGGCGGCGAGGCCCTGCAGCAGCAGCTCCAGGCCGGTGATCGTCAGCGGCCCCATGCCGCCCGAGGTCGAGACGTAGAGCGAGTCAGGCCGCAGCCTCTCCAGCGCCGCCAGGCTCAGGGCGTCAATCGGCGCCTCGCACACCGCCAGGCGCGTGAGCACGCCGGTGCCGCCGGGCAGGCGGAATAGGCTTTTGTCGCCGTCCTTCGAGAAGCTCCGCCAGTCCGGGCCACGCATGTCGAAGCCGGTCAGCACGCCGGCGTGGTCGTGGTTGGCGAACCAAGCGCTGCCGCGCGGCCCTTCCCGCACCACGCCGAACAGGTCGGCCGCCACCAGCACGCCTGCCGGCAGGCAGCGCTTGCCGGTGAGGTAGCCCCAGGTGGCCGACCCCTGGCTCAGCCGGCGCCGGGCCTCCCAGCGCCCCACTATCGGGATGGCCGGCTCCGCGCGCTCGTGCTGCCGTTCCAGCGCCGGGCAGGACGAGGTCAGGCCCACCATGCCGCGCAGGACCTTGCGCACCTGACCGAAGTTCAGCCGGGGATCGAGGTACTGGGTCAGGGTGAACACGTCGCCCTTGCCTGTGCGGTCGTTGCCGGGCCGCTGCGGGTCCCACCAGCCGCGCCCCTCGTGCGAGACGATGACGATCTCGCCGGCGCCACGCCGCCACTTCTGGCTGCCCCGCGTGCTCTCCTTCACGTCCACCTGGTAGCCATTCCGCTCCAGCAGTACCGCGCAGCTCACGCCCGCCCGCAGCTGCTCCAGTTCCGCATCTTGCCCGCTCATGTCCGTGCCTCCGCTTGGGGTGGCAGGGCGAGGCCGGGGCCGGGCGCGTCTCCGCTCCCCTTTCCCCCATCCTTCATCCCTGATCCCCTCCCGGCACCCGCCGGCGCGCGCCGCGGGGCAAGGGCGTGCGCAGCACGGGAGCGCGTCAGCGCGACGCACCCTTGCGGCGTGGCCTGCGGCGGCGGTAGCAGCATCCTCTCCCCTCCCCGTCCCAACTCCCGTCCATCCTGCGGAGGGCGTTTGCGAACGGGTGGGCTGGCCGGGCGGCTGGGAAGGTTCGCATCCGGGAGATGCCGCTGCGGCGGCTGTCCCGCTCAGAGCCGGTAGCCGCACCGCCGCAGGTGGTCGGCGTGGGCGTCGTCGAGGACGCCGATGCCGTGCGCGAGCTGGGCCAGGTTCAGGTCGCCGCCGAAGTTCACCTCCAGCAGCACCGGCCCCTTGTCGGTCAGCGCCACGTCCCAGGACTGGGTGCGGATGCCCGGCAGCACCTGCGCCGCCGTCCTCGCCAACTCCAAGGTTTCGGCCCACCCGGGAAGGGTGGTGCCGATGATGGGCTGGCCCGTATCGGGATGGGCCTCGTCCACCACCATGCCGGCGCCGGTGCCGCGGACCACCCGCCGGATCACGCCGGTGTCGCGGTCCACGGCGCCGAGCATGTTGCCGGGGCGCCAGAAGTTGTCCGCCGGGTTCACGCCGGTGGCGATCTTGGCGACGGCCCGGTGGACCACGGGGCCGGCCGGGGTGAGCAGGACGAGCAGCCGTACTGACCACAGCGCCGGCCCGAACCGCCGACTCAGTCCAGAGTGGGCCGTCAGCCGCCGCTGCAGCAGGAACCCGCTCTCCCGCGCCGCCAACTCCGCTGCCACGTCGCTGACTCGCCGCCAGCCCTAGCCGCGCACGGCGATCCGGTCCAGGGCCGTGTCCAGTGCTTCGGCGTTGAGAACCGCCAGGCTGTATTTGCTGTCGATCGGCTTGGCGAACAAGGGATAGAGGGTCGGCTGCCGCAGGAAGCCCTCGATCCCGGCAACACCGGCGAGGCAGGGCACCTTGCCTGCCAGACCCGGCCGGCGTGTCACCGCCAGCAGTTCCGGGACTGGCAGGCCCGCCCCGGCCATCACCGCCTGGAACAGCAGCTTGTCGGCCGCGGCGGCGTACCAGCCCGTGTGGTTGCAGGCCATGTGCATGGGATGCTGAGCCTGCTTGCCGACGAAGCGGCGCTTCTCCGCCATGCCGAGGCTCGGGTCCCAGAGCCGGTAGAAGAAGTATTCATTGGGGCTGAGCTTTCCCGCGCCCCGGCGCAGCGCGACGACCTCCCGCAGCACGGACGTCATGCGGTTGCCACCTGCCAGCGCCGCTCGCAGGTTCACGGGGAAGTCCACCTTCGGGATGCCGCTCAGGTCGGCGATGGCCGGGTGGCCCTCCTCCACTGTCCTACCTTGCGGCATTACAGCCGAGTCGTCCGCAAGGGTTATGGATTCGAGGACCTCCCCCTGCCCTATCGTGCCGTCGTCCAGGTGCCTTGCTCCCAGGGTCCAGCACCTGGATGCCCCGAGATTTTGCGAACGGCCGTTGGGTTCCGATTGCCGGACGTCTAAACCAGGCGTCGCAGTGATCGTCTCGCCGAGAGGATGTCCAATGGCAGGCTTGGCAGCGACGTCCGTGCCGTAAGACCCGGCGGTCATCGGGGACACACCCAACCTGACGCTGTATGACTTGGCCACATATCAGGCGCTGGACCGGCTACCCTATGATGTACGGGCTGCTTGGATGGCCCGCTATGCGGCCCAGGAGGATGCCGCCTCTCGTGCCGAGGCGCTGGTCGAACGTGCTGGGACCGCCCTCAGCGCCGCTGGCCGGCCGGCCACCATACGTGACGTCTGGATGCTGCTCGCTCGCCATGCAGGGGTGGAGGTCATGCTGACATGCGCGCCGCGGCGGCCCTGGCCGGCATGGTGATGGGCGCTCGGGCGGATTAGCCTGCCCCTGGCGTCACCAGGCCGTTGTCACCAGCCTCTCTGCGGCGTTGGTGGTGTAACGCTGCGACAGCCGGTCGTGCCGGGTGGCCCAGGGCCGTTCGATCCCGGTCGCCAGCGGACCCAGCGTGCCACGGCCATAGCGGGCGTTCACGGCATTAAGCGCCGCCATGACCTTGGCCGGCCGGGCCGTGTCGCGGGTTGCGAACAGCATGCGGGGTTGGAGCTGCTCGGGCACCAGGTCGTTCAGCACGACGTCAGCCTTGAAGTAGCGCAGTCCCGGCACCCACAGGGGCCGCAGCATCCGCAGCGCCGGTGATCAGGGCCATGCTGTCCGATCTCGGCTCGATCCGCCGCGCCCGCTGCCCCGAATGCCACCGCTCGTCCGGCCGGTGCGGGTTGGTCCGCAGGAAGACGGTCATCTGGCACGCCTGCAGGCCCTCGGCTCGCAGCTTCTCCCCTGCCCTGCTCGCATAGGCTGCGACCGCCTCGCGCAGCTCCTGCCAAGTTGTGACGGGATGCCTGCAGCTTCGGCCATCCTGGCGATCTGCCCTTTGCGATCAGGTGCCTCCGCAAGCCATGGCCGCGCCCCTCCCCCGTGTGCCCGAGTGACTCGCAAGTGTCACCGGATATGGCCAATGCCGGGAACGTCGGAGGTTGGCAGCTTGCTGGCCAGGGCAGCGACGAACCATACGAGTGCGGTCGTCTGCCTGGTAGCTGATTCAGCGCCCGCCACCTCGTACGGCGCTCGCCGGGGTGGGGGCATCGGCCATACCTACTGAGCCTCTTTTGCCGTCTCGTTGCGGGCAACGCGATACGTGAGGGTGGCGAGCGTGGCGGATGCAGTTAGTGCCATTCTAGTGCCCCAGGTCCACCAGATGAGAACATACAAAGAACGACCTGTGTAGGAGGCTTTGCCCGGGTCCTACTCTGCCTCATACTCATCCGCTTGCCCCATCCACGGGGTAACGCCGACCGGCGCCAGCTCTGCCATCGCCTCGGCTGCACGGGGGGTGGTTGAATTATCGTCGCATCCCTGCCTGACGGATAGTGTAAAACGCTGTACACCATCCGCACCAGCATGCAGGACGTAGGTCGCCGGCCAGCACCTGAGGCGAGCTTGTATGTCCTACGTGCTACTCTTGCATTTCTTCCAAGGACCGTACGGGTTCCGGATTACGTTGGGAACGCCCCATAGTCCGGCGCCTGACAGGCGCAACCGCAAGCGGCGCAGGAGGTCGTGCCGTATCTAAAAAAGGGCTTACTGCCGCAAGGCATCTGCGACCACATCAAACTCCCGGACAGCGACGGCCCTTGCTGCCGTGCTGCTGGCAGCATCGCCGATTAGGTCGAGCTGGTTAGGTGTGCAGCGCTTCGTACGGTCGCTACTGGCCAGATGGCATGATGAAGGGCGCAGCGTAGCGACATAGCTTCGTCCAGTCCCATGATGAACCTCTAAGGTTTACGGGTAACGGCCTCCAAGCAGTATCCAAGCACCCTTTGCGAACGGGTTGGACCAGCTTTCGTGATCGGCATCACTGTAACGATCTGCTTGGTATCGGCGAACAGGCCGATGTGCAGCTTGCGCCAGGACCGACGGGTCTTGCTGCCCCGTCCCTCGACCTGCTTCCTGCTCACGCCGTAGAGCTTCAGGCCGGTAGTAGCTACAGCCGGAGGAGGTCGCGCTCACGACGCGACTGCGGGGGTGGCGCCCATCGTCCCTGCTAGACGGCACAGAGTAGAGGGCATCATCAACTTGTTAGACTGAGGTCGCGATGGCGCGCGATTGAGACGGTGTGCCCGTAGTCACACGACAGCGGTGACGCTGGTCACCTGCGCCCAAACCTGAAAGGCCTGGGTCCGGGCGGCTCGATACTGGGTGGCGGGCACTTGGTGGTGGCAGAGATGGAAGAGGTTGTTGATCCCGTCGTGAGCGGACAGGAAGTGTTGTGCCTGGCCGGAGGACTTGAACCGCTTCATTTGCCGCTATAGCCATCGTGTCGGCTGGTGCGAGCTCTCCGCCCTGTTGTTCAGACCCGTGTTCCTCCTGTGCTCGACCCAGGGCATCACCTGGGGCTTAGCTGCCCCGGAGCTCGCCAGCTTGTCGGTAATCATGACACGAAGTAGGCGGGTCTGCTTCCTCAGCAGCTTGCGCAGCAGGCGCTTGGCGGCCCTCGTGTCGCACTGGCTCTGCACCAGGAAATTCAGCACCATCCCGTTCTGGTCGACCGCGCGCCAGAACCAATGCTTCACGCCGGCGATCGTCAACACGACCTTGCCCATGGGCGACTTGTTCCCGGCCGCAGCCAGCCTGTGCCGGAGCTGGTTCGGGAACGCCTGCCCGGACTTCAGCGTCCACTGGCGCACGGTTTCATGGCTGACGATGATGCCGCGCGCGGCCAGCAGCCGGTCAAACATCCACAAGCTGAGCGGGAAGCGGAAGTAGAGCTAGAGGGCGTAGCTGATGATCTCAGCCGGGAAGCGGTAGCCGGAGTAGCTCGGGCAGTCGGATGTCGTCATCCCGCCCGCCTACCTATCTCGGCCGCATCCCGCAAGCCGGTCGGCAGCCAAGTTGACAGTGCCCGCACGGGCCTTGCGCGTCTACTGGCAGATAAACTTGCGGCTCACCCCGTCGGGCAGCCAAATCGCTGACCGTCCCCGAACCGGCAAACGCCTGAATAGGCAGGTCGTTACGGGCACTCCAGTCGGCCTCGCTGCTGCGCCGAAGTCCCGATCTATATTTGCAGCACCGCCAGAAGGGTAATGGTGTCATCGTCCGCCCTACCAGCGCCAACCCAGCCTCACCGTGTGACCTGGCTTTGGACCACGCCGACCGTTCGTTCCCGGCGATGACGAGCGCAAGCGTAGGCTTTCCCCGGTGAAATAAGGACCGAAGCGGCTATATTTTCACCGGTGAAACCAAACCAGGCTGACTCATACTGTGGCATGACTGCATGCATGCCGGCGGTGCGACGGCATCTTCTGGTGCGAACCTGGAGTTTCGATTGCGATGTCTCGCGCGTTTGGACCATTCTCCACTCATGTTGGAAGGGAGACTAGTTTGTCCGCGAGCGCATCCGTTGCCCGAGGCGTCAAGGCACGTCCGGGCTCACCAGCAAAGGTCGTGGTCGTCGCCCCGAAAGGGGGTGTTGGCAAGACCACACTCACCATGGCCTTGCTGGTGTCGGCCAGGCGGGCAGGCCTGAAGGTGCTGGGTATCAGCATGGATGGGCAGCGAAGTCTTGATAAGTGGGGTGTCCGAAGGCAGAATCAGAGGAAGACCGCTGGGGCCATTGATATCGTTGATATTCCGGTCGAGTACGTTATGGTCCATGATTATCGAGCCCTTCGCGGCTACGAACAATACGACCTCTTGTTCATCGATACCCCGCCGGGGCATGGCGACGCTCACAACTCGATACGAGCCGTTTGCGAGATGGCGGATCTTGTGTTGATTCCGACGTCGACATCTCCGATGGACCTCGACCAGGTCGTACCGTTCGCAAGGGAGATTACTTCGCGACGGTCGTTCTTCGTCCTCAATCGGGTTAACAGGCGAGCTAAGTCTTTTCAGCGTGCCAAGCATGTGCTGGTCAAGCACGGGCACCTTTGCCCGGTCGATATTCCGGCCTTCGAGGCGATTCCGAGCCAGTTCATGCTCGGCCTGGCTTCGACCGACTTTGGGGATGCTGGCTCGGAGTCTTTCGAGGCGTTGTGGGATTTCGTTCGGAACGAGCTCGGGATCCCGGTGGATTCGACCGGCCCCGAGCGGGTCGCCATCTGAGCAGCGCGAGCGGGCCAATGCCTTATCTGACCTGTTCCTACGCCGCCGACGATGAGGATGAGCATGTCTAAGCGTCGAAGCCACAACCTAATCGAGTCCGACGATTTCGGCGAGGTGCAGCCCGGAGGGGCTTCCGCGCCGTCGGTCGAACGTGACGGATCGTCCATGGTGATCGATCAGGTTGCCAACCGTGTCCTTCCATTGCACCAGCGCGGGCCGTTCATGCCAGGAGAGGACGAGCGCGAGATTATCCGCCGCGTCTGGGGCGTTGGGGTCTTGGGTGACGAGGGCAAGCTCGCTGCCATCCGCAACACGCGTAGCGTGCTGCGGGAAGAGATGGGCCGGATGCTCGTTTCCGGCATCAACATCGGTCAGTCCCTCAACGACCTTTGTGACAGGCTATCAAAGGACGAGTTCGATCGGGGCTTCCGCGAGTGCAAGGACGCTTTTCCGGGGTGGTCGGCTAGCAGCTTGTCGAAGTTCATGCACTGCGCCAGGTTCCTTCAAGACCGTGAGCTAGATCCGAACGGATGCCCCCAGAGCATCAGCGTCCTGTATGACTTCACGACGCTCGATGAGAGGCAATTCGAGAAGGCGAACACCCTTGGCCTCTTTAACCGGAATGCTAAGCGGTCCGACATTCAAGGGTTCAAACGGCTGATCAAGGAGGAGGGTAGGGGAGGGAGCGCGGACCTTAGCTTGTCAATGATCGAGGAGGCCAGGCGACTTGATGACCGGATAAAGTTTTTGACAGTGGAGTTGCGAGACCTTCGCGAGAAGCGATCCCTCTTGCAAATCCCAGTAGGCGAGGAGCTTCCCGCTCCTCGCTCCAGGGCTGGCAAGCTCCGGCGCCCCGTTCACGCAAAAACCGCTATCAAGGGTGCTGGGTCATGATTCGAATTGTCACGAGGCTTTAGAAAGGGCAGGGGACCGCCGCGGTTGCCTGTTTGGCAGTCCCGTACTTGACGGCTTTGAGGTGGCCCCGGGATTTCGGACAGGGTGATAAGCTGGTCCTGCTTGAGCGAGAGACGGGACGAGATGGGCAAAGTGACACGCAAGCGCTACGGGGCTGAGTTCAAGGCCAAGGTGGCTTTGGATGCGATCCGGGGCGAGCAGACGCTGGCGGAGCTGTCGGCCAAGCACAGCATCCATCAGACGATGATCGCGGCCTGGAAGCGGCAGGCGATCGAGGGATTGGCTTTGACGTTCTCCGGCAAGGCGGAGGTGGTGCAGGCGACCGGGGAGGCGGAGTTGACCCGGCTGCATGCCAAGATCGGCCAGTTGGTGGTGGAGCGGGATTTTTTGGCGAAGGCCTCCGGCCGATGAGTGTGGAGCGGAGGCGCGGGATGGTCGAGGCGTCGCATCCGCGGCTCTCGGTCGTGCGGCAATGCGCATTGCTCGGGATCAGCCGGTCTGGCCACTACTACCGGCCAACAGGCGAGAGCGTGGCGACGCTGGCGCTGATGCGTCTGATCGACGAGGCGTTCCTGGAGTGCCCGTATTACGGCTCGCGGCAGATGGTGCGCCACCTGCGCCGGTTGGGGCACTGGGTCGGCCGCGCCCGGGTGGTCCGGCTGATGCGCCGGATGGGCTTGGCCGCGATCTACCAGAAGCCGAACACCAGCGCCCCGCATCCGGAGCACCGGGTCTATCCCTACCTGCTGCGGGACCTTGCCATCATACGGCCCAACCAGGTCTGGTGCTCGGACATCACCTACATCCCTATGAGGCGCGGCTTCCTGTATCTGGTGGCGATCATGGACTGGCACAGCCGCCGGGTGCTGTCCTGGCGGGTGAGCAACACGATGGACGTCGCGTTCTGCACCGACGCGCTAGAGGAGGCGCTGGCCCGGCATGGCAAGCCTGAGGTCTTCAACACCGACCAGGGCAGCCAGGGCGGACTCAACTGGTCGTCGCAACACCTGGGCGGAGGAGGTTGCGATGAGCATACAGAAGCGGCGTTCGGATCGGTCTGGGCGGGAGGTGATACGCTCTCCTGGCCGGCCACCGGTGGCACGGCGTGAGGACTGGCGGCGGTTCTGGGCGGTGATTGCGGCGGGGCAGTCGAGCGAGGACGCGGCGGTTGGCGCGGGGGTGTCGCCGGCGGTAGGAGTGCGGTGGTTCCGAGAGGCGGGCGGCATGCCACCATCAACGCTTGCGCCGTCGTCGAAGCCGCCGTCGGGGCGGTATCTGTCGTTTGCGGAGCGGGAGGAGCTTGCGATCCTGCGTGTGCAGGGCTTTGGCGTTCTGGAGATCGGCCGCCGGCTGGGGCGGTCGGGATCGACGGTTTCGCGCGAGTTGCGGCGCAACGCGGCTACGCGCAGCGGCGGTCTGGAGTACCGGGCCACCACTGCGCAGTGGCACGCCGAGCGGGCGGGACGCCGGCCGAAGCCTGCGAAGCTGGCGACCAACGCGGCTTTGCGGAGCTATGTGCAAGAGCGGCTGGCCGGCGTCGTCACTGCTCCAAGCGGGGCCGCGGTGCCCGGGCCGGCGGTGCCGTGGAAGGGCCGGCGGCACGGTCCCCGGCAAAACCGGCGGTGGGCCAGGGCGTGGAGCCCGCAGCAGATCGCCCAGCGCCTGCGGCTCGACTTTCCCGAGGACGCGACGATGCGGATCAGCCACGAGGCCATCTATCAATCGCTCTACGTGCAAGGCCGGGGCGCGCTGCGCCGCGAGCTGACGGCCTGCCTGCGCACCGGCCGGGCGTTGCGCGTGCCGCGGGCGCGCACCCGTGGGCGGGGCAAGTCTTTCATTGCTCCCGAGGTCATGATCAGCGAACGCCCGGCAGAGGCGGGCGACCGGGCGGTGCCGGGCCATTGGGAGGGGGACCTCATCCTTGGGTTGGACAGCTCCGCGATCGGCACCCTGGTGGAACGCACGACGCGGTTCACAATGCTGCTGCACCTGCCGCCCATGGACGGCCACGGCTGCGGCGCACGCGTGAAGAACGGACCTGCGCTCGCCGGGCACGGCGCCGAGGCGGTTCGCGACGCCATAGCGCGCGAGATCACTACCTTGCCCGAGCAGCTCCGGCAGTCGCTGACCTGGGATCAAGGGGCAGAAATGAGCCAGCACGCACAACTTCGGATCGACACGGGCCTACAGGTCTATTTCTGCGACCCGCACAGCCCGTGGCAGCGCGGCACGAACGAGAACACCAACGGGCTGCTGCGGCAGTACTTCCCAAAGGGCACCGACCTGAGCGCGCACAGCACAGACGATCTCGCCGCAGTGGCCTCGGCCCTCAATGCCAGGCCTCGCAAGACCCTTGGATGGAAAACACCCGCCGAAATGCTGGACCAGTTCCTGCAATCGGCGCAAACAGGACGTGTTGCAACGACCAGTTGAGTCCGCCCAGTTCACCAGCGTGGCGTTCACCCAGGTGCTGACCGATGCCGGCATCCAGATCAGCATGGACGGCCGTGGGCGCTGGATGGACTGTGAGAGTATAGCTGTCGTCCGGAGAGCCTGACCCTTGGTATGGAATGACCGCGTGTCCTGACGTTGATCTGTCGGCTCCCGGACGACGCCTGACGACCGAGCGGGATGTGACCTCATAGGAGCCTGAGGCCGTTCATCCCATCACAGTCCTGTCCACCCGCCGGACCGTCAGGACCTCTGATCAGCCCTGTGGAGCACGAAATGAACCCAGCCATCTCCGCCGCCATCATCGTCGGCGTGGATACCCACAAGCTCACCCATGCCGCTGTCGCCATCACCGGCCTCGGCGCTCGCCTCGGCGGCATGACGATCCCGGCCAGCGCCAAAGGCTACCGCGACCTGGAAACCTGGGCGAAGTCTCTAGGACCCATCCAGGCTTTCGGCATTGAGGGCACAGGATCATATGGCGCCGGCCTGTCGCGCTTCCTGTGCGAGCAGGGGCACACCGTCCTCGAGGTCGGACGCCTAAACCGCCAACTCCGCCACCAAAAATGCGGATTCCAACGTAAGCCGCCCACCTATTCCGATCTGATGCCGCCCGGCGTTCTGACGTGATGGCGCCCATCGTTCCAATCTCAAGCCGCCCACCGTTCTGACGATGCCGCCCACCCAAGCTGGGTAGAGGGCATCCGGGAAAGGATTGTCTCGCGGGTCAGCAATGACCTGGTTTCCAGTGCCGCCATTGCAATCGATGGAGGGGCGGGATGCCGACACAGAGGCTGTCCATGCGGCGGATCAAGCAGTTGCTGACGATGCGTTTCGGGGCTGGGGCGAGTGCCCGGTCTATCGCGCAGGAGCTTGGCATCGCGCCGAGCACGGTGCGTGAATACCTGGGCCGGGCGGCTGCGGCTGGGATTGTTTGGCCGCTGGCGCCAGACGTGACCGACGAGAGCCTGATGGCGCGGCTGTTCGTCAACGCCGGTGTACGAGCGGGCGCACGGCATCACGCCGAGCCTGACTGGGCGGCGCTGGTGCGCGAGTTCAAGCGGCCCGGCGTCAATCTGCTGGTGCTGTGGGAGGAATACCGGGCGGTTCACCCGGAAGGCTATGCCTACAGCCGGTTCTGCCAGTTGTTCCGCGAGTTCGAGCGGCGCCTGTCGCCGACCATGCGGCAAAGCCACATGGCCGGGCACAAGGCGTTCGTCGATTACTCCGGCAAGCTGGTGCCGATCACCGACCCGGTGACGGGCATGGTGAGCACGGCGGAGATCTTTGTTGCCGTGTTCGGCGCCTCAAGCCTGACCTATGCCGAGGCGACCTGGACGCAGACGCTGCCGGACTGGATCGGCGCGCACGTGCGCATGTTCCGGTTTTGGGGTGCCGCTCCCCGGCTGCTGGTGCCGGACAACCTCAAGAGCGCGATCCACAAGGCGTCGTTCTACGACCCCGAGGTGAACCGCAGCTATGGCGCCATGGCGTCGCACTACGCCGTGGGCATCCTGCCAGCTCGGCCGAACCGTCCGCGGGACAAGGCGGCCGTGGAGGCCGGGGTGCGGTTCGCGCAGTCCTACATCATCGGCCGCCTGCGCAACGTGACCTTCTTTTCCTTGGCCGAGTGCAATGCCGCCATCGCGGCCGCGGTGGAGCGGATGAACAGCCGCGAGATGCGACGCCTGGGGATGAGCCGCCGCCAGCTGTTCGAGGCGATCGAGCGGCCGGTCATGCAGGCACTGCCGTCGGAGGATTTCGAGTATGCCGAGTGGCATCTGGCCCGCGTCGGCATCGACTACCACGTCGAGGTGCAAGGCTTCTTCTACTCGGTGCCCCATGCCCTGATCCGCGAGCAGGTGGACACGCGCGCCACGGCCCGCACGGTCGAGGTGTTCCATCGCGGCAAGCGCGTCGCAGCCCATCCCCGGCGTTACGGCGGCCCTCGGCACGGCACCCAGCCCGAGCACATGCCGAGCGCACACCGGCGCTACGCCGAGTGGACACCCGAGCGCCTGCAGCGCGACGCCCGCGGCATCGGGCCTGCCACCGAGGCGCTGATCATCGCCGTGCTGGCGCGGCGGCCGCACCCAGAACAAGGCTTCCGCACCTGCCTGGGCATCCTGCGGCTGTTTCGCGGCCTGGATGCCGCCCGGATCGAGGCAGTCAGCCTGCGCGCCGTCGAGATCGGCGCGCTGTCCTACGCCTCGGTCGCCTCGATCCTCAAACACCGGCTCGACCGGGCGGCGCCGCCGCAAGCCGCGGACGGCACGCCTCTGCTGCACGACAACATCCGCGGCTCCCGCTACTACCATTAGGAGATCGATCTTGCTCACACATCCCACGCTCGACCTGCTGGCTGACCTCGGCCTGCACGGCATGGCCAAAGGCTTCCGCGACCTGGCGGACAACCCTGAGAGCGCCACACTCGGCCATGCCGAATGGCTCGGCATCCTGCTCGAGCGCGAGAGCACGCTGCGCCAGCAGAAGCGCTTTGAGAGCCGGGCCAAGGCAGCCAAGCTGCGCCACTTGGCCGCGGTTGAGGACACCGACTTCCGCACGCCCCGCGGGCTGGACCGGGCGATGTTCCTGAAGCTGGCGAGCTGCGACTGGATACGCGAGCGGCGGCATTGCCTGCTGACCGGTCCGTCTGGCGTGGGCAAGTCGTGGCTGGCGTGCGCACTCGGCTACAAGGCATGCCGGGAAAACCTGTCGGTGTTCTACCAAAGGGTGCCGTCCCTTGCCTGTGCCCGCGGCCCGCGGTTCATCGCCGTTGCCTTGCCGGACGGGCGCCGGCGCCTGATCCGGCGCGCCGCAACGGACCTTGAGCGCCCTATTGCGGCAGAGTTGCCCGTGCCGCGGGTGTCCGCCCGTTCGCTGCTGCCGCTGGCACGCCACATCCGCGACTTGGTGACTGCCTCCAGCGCGGAGATCGCCCATGCCGTCCCGTCCTCGCCCTCCTGCACCGCTGCCGCCGCCGCCAGCCC
>JAABUQ010008770.1_pt1 | contig 14009 bp, 13 predicted proteins | sample 5560001 | NCBI WGS metagenome assembly JAABUQ01 (sample SAMN10711888, study PRJNA513371) | rock metagenome | isolation source: Antarctica rocks | place: Antarctica: Victoria Land, Finger Mt nord | collected 2015-12-18
TGAGGTGACCGGAGTGAAACCGGTTAGCTAGCTCTACGCTCTCCCAAGCTTCTCGCCGCTCTGCAACGTCTTTCTTCTTTATAGCTCAGCAATTAGCCACACTCCTACGAACAAGTTGACAATACCACTCCAAAGGTGGTGAGAAAGGAAATGGACCAAACAGCAGCATAAGCAAGATTGAGGTAAGGGCCTCGGGGAGACTTGGGGCGAGGATCTAATGAAGGGGCGGGAGGATAGGCCTGAAGGATGAGAAGGATAATGATACCGACAATCGTGTTCCAGAGAGTAAGTGGACCATTAATTTGTAGCAAGGTAATGGCATTTGCTAGCCCAGCACCGATAATGGCAAGGGCTGATTGAAAATCATAGGTTTCGTCTTTGTTCCCCTGTGATACTTGTTGTTGATCTTTTGACATTTTTTCTCTCCTGATCAAGCCAGCAATGTATGGCTTGATTTCACTTCATTGGATCCATGTTACGTTGTTTTGTCAGTGCGTTCCCAGGTGGTCCCGCGCCTAATCCATCGTGGGATGACTTGTGTTGCTCTGGTTGTGGTACGCGATGGATGAGGAGGAAATGAGACCGTCTCCCCGCGAATACGTGCAGTCCAGATAGCACTGCACGTTGGACATTGGAGTTTTGAAAGAGCGGCTTGTGCAAGTTGTGCTGGGGAAAGACCCACTGCCCCTGAAAAGGAGCATTTCCCTGGCTTTTCTTCCACGGGAGCTTGCGGTCCTACCTGATCGCGTCGTGGAGCCTGTTGTCCGGCGCGCTTCTTCACTGTCTTCGGTAGCTGCTCTTCATCAGAGGAAGTTTCGGTGGCTGCTTTTCTCCTTTGCACAGTACTTTCCGTAGGAGGAGAAATAGATGTAGTTGCAGCATCTCCGAACGTTCGCTGTGGGATCGGTGCCAGAATCCCTTCTCCTTGCAGCAGCCGCCAGAGGTGTTCTCGTCGGCCTTCTGTGTAGTTGAGCTTTTGTTCTCCCTCGACCGCATCCAGTGCCATCTGTTCGCATTGTGAGATCGAGAGCGCATGCTCTTGCACACGTTCCAGGGACAAGGTATCGCCTCCCTCATCGAGGGTGGCTGAGACGGCACGGAGCAACCAGTCCTTCAATACGCCCACGCAACCAATGCAGCGTTCGTAAAAATAGAGCCAGTGCTTAACGACTAGGGTCTCGGCATCGATATGGAGCGGAACTTTCTTGAGCAAAGCCAAGAGAGCTGCCTGGAATTCGGTACAATCTTCCTCGCGCTGGAGTTGATAGCGAGGGAAATGAATCGGTAAACCACGTCGAGAAGCCTGTCCGTTCAATCTCGTGAAACTCAACAAATCGTAGGTGCCAACCAAAATATGAACAATATCAGTCACGTTGGTCATACTTTTGATCCATTCCAGTTGGTCAAGGAGCAAACTGCCAGAGGCTCCGTTGCCAATGGTCATCAAATGCTGCGCCTCATCGAGGATCACGGCCCGCACGCCATGCCGTTGCATCGCCTCCTCCATCGCGTTGCGCAGTTCTGCGGACTCATTGAAATGGGCCGCTTTGCCTCGCCCCTGCGTTCGTCTTTCTCCTGCGTACTCCGTGTGAATGTCAATGAGTCGGCGATGTTCATAGAAGGGTTCCCCAAGCTTGACGAGAGCGTTGCGGTAGTAGTCGGCACGGTTAAATGCTGCGCCATCTGATGGACGGGTTTCGAGCACCAGCAACGGAACTGGCGTGAAGCTTCCGCTCACAGGAGGGGCTGCGTTCCAAGCGCGAGACGAGGAAATGCTGCCATTCAATCGTTGGTTCACTTGACGGATCATCGTGGTCTTGCCAGCCCCGCTGGGACCATAAACTAACACATAGGCGAACCCTCCATGTTCTCGGATCGCACGCATGACGACGCGATCGGTCTGTTCAAGCAGGCGATGCGTGATGGTTGCTTCCTTGAACCAGGCTTTTTTCTCTTCAGGAGCAAGACCAAGGAGTTCTGCATGTTCCATCAGCGGTAGTCTCCCAACACAGGTAATTTCGTGAGATCAACAGGAGCCAGCCGCGCCGCGAGCTCTGCTGGCGGTGGGGAGAGGTCGTGTGTCACATCGGCTGGGAGGATGGCTGTGAATACCGAGGCAGGTGACATGCGTGCAATGATCTGCAGCACCTGTTTGCCCTCCAGATCACGCAAGCGTTGCTGCATGAGGTCTTCATGAGTATGCGCGGAGGCGATGAGGGCTGCCAGCCGTGCCGCAGAGAGATCGGCCCGCATCCGGTCACGCCTAGCGTGCTGACGCATTTCGGCTGTTGCCACCTGCAGTTCTTTCTCCGTATGTCCTTCGAGGATGCTGTCGTATGGGCAACGACAGACGATCCAGTGTCCCTGAACATAGGCGTAGACTACCCCGATGTCAAAGGGATCATAGCGCACGGGAACACTGGTTTTGACGACGTGGGGGTTGCGAAAGTCATTGTTCCAGTAGTAGAAGTGCTGCACCTTGATCCCACTGCCGGGCTGCACCTTGGCTGTCCCTTTGCTGGTACTCGGACAGGTCTCGCGTAGAAAGGGTTCGTCGTAGGCAATCTGGCGATGCTCACGCTCTCCCCCCTGCTTCATCCCCCAGAGGTAGGCATCGCGTGGTGGTTGTCCAATGCCACTGTGCTCGTTCTGATCGTAGACCTGGTATGCCCACTCCACCAGATAGGTGTACAGGTCTCCAAGTGTCCAGACGGCCAGTTCTTTTGGGTCAACAGCTTTGGTGAGCAGGCGTCTCTGTTTGGCTGCCTGAGTATTTCCTAACAAATTGTAGATGAACTCTTTGTTGGCGGTGTCAAACAAGCGTTCGATGATAGACCCATATCGTGGTTGCGCCCACGGGCGATTTTTTCCGGTGCAGTGAAAGCGTGCCAGAAGGGTATCCAGGTAGAGATTGTTGAACTCTTTTCCTCCATCGAGGACCAGGTTCTGCGGAAAACGTCCAAAGCGTTGCACACAGATGCGCAGTGCCATCATCACCGAGCGGTACGAGGGGGCATCGAAGGTCAAATAGACAGCGAGCAAGCGCCGTGAGTATGCATCGGTCATGAAGGTGGCCCAGGGCTTACCCAGGAGCTTGCCGGTTGAAGAGCAGCGTAATTCAATGTCAAGTGGCGTGTGATCGATATGGGCTACTTCAAACGGACGCCTGCCATGCCGAGGGGTCATGTACTCCAACTCCCACACCCAGGGAGTTTCCTGGTAGGCAGCACGTGCCCCGGAGCGTTTTTCTGTTTGTACGACGCCTGCCCGCTGTTTGATCCGGTAGTAGAAGGCGCGAGCAGTGAGGGGGGAGAGCTTGCGTACGATGCACTCTTGTGCATAGGCTCGGTACACGGAAGCCGCAGGAGCATGTCGAGGGGTCTCAAACTGTTCAGCAATGAAGACATCCATCAGCTCGCGTACCGCCTGAGGTGCCTTAGGAGTGCGATTGCCGCGCTGGGAGATGCGCGGAAGTAAGCCAAAATACCCACACCCATAGGCGGCCTGCGCGTGCTGGAACGCTTTGGCCCAACGACGCAAGGTGCGCAGCGATGTACCCGCGTAGAGCTCTGCTCGATGTTCGAGATACACCTGCACCAGCCCAAACCGCTCGTTGGCTGCACGCAGATTCGTCGGGCTCGCCTGGGCCATGAGGCGATCTACTTCAGGATGGGTCGAAAGTGTGGAGTTTCCACGAAGGACGGTGATGGTTCCAGCATCGAGCAACTGGAGAAAAAAGGGAGATGGGACTTGCATGGGCAACCCAACCTCTGGCAGGAGAGTGATGGTGGTTTCCCCAGGATTGATGATGGTCCACGGGCGTCCATCCCACAGAAGGAGAACGTTGGAAGCGAGCGTGGGGGCTGGATTAGAGGGGATACCACCTCGCTCAGTCACACGGACCGGGAGCAGATGTGCATATGCTTGAGCCTGAGCCTGGTCGATATAGAGGTGGACACGCCACGTTTGCATTAGATGAGTGGCGTGCAGATCGGTGTAGAGCATATCCTGGCCGACCATCGCGTAGACATCATTGGCACGGATGCCTGAGTCTTCTCCAACGACGGCGGCCAGTGGTATCCCCGGCGTCTCGCGAACCCGCTCTACAAGGCGCGACTGTACCTGATGAGGCACTGTGGGCATGAACCCGATGTAGTCTTCCAGGAAGACCAGATTCTCGATGTACGTCCGAGAGAGCGAGGCAGAAGAACAGACACGGAACGAGAGACCAAGCGACTCAGCATACTCCTCACCAGGTGGACACCGCCAAGTGCCATTTTCCATGCGTTGGTAGCGAAATGGCTGTTTTTCCGCCAAGCGGGACAACTCGTCTTCCGTTTTCCACTCTTCAAACCCCACGCCATTTTTGCGTAGGACCAGGAAGTCCGGCGTGTAGTAATGGCCGAGCATCTTCGTGCCAGATTTCGCCTGATAGCGTAGTTTGAAGGTCTGAGGTTGATCGTAAAATTCGAGCACGTCAGGATCGTGCTCCATGAGGTAAATCGCCCACAGTTCGACGGTGTGACTCTCAAATTGGATGGTAACGCCCATTTTCCGAGATGGGTAGGCTCCGCTCACATTGTGAGCACGAGAGGTGACACGCCGTGCTGGTGGGGCCGCACGAATAGCTGCGATCACGTCGCAAGTAGCTGGCGAAATCTGGAGCTCCCGGCACCAATATTCAAACGCTGATGGTGTCAACATACAGCCTCTCTTGGGATTGCTCATCCATTTCTTCTGCTAAGCATACCCGATTTGCAAAGAAAAAACAATCCAGTGAAAGATATCATGGCCGTTTTGTAGCATATCTGAGACAGAAAGTTGGTGAAAAACCTTTGTGAGAGGACAACAATGAGTGAGAATACGTGGTGCCAGCTTATGCTTCACAAATCAAACTTGTGGACATGATATCTTTCAGAGTATTTACCGCTTGTTTCCTTTGAAAGCAGGAATGATGATTCTTCGTTGCCAGCTTATGCTTCAGAAAGTGGGTCAGGTTATGGAGAAAATCACACAGTGCTTTTCCTGATGCAGAGCACCTTGAACCGCCCTCCTTTGCTGATCCACACCAGACTGACGCTGGGCGTCAAGCTCGTTTGGCGCGCTATGAGCAGGTCATGGCCCTGCATCACCAAGGAATGAAGACCAAAGGCATTGCCCGTGCTGTTGGCATCAGTTCGACCACCGTCGAAACGTGGCTGGCAGCTGGTCACTTTCCAGAACGACAGCCGCGTCTTCCTCGCTCACGCTCAACGCCATAGTGGCTTCCCTATGCTCTCAAGCGCTGGCAAGAGGGCAAAAAGAGTGCGCTGGCCATCTATCGAGAGCTGCAAGCTCAAGGCTATCAAGGGAGCTATTGGAGTGTGTATACCTATCTCACTCCCTTACGCAAGAAGGCTCAAACCCTTCCTCTGACCGTTGCCGTGGCTCTGCCTTCTGCTCGGCAAGCGCGTTGGCTCTTCTTGCAACCAAGCGCGGAGCTGACCCAAGAGCAGCAAGAGTCTCTGCGTCTGCTCTGTGAACACGATCCGGCGTTACACCACGTCTACGAGATGCTCCAACGCTTCACGTCTATGGTACGAACGTTGAGTGCTGACCCGCTTGAGAGCTGGCTTGAGGAGGTGGAGGCGAGCCAGTTCAGTGAGCTGCATCCATTTGCGCGAGGCATACGTCAAGATCTTGCTGCTGTAGCAGCCGGACTGAGCATGCCATGGAGTCAAGGAGTTGTAGAAGGGACCGTGAACAAAATCAAAACGCACAAGCGTCTGATGTATGGTCGGGCCAGCTTCAAGCTTCTCCGCCAAAAAATTCTTCACCAAAAAGTTACATGAACCAAAGTCGTCACCTGGCGTTGACATGAGCAGATGGGAACCAACGTGTCCAGAGAGTGCGATGGCAAAGAGCGTCACCGTGGTACTCAGACGCGTTGTCCGTCGAGCAGAGCATGCAACGACCTCCGGTAACCGCTCAACGAACGTTTGCTGTTGGCAGTACCGATTCTGACAACGAAAGCGGCGAACAGGTAAAACCAGATAAACTGCCTGACCGCTCACAGGCAGGTCTCTGGGAGAACGCGTGTAGTAACTATGAACACGATGCGAGATCTGCTGGCAGCGTGGACACATTGCTGTTGGACTGAGAGCACGAGCGGTAATGATCAAGGTGTTCTCGACACGATGTACCTGTTGGATCTCGAATCCAGATAAGGAAAAAGAGAGCATGAGGAAAAAATACCTCCACGACATTTCACTATCCCAAAAATTCTTCTTCTCTTCATTCTACGAACAGGGCTGCAAAATGGGCACGGGAAGTGCAGAAGAACCCCAAAAGCGGGTCAGGGTCAATGGCTCCTGTTCATTCTGGAACGATTTCTGCCTCAACGGATCCCTTCGATGCCAGAAGGTTCTCGATTTCCTGATCTGACCATACTGCCCATCTGGGTTTCGAGCCGAACAGTTGGCTTCGTTCATATTTATTGTCGAGAACACTTCCCCCAATGAAAATGTTACGGCGTCGAAATGGCTCAGGCGTTGTTGTGAGTAACCAATCGCGTTGCGATGGTTGTGAGGGATAAAACCAGGGCTGTTCGAGAATAGAGTCTTGCTCATTGATCCATGCAGGACAGGGAAAGCCCGTTCTGGAACACAGCTCTTCAACAACAGCAGCACACAACGCAGCCCAGCGTCTTCCTTCTACTGTAGTGAGCAGTGCTGGTGGCTCAGCAATAAGATGCTGGCGATGGTCTTTTGCATCGCACCACCAGTCATGGAGAAAGCTGCCGAGAGCGAACCAGGGATCTTCCCCTTGTGAGATGTGTGTGACCGCTTCGGCAATAGTATGTATCGGATAAGGAAGTGGAGATATCATCGTTTTCACTCTTCTGTATTAGGTACCCTTCACCCCCCTATTATACACCAACCAGGAGCATTGTGTCGGCAGGAGAGCAGGAAATGGTCGAGCAGAAGTGATCAGTGACAGACATATCTCACCAGTCAGTTGCATTATGTGTGAAAACAACGATCAATAGCCTGTGTCGTATATCCGCTTCTGAGAGCAAGTTGAGTGTCTGGTATGTACGTGCGTACAATTGACCAGGCGTGCGCCTGTGTCTGAATGTGAAGTCGCTGGGAGAGAGCCTGGATGTCACGATCATCTTGAGGCCGTCCTGAAAAGAGTTTAAGTGCCAGAATGTACTCAAGTTCAGGAATGTAAACGGTCAGGTTCGAAAAAGTTTTCCACCGTTGTGGTGTTTTCGGCTTGCCAACTTGATCGACGATCATGGTCACATCGTCGTTCATCCAGGAAGAAGGTAGTTTCTTTTCTTTTGCGACCAGTTGTATTGCTTGCTGAATGGTCTGATAGGTCTGTCTATCATTCGTTGCAATGACGACATCGATATCTTGTGTCGATTTTCGGTTGCCTATCTGCGTCACCATGAGGGCCCCTCCCAGGAGAATAATAGTTGCCTTGATCTGCAGCTCAGCGAGTTTTTGACCCAGGAACCCAAGATAGCGTTCAATCTGTGTGCTGTCCATGTTCTTCCTTCCTTCTGTCCAGGACGTTTTTCGCCTGCTGATCTCCTATACAGACAGAGATTCCTGACTGGGTTGTGTTACAAGAATGATGAAGAAAACAAGAAGAGCATGGAGTACTCTTCCTTGTTCAGTCTAGACGACCAGTCTAAATACCTTGGCGACAAACGCAACCTGACCTAGTGTATCTCCTTTTGCCACACCTTGGAGTTGTCCTTTTCTCATCATATTCATCACCTCATATCCTTGTAAGGTTCGCCAAGCAGTCTCGAAGGAGAAGAAGCCCATCCCAGGCTTCGTCAATCGTTTAATGAACCGATGGTCTTGTTCGATCAAGTTATTGAGATACTTGACTTGTCGCAGTTCACAGTTTTCTGGGATCTGTCCTGCCACTTTCAATTCAACAAACGCTTTTGGATACGCAGCGTTTTTGTCTACGTTGATCACTTGTGGCTCTGTGGTATGAGAGGCAGCAAGTGTTTTCAGCAAGAACTGTTTCGCTGCGTGTGCATCTCGTGTTGGGCTGAAGAAGAAATCGAGTGTATTGCCCTCAGAATCAACTGCACGATAGAGGGAGATCCACTGCTTTTTCACTCTGATAGAGGTGCGCGTCGACACGCCACGAGTCGTTGGTGGCTTTGAGGTGGGGCCAGCTGCGCTTCGAGAGTTCGGGTGCGTAGCGCTGGACCCAGCGGTAGATCGTCGTATGATCGACGTGCAGGCCTCGTTCGAGCATGATTTCTTCGAGATCGCGGTAGCTCAGCGAAGAGCGCAGGTACCAGCGAACGCACAACAGAATGATATCGGCCTGGAAATGACGCCATTTGAACGGGTTCTGCTCAGTCATCAAGAGCCCTCTTTTTCTTCTTTTCCTTGAGTGTACCAAATCAATTTACTTCTTGCAACACAACCCTCCTGACGGTTGTGTTGCAAGAAGTAAATTGAAAGAGAACAAAATGAGGAAGAAGTGCTCTGCTTGTTGAGTTTATACAGCAACTCCAAAGAGCTTGGCGATCAGTGCAACCTGCCCTCTCACATCTCCTTTGTCTACACCTTGCACTTGTCCTTTCCTGATCATGTTCATCACTTCGAATCCTTGAAGAGTTCGCCATGCGGTCTCGAAGGAGAAAAAGCCCATTCCTGGCTTCGTCAGACGCTTGATACACCGATGATCTTGTTCGATCAGATTGTTGAGGTATTTCACTTGCCGTAATTCGCAGTGTTCAGGGAGGTGTCCTTCTGCCTTGAGCTCGTTACATGCTTTGGGATAGGCTGCGTTCTTATCGACGTTGATCACGCGAGGAACTGACGCGACGATTGTGGTGTTAGTTGAAGTTGTGGGCTGATCCACCTGCTCTGTGACCGGCCACACCTGAGAAAGAGAACGAACAATCGATGTGAGCGCTTTGCAGAAAAAGCGTTTGGCAGCCTCGGCATCGCGCGTTGGACTCAAGAGAAACTCGATCGTGTGGCCTTCGGAATCGACGGCTCTGTAGAGATAGACCCAGACTTTTTTGACTTTTATGGAGGTCTCATCGACTCTCCAGGAGTCGTTGGTCGCCTTGAGACACGGTCTACTTCGCTTCTCTAATTCGGGTGCGTAGCGTTGCACGAGAGCGATAGATCGTCGTGTGATCGACACTCAGCCCACGTTCTCTCATCATTTCTTCCAGGTCTCGATAACTCAACGCATACCGAAGATACCAACGGACACACACCAGAATGATGTCAGCCTGGAAATGACGCCATTTGAACAAATTCTGGTTCTGCTCACTCATAAGATGGCCTCTTTTCCCCTTACTGTACCAGATCAGCTTTTTCTTTGCAACACAACCTGCAAAAGAAGCCACGACACTCATCATTGTTGGAATGAAGGTTGTGCCTTTTCTCTTGGGGATGGACCTTCACTCCATTTGTCCTACAATTTCTTGGGAAGTTGTACTCGGCAGCATTCTTCGATATACTTTTCGATGTGAGATTGCATTCCAAATTTCTCTGCTGTGAAGACTCATGAGTAGAAGTTAGATGAAAGATGGTGAAATGAACGTTCTCAAAGAAACGAAGTGAACGACTAGCTTTTCCTCTCGGTGAGTAGTACATGCTGCATACGGAAGGTTTTCAATTGGGAAGGCTCAACAAAAATAGAATCTGGCGGGAAGAAACTTTTCTGTCCAATCACGTTCATGTTTAAGAGGCTCATCGATGATAACAGCGCCTATAGCTCCTGTGAATATCTTCTACGCCTATGCTCGCGAAGATGAGCTGTATCGCAAAGAGCTAGAGAAGCATTTGAGCAGTCTCAGGCGACAATGCCTCATCAAGGAATGGCATGATCGTCAAATTCGTGCAGGTACGGAATGGGAACACGCGATCAACAAGCACCTGGACATGGCGTCCATCATTCTGCTCCTTATTAGCCCAGATTTCCTCGCATCAGACTATTGCTATGACGTTGAGATGAAGCGTGCCATGGAACGGCACCAAGCCAAAAAGGCTTGTGTCATCCCTATCATTTTGCGTCCAGTCGATTGGGTTGGAACTCCTTTTGCAAAGCTCCAAATGCTCCCTACGGATGCAAAGCCTATTGCTACATGGCCTTCTCAGGACGAGGCATTCCTCGATATCACTAGAGGCATCCGTGAAGTGATTGAAGAACTCCATACATCTGCTCTGAGCATGCAGATCGAGCTTCAAATACCTTGGAACATTCCTTACCGGCGCAATCCCTTCTTTACAGGCCAGGAGGCTATTTTGAGCCAACTGCACGATAGGCTCAGCGCAGAGAAAGTGACGGCGTTAACTCAGCCCCAGGCCCTTCATGGACTAGGGGGCATCGGAAAGACACAAATTGCCCTTGAATATGCATATCGTTACCGTGATACCTATCATGCTGTGCTTTGGATACATGCTGAATCGCGGGAATCGCTCGTATCAAGCTTTCTGACACTTGCTCAAGTGTTGCACCTTCCGGAAAAGAATGCCCAGGACCAAACAGAGACCATCAAGGCGGTGAAGCATTGGCTGGATACCCAGAATCGGTGGTTGCTCATTTTCGACAACGCCGATACCTTGTCTGTTGTTGATGACTTCTTCCCTACTGAAAACAGAGGTCATATCTTGCTCACTACACGTATGCAGGCACTGGGTCCCATTGCTCAAAGTATTGAGGTCGAGCAGATGGGGATAGATGATGGTCCCCTCTTATTGCTGCGTCGAGCAAAGGTCCTTGCTCCCAACGTGCCCCTCGAACAAGCTACTCCTGCTGATCGTCGTGCTGCTGAGATGATCGTTCAGGAACTCGGTGGTCTTCCACTTGCTCTTGATCAAGCGGGAGCATATATCGATGAAACAGGCTGTAGCGTGTCCGGCTACTTGGAACGCTATCTCACATATCGTGCGAGACTTTTGAGCAAACGTGGCAAAATGATTACAAACCATCCCGAATCTCTCCTGACGACTTTATCTCTTACCTTCGAGAAGGTTGCTAGGAAGAATCCTGCTGCTATCGAACTTCTTCATTTTTGCGCTTTGCTGTACCCAGACGCTATTCCAGAAGAACTCCTGATTGAAGGTTTCCCTCATCTGGGTCCTCAGTTACAAGACCTGGCAAATGATCTGATTGCATTTGATGAGATTATGGAAGTGCTCCGCGCCTATTCGCTTGTGCATCGCGATGCAAGCACCAAGACAATTTCTTTTCACCGACTCGTGCAAGCTGTTCTTTTGGAAGAAATGAACGAGGATGTTCAACGTCTCTGGGCAGAGCGGGCAGTGCACGTGGTCAATCATGGCTTCCCGAACCCAGAGGATGTAGGCGTTTGGTCTCTTTGCCAACGCTTCCTGCTGCAGGCTCAAACGTGCGCTATTCACATCAACAGATGGAATATACAGTTTGCCGAAGCAAGCCTCTTGTTAAACCAGGTTGGCTATTATTTAGAGAAACGCGCATTCTACAAAGAGGCTGAATCGTTCTATCGGCAAGCTCTTGTCATCCGTGAGCAAACATACGGGCGCAATCATCCTGATGTCGCATTGATTCTCGATAATCTGGGTACTCTCTACGAAGATCTAGGAAAATATACAGATGCCGTGTCGTTGTTGCAGCATGCCCTTTCCATTCGTCAGCAAGCCTTTGGCCCTGATCATTACTCTGTAGGCATAAGCCTCAACAATTTAGCATTCGCTTACTGGAAGCAAGGGAAATATACGGAAGCTGAGCCGCTGTACAGACAAGCTCTCTCTATTCGAGAGCGAATTCACGGACCTGTTCACGCCAATGTGGCTCTTAGTCTCAATAATTTAGGAACCCTGTACTGGAAACAAAAGAGGTATGAGGCAGCAGAGCCACTGTATCTGCGAACACGCTCTATCCTGGAGCAGGTATTTGGGCCCATCCACCCTCATGTGGCAGGGAATCTGCATAACCTCGCAGCATTATACAGTGCACAGGGAAAGTATGAAGAAGCGGAGCCACTATATCTGCGAGCTCGTTCTATCTTGGAGCAGATGTTCGGACCGATCCACCCTGAGGTGGCATTCAGCCTCAATAGTCTTGCTGAGCTGTACTCCATTCAAGGCAACTATGTCCAGGCAGAACCGTTATACAAACACGCTCTCTTCATTCGTGAGCAAACGCTCGGTCTCAACCACGCTGACACTGCTTTTAGTCTTCACGGTCTTGCAAAAGCCTATGATGCTCAGGGTAACTATGCTCAAGCAGAACTATTGTACAAACAGGTCCTCTCAGTTCGTATGCATGTCCTCGAACCTACCCATCCCGACGTTGTAGCTGTCTTGGAGAACTACGCTGCTCTTTTGCAAAAGGAGCAGCGAGATGATGAAGCAAGCGAGATAAAAGCATACATAGGAGCACTCCAAAAATGAGGGAACAGATGAGGAACAGATCGTTTTCTCGGGTGCGATTTTTCGTGAGGGTGAGGCAATACGCTGTTGTATCTACGCTATAGCTTCCATCTCTCTGGAGTGTCGCAAAGCTTCGGGGCCTTTGGATTTCCGCTGGTGATCACTTCAAACCCTGTACATTTGTTTCTGCTCAGAATCGGGCGAGAAATGGTAAAGAACACGAGAGTTCGGCTTTCAGGGTCCAAGCTAGCAATAAGTTTCATGATCGTCACTGTTTTACCAGAGCGTTGCTCACCAGTAAGAAGAACTATCTTCGATGTGTGTTCAAAAAATAGTTGCGCTTCATGAAAATGATGAGAGAATATATTTAGCGAAGTATCTTCTTGTAAATTGTAACCTAGCCTCTAATCATATGGAACACGGAATCCTACATAAAGAACGATAGCCCTTCTCTTCTTTATTAAAGTATGTTGTGGATCTATGAGAGTACAAGTAACTCCTACTGGATCAAGTGCAAAACGAATCTGAAATCTTTCTACATCAACGTCACTATTCATTAATACGCTTTCTACATCATGATGAAATGAATTGGAACGGGCCTTAATAGCCTCAGGCGTCATGCTGTGATTCTGAAAAGCTAGAAGAGAGAGAAGTTCCCTTGTCAATGTAGTGACAACAATTCTCACTGTGCCACCTCTTTGGAGAAAAGATACAATTTGCTTCTTCTTTGTTCCAAGAATATAGTTCCCTGTCTCTTGTATCGTCCATACTTCGCGTTCTGCTTCTTGCCTCAAGGGAGTTAGATCTGTATCTTGTTTGAAGAGATGTTCCGAGAAAGGTAAGGGCCCACGGGTTGCGCGACGAGATTCTTAGCTGAGCAGGAGTGAACCCAGTGGAACCTCCTGACAAGATTCCGTTGGCGAAATCAGCCAGAGTGTGAGAAACTGAAAGGGAACAAAAGAAGAGCAAGAAATGGAGTGACCTGAGCAAAGGAGACGACCATGTGTCTCAAAGCAGAAGCAGTGGAACCTGTGCCGGAAGAAACGGCCCGTTTGGCTCGCATAGTATGCCCTAAAGGCAATCTTTGTATCTGGATGAGCGACGAATTGGGAGAAGTCTTTCAAGACGAGTTGTTCACCCCGTTGTTTCCCCAGCGTGGACAACCTGCTGAGGCTCCGTGGCGATTAGCGATGGTCACTGTCCTCCAATGTGCGGAAGGGTTGTCCGATCGACAAGCCGCTCATGCGGTACGAACCCGTCTTGATTGGAAATACGCATTACGTCTGGAGATGGAGGACCTGGGATTTGACTTTTCTGTTCTGAGCGAATTCCGTAAGAGATTGGTCACAGGAGGCGGAGAGCATCTGCTCTTCGAGGCGATGCTCCAGTATGCTAAAGCACGTGGATGGCTTCATATGCGGGGTCGCCAACGAACGGATTCGACCCATGTTCTGGCTGCTATTCAAACGCTGAGTCGACTCGAATGTGGGTTGTGTTGCAAAGAAAAAGCTGATCTGGTACAGTGGGGAAAAAGAGGTCCTCTCCATGAGCAACCAAAGCCAAAATCTGTTCAAGTGGCGTCATTTCCAGGTCGACATCATTCTGCTGTGTGTG
>JAABUQ010008771.1_pt1 | contig 14009 bp, 11 predicted proteins | sample 5560001 | NCBI WGS metagenome assembly JAABUQ01 (sample SAMN10711888, study PRJNA513371) | rock metagenome | isolation source: Antarctica rocks | place: Antarctica: Victoria Land, Finger Mt nord | collected 2015-12-18
ATCAGTCGCTCTCTTTTGCCTATCACCTGACCTGGTCATTCTGGCGACGCGCCCATCAAGCGCTCGCGCGGCTATGCCATTACAAGCGCCGATGCGCTCTCGACAGTCATCTACAACTGTAGGACTAGCACGCGGACGCGAAACGGTTCAGCGTCGGCAGATCCTGGGTATTCTGCGCGGGTGGCTCATTGGCCCGCTCTCTGGTGTGGTTCTGGCCTTCATTCTCGAATGGCTCAGCCGCTTCGTGCTTCACATCCGCTAAGGTATGGGCGAACCAGTCGCGAGACGGAATCGCTCTCCGATCCCATCCTGGCCCGGAGAAGCCTTTCTGACAAGATGAGAGAAAGGAAAAAGAACATCCATGGTCAATGGCCGCTCTCTGGTCCGTGACGTGGAGGAGGCACTTGCCTTTTACCCGCACGGCCTCAGCTTACAGAGAAAGCTGCATCCAGGATGAGGTTTTGCCCGCCTCGTTCGAGGAGACCTGCATCTCTTGTGCGCGTCGCGGCCGGAGGATCCCACGGGGCGGCTCAGGCCATATCAGATGGCAGGTAGCCGGAGAGGATTTCATCGTTCACCCAGGTTTCAAAATCGAGTGTCAGGCGGTATCTTTTGACCTGCATTTCCTCTGCCATAACGCATCTCCCCTTTGTTTTTCCTCAGTGGAACGCAAAGGATTCACGAAAGCGAGGGGATAGGGCCATCAGCGCGGTTAACTGGCCTTTTTGGCAGGAATCCTTGTAGTCCCCCTGGTTGAAGCCGAGTGCACCGTTTCGGGGGATTATGCAAAAACCCCCGATATGGAGCAACGACTTGCTCTGGCATGAGCACTCTCCCTGAAAGGCAAAACGATGACCACCGACCGGACCCCACCAAAGAAAAAGGCGAAAGAATTGGCGAAATTGCTCAGAACGGAGCGACCAGACTACCCCTATCTCAAGAGTGTTTTCCGAGCACTCCGAGCAGAACTGGAAATCTCCGTGCCTCGCAAGGAAGAACGACTTCCCGAGGTGCCAACGGAGGAGGACATCCGCCGCTTTTATCAAGCGGTCTGGAATTGTCGGAACTTCGCTGATATGGTGCTGATCAAAACCTTGTTCTATACCGGAGTCCGGGTGAGTGAACTCGTCGCGATTCGTCTTGATGCAGTAGATGTTGAGCGCTGCCAGATTCGCATCATACAAGGGAAAGGGAGCAAAGACCGGCTGGTTCCCTTTCCTCACTCGTTTCGAGAACTGCTCGCGCTCCATATGGAACAAATGCGTACAAAGGGAGCGGCGTATTTATTTGAATCTGTCCGCAAACACAAGTATACGGATCGTGGAGTGCGTAAGATGTTAGCACGCTACGCACTCCACGCAGGCATTACCCGTTCTCTGTCCCCACACAAATGGCGGCATTTTCTCTTCACCTGGCTCAAAAAAGAGGGGATTGATGATGCCCTCATTCAGCCGTACTCTGGACATGCAACGCGTCAGTCATTGGAGATCTACTCCAAGCTCTCTTTAGCAGATGCCCAACCCTCCTACGACCAGGCTATGGAGCGATTCCCAATCCAGTAGAAATACCACTACTACTGCAAAAATCTTTTATGGTGTAAATATTGTTTATACCCGCTACTCTGCCCCTGGTGACAGCTTACGTAGCGCTACCCCAGGATGAGACACATATATTGCGTCACATGCTCCGGGCCAAGCTGAACATGTGACGGTGCTACGGCGTCACTGTCGTGCCGGTGATCGCACACTTATGAGCGGATCGTCTGGTTGATGCGCTGCTTCGGTGCTTTGCGCTTCTCCAGATCATCCAGGATGTCGCACAACCAGGTGCGATAGTCCTCGGTGATCTGCCCGGTGTTGAAGAGTCGATGATAATTGTCACGGATCGTGTCGATCACATCCCACAGCGAGTAGTCACTATACAGGGGGTCCTCGGCACGTAGGTACACCAGCTCCTCTAATGAGAACGAAAACGCATTTTCCAGACAGGTGAAAAAGAACGGCACACGATTGACGTGGCCGCGGCCATTGGTATGCGCACAATTGCTTTTCTTGAGAGCCGCGGCACGAGCCTGGTCGAGAAACGCGAAGAAAAGCGTGTCGTTGAAGTATTCCAGCGTCTGCACCGCCGTGAAGTAGATTTTCGCGGCCCGCGTCACGTCGCTGCGTAGCAGATGCGCGTCATCATACTGCTCTGCAAACTCGGTAATGGCGTTCTCGACTGTGACGGGCACCTCGCGCGTGGGGCGAGCCGATGCAATGGGTATCTGCTGCACCTCGGCTCGGCGCTGCGCCGTTTCCTGTTGCTCGGCCTGGTCCTGTCCTCCAGTCAATTTGGCGTATTGATCGGCGGGAATGCCAGCCAGGGCTGCCCCGCGCTTGTTGCGATCCTGCTTCAATTCGTTCTCGGTGTAGCCTAATGTGCTTTCTACCTCTTCTGTCGCCTCGCCGCCCTTTCCCTCCTCCTGAGGAAGGGAGTTCGGGTCCGGATTCGGTAGGTGGTTCGTTCCAACTGACTTTGTGCGTAGATTTCGTATAGTCGTGGGGGCTACACGTTCCTCCTTCTTAGCAGTCGAATCTTCGGAATCTCCATCTTTAGTAGTGGGTTGTTCATTATAAGGTATTCGATATACTGAATCATCTTTTGTAAGAGCATTGGAATAGGGCTGATACATACATTGGTGATACTAGGGGCAAGAGAGCAATATTGCTCGATCACTCTTTTGTGCTTCTTTCATCCAGTGTAGACCTGCCTGAGAGAAGAGAGGAAGAATCTACCTCAACATAATCCTCTACTCTGTAAAGTGCCACTGATAGAGAAAGCACGCTTCGTTCTATGAAAGTTCTACAGTATGTGATACATATCCTGTAATGTCGTAATGGTATACGTTGGTTTCTCCGTCTCATCACCTGGTAGCTCGTTCATAAATTTTCCTCTCCGTACCCATATAGTCGTCGCTCCATTTCTTTTTCCCCTCTTAATTCGATCATCGACAATGACAACTTCTTCTGACTGCAACCCAAGAGTGGTTAGTGTGAGGACGTATAAATGATCTTTCCCTGTTTGGGCGAAGAGGATCGAGACGAAATATGACTCTAGCCTCTCTTGTTTCAAGAGAAGGTGTCTCTCTTCGATGTTGCCTTGCGTCGCAAGAGAAACAAGAGCAAGCTGATATTTCTTTGATAACTCGTCAATCACCTGCATTGTCTCTGGGAAAATCTTTCCCTGTTCGCTATCGTAGAGCGTTCTTCCCCAGTCAAAAATGATTGCCTTAATCATAGTTTGCCTCTTTCCTTTCCATTTGATGCGGAGCGTCTCACGTTTTTCTTTTCCACATTGGGACTGTGACGAAGCTTGTTTTACGCCTCGATTTTTCTAGGGAAAAATATCTGCTCTTCTATGCATGTACTCCCTATTTCCTTCATTCGCTTTTTACCATTGATACTCTCTCTTACTCTTCTTGAGAAGAAAAAAGAAAAAAGGTGCTCCAACAAGTGCCGTGACAATTCCAACAGGAAGGACTGTTGGTGCAAAGGCAAGACGAGCAATGAGATCGGCGAGGATGAGAAAGATGGCACCACTTACTGCTGAAGCGGGCAGGAGCACACGATGATTTGGTCCCAGCCATAAACGCATCATATGTGGAGTGACAAGCCCGACAAAGCCGACAAGTCCACTAATAGAGACTGCTGCTGCAGTGAGCAGGGAACCAACAACAACGATGAGAAGTTTGCTTTGCTCAACATGAATTCCTAAATAGGTTGCACTCTCTTCGCCCAATGCAAAGATATCAAGAACACGAGCACATCCGAGTGAGAGAACAATTGTTCCCACAATAATGGAACCCACAGTGAAAATCGGAGGCCAGGACAGGAGAACAATCCCTCCTGAAAGCCAGTTGAAAAGGGCTTGCGTCAAGAACGGCGTGTGAGGGCTAAGCGTAAGAAGGAGGCTTTGCAATGCGATAAGCACTGCATTTATGACAACGCCTGCTAAGATCAATGAAACAGTGGGAGTCTGTCCGTTCGTGCGAGTGATACCGTAGACAAACATGACTGCTCCCATTGCTCCAACAAATGCGAGCAGTGGCGTCAAGGGAAAAAATGCTCCATAGAACGTTTCTAGCGGAAGGAGAAAAGCAATGGAGGCTCCTAACGCTGCTCCAGAGGAGGTTCCAAGTAAGTACGGATCAGCGAGGGGGTTACGCAGCAGACCCTGAAAAAGAACACCTGCAACGGAAAGTGCGGCACCAACAAGAGCCGCACACACAACAGTAGGGAGACGATAGTCCCAAATGATGGTTTCTACTGTCGCATTCCAGTGCTGTGGGAAATGGAAAACGTGCGTTCCGTTCAGCAAAATCTGAAAAATGATGATTGGAGAAAGAGGGGTTGAGCCAAAGCTTACTCCTAGAACGATGACAACACAGAAGAGAGCACTGAAGAGACTGAAGAGAAGAGGTATTGACAGAAAACGATCCCGTTTCTTTTGGACTTTTTCCTCTTCAAAAAGCGGTTTCTCTCCGTTACTCGGGTGAGTCGAATATTTCATATGCTTTTCCCATGACGTAAAAAGACAAACGCTGCGAGGCATTATGTCGTACTTGTACAGTATGCGGGAAGCTGCTCAGCGAATGCATTGGGATGAATGAGTTGAGCGACACATTGGAGTGCTTCAACCAGCCGTGGAGCTGGTCGGGAGAGGATGTCAGCGTTGACATAGTACACATGCCGCATTTTCAACGCATCAATGCTTGTCTAATGCACGCGCTTGTACACTGATGAAACGCCGCCTCCATATTGAGGAGGTTCCGTGACAAGAATAAACTGCGGATTGGCGGCAATGACTGCCTCGTCTGAGACTTGTGGATACCCGCCATTGCTGGTGCTCGCATGAAAGATGTTGGTTGCACGTGCATCCTGCAAAAGTTCATCACCGAACGACCCTCCACCAAAGACAAATGGCTTGCCAGGAGAACTATCATCTAGTTCGATCATGACCTTAGGCGGAGATAACCCCTTCACTGCGGTCTTTACCTGATCAATCTGTTTCTGAAGACGATCAACGAGGCTCTTTGCCACATCCTGTGTAAAGGTGAGTCGTCCTATCAAGAGGATTTGCTGGAGTGACTGCGTAAAGTTCGAGGCCGGAAGGTCTACAACATGCAATCCGAGATTTTTGAGTTGTGCATCGTACTGTTGTGTCTCACCTCCATAACTCAAGATAAGGTCAGGTTGGAGCGATACAATCTGCTCAACGTTGAACTTTAGATTGGCATCAGACACTTTGGGTAATGACGCCAAATTTGCTGGATAGTTTGTGTCGTAGTCAACAGCAACAACACGGCCTTCTAAGTGAAGTGCGCCAAGAATTTCAGAGATGCTGGCTGCAAACGAAATAATCCGCTTAGGAGGAGTTGTGGGAAAAGCAATTGGTGTCCTATATGTATCAACTGCAGTCGTTGGTGTGAGAGCTGGTCCTGCTGAAGATGGAGTTTGTCCACACGAGATAAGCAACAACAAAGGAACGAGGAGAAGTGAGAAAACAACACGAAAAGGGACGAGACGAGAATGCATGAGTGACCTCCACAAGACATAGGAATGCTCGCAGTCACCTCGGATTGAAGAAAGAGACCAAAAAGACGAGAGAACAGGCTAGATGAGAGTCAAGAGTATCTAGCTTCTGATTTTTCTCTGGCTCGCTCCTCTAACGCGAAGGATCATGAGCACTATCATCAGGCAGGTCTCCTGGCTTCTGGCTTCAAACGCTGTCTCTTTGCCTTCTCACTCAAACATTTTTGTTTGAACGATGGCTTCCTCTCGTACCATAATACAGGAGGGTAGACTGCTTACCAGTTACAGTAGCGCGACTGCGCCGGATTCTCACCGGCTTCCCTATTCTGCTTCATCATAAAGATGAGGCCACCTGACAAAGATACAACACATTTGTTGTCGCTCACAGTATAGTGATATTCCTGTCTCTGTGTCAATCTCTCTCCTTGAAGTCATTGTACTTCTTCCTGCTCCCTCCATCTGTCACTCCCTTTCACACACTTTTGTCCTTTCGCCTATTCTTGCTCTTTCTCTGAGTCTTGCTATAATGCGTCTTATGAGCGTGGCTCAAATGATAAAAAAGGATGTTGTATGAAACGAAATTGGACCAAAGAAGAGTTAATCGAGCATTGGACTCTCCACCCACAGGAACTCACTCTCATTGGCGAAAGCAAAACGGATCACACCCTGCTCGGCTTCGCCGTCTTACTCAAATACTTCCAGTATGAAGGGCACTTTCCTACACAGAAACAGGACGTTCCCCCACTGGTGATCGTTCATCTCGCAGCACAAGTAGGGATCGTGCCAGAAAAGATCATTCCCTATGATTGGGAAGGCCGCACTATTAAGAGCCACCGTTCCGCCATTCGCACCTTTCTTGGAGTGCGAGAAACGACGAAGGAAGATGAAGACCGTGTTGGTGAATGGCTCTGCCAGCACGTTCTTCCAGGACAACGGCAAGAAGATGTTTTGCTCGCGTCCGTCTACACACGCTATAAAGAACTTCGTATTGAACCACCTACTGCTGATCGTGTTCGTCGCCTCGTGCATACTGCCCTTCATCGCTTTGACGAGCGGTTCTGTGAAACACTTCTGCAGCGATTGTCCTTGGAAACGCGTACACACCTCGACGCACTGCTCGCTACACTTCCGCCAGAAATGGGGAAGGAGTACCCACCAACCGAGCAAGAGAGTAGCTTCCCGGAAAGAGAAGCACAGGAAGCACCTTCGCCTCGCCTGCGATCCACTCTTCATGTCCTTAAACAGGACGCGGGACCTGTTGGATTAGAGAGCGTCATGCAAGAAATCGCGAAGCTAGAACGTATCTCCCAGATCGGTTTGCCTGCTGACCTCTTCTCGCAGATCTCGCCCAAAGTCTTAGAAGGATATCGGCAACGTATTGCGGTCGAGGAATTACAAGAGGTCCGTCGCCATCCTGATCCAATCCGCCTCACACTCCTCTCCGCCTTTTGCTGGCTACGCCGTCAGGAGATCGTTGATACGCTGGTCGAACTCTTACTGGATGTGATCCATCGTATTGGGACCAAGGCAGAAAGGCGCGTAGAAAAGGAATTTCTCAACGATATCAAGAAGGTTTCTGGCAAAACGAACATCCTTTTTCGTCTGGCAGAAGCGGTCGTTGATACACCTGATGGGGTTGTGCGAGATGTGGTTTTTTCTGTCGTGAGTGAGCAGACTCTGCGCGACCTCGTCAAAGAATACAAATCTACCGGGTCTGCCTACCAGCAGAAAGTGCAAACGATGATGCGCTCCTCCTATAGCAGACACTACCGACGCATGATACCGGCCATTCTCAAGCACTTGGAGTTCTGCTCGAATAATGAGGTGCATCGTCCCGTCGTTCGCGCGTTGGAGGTGCTCAAAAAGTATGTAGATACACCAAGTACTCAGGCGTACTTCCCTAGCACCGCGACGATACCTTTGGATATTGTTCCCAAAGATTGGCGTACTGCGGTGATCAAGAATGAGAAGGAGCATGAGAAAGAGCAGGTGAACCGTATCAATTATGAGCTGTGCGTGGTACAGGCACTTAGAGAGAAGGTGCGTTGCAAAGAAGTATGGGCAAAAAACGCGAATCGCTTCCGTAATCCCGATGATGACTTGCCCAAGGACTTTGAGACCAAGCGTCAGACCTACTATGATGCTTTACAGCAGCCACAGGATGTCGAGACCTTCATCCAGAAACTCCAGCACGAGATGAAAACCGCACTTGAAACGCTTAATCGGACCATCCCCAACAATTCTCAAGTACAACTTCTTTCTAAAGGAGGGGGTTGGATTTCGCTCTCACCATTAGACCCACAGCCCGAGCCAACGCACCTCCGCTTGCTCAAAGGGGAATTGGGGCAACGCTGGCCTATGACGGGATTGTTGGATATGCTCAAGGAAACCGATCTGCGTGTCCACTTTACAGATCATTTCAAGAGTTTAACCGTCCGTGAGAATCTCGACCGGACGACAATTCAAAAACGGTTATTATTGTGTTTGTACGGTTTGGGCACAAATATGGGTCTCAAACGTGCGAGCGCGGGAGATCATGGGGAAAATTATCGTGATCTTCTCTATATCCAAAATCGCTTTTTGTCCAAAGATCAGATGCGTGCGGCGATTACCGAGGTAGCAAATGCCATCTTTCGGGTACGCTTACCTACGATTTGGGGTGAGGGGACAACAGCGTGCGCTTCGGACTCCAAGAAATTCTCGGCCTGGGACCAAAACCTGATGACCGAATGGCACGCACGCTATCATGGTCCGGGGGTCCTCATCTACTGGCACGTAGAACGCAAATCCACCTGCATCTATTCACAACTCAAAAACTGCTCCTCTTCAGAGGTGGCGGCAATGATCACTGGGTTGCTCCGTCACTGCTCGGACATGCGTGTTGAACGCAATTATGTTGATACGCATGGACAAAGCGAGGTGGGCTTTGCCTTCTGCTCTCTTTTGGGCTTTCAGCTGCTTCCTCGGCTCAAAAATATCCACGCCCAAAAATTGTACCGCCCTGAAGCGGGCAATCCGGATGCGTATCCCAACCTGCAAAATGTGCTCACGAAATCGATCAATTGGGATTTGATACGGCAACAATATGATGAGATGATCAAGTATGCAACGGCCTTACGGCTTGGTACAGCGGAAACGGAAGCGATTCTCCGTCGGTTTACCCGTAACGGTATCCAACATCCTACCTACAAAGGGCTGGCAGAGTTAGGAAAAGTTCACAAAACTATTTTCCTCTGTAACTATCTTGGTTCAGAAGCACTGCGACGCGAAATTCACGAAGGGTTGAACGTGGTCGAGAACTGGAATAGTGCGACCAATTTTATTTTGTATGGACGGCATGGAGAGTTCAGCTCCAACAGGCGGGAAGACCAGGAACTGACGATGTTATCAATGCATCTCCTACAAATCTCCTTGGTCTATATTCAAACATTGATGATTCAACATGTTTTAACAGAACCAGAATGGCTGAACAAGATGACCAAAGAGGACTTACGAGGACTGACCCCACTTATCTACAGCAATGTGAATCCCTATGGACTTATTCGGTTAAATATGGCAGAACGTCTGGCTATCGAAACAGCACATGTCGCATAACAGGTACAAGCCCTCGTTCTTCTATGAAGAGGACGAGGGCTTCTTTTTTCTTCTTTACAATATTGCTCTCTTGCCCCTGGTATCACCAATGTATGTATCAGCCCAAAACAGAACTTTGGTAGGCAGCAGCTTTTGGCGAGTGCGCTTGGCGCAATGGAGCTTGCAGCACAATGCCTTTGGTTCGCAGGTACGCTTGCAGATCAGGAAGCCAATACGTGCGATCTCCCAACACGACTCCCGTTGTGCCTTCCAGCACCACGGGGGCAATTTCTCCATCCGCTTCATTGGCGGGAGCCAAAAAGACGCGCGTCAGCAACCCAGGCCAGCTCACCTGAGCATGCAAACGAAATCCATAAAAGGTTTGTCGATCCGCATGATCTTTGCCATAGCCCGCCATCCCTCGGAAGCGGACACACCACGGAGCACGGGCAAATCGACAGACCGGAATGGGCACACTATCCACGATAGACATGCAAGGATCATAGCTGATGACCTCATCGCGCAACCACCACCACAATCGTTCTTTCATACCCCACAAATTGGCGGCCTGACGAACAAAGGTGGTGCGGTGCATGTCACCAAGCGCAGGAAAAAAGTGCGGATAGTGCTGCTGGAAGGAGGCAAAAAGCTTCTTATCTTGGGACAAACCCAGGTAACTTCCCACCACTTCCATTGTGATCACTTCGCTATCCGACAGCTTTGGGGCTGGGCCTTTCGCTCGCAGCCGTTGGTCGTTGAGTATCATGGGCATCATCTCGTCAATCAAGCAGAAACATGTGATAATACAATCGTCCAAGTTCATGAGAATTCTCCTTTCAAAGATGTTTTGGTCTTCTGAGGATACCTCATGAACTTTTTCTTTCGCAAGATTACTTGCACATCGCGTTAGATAAATTCTTTAACATCGGATGAAGAACTATATTCATAGATATTTATTTCTTCGTCCGATGTCTTTTGTCGTTTCACTATGAGTTAATTCGTTGAGGGATGGTCATAAATCTCTGAACGCTGACAGCAAGCGAAACCACGATTGGATCCATGCGGTCATATTCTATGGTTGAGCTAAGCTCAAAAGGATTTGAGAGCGAGTTGTGGTTTGTAGAGCTACAGGAATTATGACCAACCCTCAATTCGTTATATCCCGACGCACACTTATCCAAATCGAGAGCGTAATGAATATAGCAACATATCCAGTAAGTACCAGCAATGCATGTTGATTTGATAGCGATGAAGGAGAGTCATCAGCCCCTACAAAGCTAATGAAGTATCGTGTCTGGTTTTGTAGCAATGCATTGATGTTGCTACTAATACAGTAGTCAGATATGATCTTCAAAAAATTTCTAGCGGGGTCATTCACATTCATAAGCAAACTTGGCACCGTTGAGAGGATATTTTCAGCTATCCACCATACAACTACCCCCGTTACTCCCACTACCGTTGCACGTCCCAATATTGTTAAGAAGAGCGCGAACATCGCGTAGACGAGCAAGCCGAACAGTGCTGCAAGTGGGTAGAGTAGTGCATGAATCCAATTCCCCTTATTCAAGAAATCCCAAGAAGTCGGAATTTCTGAAAGTAGATTGAGTAATGCTCCTACTAAAATTCCTGTTACTACTAGGATGATGAAGCCTACTATAAGACAGATAAGCGTTGTTCCTATCTTGGAGAGAAGAAACTGAATACGAGTCGGACCACGTGTATTCATGAGCCGTATCGTTCCCTCACTATATTCGTTACCGACAATTGAGCCAGCGAGAATAATGAATAGAATTGTTCCCATAACCATCATCACATTGATAGTAATATAGAGCGAAGTGGGAAGACGTAGAGGTTCAGAGTTAGTGAGTAGAGATATTTGCTTGATTTTTTGTGCCTGCGCTAATTCCTTTTGAGTTGGAGGGCGATTGAGGCAATTGGTTTGTACAGGTGATCTGTTTTGTGAGTTATGTAGCGTTGAGCATTGTTGCAGTCCATAATATTGTAATGGAGTACTCAAAACAGTAATCATCTCTACCGCAATAATCAGGAACACGAGTAGAATAATGCATAAGCCAGTAACAAGCAATATCTTAGACGTCGCACGTCGTTGTATTTTATACATCTCTGCACTGATCAACCGGAACAGAACGCTTAAGAAGTCTTTCCTTCCTATAACGACTGTACTAGTATGAATGGCTGTAGGTTGTACCGACTGTATTTGTGGATTGGTATTCATTACTAACCTCACTTTATCCAATATTTTTGCCGTTTTGCTATGAGTTAATTTGTTATATCCCGGCGCACACTTACCCAAATTGAAATTGTAATAAACACGACCAGATACCCAATAAGCACGAGCATGGCATGTAGATTGGTCAATGTTGGAGGCGAATCGCCTGTGAAATGGAAGTATTGCGTCTGATTTTGTAGTAGTGCACTAATATTGTTACTGATGAGATAGTGTGATATGGTCTTCAAAGCACTTGCGACAGGTCCAGTTGGAAGGACATTCGATACGCTTGAGAGGCTGTTTTCGACTACCACCCACACAATCGCTCCAGTCACTCCCGCCACCGTCGTCCGTCCTAATGTTGCTAGAAAGAGCGCGAGCATGGCATAAACGAACAGACCAAACATTGCAGCAAGGAGGTAAAGCAAGGCATAGTTCCATTCTCCCTTATTCAAAAAATTCCAGGAAGTTGGAACTCCCGAAAGGAGATTAAGCAATGTACCCGCTACGATTCCTGTCAGCAAGATGACGACGAAACCAATCATAAGACAGATGAGAATCGCGCCTATCTTGGAGAGGAGAAACTGAATACGAGTTGGGCCACGTGTACTCATGAGCCGTATCGTTCCTCCACTATATTCGCCACCAACAATTGTGCCAGTGAGAATAATGAGTAGGAGTGTTCCTACGATCATTATCACACTAATAGAGGTGTAGAGTGAAACGGGAAGGCGTAGTGGCATGGAAGCAGCGGTTATAACCTCTTGCTTGATTTTTTGTGCTGCCACAAGTTCTTGCCGTGTTGGTGGATGATTGATGCATGTTTGACCGGTTGAGGGTGTTCTTCCCTCTGGTGGAACGTGTGAGCATGGATAGAGCGCACCATACTCCTGTAGAGGAGTATTCAGATCGGTAATCACGTTTACTGCGAGAATCAGAAAGGCGAGTGTGATAATGCACATGCCAGCAATAAGCAATAATTTGGGCATAGCACGTCGCCGTACTTTGTACATTTCCGCGCTAATGAGTCGTAGCACAATACTCAAGGAATCTTGTCGTCCTGTTGCGACTGTGCTGTTGCGTGTCGATGTTTCTACAGAAGCCAATTGTCCCTGCGCTGTTTGTGGCATGATGTCCATTGCTATCCTCACTTTATCTTGCTCACTAACGCTGAACGTGGTTGTTGTAACATAGATGGTGGTGTCGATGTCAGTTGAAGGAAGATTTCTTCTAAGCTTCCCTCACGTGGATGTAGCTCTACTGCAAAGAGGTTCTGACGCATAAGCAAAGCGTTGATCTCATCCGTCTGTGCAATCGGAGCCTCAATCAAGAGCCAGGATTGATTCTGGCGACTACGTTCGATCCTGACACCTCGTATCCAATCGGATCCTTGAGATTGTGCCTGTAGAAGCACGTTCTGAGCAGAGAGTGTCTCGTCTTCTTGACTAAAGCGTACCTCTATCTGCTCATTATGTCGCAGTAACTCATCAACACGCCCTTGTTGTATGAGATGGCCTTTTTGCATGATTGCAACGCGATTACAGACCTGCTGTATTTCAGAGAGAATATGGCTTGAGATAAAGATTGTTTTGCCGAGCAAGGAGAGACGCTGGATGAACTGGCGAATTTCGACCACCCCAGCAGGATCGAGTCCGTTTGTCGGCTCGTCCAGCATTACAAGCTCTGGATCAGCTAAGAGAGCAGCCGCAATGCCTAGCCGCTGCTTCATACCAAGCGAATACTTACGATAGACCAACTTGCCATAGGTATGCAGGTCAACGATTTCAAGCACTTCGGCGATACGACGATCAGTTGCTTTACCAGCATCCATACCAGAGGCAGCAGCGATAACGCTCAGGTTATCACGTCCCGATAGATACGTATAGAATGTGGGCGTTTCCACAATCGCCCCGGTGCGTTGCAGAATAGTGGGTAATTGGTATGTATTGTCCATGCCGAACATGTATGCACGTCCTGTAGTAGGACGGATCAAGCCGAGCAGCATACGGATAGTGGTGGTTTTGCCTGACCCGTTAGGACCGAGGAAACCAAATACATCACCACGTATCACCTGTAAATTCAGGTTATTCACAGCGACAAGTTTTCCGAATCTCTTCGACAATCCATCGGTACTAATAATTGTAGCGTTCTCAGGCAGAGAAGTAGTGTCGTTCACTATGTTTTCCTTTCCTCATTACAAGCATACTTACTGTACCTGTTTCACAAATGCATTCTATAAGCGCTAGGGAATACAAGCATTTTCTTACATTCATATGAAAAAAGTATACCTGCTTATAAATAATTTCGCTACGTCTATTCGGACACTGTCGTTTTCTCCACTACTCATACCAATCCGTGATCTGTGATACAATGAAGAAAGGGGAAAACCGTCAAGGAAGAGAGCAATATGTCAAGAGTAACGAGAGCAATAGATCATCTTTCAGCAGAAGAAGTAAAACAGAGGATGCACAATGATCCACGACCGTTGTATCGACAACGCTGGCTTATCATTGTGCGCCATCTCACGTAGTAGAGTATTCCTGCAGAGCAGGGAGGAATTGGAGAGAGATTCCTCACGTCAACGGACCTACCTTACGTCGAAAGACAAGGGGGAAAGGAGCATGTCAGTCAAA
>JAABUQ010008773.1_pt1 | contig 14004 bp, 11 predicted proteins | sample 5560001 | NCBI WGS metagenome assembly JAABUQ01 (sample SAMN10711888, study PRJNA513371) | rock metagenome | isolation source: Antarctica rocks | place: Antarctica: Victoria Land, Finger Mt nord | collected 2015-12-18
AGCTCGGAGAGAACGCGTCCCGTTGTAGCATGGTCCTCCGCAATCAGCACAGCCAAATCCTGGAGTTCCGCCGGCGCCTCGGCCGGCGTGCTCTCCTCCACCAAGCCGAACTGAAACACGAAGTGAAACTCACTCCCTTCACCCAGCCGGCTGTCCGCCCAGATCTCGCCTCCCATCAGTTGCACCAATCGATAGGAAATCGCCAAACCCAAGCCAGTACCTCCAAATCGTCTGGTGGTCGAGCTGTCAGCCTGCGAAAAGGCATCGAATATCGACCTCAGCTTTTCGGCTGCAATCCCAATCCCCGTATCTCGAACCGTGAAGTGCAGCGACACGCCGGCGGAGCTACGCCCTTCGCAGGTCACCTGCACAATCACCTCCCCTCGATCCGTAAACTTGATGGCATTCCCTAACAGGTTCAGCAGAATCTGCCGCAACCGGCTCGGATCGGCGTGCACCATATCGGGCAGGTCCGGCGCCATGTCGAAAATCAGCTCCAGGCCCTTCTCGTCCGCGCGGAAAGCAGTGAGCCTCACCGTCTCTTCCAATACCTCGCGCAGCTTGAAATCGATGGGATCCAGATCCAGCTTGCCTGCTTCCACTTTCGAAAAGTCGAGAATGTCGTTGATCACCGTCAGAAGAGTATCCGCAGAGTCCTTCACAATCCCCAGATACTCGTGCTGCTCCGGCGTTAACGCGGTGGCCAGCGCCAGTTCCGTCATCCCCACAATGCCGTTCATCGGAGTGCGAATCTCGTGGCTCATATTCGCCAGAAACTCACTCTTCACCCGGCTGGCTTGCTCAGCCGATTGCTTCGCCTTCACCAACTCCGCTTCGGCATGCTGCCGTTCGGTGATTTCTCTGGTGAGCTCAGTGGTTCGCTCCTTCACCCGCCACTCTAATGCTTTCTCCCGGCTGCTCAATTGCCGCACGCGGGCCCAATGCGCTCCACCCGCTGTAGCCGCCACACTCAAAGCGCACAAGCCGAAAAACCACCAGGTCTGGTACAAGTGGGACTCAAGCGCGAAGCTCGTCACGCCGCCCGGCGAACTCCAGTTGCCGTCGCCGCTGCTCGCAACCACGCGAAAACGGTATCGCCCGGGCGGTATGTTCGTGTAGTAAGCTGTCCGGCGGCTTCCCGCTTCCACCCAGTTTCGATCGAAGCCCTCCAGCCTGTACCGGAACACCGTCCGCTGCGGAAATTTGAACGTCGGAGCGCTATACCGGAATTCCAACTCACCCCGGCCCGGCGGTATCTGCGCATTGCCTCCGGGATCCACCTCGTGATGGTCGATGATGGCTTCTTCCACGTTCACCGGCGGCGGCGGCTCGCCTACACCCGCATTCTTCGGGTCCACCACCGCTACGCCCTTCATCGTCGGAAACCACAGCCGCCCATCCCGCGTCCGGCAGCCTGCTGGTTGAAAGGCCCCGTTGCACTCCTTGCTCTTCATCCCATCCGGGACGCCATAAGCCACCGTTGTAATCTGGCGCTTCTTCCTCCCCGCCGCCTCGTTCAACTGCCGCTTGCTCGCGCGGAACACGCCTTTGTTACTACTCATCCACAAATCGCCCGCATCGTCCTCTAGAATCTGGAAAATCGCATCGTCCGGCAGGCCGTCCTTCGTTGTATAACTCACGAACCTATCGTTCTTCAGCCGGTTCAGCCCACCACCATCCGTCCCCACCCACAGCACGCCTTCACTATCCTCGTGAAACGACAACACCACCGCGTTCGATAGTCCTCGCCGGACGTCGAACACCTCGAACTTTCCGTTCCTGAGGCGGTTCGCTCCCCCACCCGCCGTACCGATCCATAAGTTGCCGACGTGATCTTCGTAGATCGCTTGCACCAGGTTGTTCGACATCCCGTCCCGCGTCGTATAGGTGGTGAATTTACCGTCTTCCAATTTGCACAGACCGGCGCGCGTTCCAATCCACAGGCAGCCTTCCCGGTCGACATACGTCACCATCACGACGTCGCTCGGAAGACCGTCTTTCTTGGTATACGTCGTAAAGCGGCCTTCCCGGAGCCGGCTCACTCCTTTGCGCGTTCCAATCCACAAATCTCCGTCCGCGCTTTGGGCAATCGAGAACACCAGATTGTCCGCCAAGCCATCCTTCGCGGTCAGCGCCGTAAAATTGCCGTCATGCAGGCGATTCAACCCGCCGCCGTTCGTCCCCACCCACAGATCTCCCGCCCTGTCCTCAAAAATCGGCAGCGTGATGGCCGTCGCAAGGCCTTGCCTTTCGTCGTATGTTTTGAAAAGTTTTCCATTCGATAGCCGATTGAGTCCGCCTCCACCAGTGCCAATCCACAACTCTCCATCGTGATCCTCAACCAGCGAGTAAATATCGTCGCTCGAAAGCCCATCCTTCTTCGAGAGACAACTGACAGCGCCTTCGCTGATTCTGCACAGGCCTCGCCCCACGGTGCCTATCCAGACGCTTCCCCGGCTATCCCCACGAAGAGCGTAAATCGCATTGCTTGGCAAGCCGTTTGTGGTGTCGTAGGTATGGAATTTGCCGTCCCGCAGAACACTGGCGCCTCCGCCGTTTGTTCCGATCCACAGCGCGCCGTCCCGCCCTAGGGACAAGCACTTTACATACGCGTTCGGCAGGCCCTCGGCGGTGGTATAAGTGACGAAGTGGCCTTCGCTGAGCCGGCTCAGGCCATTGTGCGTGCCGATCCACAGGCTTCCGCTCCGGTCCTCCACCAACGCGAACACTTCATTATTCGGTAGCCCATTCTTCGTCGTATAAACCGAGAAACGTCCCTCCCGAAACCGGTCCAACCCCCCTCCATCCGTCCCCAGCCAGATGTTCCCAAGCCGGTCCTCCAGCAGCGAGATCACCGCATCGTTCGACAGACCGTCCTTGGCTGAAAAGTTCGTGAACCTGCCATGGCTCAGTCGCGTCACCCCGCCACCCATCGTGCCGATCCAGAGATTACCCCCGCGATCTTCGAGCAATGCCATTACGACGTTGCTCCGTAACGCCGGCGTATTTTCCTTGTTGAACACGGTAAATCGCAGGCCATCGAAACGGACCACTCCCAGTTCCGTGCCGAACCACAGATATCCATCGTGCGACTGCAGCATCGCCGGAATCGTGTTCTGCGGCAAACCGTCCTCGGTTCCCCACACATCCTGGCCAAACTGCGTGATCGCCTTGCCCGAATCGAGACCTTTTGGCGAGTTCGAGCCAGCGCCCCACAAGAGCGGTCCCATAATTGCAAAAAGGGCCGACCAGAAAATGAGAATTCGACGTTTTATCCTGCGTCGCGGTTCAGCCCTGGTCATCTGAGCACCGATTTTTGTGCTGAATGTTGTCATTACCAGAAAATTCAGGGTTTTAACTTACAACAGCTAGTCTATAATCGAAAAACCAAGAAGCATCAGCATACCAACAGAGCCAATTGCTTTTTATTGCGTAAGCTCGCGCCGAGCACTAGGTGCCCTGTTTACCGAAGTGTACGTGTTTTCTTGATTGCTGCGACAGACAAATTTATTTTTGGAACGGATGGTGAGACTATCTCGCCCCGGGACAACTAAAGATGGAGTTCAATGAAACGGTCATCACTCGCAATTCCTATCCTCATCCTCTGTGCCAAGGCACTTCTTGCCCAGCGTGAGACACTATCCTCTGATTTCGATCACGCAGACCCTCGTTCCCGGGTTAATGTCATCGTTCAGTTTAAAACCGCTCCTACTGCGGACCAGCTTCAGCGGATTCGCAAGCTCGGGGGCGTTCTCGTCTCCGAACTGAAGATCATCAACGGCGCCACTTATTCCATGCCCATGGACAACGTGCCCAGCATGGCTCTCGAAGAGGAAGTCGCCTATGTTTCTCCGGACCGGTCGCTCTCCGGAATGTTGGACAACACGGCGGGCGCGGTCAACGTCCGTCAAGCTTGGCAAGCCGGTTGGAGTGGAAGCGGCATCGGTGTAGCCGTCATCGACAGCGGAATCTCGAATCACGACGATCTTGTTTCCGGCGGCAACCGCATCGTCTACCGCGAGGACTTCACCGTCAACACTCATATAAATTTGCAACCCGGCACTTCTGTTCGTTTCAATAGCAGTACTACCGACGACGTTTACGGTCATGGGGAGCACGTCGCCGGCATTATTGCGGGAAACGGCGAAGATTCAGACTGCTTCTTCTGCTTTCGCCGGTTTACCGGCATGGCCCCCCACGCCAATTTACTCGACCTTCGCGTGCTCGATAAAAATGGCGAATCCACCGACACCGCCGTTATTCAAGCCATCTATCGGGTTATCCAATTAAAAGATTCGTTTAATGTCCGGGTAATCAACTTATCTTTAGGCCGCCCTCTTTACGAGAGTTATAAGTACGATCCCCTCTGCCAAGCTGTCGAGGCGGCGTGGAAGGCCGGCATTGTCGTCGTGGTCGCGGCTGGAAATTATGGCCGGGTTAATGCCGCGGGTAACAATGGCTATGGCACCGTCACGTCACCCGGAAACGACCCCTTTGTCATTACCGTGGGCGCCATGAAGTCCATGGGCACTCCGGATCGCGGCGACGATCTCATTGCCAGCTACAGTTCCAAAGGGCCCACCGCCATCGACCACATCATCAAGCCCGACCTGGTAGCGCCCGGAAACCGGGTCGTCTCCCTTTATGCGCGCGGCGCCACGCTGGAACACTCCTTCCCCCAGAACGATGTCTTTCTGCCCTATTACACGTGGATCTGGTGGAACATTCCTTCGGACACGTACTTCGTGCTCAGCGGAACCAGTATGGCCGCTCCGGTCGTCAGCGGAGCCGCAACGCTCCTACTGCAAGCGCATCCGGAATTAACGCCCGATCAGGTCAAAGCCAAGCTGATGCGGACTGCCTACAAGACATTCCCTCAAACCAGCACCGCACAGGATCCCATCACCGGCCAAAGCTTCATCAGCGAATATGACATCTTCACCATCGGCGCCGGCTACCTGGATATCGCAGCCGCGCTGGCCGACACGACACCGTTTCCAGGTACCGCCTTGTCTCCTACGGCCATCTTTCATCCGTCTTATGCACCCGACCAAGCCCTCGTGGTCTGCGATAAATCTTCTATTTGCGCCAGCCAATCCATCTGGGGCACCCAGTCCGTTTGGGGAACTCAGTCGGTCTGGGGCACCCAATCGATTTGGGGAACGCAATCCGTTTGGGGGACCCAATCGGTCTGGGGAACACAATCCGTCTGGGGGACCCAATCGGTTTGGGGAACTACCATCTCGGCGGCGGATTTTGTCGAGCTGACCGACATCTCCGTCAACGGCGAAAACTGACCTCTGGAAACTGCGCAGCTTTGAACTTTGGTTCCCGGCTGCTTGGCGTAGAGTTGAAAAAACGAACCCATTCATCCAGTTCGTTCCGGCAAAACGGTCTGGGATCTCACCTCACGATTGGGTTCGTTTCGCACAATGGGTACATGCAGGGACGGGCCATCGTCATCGGAAGCGGACCTAACGGACTCGCCGCCGCCATCTTTCTGGCGCAGGCAGGACTCGAAGTCGAAGTCCGTGAAAGGGCCTCCACCCCCGGCGGCGCGGCCCGCTCCGGCGAACTGACGCTTCCAGGGTTCATCCACGACCTGGGATCGGCCGTTCACCCCATGGCTCTTTCGTCGCCGTTCTTTTCAACCCTGCCGCTCGGGCTCCACGGCCTCGAATGGATCTGGCCGGAGGCGTCACTCGCCCATCCACTCGACGACGGCACGGCCGTCCTGCTCGAACGCGATGTGGCGCGCACAGCCGCTCAGTTCCCCTCTTCCGATGCGGCAGCCTACCGGAAGCTCTTCCAGCCTCTTGTAAGGCGCTGGGACACCCTTACCAAGGAATTACTGAGGCCTTTAGTCCATATCCCAGGCCATCCTTTTCTGCTCGGCCGCTTCGGTCTCCAAGCCATTCAGCCCGCCACCCTCCTCGCCAGGAGTTCGTTTCGTAATTCCCGCCCCCGCGCCCTGTTTGCGGGTTCCGCCGCGCACTCTTTTCTGAAGCTGGAGTCGCCCCTCAGCTCTGCCTTTGGTTTGATGTTGGGCGCGGCCGGTCACGCCGTAGGCTGGCCCGTGCCGAAGGGCGGCTCGCAACAGATCACCAATGCCCTCGCGGGCGTGCTCCGCTCCCTCGGCGGCAGGATCCTCACCAATTCGCCCGTCGAGACGCTCGATGAGCTGGGCTCGCCCGATCTCACGCTGTGCGACGTCACACCGCGGCAGTTTCTCCGGATCGCCGATCGCGAACTCGCCGCCCGACCCTTTCGCCAGCTCCTGGAGCGCTACCGCTATGGCCCCGGAGTGTTCAAGGTCGACTGGGCCTTACGGGAGCCGATTCCCTGGAAAGCCAAGGAGTGCCTCCGCGCCGGCACCGTCCATCTAGGCGGCACGCTCGAGGAGATCGCCGCCTCGGAACGCGCCGTGGGGCACGGAACCCCGTCGGACAAGCCGTTTGTGTTATTGGCTCAACCCAGCCTCTTCGACCCAACGCGCGCGCCGAACGGCCTTCACACAGCCTGGGCCTACTGCCACGTGCCAAACGGTTGGCAAGGCTCCATGTTGGCTTCGGTAGAGGCGCAGATCGAACGCTATGCACCGGGTTTTCGGGACTGCATTCTCGCCACCTCCGTTCACGGTCCAGCGGATATGCAGCGTTGGGACGAAAATTTGATCGGCGGAGATATCAACGGTGGCGCCGTTAACCTGGAGCAATTTGTTCTCCGGCCCACCTGGCGACTCTACGGCACACCGCTGCATGGTGTCTACCTGTGTTCCTCTTCTACGCCCCCGGGCGGCGCGGTCCACGGGATGTGCGGCTATAACGCCGCGCGCCGCGCCTTGCGGTGGCTGAAGAAGAAGCGCGGAGCCTAATTTCCGCTCTTCTCTTTCTGAGAAACCAGCTTCATATCCACCGATCCCTTGGAGGTGATGATGTGGCTCGTCCGCGTGAGCGTCCCGCCGCCGGAGGACAGCTCCCAACGGTCCTCAATCACCACATCTTCCCCTTTTGAGTTCTTCTCGGAGGTGCGAATGTTCAGCGCCGGTCCATCCCAAAACGCTTTGCTTTCCGCGTCACGCCCTTTGATTACGTTCTTCGAGATCGTGCCGTCGGTGAAGTAGCTCACGTCGGCGGTCGTGGTGTTCTTGCCTGCCGTCTCCACCGTGTGAACGTTCAGCGTGGGATCGTGATGATCCACCACCTGGACCACGATGTCGGGCGCATGAAAGGTGGCGAAATCGCTCTTGTCCTTTTCCATCCGCCAGCGCCCGGAGAAGTCGGGCTTGGGGACTTGCTCCGGTGGCGCCTGCGCGTACCCGACTACAGGCCAGGCGGCCAGCGCTGCAATCATCAATAAAGTGAGTCTGCGGAATCGCTTCATCTTTTCACAAAAACCACAACAAACATAACAAGCAGGACCACTAAGACCGCCAGCACGACCAGGAAAACAATCAGCTTCGGTCGCGCGGCTTTCGGCGTCTCTCCGATCTGAGAAAACAGCTGCGGAGTGGTGGACGGAAGCGGTGCCGCGGCTTCGGCAGTTTCCACGGATTCGCCGCGCCGTTCGGGCCCGCCCTCTTCCTCCAGCCCGTCTTCCTCAAGCTCGTCTTCATCAAGCGGCTCGCCATCCAGAACCTCTTCGTCAGGCGCAGGCTCGCCCGTAGGTCCGTAGCCGATAGCAGGTGCGTTCAGCAGAGCGTCTCGCCGCTCCCTTTCCAATTTTCCAGCGAGCGCGGCCCGGAACATGCGCGCGAACTCGGTCGCATCTACCTCAGGCGACACTCGTGTTTCTTCCACCTCAGCCACTTCGACCGGCTCCGTTACTACATCCGGCTCCACAGGCAACGCCACCGCGGTCGCCGGCGCACTCCTCGCCGCTTCCGGCAGATCGCCCGCCTCGCGCTCCAGCCAGTCTCGCAAGGGAACACACTGGCGCCCGGGCTCGGTCACAACAAAGCGATAAGGCTCGCTCTCATACACGTCCAGCACCATCTTCCGCACCACCGCCGACTGGATCAATCCCGCCGAAAGCAGGCTTGCGAGGTCCCGCGCCACCGCTTCTTTCGACGGTATCCGGTGGATGAAAACAGGCCGCCCTGTAGGAAGCTCATACCCGCGGAAACTCTGTATGACCCCAGGCAGGATCTGTTCGCCCTGTTGGTACCTCCCCCCGAGCAACTCGAACCTTTGCATATCCGTTAGGCTTCCCTAATTCTTACATCGGCGTTTTGGATCATGTAATTATGGCGACTGAGGCATTAAACTCCTGGACCGACCGCTTCCGGCGGGATGGCTACTTCCATTTCGAGCAATTACTTCCTCCCGCTCCCGTCGAGACCGCGCGGCAAGCTATCTCTCGCGACGTCGACCAGCACTTCGATCCCGGGCGGTTGATCGAATACAACAACCGCTCCTGGTGTCCCGGCCTGCGCGACTCGCGACCCATCAAGAACCTGTTCAAGAACAAAGCCGTTCAGGCCGTCACGGATAAGGCGCTCGGTAAAGACCGCTACCGATGGGACAACGGGCAGATTGCCATTCGCCACGCCCACAGCGCGGAGAAGGCTTATGAGCCCGCGGCCCACATCGACGGCATCCCTACTCCAACTAACGGCATGCAAGGCACCGAAATTCAAAACTTCACGGCGCTCGCCGGTGTTTTCTTAACCGAGGTGAAGAGCGACTTCGCCGGCAACTTCACCGTCTGGCCCGGTTCGCACTTGATCTTGGAGCAGTACTTTCGTGAGCGGGGCAAAACCGCGCTAGGGAACGGAATGCCCAACGTACCGATCGGAGATCCGGTACAGCTACGTACGAAACCCGGCGACGTGGTTCTGTGCCACTATCAGCTTGCTCATAGCGCCGCCGTGAACACGTCTGACGACGACCGCATCGCCATCTTTTTTCGACTTTGGTTCAACGGCATCAGCGGACCGGAAAAAGGCGAGCAGCGCTGGCACAACCTCACCCACATCTGGGACGGCTGGCAAATCTAATTACTACTCAGGAGACACCACCAGCAACTTGAAGGTGCCCGGCAGAATCTTGGGTCGTGGGCGCGGCTGATCGGCCGTTGCCGCCGGCGTCGGCGCAAACTCCGCGGTCGCCAGGTACATCTTGTGAGTGCGTTCGTCGAGCGCCATGGTCCGTGCTCCTCGCTGCGTCTTCACATTCTCAACCAAGCTGTATTTGTCGGGTGATTCTTCCTTGATCACGGTCAGCGTCGCGTCCTGGCCATTCGATGCGAAGATTAATTTCCTCTCCGGGTCAAACGCCGCAGCGTCAGTGCCCGCGCCGGTCGGCACCGTGGTAATCACCTTTCCGGAATCGGCGTCTACCACCGTCATCACCTTGTTCTCGCAAACCGCGAATAGCCGCCGGCTCTTCCCATCCATCGCCAAACCGGAAGGCGAATCGCATTGCGGGCTCACCGGCCAGTGCTCCTTCACGGCTAACGTTTTCGGATCAAGCCGTACGATTTCGCTTTTATCCTCGATGTTTACGTACACGTTTCCCTTCCCGTCCGTGACAGGAAATTCCGGTTTGCCGCCGAGCGCTATGGTCCCAGCCACCTTGCCGCTTTCGGCATCAAGTGCCGTCGCATCGCCGCTACCCCCGTTGAACGTAAACACACGCTTGCTGAAGGGGTCGTACAAGATGCCATCGGGATTCTTTCCCGTCTTCACGGTGCCAATCAAGCTCCGGCTCTTCAGATCAAAAATCGTGACCTGGTTATCGCCGCCGTCGCTGACAAAGCCTCGGCCCATGTCGTTCGCGACCGCCACCCCATGCACGCGATTCGTGTTTGGGATTTTCCCGTCCAGCGAACCCGTGTCCAGGTTGATCACATCCACCTCAGTGGCGTGCGACACGTACAGTTCCCGGTTCGCCGAATCCGCAAACAGGTAATCCCACCCACCTTCACCAGGTATCGGGATTGTTTTCTCCAGTGTGAAAGAGCTCGCGCCCAGCAGGACTGATACAACGAAGGCAGCAGGCAAATACTTCCGAACGCGTGGCATAGACATATCGTAGGATTTGGCCCGATTCTACCATCGCCCGCTCTCGCTTTTCTATTGCGATCATCACCACTTTCCGCTCCCGCCCGGCCACAAGTTTCCGTTAGCCAAATACCGGCTTATTCGCGAACGGCTCGAGCGTGACCCTCGCTTCCGGCTTCAGCCGTCGCACTTCGCAACCCGCCAGGCGCTGCTTCGCATTCACGCCGAAGAGTACGTGGACAACTTCCTGGCCGGCACGCTCCCTACGCAAGTCATGCGGCGCATCGGCTTCCCGTGGTCGCGCGAACTCGTCGACAGAACGCTGGCGAGTGCCGGAGCAACCCTTCTCGCCACCGCGTCGGCTCTCGACTGCGGCTTCGGAGGGACGCTCGCCGGCGGCACTCATCACGCTTTTCAAAGCGAAGGCGCGGGCTTCTGCGTCTTCAACGATCTAGCGGTCGCCATCGCCGCCGCACGAGCCGAACGGGGCATTGTCCGCGCCGCCATCATCGACCTTGACGTGCACCAAGGCGACGGCACCGCCGCCATATTCGAAGCGGATCCAAACGTCTTCACGCTATCCATCCACGGCGCCCGCAACTTCCCGCTTCGGAAGCAGCGCAGCGTTCTCGATGTAGAGCTGCCCGACGCCACCTCGGACGACGTTTACCTGCAGGCGCTCAGGCCCGCTCTCCAAAGAGTCTGGGATTTCGGGCCGGAGCTGATCCTCTTTCAATCCGGAGTGGACGCGTTGGCGACAGATCGTCTCGGCCGCTTGTCGCTCTCCCAGAGCGGCTTGGCCCGCCGGGACACAGCAGTCATCGAGCATGCCCATCGCTGCTCTATTCCCCTCGTAGTCACTTTAGGCGGAGGGTATTCAGATCCAATCGAGCAAACCGTATCGGCGCACACGCAGACATTTCTCCAGGCAGCCGATGTCTACCTGGAGGAAGCCGCTTTTTATTGCGAACCGGCGTCAAAACTATAGGGCAAGAGTCAAATTCCTATACCTAGGCCTCTAAATGCGCCAGAGGCACTCGCCGATAAGACACATGTAAGACGTAACATTTCAGCAACAAAGGTTCGGAGTAGCCTCCATGACCGATGTCGTACGGGCCAACAACAATATAGGCATGTCAGCACCAGATCCAGTCGTGCACAACCCGGAAGCCTTTCAACTGACGCGCCTCAGTTCCGTTCTCAATGGGCTGGAAAACGGCGCCACCGCCATGCGCCGCCATGCGCAGGAAGCCATGCGCGCGGTACGCTCCGGAACTTACAAAGTAGACGCCATGCAGCTCAGCCAACGTATCGTTGGTGAGGCGTTAGGTCCCGCTTAAGGCTGCTCACCCAAGCCGACCCTGAAACCGGAGTGCAAAACCTGATTGCGCTCGTTCTCAACGGCCACGCAATGAAACGATCCGCTCTCAGGCGTGCCAAAACGTAAATCCGCAACCGCTATTCGTTTGCCTAGCCCTTGCTCGGTCTGGACGGACTCTTCTGACCAAACCGGAAAGCGCGCGAAGTACACGAAATACCTAAAAGCCTCGGTCGCTTTCGCACTCACGTAGGCAGGCGTCTCGGCAGGTTTGTAAAAAATCTGAGCATCCGCGGTGTCTAACTGTCCCAGCGCGTTGACGTCCAGTGTTTGATACGCTCGCGCGGTTTCCACCACGCCGGTCCAGCGAAACGGGCTGAACGCTTCCGGCAGCGCCGCCGTCTGCAATGCCGGCGCATCGTCGTACAGCCGCGATTCGAGCTGCGCCACCGCCCGGCCGTGCAAAACCGCCCGGCACAAATCGAAGAGCACGAAAAAGATCAGCGCAAACGCGGCAACTCCCCGCCCTCCGCTTGAACGGTCGCCGATCTCGCCGCTAACAAGTTTCGAAAACAGCGGCCATACCGCGGCAAACACAAGCGCCGCCATGATCCACCCGTCATACAGGCTATTCAGGTCAAGGTGAAACCAGCGCGACGAAAAGGGCAGCAGGAATCGCACGCCGTAGCTGTTCGTCCAATCGATCAGAAGATGGCTTGCCACTCCGATACAACACAGCATCCACGCATTCAGCCAGGGCAATCGCCGCCGGGAGACCGCCGCGATGACAACCACCGTCACCACAGCCATCAGCGGAAGGAAAAACACCGAGTGCGTGTAACCTCGGTGCGCCTCGAAATACGGGAGCGCTCCCCGGCTGGCGGCGACGATATCGGCATCCGGTGCGTTCGCCGAGAGAACTAACAGCGCGGTCGCGTGCGGCGAAAACCGCTTCAGGCCTACCCGCGCAAGCGCCAGGCCGGTAAGCGAGTGCGTGACGTTGTCCATTGCAACTGGTTCAGGCGCACACCGGAACCGCTACATAGGACTGCTCCCGCTCCAGGTACTTCGCCGATAGCAACAACGTCAGTGCCTCGGGCAGGATTTCGGCCGTGATCGGCAAGTTTCCCGCCAGTTCCCCGTCCACCTGCACATAAACGCCGTCGCCCTTGGGATGAGAGCACGTAACAGACCGGCCGCGCAAAACCGTGCAGCCTTTAATTCGCTCCACGCGTTTGAGCGCCACGCCAACAAAGTACTGCAGATACCGGGCACTCACGGTACCGCGAAAGAGCACCACTTCAAAGTCGTCTCTCAACAGCGAAGCGCCGCGCGCGATTTCCAGGTCCCCGCCGTAATTGCGAACCCGGCTCACCAGCGCGAAGCTGGCTTCATAGCGCCGGCCGTCCACCGTCACTTCAAATTCCTGCAAAGGGCGAAACACGTGGCCGAAACCCGCGACGTAGTAAGCGAACTTACCCGTCGCGGCTTTCAGATCCAGATTCAACCGCGAGACGATTTCGGCATCCAGCCCCGCTCCCGCCATGCACAGAAAGGCGCGCTGATCGGAGCCGCCGATCCGCAACCCGCCCGCCGCGACCCGATGCGGCTGAAGGTTGGACATTTCGGCGGCCGCTTTCTCCATGTGGATGGGAAGACCCATCTCGCGCGCCAATACGTTCGCAGTACCGCCTGGCAAAATCCCGAGCGGCACGCCCGTGTGCAACATGCCATTCGCCACTTCATTGATCGTCCCATCGCCGCCCGCCGCGATGATCAGGTCTCGGCCCGCCTCAATCTGGCGTCGCGCCTGAGCTCCCGCCGTCCCCGGACCTTTGGTCGCCACAAGGTGCGCTTCAATGCCTTGGCGCGCCAGAACGGCGATGCTACGTTGGAGCAAGGGTTGGTGGCGCGACAGCCCCCGCGCAACCGGATTGTAGAGGATGGCCGCGCGTTTCGCGTGCAAAGATTCCAAGCTCACTATTGTAAGTCGCGCGCCCCATCATTCACATTATCGGTACCATGAAACAAGCCGCAACGATGCAAATCGATACCACTATCGCGCTCTCTTCATTCGTGGCGTCGCTACCCACCTTCGTCGCCGTCCTACTCACCTGGATGCACTCAAACTCGCGCATGTCTGATCTGCAAAACACCCTTAACCGGTGCATCGACAATACGCGGGATCTGTTAGGAGCAGAGTTCCGCAGCGACGACGAGGACAAGTAAATGTCTGGAGCCTAAACTCGCCCATGCGTGGCGCGAAAATCAAAGTTAATGACGAGCAGCATGCCGATCTGCGTATAGAAGATCTCCGAAAGCAGCTCGAGCATCACGAATATCTCTATTACGTTCTCGACCATCCCGAGATCTCCGATGAAGCTTACGACCAGCTCATGCGCGAGCTTCGCGATTTGGAGGACGCACATCCAGAGTTGCGCACACCCGACTCGCCCACACAGCGCGTAGGCGGCCAACCGCGTGAGGGATTCGTCAAAGTCCCGCACAGCTCGCCCATGCTCAGCCTGGACAATGCTTTGAATGAGGGGGAACTCCGTGACTTCGACACACGCGTCCGGACGCTTCTAAAATCCGACAGCTATGAATATGTAGCGGAACTGAAGCTGGACGGCCTTTCGATGGCGGCTTACTACGACGGGAGGCGATTCGCGCAAGCCGTCAC